>Ga0335077_10007400_pt1 | contig 13576 bp, 11 predicted proteins | sample Lox_Sample_31_FD_207151 | JGI IMG/M metagenome (GOLD analysis project Ga0335077, IMG submission 207151) | Soil microbial communities from Loxahatchee National Wildlife Refuge, Florida, United States - Lox_Sample_3.1 | ecosystem: Environmental > Terrestrial > Soil > Wetlands | place: USA...
ACGCGCGAAGCGGCGGATGAATTCTCATTGCACAGCCATCAGAAAGCGCTCGCCGCGATTCAAGCGGGAAAGTTCGACGATGAAATCGTACCGGTGCCCGTCAGTTTCAGCACGCCCAACGGATCCAAGCCAAAGCGGCACGATATCAGCTTCAAAATGGATGAGGGGCCGCGCGCGGATACGTCGATGGAGGCCCTTTCTTCACTCAAGCCCGCGTTTCACGTCAAGGGAACGGTGACCGCCGGAAACTCTTCCCAGATGTCGGACGGCGCCGCTGCGGCTATGGTGATGTCGGCCCAACGTGCACAAGCGCTGGGAATCAAACCTCTCGCGCGCTACGTTTCGTTCGCCACCGCCGGATACAAACCGGAAGAGATGGGTCTGGGGCCGGTGTACGCGATTCCGAAGGCTCTGACGATGGCTGGACTCAAGCTCTCGGATATTGAAGTCATCGAACTAAACGAGGCTTTTGCGACGCAGTCGTTGGCTGTGATCAAGGAAGGCGGGCTTGATCCCGAAAAAATAAACGTCAACGGCGGGGCGATTGCTCTGGGTCACCCGCTGGGATGTACGGGTGCCAAACTTACGGCAACCGTGATCCGCGAATTGAAGCGCCGCAATGCGCGTTATGGCATGGTCACCATGTGCGTTGGCGGAGGTATGGGGGCCGCCGGAATTTTCGAAAACATCCCGTAAGGATGGCGCTATAATTTTCTCGCGAGGAGGTTCCCGTGATCCCGGCTCAGCTTCTGACCGCTACGCTCTTCCTGAGCGCTGCAATGGCAGTTGCCCAGGGACAAATCCCGAATTCTCCTGACGCAAAACAAACGGCGAAACCACCCGCGGGGCAGAATGCCTCCACGGACCACGAACAGAGTTCTCTAGCGAATGACCCTCGTTTCCTACGGGACCTGCTCACTCATTCCGGGACCTTCACGCTCGATGGACAACTCACGAGTGACACAGTTTGCTACAAGATACGCAGTTATGTCGTCGCGCGGGACAGCAAACACTCGGATTCAGTTCACCCAGTGGGATATTCGACGTGTCAGCCTGCAAGCCGGTACCGGCTGAGGACAACGCAAGCGGATTCGTTGAGTCGATAATCTCCGCTGCCATACGCGTGATAAAGCTGCAATACGGAATACGATTTCCTGTCAACTGTTACTGGTGCGCTTCGCAGCATGAAAATTACTTTCAGCCTTTCCGCCAACCATCATGGTCGGCGTTTTCATCTGGGGGACAGACGATGGCAACAACCACAGCAGTTCCAAGAACCAAGGTTCCGGGCGGCAGCTTCTTACTTGAGACCAGGCGGCCCGAGGAGGTTTTCACGCCAGAGGACTTCAGCGAACAGCATCAGCTCATCGGCCAAACGGCAGAAGGGTTCGCCTTGAACGAAATCGTACCCAACATCGAGAAGATTGAGCACAAGGATTTTTCGGTTACGCGCGACCTGCTGAAGAAAGCAGGGGATCTGGGGCTGAGTTCCGTGGAGATTCCCGAAGCCTATGGCGGTCTGGAGATGGACAAGGTCACCGCGGCCGTCATTGCAGATCACATCGCGAAATATGCCGGTTTTGCGACGACCTGGGGTGGACACACCGGCATTGGAACGCTGCCCATTGTTTATTTCGGCACAGAAGAACAGAAGAAGAAATATCTTCCCCGTTTGGCTTCAGGCGAGATCGTCGGTGCATATGCCCTGTCTGAGTCAACGTCCGGCTCTGACGCTTTGAATTGCCGCACTCGCGCCACGCTTTCCGCCGATGGCAAGCACTATGTTCTGAACGGCGAGAAGATGTGGATCACCAATGCGGGCTTCGCCGATCTGTTTACCGTCTTTGCGAAAATCGATGGAGAGAAGTTCTCGGCATTTCTGATTGAAAAAACCTTCCCTGGATTTTCCATCGGAGCCGAAGAACACAAGATGGGTATTCGCGGGTCTTCGACTTGTCCCATCATCCTCAACGATTGCAAGGTTCCCGTGGAGAATCTGCTGGGCGAGGCGGGCAGAGGACACCTCATTGCCTTCAACATTCTGAATGTTGGCCGCTTCAAGTTGGGCGCGATGTGCGTCGGTGGTGGTCGAGTGTCGATGGAAAATGCCATCGGTTACGCCAAACAGCGCAGAGCATTCAACAAGGTCATCGCCGATTTCGGGCTTGTCCGCGAGAAAATCGCCAACATGGCGACACTGCTGTACGTGGGCGAGTCGTTGGTCTATCGCACCGTTGCCCTGATGGATGCTGCTCTGAGCGAAGTGGACAAATCGGCGGCTGATGCCGCGAAACAGACGCTCAAGGCCATCGAGGAGTATGCGGTTGAGTGCTCGATCATCAAAGTCTGGGGATCGGAGATGATCGATTATGTCGTCGACGAGACGGTGCAGATCTATGCGGGCTATGGGTTCGTCGAGGAATATCCGGCCGAGAGAGCTTATCGCGACGCACGCATCAACCGCATTTTTGAAGGCACGAACGAGATCAACCGGCTCATCATCACCGGCTTCCTGCTTAAGCGCGCCATGACTGGGCAACTACCCTTGATGCCTGCCATCAAGAAGCTCATGGACGAAGTACTCTCCGGGCCTTCGACCGGAGACGATGTTGAAGGACCGCTAGCCGAGGAGCGGAAACTGGTCGCGCAGGCCAAGAAACTCGGATTATTCGCGGCAGGCTCGGCCACGCAGAAATACATGCAGGCAATCCAGGATCAGCAGGAAATCATGGGAGCGATCGCCGACATGACAATCGAAACCTACGCCATGGAGTCGGCGGTGCTCCGGGCCCAGAAGATGGCCGAGAACAAGGGCGAGGCTGCCGCTGGTTTGCCTGTGGCCATGACTCGCGTGTACTTCTCGCAGGCCATGGAGAAGATCGAGGCCGCAGCTCGCAAAGTGATCGCTGCCGTTGCGGACGGCGATATGCTGCGCACGCAGTTGGCGATCCTGCGGCGGCTTGCAAAGTACGAACCCTTCAACACCATTGAATTGCGGCAGCAGATTGCGCAAAAGATGATCGAGCGCGGGAAATACACGCTGACTTAAAAAACTCGCCACAAGGGGCACAGAGGAAGACAGGGCTCTGTGCCCAGTGCTTCCAACTACTTTCATACAGGTGTTTCTATGAAGATCAGCATCATGGGCCTCATGCTGCTCGCATTAACTGGATCCTCGTTGGCGCAGACAACTCCATTGGCACAGAAAGATTCCGCGACATTTGATTCCGACGGTACGGCGCACATCACCCGTGTCGTTCCGATGCCTGCAACGATCAGTCCCGAAGCACAGACGTGGCTGGAATCGCTGACGCACTCAACTCCCGGTCCGGAGACTCTAGCCGAGCGGCGCGCTCGAACCGACGCATGGCGCGTGCAAGATTCCGCCGAGGCACGCAAGCTGTATCCGGTGAACGTAGAGGAGGCCACCACCGCCGGGGTTCGCACGGACATTATCACACCCCTGAACATGCCCACGGAAAACAAGGCTCGCGTGTTAATCAACCTGCACGGCGGCGGTTTCAACTCGGATTCAGGATCACTGATCGAAGGCGTCCCGATTTCGAACCTGGCAAAGATGAAAGTCGTTTCTGTTTATTACCGGCTCGCGCCGGAGAATCCCTTCCCTGCGGCCGTCGATGACGTTGTCGCGGTTTACAAGGATCTGCTGAAGACTTACAAGCCACGCAGCGTTGGTATTTTCGGGACATCAGCTGGAGCCATTCTGACTTGTGAAGTCGCTGTCAAGCTGAAGCACCTCGGGTTGCCGCTGCCTGGGGCGCTAGGAGTCTTTTCTAGCTTGGCCGACTTCAGCCGTCCTGGCGACTCGCGTCAACTGTTCACCTTGAACGGGTTTCCGGGACAAATGCAGCCTGTCGACCCGCAGCATTTGCCGGACAACGAATATGTGGGTAAGACCGACCGCAAAGATTCGGTACTCTCGCCCTTCTTTGCGGATCTCCGTGGCTGGCCACCGAGCCTGCTGGTCACGAGCACGCGCGACCTGCTGCTGAGCGATACGACTATCTTTCATCGCGCGCTGCTCCGCGCGGGAGATGACACGCAGTTTGTAGTGTTCGAGGCCCTGCCACACGCGTTCTGGTATCACTTCCAACTGCCCGAGACCCGCGAGGCGCTCGAACTCATGGCGAAGTTCTTCGACGAGAAAGTTGAACGTTAGCAGGCGCGCTGCTACAGTTTCTCGTTTCATTTCATCCAACGAGGAAATCCGCCATGAAGTCTGCGCGTCGTTCGGTAGTGTTGCTCTTCTCACTCTTCCTGACATTTGCCGTGAGTCTTGCGGCTGAGGTTAGCTTACCGTCGGTGCTGGCCGACCATATGGTCATCCAGCGCGGCTTGCCGGTGCACGTTTGGGGCAGAGCTTCTGAACACGAGAGCATCACAGTTACCTTCCGGGGCGAAACGCAATCCACCACGGCCGATGAGCTTGGGCGCTGGAGTCTGTATCTATCGCCGGGCGAAGCCGGAGGGCCGTTCCCGATGACAATTCAGGGAACGAACACGATTCAACTGAATGACATTCTGGTGGGCGATGTCTGGGTGGCGTCTGGGCAATCGAATATGGAGTTCCCCATGAAAGGGCTGGCCAACCCTGATGCAGAGATCGCCACAGCGCAATATCCGAAGATTCGCATCTTTCGGACCGAGCATCGCCCTTCCGACTATCCGCGCTGGGACGTAGAGGCAAAGACCTGGGTTCCCTGCACTCCGGAGAGTGTGGCGGAGACTTCGGCGGTGGCATATTACTTCGCTCGCGACATCCATCAGAAAGAAAACGTACCGATTGGGCTGATCGAGACCTTTTGGGGCGGAAGCGCCGCCGAATCGTGGACGAGCCTGCGCGTGCTCTCAGCGGATGCATCATTGATGCCGGTTTTTGCGGCGCGTTCGAAAATGGTCGAGGAGCAAGAGACAGTTCTGCTGCGGAGAGCTCAGGAAGAGCGTGAGTATCAGAAAGCTGTGGAGCAGGCCAAGACCGAAGGCAAACCCAATCCCGGACGAAAGTGGCATCCGGACTTTGCCGGGTGGGCTCCGGCCGCTATGTTCAATGGCATGATCGCACCGCTGACACCGTTCGCCATTCGCGGAGTCATCTGGTACCAGGGCGAATCGAATGCCGGCGAAAAGGCGCCCCTGTATGCGCATCTGTTTCAAACCATGATTACCGACTGGCGGCGCGCGTGGGATGAAGGCGACTTCCCGTTCCTGTTCGTGCAGCTTGCGAACTGGAATACGCCGCCGGACGGCCGCTGGGCCGAAGTCCGCGATGCGCAACGAAAGGCTCTTGCGCTGCGGAACACCGGCATGGCGGTCGCGATCGATATCGGGGATCCGGTCGATCTCCATCCCAAGAACAAGCTCGACGTGGGCCTGCGGCTGGCGCGGGCGGCCCGTGCGATCACTTACGGGGAGAAGATCGAATGGTCTGGGCCGCTCTACCGGCAGCTCACGCATGAGGATCACGCCCTGCGAGTCTGGTTCGATCACGCGGCAGGGTTGACGGCCAAAGGAGAAGGGCCGCTGGTCGGGTTCGAAGTCGCGGGTTTCGACGGCAAGTACGTCGCCGCCGATGCGAAGATCGACGGAGCCTCGGTGATCGTCTCAAGTCCCAGTGTTCAGGATCCGGTTTCCGTGCGATACGCCTGGGCACCGAGCCCGACTTGTAATCTCTACAATCGCGAAGGGCTGCCCGCTTCGCCATTCCAGGCGCAGGAATAAATCTATTTGCTTTCCAGGTCCGACGCTGGAATTAACATGTAGCTCACGAACGCCAGCCGCTTGCTGTCGGGGGACCATGAAGGAACGTTGATCGTACCCTGCCCGCCAAAGAGCTTCGCAAGAACCGTGATTTTCTTGTCGGCCAGCGACATTAAACGGAGCGTCACGTCTTTGTTTTCGGGATGGCCTTTTACTTCCGCGCCATAGGTCAGAAACACCATCCACTGCCCGTCGGGCGAGATGTGCGGAAACCAGTTGTTCAGATCGTCTGTGAACACCTGCTCCTGCTCGCTGCCGTCCGGCTTCATGCGCCAGATCTGCATGTGGCCCGTGCGCTCCGAGTTGAAGTAAATGTACTTTCCATCCGGAGAATATTCCGAGCCATCGTCCAGTCCCTTGGCTGTGGTGAGTCGAGTCTCGTCTCCCCCGGCCGCCGGAATTGTGTAGATATCAAATTCACTATTGCGTTGACCAACAAAAGCCAGGGTCTTCCCATCCGGTGACCAGCCGTGCCAGTAGGAAGGAGATTTTTGCGTGATTCGGCGCGGCGTGCCGCCTCCGATTGAAACGATGTAGACAAGCGAGTCGTGATCTCCCTGGGAGTTGTCACTGATGGCAAGCTGGGTGGCATCCGGAGAGATGCCGTGGTCATTGTTGCAGCGGTTGGCAAAGCCCGTGTCTAAGACCGATGGCTCGTGATCGCCAATTGTGAGGCGTTCCATGCGGCCGTCGCGGTTGAACAGGAACGCACCGCCATCTTTTGTCCAGTTCGGAGCCTCAAAGCGACCCCGCGTCAGATACGCAACGCCACGATCTGCGGAATCGATCTCGACCGTCTCCAACGTGCTGTATAGAACTGGTTCCCCAGAAGCCGCCCCCGGCTGTTTGAGTTCCACATTCGAGAACATTGCCTGCTCCACAACATCCTTGTCGTGCGAGCAGACACCGAGTCCGACATAGAAGTCGCCCTTGAGGGGAAGGCGCAACCATCCTCCAGCAGGTTGCAGCGTGCCGTCTAAGCCGAGGGCCATGTACACGTAATCTCCGTGCTTCACAATTCGCAGGCGCCTCGGTGCGGAAAGAATCGATCGCACCTCGCGCGTGACAGCCCCCTTTTCATCGCGAAATTGCAGCGACGTCAGGCCGCTGGAGTGCAGGGCCACATCAGCGTAGACAGAATCCGCGTCCAGGGTCTGACGCAGGATCAGGACCGCTTTCTTATGCTCATTTCCGGTTTTTGTGAGGAATGCGATATCAGCCGTGAGACTCACGTCCCCCGATATCTTCTTCCATACGAACTGGAAAGCGTCCGTAGTCGACCACATGTTCGCGCCACTGCCGGAGATAGTGTACGTGCCATGCGCAGCGTCATACTCCACAGCGCCCTGATGCAGCACGGTACCCACATCACCGCGGTTCTCGAAGATTCCGAGGGAAGCCGTTTGGGAATAGCTCGTTGCTGCGAAAATCAGCCCGATGAATGCAGTCACAACAAAGTACCCTCGAGTGCGGATCATAAGCACGAAAGCTCCTTGATGTTCAGCCATAAACAGAACAGAAATTGTAAATCCTGGCGGCTGACTGGTCTCGCTGAGAAATGAGCTCGGTCCCTGACATTTTGCATGAGATTCGAGGGTTGATTATCTAGCCCCGGCGCGCTGAGTTCTGGTACAACGTTGCTCATGAAAACAAGATCCGTGATTGCCGCATGCTGCATTTCTTTCTCGATTCTCGTCTGCGCGGCATCTGCGCAGGAAAAAGCATTATCATCTGCAAACCTCGCTCCGACGCCGCCCATGGGGTGGAACTCTTGGAACAAGTTTGGCTGCAATGTCAGCGAAGACATGATCAAGGGCATGGCCGATGCCGTGGTAAAGTCCGGGATGAAAGACGCGGGATATGAGTACGTGAACATCGACGACTGCTGGCAGGTAAGCCGCGATGCGAATGGCAACATCGTCGTCGATCCACAGCGCTTCCCGCATGGGATGAAGGCGGTCGGGGACTATATTCATTCCCTCGGCTTGAAGTTTGGAGTCTATTCCGACGCGGGCTCGAAGACCTGCGCCGGTCGCCCGGGCGGACTTGGACACGAATATCAGGATGCAATTCAGTACGCAGCCTGGGGTGTCGACTATTTGAAATACGATTGGTGCCATACGACTACGCAGGATGCCAAAGCCTCGTACGCTAATATTCGCGCAGCGCTTGACGCATCCGGGCGACCCATAGTCCTGAGTATCTGCGAATGGGGCACAGCCAAACCGTGGCTTTGGGGTATGGAAGTCGGCGGCAACCTGTGGCGCACCACGGGCGACATCAATGATCGTTGGGGAGGAAAACAGAAATGGCCCGACGGCAGTTGCTGTTCAAACGGCGTGCTGGCGATCCTAGATCAGCAGGTCGGATTGCAGTCCTACGCAGGTCCTGGGCACTGGAACGATCCCGACATGCTTGAGGTTGGGAACGGCGGAATGAACGACACCGAGTACCGGTCCCATTTCAGCCTGTGGGCGATCCTGGCAGCGCCGCTGATCGCTGGGAACGACCTGCGCAACATGCGGCCGGAGATTCACGACATCCTGGCCAACAAAGAGGTGATTGCGATCGATCAGGATCCGCTTGGCCGCGAAGGCGAGCGCGTCGCCAAAAACGGAGACCTCGAAGTCTGGGCGAAGCAGTTGAAAGACGGCAGCCGCGCCGTGATCCTGCTGAACCGCAGCGACTCCGAGCAGGAGATCACAGCGAATTGGGAGGATCTCGGCTATCCGAAAACGCTTAACGCGGCCGTGCGCGACCTGTGGGAGCACAAGGATCTGGGGAAGATGGCTGGCAAGTTTTCAGCACGGGTTGCTCCTCACGCGGTCGTCATGGTCACGGTGAAACCTTAACGCAATAAATTGCGGATCGCACGATACCGCACTTTCTCCTGTGCTTTTTTTATGCCTCTTACGCTGAAAGGAGGCGAGGAAACATCGATCTTAGCTATTCTTAGGGAAAATCCGCACGAACCCGTCCAGGGCTTATCGCATCCAAGAGTGGAATTTAGGCAATTTAGCGATATATCGGGCTACAATTTACCCACCGCGTTGGGGCGGTCGGTGGCGATTCTGAGCTACCGAGAAAGCGAGGCATCATGACAAGTGGACGTTATGAATCTTCTGAGAGCAGCCAGATCGGCACTGCGATCACGTTTCTGCTGATCGGGCTTGGGGCGGGTGCCCTGCTGGGACTCTTACTGGCACCGAAGACCGGCAAGCAGCTGCGAAAAGACCTGAGGCGCGGCTACGAAGATGCCAGAGAGAGCTTGGGTGAATGGGCGGACGATGCAAAAGATCGTGTCCGTGAAGTGGGCGAGCGGGTGCGGGACGCGGCAGCACGCGGTGCGGAAATGGCTGAGGATCTGCGCGACAAAGTGGAACCTCTCCGCCGCTCGATCAATCGCAGTTAGTAAAAGGGGGCGTCGACGCGTCAACCCGCAAACCAATCACTACTAGGTTCAACACGACGCCCTTCTGCTCCCGCCTCAGCACAAGCGAAAATCCATTTGCAAGAAGATCCGCGTAGCGACAGGCTGACCCTTTAAGGTCGCTGGGCGGAATTGCCAATCCATGGCCGTTTCGATTGCCTTTTCGTCGAGCCCCATTTCTTTAGCTCGGAGACACACTCGGCTGCACTAATGGAAGATGGACGAGAAGAATTTTCCCACGCGGTGAAAGAATCCCTTTTGTTCCGTCTTGTTTTTCGAGTCCACGGGCGGCGGCGAAGTCTGAATTACTGGATCAAGATGAACTTGCCGCTGAGTGGATTCACTGATTGGCAAATCGGTTGGGGTTTGCGCCGGAGGCGGCGAGGCTTTTGCCGCGCGATCCTTCGCAGTGAAGACGAACGGAGCATCGACTTGGACGTGCACCTCATTGGCCTGCGACGCTGGCAGCGGAGCCGTTTCAGGACCATTCGTCAGACGGGTTCCCGCGGCAGCGGACTGCGGCCCGTCGTTCGACAGCGTGTTGCCAGGTAAACCCGTTCCCAACGGCGTTTTTGGCGGCTCGGAACTGGACACGACTTGCGGCGGCGCGTTTTCGGTCATTAACACGGAGTGGGGAGGAGGGCATCCGCATTCCAGCGGAATGTCGCCATCCACCTTATCGATCTGCCCCGAGTGAAACACCAGCCGATCGTTTGGCTTCACCTGATAAACGCGGTTGCCCATGAGTTCGGCGACAACAGCTGAAGAGGTATTGCCGCGCAGCGAGCGCACGCAGGTATTGCCGTGGGAATCAGCGCTGAGGGCAAAGTGAAACTCTCCCGGACCGGCAAACATAATTCGGAAATCCGGAGTCAACACGGCGTCCGTTGAGGCCTGCGTGATGTAGTGCATCTCGATCGCGCCCGTGCTCATGCCAAACATCAGGTCCCGCTTATTTGGTGAGGAACTCGCCGACAGAGTAGTGCCTGGGCAGACGCGCACCTCGCCACCACGAGAAAGGTGTAGAACTGCGGTGTCGGAACCTGCGGTAATCGAGGAGCCTCCCGCGAGACGACCGGCGACTATGGCGGTTGGCGCCGCACCCTCGACGACTGGAACGATTGCCGCATCAGGCGTAAGCGTGAATTTCGGAGCGCTCTGCACTTGATCGGAATCGGCCTTCGTCCCAATGTTGGAGTCTTCCGGAGGTTTGAGGCGAACCATGAGGCGATTACCGCTGCCGTCCCATGAATGTCCGTAAGGCGCGAGCAAATCGAGTACGATGCGGGTGACGGGAGGATTGCTGCTGTATTGATTGACCCGGATGGCAGTGATGTTTTCTTTTTGAATTTCGATTCGCTTCTTGACCGTCCCAAGCCGTGAATTCGGAAGATCGATTACCAGGCGCGGCGGAGAGTCGAGTGTCTGTATCTCCGGGATCACTGCGGCACTAGAGAGAATTTCGACGGCGGGCGCTCCCTTCTCATGAACGATGCGAACACTTTGAATGGTACGCGGAGGCCCAAAGTTTTGAGCCGCTGCCGCAAGGGCAAATAGAATCGTTAACGCGGCAAAGGAGACGAACCTGAACCAGACTTGCGGCACAAACCCTCGGGAAATACCTGGAAGGGAAAAACATATCACGGAATCACGTAGCGGGCGTCAGGCGGCCCTACTTGACGATGTTCAAGGGTCAAGAACGGAGCCGTGGAAGTCTCTTAACTATGACGCTAAAGCCCCTGCATTTCAAGCTTCCGGCAGGAACTCATATGCCTCAATTACCGCGGCCACGGCGACTTTGCCTGCCGACGCGTCATCCTCGACTCGGACCACGCGTCCCTTGCACTGTACGCGAATACATTCGGTGAGCGTGATTTCCGGCGGAAGCGTGAGTGTAAATGTGATTTGGGCCCCCTGCTCGATCGCAGAATCCAGATGAAAACAAATGCCGCGTGCGCTCACGTCGCGGAGTTGGGCGGACTCACTGGAAACATTGCTGTCTGTGGTGTTGCGACTGACGTTGACCGGTACGCGCAACGCAAAACGACGTGCACCCCGTTTTTCTTGCTGGGGCTCGGCCATGCTGCCTCCAAAAGGCATAGAAGTGGCGTACGAACGTTAATGAGCATGCTCTGGCTGGACGGTTCCGGTCAATACCACGGTTGGGTCAGCGATTGGCACATTCGGGGAGTGAAAATACCATCGACTACAACATCAGTCCGAACTCGTCAGCTTCTTAAGATAAGTTGGTGTAAGCTGATGCTTAGTGTCCCAAGTCTGAGGTCTGGTGTTGATCTTCGTTCTCGACAACTACGATTCATTCACCTACAACCTGGTCCAGTACATCGGAGAACAGGGCGCCGAGGTTGAAGTGCGCCGCAATGATCAGGTAACGGTCGACGAAGTCGAGGCAATGAATCCCGAGAAGATTGTCATCTCACCCGGGCCATGTACGCCGCGCGAAGCCGGGATTAGCGTGGACTTGATACGGCACTTCGCAGGCAAAACTCCTCTTTTAGGCGTTTGCCTCGGGCACCAGGCGATTGGCGAGGCCTTCGGCGGACACATTATCCGTGCCCCACATCTCATGCACGGCAAAACCAGCGCCGTCGTGCATGACAACAAGACCGTGTTCCGGGGCCTCCCCATGCCCATGACCGCTACACGTTACCACTCGCTGATCGTGGAAGAGAAAAACCTGCCATCGGAACTGGAGGTCAGCGCCTGGACGACGGAGAAGGACGGAACGCGTACCATTATGGGGCTGAGGCATAAAAAGCATGCCGTAGAAGGCGTGCAGTTCCATCCTGAAAGCGTACTGACTGATGGGGGCAAGAAGCTCGTTCGAAATTTCCTGGAACTTTAGCCGCTTCTAGCGAGTTCTACTGCTCGGAGCAGGGCTCCGGCTTTGTTCATCGACTCCTGGAATTCCGTTGCCGGATCTGAATCCGCCACAATTCCACCTCCAGCCTGCAAGTATGCTTTCTTTCCCTGCATAAACATCGTGCGAATGCCGATGCAGGAATCGAGATTTCCCGCGAAATCTGCGTAAAGAACAGATCCGCCGTAGACTCCGCGGCGAGTGGGCTCCAACTCTTCGATGATCTGCATGGCCCGAACCTTCGGCGCACCGCTTAAGGTGCCTGCTGGGAAGCACGCCGCAAAGGCATCGATGGCATCCAGATCTTTGCGGAGCGTCCCTTCGAGCGCCGAAACCAGATGCATGACATGGGAGTAACGTTCGACGAACATCAGGTCTTTTACCTTGACTGATCCATATTCGCTGACGCGACCCAGATCATTGCGGCCCAGGTCGACCAGCATCACGTGCTCGGCACGCTCTTTTTCGTCGTTTCGCAGCAACGCTTCAAGCTGCGTGTCTTCTGCTTCATCTTTCCCGCGCGGATGTGTCCCGGCGATCGGGCGATACTCAAGTTTGCGGCCGGTCACACGAACCAGCATCTCCGGAGACGATCCGAAAATGTGGGAATCGCCGTACTTGAGGAAGTAGAGATAGGGAGACGGGTTCACCTGTCTTAGCGCACGATACAGGTCGAAGGGGGCGACCTCAGGATCGAAATCAAGACGTTGGGAGAGCACGACCTGGAAAATGTCGCCTGCTCGAATGTATTCCTTGCAGCGCTCGATCCGGCGCATGTGCTCCTGGCGCGTTGTGCCGAAATGTATCTTGAGCTTGCCTGCCTTCGCGTTTCCCGACTTGCGCCAGAGCGCCGGGCTCAGACCACGCGCCAGGTTTCTCTCCAAGGACGCGATGTCTCTGAGCGCACGGTCGTAAGCAGCGCGTGGACTTTCCCGGGAAACATCTGCGGCCGCGACGATATGTATCTGATGCCGCAGATGATCAAAGGCCAGTAGACGGTCGAAGAACATAAGTTCCGCGTCCGGAACCGAAAGGTCGTCTTCCCCATGTTCGCCAATGTTTTCCAATAGGCGAACAACGTCATAGGCGAAGTACCCGACGGCACCGGCAGTAAACGGCGGCAGGCTTGGAATGCTCGTAGTGCGGTGTTCGCGGAGAAGCCGCTTCACCACTGCAAAAATGTTCTCGCGCACGACTTCGCGTTTCCGCGCCCGCACGATCTCGACTTTTCCTTCATAAGCCTTGACGCGCATATATGGATCGGTGCCAAGAAAGGTGTACCTCCCAATCTGCTCCCCGCGCTCCACCGATTCCAGAAGAAAGGCGTGCGACTTTCCATGGGCGATGGCGAGAAAAGCGGTGACAGGCGTGAGCAGGTCGGCGCTTACGGATTTCACCACCGGAACCAGGGTGGCTTCCCGAGCGAGTCTCGAAAACGCTTTGAAATCAGGCTGGAGCATGTTGGGTAATCATTATAGGGGACGCTC
>Ga0335077_10007402_pt1 | contig 13576 bp, 12 predicted proteins | sample Lox_Sample_31_FD_207151 | JGI IMG/M metagenome (GOLD analysis project Ga0335077, IMG submission 207151) | Soil microbial communities from Loxahatchee National Wildlife Refuge, Florida, United States - Lox_Sample_3.1 | ecosystem: Environmental > Terrestrial > Soil > Wetlands | place: USA...
CCGGGCGAGGCCCGGTTATCCAGCCGCGCTTCTCGAATGGCTGGGCGGCCTGCACCGTGTCGGTTCACCATGGCTCGTGGTCGACGCGGGGGCGGGGACGGGCATCTCTTCCCGCCTCTTCCTCGAGGTGGGGCACGCGGTCGTCGCCGTGGAGCCCAACGCCGCCATGCGCGCCGCGTCCGTGGAAGCGCTCGGGGAGAACCCCCGCTTCCGGGCGGTGGAGGGCACCGCCGAGGCGACCTCGCTCGGGGACGCGAGCGCGGACCTCGTGGTCGCCGCGCAGGCGTTCCACTGGTTCGACCCCGAGGCGGTGCGGCTCGAGTGGCGGCGCATCCTTCGCCCGTACGGCCTCGCCCTCGTAGTCTTCAACGCCCGTCGGACGGCCGGAACGGCATTCCTCGCGGGCTACGAAGAGCTGCTCCGCCGGTACTCGACCGATTATGCCGCCGTGGCAGAGCGATACCCCGAGCCGGACCGTATGCGGGCCTTCTTCGGGCCCGGGTTTCGGGCCGCCCAAAGCTTCGAGAACCGCCAGGTCCTCGACCTCGACGCCCTGCGGGCCAGGCTCCTCTCGTCCTCGTACACGCCCGCTCCCGGCCGGCCCGGGCACGAGGCGATGCTCCACGCCCTCGTTCGGCTCTTCGACCGAACCGCGGACGGGGGGCGCGTCACCCTGGAGTACGAGACCCGTGCGTACCTCGGGAGGCCCTGAACCCTCTCGCCACCGACTCGAGGCCGCTTAAGGAGATCCGCTACTCGCGGGTTTGCACGGGCAGTTCCTTCCCCGGTTCGACCGTGCCAGGGGGAAGCTCTCTTTATTCCGGCGAAGATCGGCTCGCCGCCGGGCTCCCTCAAGGAACCCGCCCCTCCGCCCAGGCCATTGCGTACCAGAAGGCCGCGTCGGGCCGGAGCGCGAAGGCAGAGAGCGCCTCCAGGGCCGCCTCGAACTGCGCGGGCTCGATCCCCGCACCCAGGATCGGGTCGCGCGCGCCCCGGAGCACCTCGACGAAGTTGTCGAAGACGATCCGGAAGCTCGACTCCCCGGCGCAGCCTCCGAAGAACACCCAGGTGATGCGGGAGGGAACCGCCCCGGCCCCGTGCAACAGGCCGGTCAGGCGGCGGCCCACGAACGGATCATTGCCCAGCCGGTCGAAGCTCCGCACGAACGCCTCCCAGACCTCGTGGAGGCCGGGGGGCGAGGGGTAGAGCCTCATTAGGTCGTGGTCGTCGTCGGCGAGCACCACCCGGCCTCCCGGCCGAACCGCCCCCACCATCTCGCGCACGACGCGGAGAGGCTCGCGCACGTGCTCGAGCAGGAATCTCGCGTGCGCGACGTCGAAGGAGCGACGCTCCTCCGGGGCGAGGGGGAGCGCGGTCGCGTCGCCCTGGCGCAGGTCGATGAGCTCGGCCTCGCCCTCGGATCGGGCGAGCCGCAGCGCCTCGGCGATCTGCTCGGCGCTCCGCTCCACGCCGACCACCGGCCGTCGGGCGGCGCGCGCCATCGCCCTCGAGAACTGCCCGAGACCGGCGCCGACGTCGAGGACGAGATCGCCCTCGCGGAGAGAAAGCTCCTTCAGGGAGGCCAGGTTGAGGAGCTCGTTCAGACGGCCGAGGCGCGCCTGCTCCTCGGGCGAAATGCCGTGGATGTAGCTCGACTCCCTCGTGGACATGCACGGCAGCTTCACCTGGACCGCCCTCTCGGCGGAAGCGGGCGCCCCGGGCGGTGCCCCCTTCCCGGAGGTCCAGGGTCCCTTTTCACACCACCGGGCGCCTGCGGTAGACGAACAGGCCGGGAGCGGCCAGGCCGACCGCCAGGGCGGCGACGATGAACGAGGCATCGAGGCCCGCGGTCACCGCTTTGGCGAGGAGCTCGTCGGTGAGGCCCCCCCGCTGGATCTGGATGAGCGCGATGAGAGCCGTGTAGATGGGAACTCCGGGGATCATGGGGATCACCGAGGCCACCGTGAACACCTTGGGATGAGCGTGGAGGCGCTGCGCGGCCCACACGCCGAGCCAGCTCACCGCCGCCGCGGCGAGGAGCGTGGACCAGGCGAGGGGAAACCCGGCGGTGACGAAGAGGTACCTCAGTCCTCGCCCCAGGGCCCCCCCGAGCGCGCAATAGCCCAGGATCCGGACGGGAACGTTGAACGACATCCCGAACCCCACCGCCGGGATGGCGGAGAGCGCGGCATGCCTGAGGAACTCGAGGAACACGGTCACGAGAGCCCCCACAGGCCCCAGACGCTCACCGCGAGGAGCATCCCGGCGGTCGAGGCCGCCGCGAGTAGGAGGGCGAAGGCGAGCCGCGAGATCCCCATGTTCATGTAGCCCTTGACCAGGTCGGAGACCCCGTTGATGAGCGGGAACCCGGGCACGAGGAGGAGGACGCAGGAGGCGAGGGCGATGGTGGGCGTCTTTCCCACCCCGTAGACCTCCCCGAGCCCCGCCACCGAGGTGGCCACGAAGGCCGTGAGGAAGAAGCCCACCACCGGGCTGAAGTGGAGCCGGGCCACCTGCAGGCGCAGGTACTGGGCCACGGCGCTCGCCACCACCACCACTCCGCACCCGGTGAGGTCCGCCCCGGCGAGGCGAGCGAAGCTCGCACAGGAGAGGCCGATGGCGAGCGACACGAGCCAGCGCGGGTAACGCAAGGGAACGATCCCGTCCAGGCGCTCGCGGTAGCCGGCGGCACCGAGCTCGCCCCTCTCCACCGAGAGCACCGCCCGCTGGACCTCCACCACCACGTGCATGTTGATGCCGCGATCCACGGTGCGGCGCAGGAACGTCACCTCCGCCGACTTTAGCCTCGTGGTGAGGACGATGCAGTTCGCGAAGATGCCCGCCTCCACGGTCTCGGCGCCGAGCGAGTGGCCGAGCCTCCGGGCCAGGGTCTCGACGAGTGCGCTCTCCGCCCCGTGCTGCACGAGCACGACCGCAGTCTGCACGCAGAGCCGCGCGACCTCCTTGGGCTCGACCTCGGCGGGCGGCGGACGGGTCGGCTCAGGAGCTCGGGGGAGGGACATCCTATCGGGATAGGGTACCCGGAGCAGCGGGGAGCAGCACCAGGATTTCTCTGAGGCGGCCGGGATGATCCGCGGTCCCCGAGGCAGACGGTGTTACGATCCTGGGCAGGGCCCGCACCGCCTACCGGAGGCTCTCCTTGCGCGACGTCCCCCGCGAGCGTCTGTCGGACTTCCTCGCCGGCTTACCCAAGGCGGAGCTCCACCTCCACGTGGAGGGGACCCTCGAGCCCGAACTCTCCTTCGCCCTTGCAGCCCGGAACGGGGTGGCGCTCCCCTACCCAAGCGTGGAAGGTCTGAGAGCCGCCTACGACTTCAGGGACCTCCAGTCGTTCTTGGACCTCTACTACGCCCAGGCCGCGGTGCTCCGCACCGCCCGAGATTTCCACGACCTCGCCATGGCCTACTTCAGGCGAGCGGCGGAGGAAGGGGTGGTTCGGGCCGAGATCTTCTTCGACCCCCAGACCCACACCGCGCGCGGCGTCCCCCTCGCCGCCGTGCTCGACGGACTCCATGGCGCCTGCCTTGCGGCGCAGAGCCTGGGCGTCTCCGCCGCTCTCATCCTCTGCTTCCTCCGTCACCTGCCCGAGACGGACGCGTTCGAGACCCTGGAGGAGGCGCTCCCCCACCGGGACCGGATCCTCGGCATCGGCCTCGATTCCAGCGAGCGCGGCCACCCGCCCGAGAAGTTCGCCCGCGTGTTCGCCCGCTGCCGGGAGCTCGGCTTCCGCGTCGTCGCCCACGCCGGCGAGGAGGGGCCGGCCGCCTACGTTAGAGGCGCCCTGGACGCCCTCGGGGCGGAACGGATCGACCACGGGGTGAGGTGCCTCGAGGACCCCGCCCTGGTCGCGCGGCTCGCCAAAGAGCGGGTCCCCCTCACGGTCTGCCCGCTCTCCAACGTGCGGCTCCGGGTCTTCGACCGGCTCGACGAGCACGTCCTCCCCCGACTCCTCGAGGCCGGGGTGGTGGCGACCGTGAACTCCGACGACCCCGCCTACTTCGGCGGCTACCTCCACAAGAACCTGACGGAGGTCGTCGAGACCCTCGGCCTGAGCGCCGCCGAGGCGGTCCGCCTCGCCCGCAATAGCCTCGAGGCCGCCTTCCTCGACCCCCCGGAGCGGGGGCGGCTCGTCGACCGGCTCGAGGAATACCTCGAGGGGTTCGAATGAACCGCCTCACCCCCGTTCGCTGTCGAGGAGCCCCATCCCCTGAGCGTCATACCGGGTTCCGGCCACTGCCCCGGCCGGGACCGCGGCCTCGATGCGCTCCAGGTCGGCGGGGGAGAGCCGGAGCTCCAGGGCGCGCAAGGCGTCGTTGAGCTGCTCGCGCCGGCGAGCCCCGACGAGCGGGATGATGTCCTCTCCGCGGGAGAGGACCCAAGCGATGGCGAGCTGCGATGGCGTCGCTCCCATCTCCGCCGCGACCTTCCGGAGCGCCTCCACCAGAGCCAGGTTCGCCCGGAGGTTGTCGCCCTGGAAGCGGGGGAAGCGACCTCGGCCGTCGCGCGGCCGGTCCGGCCCGGCCGACCCGATGCGCCCGCCCAGTAGCCCCCGGGAGAGGACGCCGTAGGCGGTCACGGCAATGCCGAGTTCCCGGCACGCCGGAAGAACGCGCGACTCGATGCTCCGGCTCATGAGCGAGTACTCCACCTGGAGCTCTGCGATGGGATGGACCTTGGCGGCCCGCCGAAGCGTCTCGGGGCCTGCCTCGGAGAGCCCCACGTGGCGGACAAAACCCGCCTTCTTCAGGTCGGCGATGGTCCCGACCACGTCCTCGATGGGGACAGCCGGATCGACCCGGGAGGGCTGGTAGAGATCGACGTGGTCGGTCTTGAGCTTCCTTAGCGTCTGGGCCAGGTAGTTCTTGACGTGCGCCGGCCGGGAATCGAAGCCCACCCACCCGCCACCCGGCTCCCGGAGAGCCCCGAACTTCACCGCGATGAAGACCCGGTCCCGCGGCACGCCCTCGAGGGCCTGGGCGATGAGAAGCTCGTTGTGCCCCATCCCGTAGAAGTCGCCCGTGTCGAGGAGCGAGAGCCCGGCGTCGAGGGCGGCGCGAATGGTGGCGCGGCTCTCCGCCTCGTCGGCGGTCCCGTAGAATTCCGACATCCCCATGCAACCGAGCCCGAGAGCGGGGAGCAAGGGTCCGTTCCGACCGAGCTTTCGAGTGAGCATGGTGCCACTCCTAGCCCCGTCACCCTTCGAGGGCAACCTCGAGCCCCCCAGTCCCCTTACCCCCTCTTCGGCTTTACCCGGGGCGGTGGGACCGGTTAAACCAGGGGAAGCAGGGGGTATCCATGGCTCGCTCGACCAGAGGGTTATGGCAGCGATTCTTCCTCCTCGGGGCGTTCGCCTCCGTGGGATGTGCCCACGCACCGTCGCAAAGCGCGGACGAGGGCACGACGGCCGCTAGACCGGTCGAGCGGATCGTTGTCACCGGCTCCCGGATCCCGCAGGCGGTCTCGATGCGGAACGGCCTCCCGGCGACCGTCTCTCCCGTGGTGGTCTGGACAAGAGAGGACCTCGCGCGGACCGGGACGAACGACATCGCGAAAGCACTCCGGGACCTCGACCCGAGCATCACCACGAAACCGTAGCTTGGGATCGCTCCTTCGAGCTCGCTAGAGCGCGGCAACTCGGGCCGTGTCAAGATGCGCGGCTGATGCGCACCCTCCTCGCTGCTCCCCTCGGCCTCCTCCTCGCCTGCGCCTCGTCCCGTGCCCCGGCCCCACCGCCGGCCGAGCCGCCTGCCGTTCCCGCGCCGCCACCCAAGGCTCCCGCCTATGCCCCACCCCCCGCCCACCCCGGGATCGACCCGGACATCATCGACCGCTCGGTGAACCCCTGCGACGACTTCTACGCCTTCGCCTGCAATGGCTGGCTCTCGCGGACCGAGATCCCAAAGGACCGCTCGCGCTGGACTCGCTCCTTCAACGTCATGACCGAGGAGAGAATGGCCCGCCTCCGGGAGATCCTGGAGCAGGCGGCCGCCGGGGAGGCCGATCCCGCCGACCGATATGGGGAGCTCCTCGGCGATTTCTACGCCGGCTGCATGGACGAGGAGCGGATCGAGAGGAACGGCCTCTCCGATCTGCGGGCCGAGTGGCGGGCGCTCGAAGGGGTGAAGGACGCGGGCGGGCTCTCCGCCGCGGTGGGCCGCCTCCACCGGCGGGCGGTGTTCCCGCTCTTCACGCTCACCTCGGCCTCCGACGCCCGGGACTCGAACCAGGTGATCGGGGTCTTGCGGCAGGGCGGCCTCACCCTCCCCGACCGCGACTACTACCTGAAGGAGGACCCCCGGAGCGTCAGCCTGAGGGAGGATTTCGAAGCGCACGTCGAGAAGCTGTTCGGCCTCGCAGGGGAGCCGCCCGACCGCGCCGCCGCCGAGGCGCGGGCGGTCCTCGGGGTGGAGTCGGAGCTGGCGCGCTCACACTTCACCCGGGCAGAGATGCGTGACCCGGTCCGCACCTACAACCGGGTGGACCTCGAGGGGCTGCGCCGGGCGGTGCCCGGGTTCGACTGGGACCGATACCTCTCGGCCGTCGGCGCCGTCGGGGTGGAGGCGTTCAGCACCACCACCCCGGCGATGCTGACCGAGATCGAGGAGCTCGTTCGCCGCCTTCCCCCCGAGAGCTGGCGGGCCTACCTACGCTGGCACGTCCTCTCCGAGGCGGCGGCGGCCCGGGCGCTCCCCAAGGCCCTCTCCGAGGAGGCGTTCTGGTTCCGCGCCCGCCACTTCGGCGGCGAGAAGGCCATGCCCGAGCGGTGGCGGCATTGCGTGGAGCTCACCGACGAGCTCGTCGGCCAAGCGCTGGGGCAGGCCTTCGTGCGCCGCTACTTCGGGGCGGAGGCCCGCACCGAGGCGCGTGGGCTCGTGGAAACCGTCCGGGAAGCCATGGGCCGAAGGCTCCTCACCCGGGAGTGGATGGACGCGCCCACCCGCGACAGGGCCGAGGAGAAGCTCGCCGCCGTCGACCCCAAGATCGGCTACCCCGACGTCTGGCAGAGCTACCAGGGCCTCTTCTTCCGCCGGGGGGACTTTTACGGCTCGGTCCGCAGCGCCCGCGCCTTCGAGGAGCACCGGCGGCTCAGCCAGATCGGTAAGCCCCTCGACCGGGAAGAGTGGCACATGACCCCGCCCACGGTGAACGCCTACTACAACCCCGTCCTGAACGAGATCGTCTTCCCCGCCGGCATCCTCGAGCCCCCCCTCTTCACCGAGGGGGCCAACGACGCGGTCAACTACGGGGCCATCGGGCTCATCATGGGCCACGAGCTCACCCACGGCTTCGACGACCACGGGCGACAGTACGACGGGCACGGCAACCTCTCGGACTGGTGGACGCCGACGGTGGAGGAGGAGTTCGTGGACCGGGCCGCTTGCCTGAAACGCCAGTTTTCGGGCTACCTCGCGGTCGACGACCTCCCGGTCAACGGCGAGCTCACCCTGGGCGAGAACATCGCCGACCTGGGGGGCCTCTCCCTCTCCTTCGAGGCCTACCGCGCCTCCCGCGCGTCGAAGCCGCCGGAGGCGCCGGTGGCGGGGTTCACCGCCGAGCAGCAGTTCTTCCTCGCCCACGCCCAGGCCTGGTGCGAGCTCGTCCGCCCCGAGAACGCCCGCCTGCGGGTGGTCACCGATGCCCACTCCCCCGGCCGCTGGCGCGTGAACGGCCCGCTCTCCAACCTGCCCGCGTTCCGGGAGGCGTTCGACTGCCAGCCCGGCGACCGCATGGTCCGGGCCGATCGCTGCGAGATCTGGTAGGGGCGAACTCGCCCCCTCACTTCCGGTAGGCCCCGCAGGCGATCACGAAGTCGTCGACCCGCTCGAAGTAGGCCACCTTCTGCTCGACCTGCTTGGTGGCGGGGTTCATGAACTTGTACTCCTGCCAGCCGCTCCCCTTCTCCTTCGCCACCTCGATGCGCTCCGCCACGAACGCCTTGCCGTCCGGGTCCTTGTCGGTGAGGAGGTTCTTCCCGATCCGATCCTTCTTCTGGCCGTGCGCCACGCACTTGCCGTTCAAGTCGTAGGCCGCGATGTACAGGTCCCGGAACACGAACGGACCCTGCGGATCGCTGAAGGCGGCGAACGCCTTGTCCTTGCCGTTCTTCTGGTAGTAGTCGATCGCCTTCTTCACGAGAAGCTCCGCCTCCTTGGTGGTGGCCCGGTCGTCCGCGGCGGCGGCGCCACAAGCGAGAGTGACGAGGAGGACCGAGGCGAGGAAGAGACGCATGGGCAAGACCTCCTGCGCCGCGTCTGCAGCGCTCTCTTCCCCTTTCGAGCAAAGACCGATCCGTTCGACGACCCGCGGGGACCGCGGTCAAACGGCGAGGACCGCTCGCCTCTTCTGCGAGGTAGGGAGAAGTGGGCCGGGCGTTTCCTCGCCCTTGAAGGACCCAGGGTTCGCGTGACCCCAACAGGGAGACCTGGCCGGGAATCGCCTCGTGGGGCGCGATGGGGACGCCGTCTTTGGTTCCCCCATGGGCCCCTGCCGCTTGGAGGGTACTTCCCGCCCGTCCACCCTGGGCGGAGTGAAACCGGGCGCCGTTCTCTTGTCCGTCGCCCTCGACGAGCGGCGTCGCCGCCGACGAGCCCCGGGAAAGCGAGGTCGTCTATCGCAGCGACCCGCGGGTGGACGTCCCGGTCTTGTCGCTTCGGCGCTCGTCAGCGCCGTCCCCGCCCGGGCAAGGGCGCGAGCCGGTGGTGACTCCGACCCGCCCAGGCACCTGGCCTGGAATAGAACGCCTGGGCCTAAAGTCCCCTTTGGCCGTCGGCGGCGCGATCGAGTCGGTCGGCCTGGTGGACTCCAGCCTCCCAGGCCTCGACCTGCGTCATGAACCAGCCCTCCACCGGCGCACCGTCGACCGTGCAGGACCAGCTCCAGTTCGCGCCCAGGGTCACGGTCACCTTGTGGGCTCCGACCTCGAATATGATCGGCAGCCGCGCGATGGGGTCGGGCTCTGGCCGGCGCGTCATGGCCCCGAGTGTACGGCAGTCCGGCCCTGGGCTCCATCCTCTACGCTCGAGGCTCCGCCCGGGGGGTCCCCTCTCGCCCGACCCCCACCATTGCCACCGCGGCGACCACCACTAGGCCGAGCCCTCCCTTGACGAGTCCGCTCTTGATCATGTCCCCCGTGGTCACTCGGCTGGTCACGTGCGCCAGCGCGTTCGGGGGTGTGCTTACCGGATCCGGCAAGCGTCCCCCGGGCGGCGCGCCCTGCCCGACAAGGAGCGTCCCCTCGGAAGGTCGCTCACCGCCGGGCGCCAACGCGCGCCCGCAAAGCCATGAGCCTCTCTTGCAGTGTCTCGGTGTTGAGACCGGCCCACCGGCGCGGCAAGAGCCGCCGGTTCGAGGCCTCGAAGACCGCGACGAGCTCCATGTAGTCGAGCATGTCGCGGTCCCGGCTGGGCAAAAAGTCCCGGATCGCCTCGACGAGGTGGGCCGAGGAGACAAGGTCCCCGGCCGCGCGCTCGCCGGCGAGGAGCACCACCTGCTCGATCTCCGCCTGGGAGTAGCCGGACAGGGGGGCCGATGCCACCGCGCGATCGCGGGGGAAGTCGAGGGCGTGAGCGATCCCGTGGCGCGAAAGGAGCGCGAGGAGCACCGGCTCCACCTCGAGGGCGTCTTGCGGGGGGAAGAAGGGGATCTTCCGGTCGAGGCGGCCGGCCCGCTTCAGGTCGGCGTCGAGCTTGTCCGGGCGGTTCGTCATGACCACGAAGACCACCCGGCCCCGGATCTCTGGGTCGGCCATGAACTCCTTGAGCCGGGCGATGACCCGCGAGGACGTCCCGCCGTCCGACTCGCCCTCCTCGCCTCCCAGGGTGCGCTCGACCTCGTCGATGATCACGATCACCGGCCCCATGGCCCGGACCACGGCCAGGATCCGTTCCAGGTTGGCCTCGGTGGCGCCTACCCACTTGGAGCGAAAGCCCTTCATCTTCAGGGCGGGGAGCCCGGCCTCGCGGGCGAAGGCTTCGGCGACGAACGTCTTCCCCGTGCCCATGGGGCCGGTGAAGAGGATCCCCAGGGGACTGCGGGCCACCTGACCGGAGCGCAGGCTCTCGGCGATGCCCCGGAGCTCGGCCTTGACCTCCTCGAGGCCGCCCACCGCGGAGAAGTCGTGCTGGGGCTCGAGCAGCTCGACGAGACCGACGCACTCGCGCTCGATGATCTCCTTCTTGCGACGAGCCACCTCTCCGAGGAGGGTGTCGCCGCCGTCCGGTGCCGTCGCGCTCCTCGCCTCTTCGGGAGAGCGCAGGAGGAGCGCCTTCACCTGGAGGAGCTTCAGCCCGGCGGTGGCCGCGGCGAGGCGGGCCGCGACGGGTGGCTCGAGCTGGGGCGCGAGAAGGGCGATGGCTTGCGCCCGGGCAGAGAGGTCGGGCATGGGGAGGAGCACGGTGGCGGTGCGCGGGTTGGCCGCGAGCCGGGGGTGGAGCTCGGCGAGGCTCTCCGCGAGTAGCACCACCACGTTGTCCGCCCGTTCGAGGAGCGGCGACATCGACCAGCGGTGGAGAGCGATCACCGCCGCGCGGTCGGCCTCGGAGGAGAACGACGTCTCGGCCGCGGGGGCGATCGCCTCGGCATACTCGATCACCACCGCCACCCGGTCGCGGGAGAGGAGGAGCCGCTCCAGCGCAGGCAAGACCTCCCGCGGCGCCCGCAGCCCCTCGAGCCTCGAGAGCGCCGCCTGGGAGCGGTCCCCGCGCACCACCTCGACGCCGCTCGACAGGTCGTAGCGGAGCACCACATCCTTGGTGGGCGCGAGCAGGACCTCGGCGAGGAGCTCCGGGACGGTGAGGATCCGGCCCTGGTGGGCCACGAGGTCGTGGACCGCCCCGTGGAGCAAGAACTGCCAGGCCTCGCCCCTTAGGTAGCGGCGGCGGAGCTCCTCGGCCCAGGGGGGCAATGCACGCTCGGGCACGGGGACCTCGTTCTACAGGGTCTTCTTCTGGACGGGCTCCGCCGCCCGCGCCGCCTTGAGCCGCTCCAGCTCCGCCCGGGCGGCGACGTCGCCGGTCTGGGTGCGCAGGGCATTGAGCCGGGCGTCGAGGCTCGTCTCCCCGAGCTCCTTCGAGAGGCTCGCCTCCGCCACCCGGTTCTTGATGTGCTCGCGCACGGTCTCGAGGGCCCTCACGTCCGCCTCCACCGATAGCCCCTCGAGCTGCTCCTGGATGCGGAGCCTCGCCTCGGCGCTGCGGAGCCGGGCGATCATCCGGTCCTTCTCCTCCCGGAGCCGCCGGATCTCCTCCTGAACCTGGAGCAGGGATTGCTTCGCGGCCTCGGCCTCCTTGGCCGCCTCCTCCAGCTCGCGCTTCAGGCTCGCCACCTCCGCCTCGAGCGCCTGCTTCTTCTTGATGAGCAAGAGAGCCAGGTCGTCTTGGTTCGTCGCCACCGCGGTGTCGAGGTCCGCCGACACCTGGGTGAGCTCGCGCGCCTGAGCGGCGAAACGGCCGTCCAGCTCCTCCCGCCGCCGGATCAGGGCGGCGGTCGCCTGCTTCAGGCTCGAGTACTTCTCCACCATCGAGTTGATGGCGTTCCCGTAGGCGATCTCCGGGTGCTTACGCTCCTCCCCCGAGAGCCACAGAGAGAGAAATCCCTTCCACAGGTTCCCGAGCCTTCCGAAGAATCCGATCGAGGCCATGCTCCGCTCCCGTCCGTTGTGTCGTCAGTGTCTCCCCGCGCCCGACCGAGGGTTTCTCTTAGGTGGCGGTGAAGCGAGCTCAGAGGCGGCCGACCCTCCTCGGACGGGCGCGCGCGACGTCGCCTTTTCCGGGGCCGCCGCGAGACCACGGTTCCACCGGGCGCGAAGACCCTCTAGCCTTGAGTCGAAGAGGCTCTTCATCTCGAGGACCCCTCGCTTCCGTCGTGGGGCGCGACCAAAGAGAGGCCTTCTCGGTTTCGGTCCCATCGGCTCTCTCCGGCATCACCGTACCTCACCGCGGCCTCCCGGTCCCGGTCGAACCATAGACCGGGCGGACCCGAGCGAGGCGGCCTATCTGCCGGCGAGCCCTCCCGAGACCGAAACGGCCTCCCGCGGCCAGACGTACGCCGTTCTGCTGGTTCCTCGAAGGAGAAAGCACATGCGAAACGCCCTGATGGCGATGTCCTTCCTCTGCGCCCTCTCCGCCTCCCCAAAGGCGCACGCCTTCGATCGAAAGGCGGCGGGCGCGGTCTTCACCATGTCCGACAGCGCGACCGGGAACGCCGTCCTCGCCTACGAGCGCGCCCAAGATGGCTCGCTCAGGCTCAACGGCACCTACCTCACCGGCGGCACGGGCTCGGGGGGCGGCGAGACCGTCCTCGGATCGCAGGGATCCGTGACCCTGAGCAGGAACGGCCGCTTCCTCTTCGTCGTGAACGCCGGGTCGGACGAGGTCTCCTCCTTCCGCGTGGAGGGCTCGACCCTCACCCTCGCCGACGTCGCGCCCTCGGGCGGCACGCTTCCGGTGAGCGTGACCGAGCAAGACGGGGTGGTCTACGTCCTGAACGCCGGTGGCCTGGGCAATGTCTCGGGACTGCGCCTCGACGGGGAGGGCCGTCTCTTCCCCCTGAGCGGCTCCACCCGTCCCTTGAGCACTCCGGGCGGGGGCCCGGCCGAGGTCTCCTTCGACGCGTCCGGGGAAGTGCTCGCCGTCACGCTCAAGGGGGCGAAAGCCTTGAGCCTCTATTCGGTCGACGACGACGGGCGCGCCTCTCTGCCCGGACAGGTGGCGTCCTCGGGGGCGACCCCCTTCGGGTTTTCATTCACCAAAGGTGACGCTCTCGTCGTCTCCGAGGCGGGCGGCGGCCCGTCGGGGACGAGCGCGGTGTCGAGCTACGCGGTGGACGGGGACACGGCCGCGCTCTTGAGCCCCTCGGTCCCGAACGGGCAGCGGGCGGCTTGCTGGCTCGTCGTCACGCGCGACGGAACTCTCGCCTTCGTGGCCAACGCCGCAAGCGGGACGATCTCGAGCTACGCCATCGACCGACAGGGAGACCTCACCCTTCTCTTCGGAGCGGCCGGCGTCCTCCCCCCAGCCGGAAAGCCCCTCGACCTCGCCCTCACCCGCGGCGACGCCTTCCTCTACGTGCTCGACACCGTGAACCACGGCATCGCCGGCTTCGCGAACATCGGGGGCGGCGCCCTCGAGGCGCTCGGCGAGAGCGCCTCTTCCCTCCCCCCATCGGCGGTGGGGATGGCCGCCCGCTAAGAAGGCCCCGGGAGGACCCCTCCCGCTCGGCCGGTCCGGCCGATGCGCGCTCGACAAGTCAGGTCGAGCGCGCCGCGGCCCCGGCCGATCCCCCTTGCGCCGCGGGGTCCGCGGGCTCACCGGCGCTCGAACTCGCGGCGAGGCGCGACCCGACGCTCAAGAGAAAGAGGCCAGCCATCCCGGCCGCCACCCCCGCGCCCACAAGGATCGAGGTCGGGCCGCCGCGGAGGTGCAAGGACGGTAGCACGAGGAGGAACCGTTCGGCCCAGAGTCCCAGGAGCACGGTGACCGCCCCGAAAGCGAGCGTCCCTCGCCGCCGCTTGAACCGCTCCGAGAAGAGCAGCCAGAAGGGCCAGAAGAAGACGGCG
>Ga0335077_10007404_pt1 | contig 13573 bp, 24 predicted proteins | sample Lox_Sample_31_FD_207151 | JGI IMG/M metagenome (GOLD analysis project Ga0335077, IMG submission 207151) | Soil microbial communities from Loxahatchee National Wildlife Refuge, Florida, United States - Lox_Sample_3.1 | ecosystem: Environmental > Terrestrial > Soil > Wetlands | place: USA...
CCACGCGAGTCGGCCGCTTGGCGGTGACCGCTTCACCCTCCCGGGAACGTACACCCAGTTGACCGGCGCCTATCCGGGGATGGTGGAGTACACCAGCCAATTGGCTGGTGAGTCTCAGGGGAGTTCTCTCACCCTGAGCCTGACGGTGCCGTCGATTCCCCTGACCCTGGGTCCGCTTCACCTCGTCCGTGGCCAGGCCCCGAATTGGCCTCGCTGCCTCTATCCCTAGCGGTGATTGCCCTGACCAGCCCGGGACAGCCCGCCGTTCTCATGACTGGTGAACTGCCGTCGTCCGCCGTCTGGATCCGCGCGACGTGGCTCGGGTGGGCCCCGAGTGTACCGTGCGTCGCTCTTCTCGCCTTGATCGGCGAGGCCCTTGGGGTGGGCGGGGCTCAAGCGCTGGTGGGCGCTGGCATGGGGCTCGGCATCGGGCTGCTGCAGGCGAGGGTGCTCCGGCGCCTCGGGTTCCCCGCCCTCCCGCGGATCTGCACCTGCGCACTGGGCTTTGCGCTCCCATTCCTGATCTGGGACCTCGGCAGGGCCTTTGGGGCTAACTGGGCTACTCACTCCTGGTCTGCGTGACCGTGGGAGGCCTCGTCACTGGTGTCTGGCAGGCCATCCTGCTCCGCCAGCGCATCGCTTCCTTATGGTGGATTGCGGCCAGCACCCTGGGCTGGGGCCTGGCGGGCACACTGGCCGCGAGGGCCGACGCCCTCCTCCAAGGCACGCGATCCTGGGCCTCGCCGGGGCCGGGATCTACCTCGCCCTCGTCACGTGTGGCGGCGCGGCGCTCGGCCTGATCACGGGGATGGTCTTGAGCCGAAAGTGGGTTGCGGACCCCCATCGCGCGTAGCGGAGCCCTCCCCTGCAACCCGACCAGCCAAGCCGCACCGCAGTTCGCGTGGCCATTCACCGGGCCGCCCATCAGATCATCGATCAGCCGCCTGTGTTCATCGATCCTCTCGCCGTTCAGGTGCTACCTCCCAAGGTGCGGGCCACGCTAGAGGCCGACCCGCGGCAATTCGAGAGGCCCCTGTTCGGTGCCCGCCTTCGCGCCCATCTCGTTGCGAGAAGCCGGGTCGCGGAGGACGCGCTTACCGAGGCCGTCGCGCGGGGAGTTCGCCAGTACGTCATTCTCGGCGCCGGCCTCGACACCTTTTCGTGGCGCAACCGGCATCCCGACCTGCATGTCTTCGAGGTGGACCACCCCAGTACTCAGAACTGGAAGCGACGGGTTCTTCAGGCCTCCGGCTTCGCCGAGCCGGCCAATGTCACGTTTGTTCCCGTCGACTTCGAACGCGACGCGCTGGCGGACGTGCTCATGGCCGCCGGTCTTCGCGCTGACGCCCCTTCCTTCTTTTCCTGGCTGGGGGTTGTGCCGTATCTCGAAAAGGCGACGGTGTGGAAGACGCTCGGGTTGGTTTCCGAGCTCGCCGGGGCGGCAGGCGGCATCGTGTTCGACTATGGCGCTCCGCCACGTCCCTGGAATCTCGTCGCGCATCTCGTGGGCTGGTCCTTCCGGAGGCGACTGGCCAGGGTAGGCGAACCGCTACGCACCGTGCTGTCACCCGGCGAGGTCGCACGGGGACTCGAGCGCCTCGGCTTCACCACGGTACGAGATGACGACCATGGGGCGATTGTCGGGCGATACTTCAAGGGGCGTGGGGACCGCCTCAGGCCGGGGCGACTGGCGCACATCGTCCTGGCGACTCGAGCAACCTGAGGCGCACCAGTCCATTGAGGGCATGGCCATCACCCGGCGACTCGCCTCGCCGCCAGGCGCGGCTCTTTCCTTAATAGAGGCGGGAATCCCGGTGGTGGCGACTTTGTCGGGCCGGCCCCGTGCTCGCTGTGACAGCTTCGGCGCCGATCCTGCGCAATGTGTGGTTGAGAGCCAGTCCTTCCTAACCTCGACAGGGAGCAGGACATGACCTACCCGAACACGTCGCCCTGGGGGCCACACGGGCCGCAGGTCCCCGCGCACAGCGTGACGCCCAATCCAACGCCCTCGACCCCGCCGTACATCCCGAGTGCCCCGAGCCCGGCGCCGACCTCGTTCCATGCGACATCACCTTCCGGCCAGTCCGGCGGGCCCCACCCAACCGTCGCCGGGGGACCACCGCGACCCAAGAGCACGGCGCTGGCCGTGATCCTCACTCTTTGCTTCGGCCCATTCGGTACCTGGTATGCCACGCTCGGTACGCCGCAGAGCCTGCTCTCGATGTTCTGGGCGGCGGCCGTTGTGCTCATCCTCGTGTGGAACAGCCATGCGACGTTGTTCCCTTTCATGGTGATCTCTCTGGTCTGGTCGGTCCTCGCCGTCCGATCCTACAATCGACGGCTAGTGAAGGAGTGATGGCACGGTGCACGCGGAAGCCCGAGGCCCCCTGACAATGGAGCGATACATCCCGCCGGGCCCTTGGTTGCTTGCGCGGCCGCTGCTCGAGCCTCACCTTATCCTGGTGGTTGGCCCACCCGATGCTTCGAACGGAGTTGTCGCCACCTGGCGCGAGTACGATGCCCGCCCAATACTCCTACCTCAAAGACTCAAGAGGCGGCTGCCTCCTGGTGACCACGTATTGGGGACGCACCGACCCGTCCGCCTCTGATCAGATTCGAGCCGCACGCGCCGCGGACCCCGCCCGGCCGGAGGCGACGGCACATCTCATTGACCTCACCTGCCTGCAGGAGACAACCAACTCCGCGCAAGCGGAGGCACAGCACTTTCGTGCCTTGGCCCCCGCCTACGTCTCCACCTTCGGCGCCCTCCCCACCGCCATACTGGCGACTACCCCACACGTAGTTGGCCTGGCCCGCATCTTCCAGATCGCCACGGGGCTGCAGAGGCCGGCGGTGCCGGTCCGCGTAGTAGATTCCGTCCACGCCGCGGCGGCCTTCCTGTCCATGGACCTGGCAGCCGCCATGACCTGGGTGGCGGAAGTGCACGGGCACGCTGTCGGCGGCAGGTGCCACGCTTCGTAGAAAGGCCGGGAGGAGCCATGCTTCGTTTGTGCGGCAACTCCAGCAGCTCGATTCGCCTCTCGAGCCTCACCTTGAGCATTCTCCTCGGGCTCGCCTGCTCCGAGGATGTTCCTACCGGCCTAGCCGCGAGCCCGGGCCGAGCGTTCAACCTTGGTGTCGGCGGTGAACTTCAATTGCTCCTCCAGACGATTGGCCCGGGCGAATACGCCGGGCCTCCGCACGCTTCATCGGGAGCGCTGAGATACGTCGGTGTAAGGGACGTCCCCCCCTACGTCCCCGCAGGCCCTACCCAGCTGTTCTCGTTCGTCGGTGCATCGCCCGGGACGGCGATCATCACCTTCGTTTCCACGGCCATGGGCACGTCGCCAACGGTCGTGGACACCGTGAACGTCCAGTAGTCCCCCGCTGCGGTCACGCCCCGCGCCGCATGGCTCACCTCGCGTTCTTCACCTTTGCGATCCTTCGGGAGGGGCCTGCGCACCCCGATGCGCAGGCCTTTCTGGCCCGGGTGGAGGCCAACTTTGCCGCCGCCGAGCTGAGCGTCGGTTTCGTCGCTCGGTCGGTGCTGGACCCGATCACCGGGGAGCACTCGTGGGGTCGGTGCCTCGCCCCGCGCTTCTTCGAGGAAGGGCGCCACCAACTCGCGCCCCGCTCGCTCTCGCTCTGGGCGAGCCTGGAGGCGGTTTACGCCTTTACCTATGCTGGCATTCACGCGGAGGCCTTGAGTCATCGGCGTGAGTGGTACCTGCCCGCGGCCTGGCCTCCCTATGTTGCCTGGTGGGTCCCCGCGGAGCATCGCCCGGACTGGGCCGAGGCGGTGGCGCGGCACGAGCAGCTCCATGATGGTGGTCCGAGTGCCACGGCCTTCGACTTCAAGCATGCCTACGGAGCCAATGGCGTCCCGGCGACAATCGACCGCGCCCTGGTCAAGGAGTATCAGCTCCGCAATGCCGCGAGGCTTGCGGGCACGTGACGCGCCCAAGCCGGCCGTCGCAATGGACCTCAGCCCTTCTCGCTCTTTCCTTCAGCCATCGAGAACTCAGATGTCGCCTCGTTTCAGTGTCTTGCTCGCCTCCGCGCTTCTGAGTGGGCTCGCCTGCCGCGCCGCTCCTGACCCGGGTGCGGCCACCAAGAACCTTCTGGCGGTCGATGTTGCCTGGTCCTCCCTCGCCAAGGCTGGTGGCGACATCGACAGCATCGTGGCCTTCTGGACGCCCGATGCGCGCTTGATTCTCCCGGATCAGGAGGTCCTGGTCGGTACCGCCGCCATTCGCCAGATGGTGGCCGGGACGCGCAATGTCCCGGGCTTTGAGATCAGCTGGGCCCCCGACTCCGCCATCGTGGCCGCCAGCGGCGACCTCGGATACACCTACGGAACGAACCGCGTCACCGCCCCCGATGCCCAAGGTCATCTGGCCGCGGTTGGTGGTCGCTACGTGACGATCTGGAAGCGTGGAACCGACGGTCGTTGGCGTTGCGCGGTTGACATCTACAATGTCGGCGCGCCGGCCGGGGCACCAAAGACTTAGGCGAACCTCTCGGGTACACTTTGGGTGGAGCGCCTGGCTCCCAACTGAGGTTGCTGAAGGCATCGGGGCCCCTCGCCGCCCCGTGGCCGCCGCGGGTTGCCATGCGGCCCATTGCTCACCATGCTGAAGGCTGCCTGACGAAGGCGCCGCGGCCGGCGCCGCATGCCCGCCGGCACCAGATCAGAGAAGCTGGCTTGCCCAAGGAGCCCCTATGCCCGCTGTTGTGCCTGGTCGGATGATGGCCGCCATCGACGGTGACTTTGTCATCTTCTTGATCGGGATGCGCATCAACCGTCCCTGGAAAGTGCATAAATGGTTGCCGGTCGCGATGGCCATGCCGCGGATGCTCGCCGAGCTGGCTGCGCGCCCCGAGTGCGGCTGCCTGGCTGTTTCGGGTCGATCGGGTATCAGCATCCAGTATTGGCGCTCGTTCGATCACCTGGAGGCCTATGCCCGGAGCGTCGACCACGCGCATTGGCCAGCCTGGACCGCGTTCAACCACAAGGTCCGATCGACCAGCGGAGATGTCGGCATCTGGCACGAGACGTACCTGGTGCGAGCCGGCGAATATGAGACCCTCTATGGCTCCATGCCGAGGATGGGGCTCGCCCTCGCGGGCCGCCACCTGCCGGTGGCGCCTCATCAGGACGCGGCACGCGAACGCCTCCGCTCCGCCACCGCCAAGCCGTAACCTCCTGATGACCCGGCGGCAGGCGCAGTCGCCCAGGGCGGGTGTCGAAGTCGCCATGGGCCAATCCGCAGCTTCGATGATGCGACGACCCCATCTTCTTGGCATCGACGACGCCCCGTTCAAGAAGGGCCAGGCCGGGCCCGTTCCCGTCACCGGCGTACTGATGGAAGGCAACGATCTGGTCGAAGGCATAGCGATCACCCACTTCCCCGTCGACGGGGCCGATGCAACCCGCTTTCTGGAGAAATGGATCGGCAGTCTCCGATGGCGGTCCGCCATCCAAGGGGTTGTCCTTGGTGGCATTACCCTCGCCGGGCTTGGTTTGGTGGACCTCGAAGCGCTGGCTCAGGCCATCGACATTCCCGTGCTCGCGGTCACTCGCCGCTCCCCCGCGGCCACACGCATACGGGAAGCCCTGGTGGCGGCTGGGCTCACCGGACGCCAGCCCATCGCGGACCGCTCTCCCCCGGCGGTCCGAGTCGCTCCGGGACTCTTCCTCGCCTTTGCGGGAACCACTGCCGATCGTGCGGCCGGCCTGATCCACGCCGCGCTCCGCAAGTCCCGGATGCCCGAGCCGCTCCGCATCGCGCACCTCATCGGCAGCGCCTTGGAGCGCGGCCAGTCGCGGGGTAGGGTATGACGGGCCGCGCTGACCCAGGACTCCTCAAGGTGGGTACACCTATGGAATCAACGGCCACCCTTCGCGACCTCATACTTCCCGCGTGGCGCACCAATGCGCTGATAACCGAGCGCGTGGTCCGCGCCCTCCCGATGTCCGTCTACGACGCGGCGATCCCGGGCCTGTCCCGACGGACGGTGCGTTCGGTTGCCGCGCATCTGCATACCAGCCGATGCGGGTGGGTTCGGACGCTCGGAAGCCCCTACGGTGTCGCCGTGCCGGCCGGCGTGGATCGCCAAACGGTATCGCGGGCGGAACTCGGGCAGGCCCTTCGGCAGAGCGCCCGCGCCATGACCGCCCTGCTGAGTCTCGGGTGCGAGCGGGGAGGCCGCGTCCCGGCGACGGCCCGATACGTGTGGCGCAATCTGGCACTCGATGTGGGTCACGTCCTCACCTATTTCGTGGCGCATGAGGCACATCATCGCGGCCAGCTGGTGCTGATCGCAAGGCAGCTTGGCCACCCCCTCCCCGCCTCGGTCACCGCCGGCCTGTGGCAGTGGAAGCCTGATCGGCCCGGTCGACGCGTGCGCCGACACTGAACTGTTCCGGCGCGGAGCCCACCCCTCTCGCTGTGCTCCGCCACCAGGCAGCGGCGAGCGATCCACTCCCGCGTCGCCGGTTGGCGACAACGCTGTCCTAACGGTAGGTTGGGACTCCGTGCAACGGCGAACACTGCCGCTGGTGCACTCCCTCCCGGAGGCCACAATGCGCCGCCTACTGTGGATTGCCGCGTTGCTCCTGGTACCGGCGTCGTTCGCAGCCGCTCAGGCCACTCCGGAAGAGGCCGCCGCCGCGTTTGGCGCGGCGCTCAAGGCGAACGATTGGCCGGCCGCGGCCCGCCTCATGCACCCGCAGGCGCTACAGCAGCTGCGGGGGATGTTCGAACCGCTCATTGCGATGCCCGGCATGGAGCAGCTCGGCGACCGCCTCTTCGGGGCCCATTCCCAGGCGGAGTTCGCCGCGATCCCGGACACCATCCTCTTCGCCTCATTCCTGCGCGCCTCCCTTTCCCAGCAGCCCGGCCTCACCGACGCCATGCGCACGGCGGTCATCTCGCCGCTCGGCCACATCGCGGCGGGAGGAGACACGGTACTGGTGGTGAGCCGAGTGGCCATCTCGATCGACAGCCTCACGATCACGCAGTTCGACGTCATGCCGTTCGTCCCGCTCGACGGAAGATGGCGCGGCCTGCTCAAGGCCGATTTCACGAACATGGCCAAGCTCCTCGAGCGAAGCCTCAACGCTCGTCGCTCATAGGCCGGGCGTGATCGGCCCGGATGGGAGTACCGTGTGAGTCCAGCCAGGACAGCCTCTCGAGACGTCGGCGCCTTTCTGTCCTCCCTGCCACCGTCCCGCCGTGCGGATGTCGAGCGGCTTCGCGATCTCATCCGCCGCCATTTGCCAGCCGGCTATGAGGAGACGGTCAGCAGGGGGATGCTGGTCTACCAGGTCCCCTTAGCTCGCTATTCCGACACCTACAATGGGCACCCGCTCTGGTACGTGGCGCTGGCCTCTGAGAAGTCGTATCTGTCATTGCATCTCATGCGCATCTATGGCGACCCGGCAATGGCGAAGCGGCTCCGCGACGGCTTCCGCGCGGCGGGAAAGAAGCTGGACATGGGGAAAGCATGTGTCCGGTTCAAGACAGCGGACGACCTGCCACTGGACGTCATCGCCGATGTAGTATCTAGCACGCCCCTTGAACGGTGGGTAGCGATCGCCCGCGCGGCCCGCCACTGATCCTGTCCCATTCCGAACCGATGACCAACGACACCGCCTTTGCATCAGGCCTGGTCCCGCCCTACTACGCCGTGGTCTTCGCCTCCCGGCGCACCGCCGGGGACCACGGCTATTCAACCATGGCGGAGCGGATGAGTTCCCTCGCCTCGACGATGCCGGGCTACCTCGGGATCGAGAGCGCGCGTAGCACCGACGGCTTCGGGATCACCGTCTCCTATTGGACCAGTCCCGAAGCGATTCGCCACTGGAAGGATCAGGCGGAGCATCTGGCCGCCCAGGTCATGGGAATCGAACACTGGTACGAGCATTACGAGATCCGGGTGGCGCGGGTGGAGCGCGCCTACTCGGGACCGGCCGACGGCGTCCACCCGACCGCCTGGGAGGGATCTCCGCCCGGCCCGTGAACCACACTCTCGTTTACGGCGATTCCCTCAGCTGGGGCATTATCCCGGACACACGCCGGCGGCTGCCCTGGCCGGCTCGGTGGCCGGGCGTGCTGGAGACGAGGCTGCTTCAGCAGGGCTTCCAGGTGCGCATCACTGAGGATTGCCTGAACGGGCGGCGTACGGCGTTCGAGGACCCGCTCAAACCCGGCCGCAACGGCCTGGTGGGACTCGAGCAGCGGATTGAGATCAACTCGCCACTGCGCCTGGTCATCTTCCTGCTGGGAACGAACGACTTCCAATCCACTCACGGCTACAACGCGTGGCATTCGGCCCAGGGGATAGCCGCTCTCGTTGGCGCCGTTCGGCGGGCACCCATCGAGCCGGGCATGCCCGTCCCGGAGATCCTGGTGGTGGCCCCTCCGCCGATCCAGGCCCCACGAGGCCCGATCGCGGCCAAGTTCGAAGGCGCCGCGGCCAAGTCGGTTGGTCTCGCCGCCGCCTATCAGGAGGTGGCGAACGAGACACGATGCCACTTCTTCGATGCCGGACGGGTGACCCCTTCGAGTCGGGTGGACGGGGTTCACCTGGACGCCGATCAGCACGAGTGCCTGGGGGCGGCCCTGGTTCCGGTGGTCGCTCCACTGCTCGAGCGGCCCTGATGGTTCGTCCCCCGCGCCTCTGGCCAGGACCGGGGTCCGTTACCACCAGCTCCAGGGGCGAAGTAGAATTGGGCATGCGCAAGCATGTGCTTCTCTACGGTCTCCTGGCTGGCGTCCTCATCACCTTTCTCCGGCTCATCGAATACCGCTGGCTCGTGATCGAGCATTCGATCGAGATCTACGGCGCGCTCGTGGCCGCGGTGTTCGCGGGCCTCGGCATCTGGCTCGGCTTGCGGCTCACGCGGCCCAAGGCGACCGTCGTGGTGCGCGAGGTCCCCGTGCCGGCGCCCACCACGTTCACCCGTGATCAGGCCAGGCTCGAGGCCCTCGGCATCACGCCCCGCGAGCTCGAGATCCTCGAGCTCATCGCCGAGGGCCTCAGCACCCGGGAGATCGCGGCCCGGGTCGCGGTGAGTGAGAACACCGTCAAGACCCACTCCAGCCGGATCTTCGACAAGCTCGGCGCGAGGCGCCGCACCCAAGCCGTCCAACTCGGCAAGGCGCTCCACCTCATCCCCTAATCGCCGGCCCCGCATCACGCTTCCGGATGAGTTCGCCGGATTCCCGCGGACGTCACCCATTTGGGTGATGCGCTGCCGGGAGGTCGTCCATAGCGTACGCACTCCACCGCCTTCTGGAGCCACCATGCGGAAGATCGTGTTGACCTTCGGCCTCATTGCCGGGGCGATCCTTTCGACGATGATGCTGGTCACACTGGCGCTTCGGGATCGGATTGGCTTCGACCGGGGTGCCATCATCGGCTACACCACGATGGTGCTGGCCTTCCTGATGGTCTTCTTCGGCGTCCGGTCCTACCGCGACACGACGGCGGGCGGCACGGTGGCGTTCGGCCGGGCGCTCTGGGTAGGGCTGCTCATCACGATCGTCGCCAGCATCTGCTATGTCGCCACATGGGAAGTGATCTACTACGTGTTCACTCCTGACTTCGCCGACAAATACGCGGCCTATGCCCTGGAGAAAGCCAAGGCAGCCGGCGCCACCGAGGCGCAACTGGCCGCCAAGGCCCAGGAGATGCAGGCCTTCAAGGCCATGTACCGGAATCCGCTGGTGAACGTCGCGCTCACCATCCTCGAGCCCTTGCCGGTTGGGCTCGCCTTCACGCTCGTCGCGGCCGGCGTGCTGAGCCGGAAGGGCCGTGCGGGCCAGGACCGCCTCGCGCCCTCGCAACCGACGACTCCCTGACCTCGATCAATGGAGGAATCGGTTACGAATCCCGTTGCCTTCTTCGAGATCATCGGCCCCGATGGCCCGGCGCTGCAGCGGTTCTACCAGGGAGGTGTTCGGCTGGACGGTAGATGCCGAGCGGGTGCCTGGGTATGGCTACCTCCATACCGGCCCGGGCAGTCTGCCCGGGTGGCATCCGGCAGGAGACGGCCATCACCCCGGAACGAGTCCTCTACCTGCGGGTTCCTGACCTCGGGGCGGCGCTCGAGAAGATCAACGCGGCGGGGGGGAGTCACGCTGCTACCACCCCCGACTCCCCTGGGTGCACTTCGCCCTGTTTCGGGATCCGGCCGGCAACCTGACCGGACTCCTGGCTGATTGAGGCCGGCAAGGTGGCCGAGGCGGGACGGCTCACGCGGAGTGTTTCGTACCCGGCCTGGCCCTCGCTTGTCGGGCGGCGCCTATGGATACAGCTTGGATCTCCCCCTCTCGCGGCGTGCCGATGCTCCTCATGATTGTCGAGCGGTTCAAAGGCGGCGATCCCGTTCCGGTCTATCGTCGCTTCCGCGACCGGGGCCGGCTTGCGCCCCCGGATCTCATCTACATGGCGAGCTGGGTGACGGAAGGCCTGACCACGTGCTACCAGCTGATGGAGTGCTCACGCCCTGACGCACTGGAGGAGTGGATGGCGAGCTGGCGCGACCTGGTTGACTTTGAGGTCCACGCCGTCCTCACCTCGGAGGAGGCCCGGACCATTGTGGCGCCGCGCCTGTAACAGCGCGCCTTGGCACCTCCCGGCCCTCGCGCTAGCCTTCGGCAGGGAGGCGCCGCCGCCGGCCTGAGGAGACCGTTTCGCAATGCTCGATGTCATTCGATCCTTCATCACCAACCGTATTCATCGGCCTTCTTCCCCCGGCGATACCTCCCCGCCGGAAGGGGTCCGCGTCGCCGCCAGCGCCCTCCTGCTGGAGCTGGCGCACGCGGACGGAGAATTCAGCTCGCGGGAGCGTGACTATGTCGAGGGGGCGCTGGCACGCCATTTCGGCGTGGACGAAGCGACCACGACGGAGCTGATCGAGCTCGCGGAGAGGGCACGCGCGCAGGCCGTCGACCAGTTTCACTTTACCCAGCTCATCGTCGAACAGTACGACCTCGCCCAGCGGATGCTCCTCGCCGAGGTGATGTGGGGCGTGATTCTGGCCGACGGCCGCATCTCGGAGCATGAGGCCTATCTCATCCGCAAGCTGGGAAACCTGCTCGACCTCGAGCCCGGCTACCTCGCGGCGGCCCGCCGCGCGGCCAGCGGCGAGACCTGAACAAATACCGAGAACCAGGCGCCGCCCCATGCTCAGTATTTCCCGGACAACTGATGAGGATGTGGAGGCTTGCGTCGAGCTCCTCAGCATCCTCTTCGCGCAGGAGGCCGAGTTCGAGGCCGACCCGGCAAGGCATCGCGCGGGCCTGCGGGCACTGCTGGCTCGACCGGATACGGCGCTGTTGTATTGTGCCCGGGAGGGGCGTACCATCATCGGGATGGTAAGCCTGCTCCTCACGGTGAGCACGGCGCTCGGGGAGCCGGTTGCCTGGCTCGAGGACCTGGTGGTCGCGCCCACAGCGCGAGGTCGCGGGGTCGGCACGGCGCTCCTCGAGTTTGCGATCGCGGAGGCGAGACGTCGCGGCCTCAAACGCGTGACGCTGCTCACCGATCCACACAACCGTGGGGCGCAGGAGTTGTATCAGCGTTTCGGATTCACCCGATCGGAGATGGTCGTGTACCGGCGTCTCCTCGGCTCTCCACCTTCTCCCTCAAGCGACTCATGACTCGTCCTGCCCGGCTGCACTGGATGCTCGCGCTCCTGCTCTGGTCCGTCGCGGCCTGCAACCGGGGAGGAACCGGCGACCCCGTGCCGGGTGATGCGACGCTCCTCGCCGGCAGATGGTTCCTGGTCGTTCACCGCGACGGGCAGCCGGACCTTTCCGCGGTCCTCACCCTTGGCCCGTCGCAGCCCAACGATCCCGGCGTCCCGAGGGCGCTCCGCGGCGGCACCCTCGAAGGTTCGTTCCGGTTCCAGAGCCAAAGCTGGCTGTCGAGCCCTCCGGTCGACTCGGAGTCCTCGGCGTTCATCGGCGCCGACGGTGCGGTCATCCTCTATCTCCGCCTGCAGGGTCACTGCGTGAACTGCGGCAACCTCGGGTTTGCCGGGCACCTCAACGCGGGCGAAGTCACGGGGCATTGGACCGAGGAGCTGAACAGCGACGCGCCCAACGGCACGTTCACCCTTCGCCGCGCGGGAACCTGAGGTGGGCTGCCGCGGCGCCGAGCGGCCATAGGCCAGGGGGCGAGGTCTGGCGCGGTCGGCTTCCGCCCGCGACCTTGCACGGTCCGGGCGCCACTCCCTGTCACCCAACATGCGGAGGTCTTCATGGCCACCTACATCTCGCTCCTTCGATACACCCAGCAGGGCATAGCGTCGGTGAAGAACAGCCCCGCCCGGCTGGATGCCGCCAAGGAGGCTTATCGCAAGGCCGGCGGCGAGCTCAAGGCCTTCTACCTCACCATGGGCCAGTTCGACATGGTGGTAATCGCCGAACTTCCCAACGATGAGGCCGTGGCCAAGATGGCGCTGGCCCTGGGAGCAGCCGGCAATATCCGGTCGGAGACTTTCCGTGCGTTCACCGAGCCCGAGTATCGGAAGATCGTGGCCTCGATGCCCTGAGCAGGGTCATCCACCGACACAGGGACCAGTGCGCATCCGGTGACCTTCCCCGAGTCGTTCGCCTCGTCCCGCCTCCTGGCGCGTCGGCTCCAACCGGAGGACGCCTCCGAGATCCACCGGATGCATCAGGACCCGGAGCAGATGGCCTTGCTGGGCGGGGTTCGAGACGAGCAGCAGACCGCGGCCTACATGGCGCGCAACCTGGCCCACTGGTCCCGGTACGGCTTCGGTCCGTGGCTGCTCATCTTCCGGGAAGACGACCGCGTGGCCGGCCGGGCCCTGCTCCGCCACCTCACGCTCGAGACCGGGGACGAGGTCGAGGTGGGCTACAGCCTCCACCCCGTGTTCTGGGGACGGGGACTGGCAACGGAGATCGCTGGAGCCTGCCTGGAGTGGGCACGGACCGACCTGCGCCTTGCGTCGGTCGTCGCCCTTACGCGCCCCGACAACATCCGATCTCAGCGGGTGTTGACGAAGATCGGGATGCAGATCGAGCGACAGATCGTGCACGAGGGAGAGCCCCATCTGGTGTTTCGCATCCGCTTCGATGGCCCGGCGGTCGATGCGTGACCCGATCCTCGATCTCGGCATCGACAAGTTGGCTGGCGGTCCAGGCGCTCAACGCGGATGGAGTGAACCTCCGTCGCGCGACCGGCCTTGAGTCTTCATACCGAGCCGGTGGCCGACTCGCCGAGCGGCACCAGAGACTGGATCTCGCGCACTACGTCGCCAATGCTCGTCGGACGACGGATAATCCGGTTCCAGCTGTTGGGCGCGCGGGGCCCTGCGGCGGGCGCGATCAGGACTCTCGCCGCACCGGTCATGCGGCGGGCCAGCGTCTCGCAGTTCCCGGGCGTTCTGAGGACCGCCGCGTCGATCAGGAGCAGACGCACCGGACCGCGATCGGCCACCGCCACCGGGGTCCTGAGCGCCTCTTCGCAGGTCCTGGCGCCAATGGCATCATAGCCCGCCTCGATCAGGGCGGCCCTGAGCAGGGCACGTGGC
>Ga0335077_10007405_pt1 | contig 13573 bp, 8 predicted proteins | sample Lox_Sample_31_FD_207151 | JGI IMG/M metagenome (GOLD analysis project Ga0335077, IMG submission 207151) | Soil microbial communities from Loxahatchee National Wildlife Refuge, Florida, United States - Lox_Sample_3.1 | ecosystem: Environmental > Terrestrial > Soil > Wetlands | place: USA: Florida...
ATGCCGTCGGCGCCGGGGGTACGGTCGAGCGACTCGAGCCAGCCTTTCGGGTTATCGAGATCGTCTGCGTCGTAATAAGCGCCGGCAAGCGTCTTGTATCCCAGTTTGGAGAAGAAATCGAGGCTCAAATTCCGCTTCTCGTAATACCAGCAGGCAATCACCAGGTCCTTGGGAATGTATTTCCACGTATCGCGAAAACTGCCATCGATCAGGTAATATTTCTCGCGGGCGTTGTGATTCGGATCGAACATGTCGGACCACGTGTAAATCTGAATTTTGGGGTTGGCGACGCGCAACATCTTGTACTGGCGTGTCAGGCAGTCGCCTAAGATCTCAGCCATCGGCAGGTGGCGGCGCCGGCAGGCCTCGCAAAACCCGCCAATCCGCACTTCATCCATGGTGAGGAAGTATTTCTTGGGCGCCAGATACTTCTCAACTAGAGGAATCTGGTGTTGCCAGATTTCGTACACGGCAGGCTCCGACATGTCGGCGGGAACCTGATCGCGATAGATGGTCGTGCCGTGGAAGTAATCCACGCGCAGGCGGTCCCCGGCGTGGATGCGGCTGCCCGCCGGGAGATGGATGGCCGGCCCATCATGGTCCCACCGGAAGTTGAGATGCGGATCGGAAATGGGCGTGTAATCACGGCCCTCTTCCAGGACCTCGGCGCTGTTCTCTTTGTGAACTCGAACCGGCGTTCCCGGCCGCCGCAGGACGTTGGCTAGCCCCACCTCTTCGACCGCGACGTCATCCACCCAGACCTTGCCGGCTTGTCCCTCCGACACGCCAATTCGGAAATCCACGCGATCCGCGTACCAACTGTTGAATGCCCAGACCAGTTCTTGCCACCCACTCGTTGCCGGAAGTACCGGCTCCATGTAAGCGAGGTCCCTTCCGTCCGGCGCGATCGTCCACAAGTGAAAAATCTGCTTCGGCGCCGTGCCCTCCATTTTTACCCAGCAGCGCAGGCGGTAACAACGATAGGGTTGGACACGAAGCGGTTGCGCCAGATAGACCTCGCCTCCCGAACTGCCGGCAAAATTGTCGAACCGCACGGAAGAGTTTCCGGAGTGAAAGACGGCGGTGTCGACGATGGCTTCCGAGCCGTGAACGCTGAAGCCGGCGGGCAGATTCCCTTCGCGCCGTTCGAATCCGCCGTTTACCAGATTCACAGGCGAATCCATCACAAAGTGCGCCTCCCTGTCTCCTGCAACGAACAGCGCGCCGCGTACAGGCAGTCCCGCCGCCAGATTCTTGTCATGAGACAGCACTCCACCGCCGTAGCCTACACTGAACCCGATCGGAATGATCTCCACGCCAAGGTGATCGCAGGTCAGTTTTAGGTTTTGCAGGCGGCGGAAATAGGCTTCGGACTTCAGGTCCAACGCATCGAATCCCGCCGAGAGCAGCATGCCGTTCAGCCCGTGTTCGCCGGCAGTTTTTGCGATGCCCTCCACGCGCGCAAGTTCCTGATCATTGCCAAGCTCCGTCGGTACATAGACCCAGCGGTCGGGATACGCCTTTGGAGCGGCCCGCGCGGAGGCGATGCACAGCACGATCGTCAACAGCCGCCAGTGCATGTCACCTCACCGCAATCAGGGCAATCTCCTCGATCGCGGGCCAGCGGTCTTCTTCATCCGCCTTGCGTGCTACCGGCGCGCGATGCTCGACGGTTGTGCGCGTCGGCAGCGTTCCGGAGAAGTACTGCGCATAGACCCGGTTCATCCCTATGAAGTCGTCGATATTGTCGAGGTACACGTAGTTGGCCACTACATTAGAGAAGTCCATGCCGGCTTCTTCCAACCCGTCGAGCAGGTTCCGCATGGTCTGGCGGAGCTGGTGCTCGACGGTCGAAGCATATATGCCCAGCCGCGGTCCTGGAATGAACGCGGATTTTCCGGAGCAATAGAGAGTGTCGCCGGCCAACACGCAAGGGCTGGCGGTCGGACTCGGCGGCATGTTCTTCGGACGCACGGCGTGCCGCTGCGCAAGGTCGCGGATCGCCACCCCAGTGAATTCGATGCCCGTGCCAAACGGAAGGCTGGTGACCCCCATCGTGTTGCGCGCAGGCGTGTTTCCGAACTCGAAATGGGAGGCGTAGATGCGGTTCATGACCCCGCCCGCCATTTTGTCGGTGAGGTACGGTTGAACGAAGACCATGTGACGAAAGTCCATTCCCGCCGCGGCCAGGGTATCGTTCATCTGGTCGAAAGCCGCTGACACCTGCGCGGCCGCATCTTGCGGAACGTCGCCGGACTTCTCGCGCCCCAGGAAGCCCGATAAATATAGCCGTTCCCCAGCCATCACCCCGGGCGAAATCGCCGAGCCCGCTGGATATCCTGGTGGCACGATCGCTTTCTTGAGTGCAAGATCGCGTACCGCCACGGCGCTGATCTCAACCGGCGTCTCATCCGGCAGCCGGTAAACACCCATGATGGATCGCGCCGGCGGTGCTTTCGGAAAGAACTGCCGCCATACCGGGTCTATGTGTTCATAATTGGCCATGTCGGTCAAATAGGCCTGCGTGTAGACCACGTGCTCCATGGTGAGGCCCGCGGCTTCCACAACCGCCTTGATATTTTCCAGACATTGGCGGACTTGAGCGTCAAATGTGGAAGGCATCTGGCGGTCCGCGCCGCGCGCGCCCTGCCCCGAAACGTAGAGGTACTCGCCCACCAGAATGCCAGGGCTGTAAGGGCCAACGGGTTTGGCGCCGCCGGGGAAGATGACGCGCCTTTCCGCAGCGGAGAGGTTCACAAGAAACAAGCTGAACAGCAGGAAGAACGATCGGTGCACGCAGCCTCCTTATAGGCTTTTTCGCTCAGCCTATCAGATCCGCGGCGCTGAAGTTGCGCCTACTCCCGCGTCCATCTCCGGACGCCGTCGGGGCTAGTCCATCTCTCTCCGGAACTGGTGGTGATTTTGATCAGGCTCGGGTTCGCTGCGTCGATGTTAATGATCGTGCCGGTCAGCCTGGCACTCTCGTCAGAGACGGTAATCCGTTCCCAGTGGGCGCCCGCGTCTGCGGAATGAAACAGCGCGCCTCCAGTGCCTCCGGCCCATACATTTGATCCCGCCGACGCCACCGCGCGAAAGCTCACGCTGCCGCTCAGCGGCACCACTTCCCATGTCTTGCCGGCGTCCATGGAACGCTCGACCACGCCACGCAGATTCTCAGCCGTTGCTGGCGACGCATTGATGCTCCAGAGGACAGACGCGCTGGAAAGCGCGGATTTGGAGCGTGCGGGGACCACCTGAGTGCGAGACACCATCCCCTGGGCAAATCCGCTCGCACGCGGCCGAAGAGCTTGTAATGCTGCCAAACCCTTCTTAGCTTGCTCAGCTTCGGCCGGCTCGGATCGGAATGCCTGCGCCTCAGGCGCGGGCGGCGATAACGTCGTGGCAGGCGCTGGCGGGGCTGGAGGCTCGACTGGCCTGACGGTAAGCGCTGCGGAGCTGCTTGTATCAAGTGTTGGCGGTGGCAGCTGTTCCTGAACCGCCAGCAAGCTCGGACCGGGTAAAACCGGTTCGGCCGGCTTAACCCGCTCAACCTTAGTTTTCCTGGCGCCTGCGACTTGCTGGCGAAGCACAACCGCCAGGCCGGTCTTCGCCGCAGCGGCCATTGGAGGCGCGGCCAACTGCTTCGTCTTTTCGACCGCCGGCGGTTGAGGCGACTGAACCTGGTACTGCAAGGCGACGGCGATGATGCAACAGGCCGCCGCGGCCACGCCTGCCCATCGCCATTCCGCGAGCCAACGACGCTTTCCCACAGTGGTTGCGCGGACCGCAGCCGGCTCCACCTCGGGCTGCGACGCGATCGCCAACGCCAGAGATCCCCGGCAGTCCGCACATTGGGCGAGATGAGCCGACACCGCCGCGCGCTCCCGCTCCAGGAGCGCGTTCTCCGCGAATGCCGCCAGCAGATTCGCATCCGGGTGATCGGCACTGCCGGCGGGTGCTTGCTGAGCCAGCCTCTGCCGCACGATTTTGGGCAATTGAGCCATCTTCGTCGCTTGTTTAATGAACGTTCATCCGTTCTTTTCTTGCAGCCGCGCGCGGACATCCAGCGTAAGATCGCGTACGTCTGCGCCCAGGGCTGCCTCCGCGGCTCGCGCATCCATCCCTCGCTCCCTGAGCCCACGGAGAATGCGCTTGCGAAGGGACGCCGTTATCCGCTCAACGCGGCGGCTTATGGTCGACTCATGCACGCCGAGCATGCGCGCAATCTCCGCCAGGGTTCGCCCGTCCAGATAATAGCTTGCCAGGATCAACTTTTCTTCCGCCCCAAGATTAACCAGCGCGGCGTCAACAGCTGCCTCCAGCCGGGGATCTGCTGGAACTTCGGTGCTCGCCTCGCACTGCGGACCTGCTTGAACCTGGTCATCGAAGCTCACCAGCCGCCGCTGGCTGCGATACCGGTTGATGTACTCCTGCGCCAGGACGGTGCGCAGCCAGCCTTCGAGGGAGCCTCGTCCGGTGTATGAGGCGAGCTTCGAGATTCGCCGGCCATCCTCGCTTTGCCGCGTGCCGAACAGGTCCGTGTAGAGCGAGTCCGCAAGTTCCCGCGCAGCGGATTCCTCCCGGGCAATGGCTCCGGCCGCACCGTACAGTTTCTGACGGTACCGGTTCAGGAAACACTCCCACGCCGCTTCAGAACCGCTGGCGCACGCCCGCGCTAACGCCAGCTCTTCGTGCCGCAAGCTGCGATGTAACTCGGCCGTCTCCACCGGGGTTGCACCAGGAGGGAGATACTGCCTGGCCACCTCCTCCAGGATCGCGGCAAAGTCCTGGAAGCTGAGTCCGTACTTTTCCCCGCAAGATGTGGCGTAGAGGACGGCAAAATACGCAGGAAACCGGCGGTCTTCGAGTGCGACCAGAGTTGACGCGCCCACTTCCACGGCCTGTTTCATGCGGCTTGTGCGATTCTCGCTTTCGGCAGGTCCCGCCTTGTTTCGTCAAATTTCATTGCAAGAAATCCGGCGGCCCGCGTTCTTTTGACGAACAGGGAGCCGGATCCAGTTACTCAAAGTTGCTCCCCGGAGGATGATTATGGCTCATACCGGGCATCCACTCGCCAAAACAGGAGCGGTTCTGGCTTTAGGCGCCGCCGCTATCCTTTTCTTTGCCTCCCATATCGAGGGAGGACAAGCCAAACTCGCCGGACTCTCGTACCGGGTTCTTGCCCCGACTACCCAGGACAATCTGGCCATATTCCCGATTGTCACAGAATCGACTCCCGACACCCACTTTTTTTTGACGCTGGATGAGGGGCTTCGTTCCGGCCAGGTGGTAGTCACGGAGGAGGGAGGATCTACCGGGTTGGTGCGCCCGCGCCGGCCGGGGCCTGGTCCATGGCCGCAACCTCCCATTCCGCGACAGCGCGGCGCGGAAGTCAACCGCCTTATGCTGATGAACAACTCGGACCGGCCGCTCATCTTGCTGGCGGGAGAAATCGTCACGGGGGGCAAGCAGGACCGGGTGGTTGGCAAGGATCGCATCGTGCCGCCCCACAGTGGGCCGGTGGATCTCGGCGTGTTCTGCGTCGAGCCTCACCGCTGGATTGACATCAGTGCGCAGTTCGGCGGCTTGGGCTTTTCGATGGCGCAACCGAGCGTGCGGCTCAAAGCCATGGCCGAAAAGGATCAGCAGGCCGTCTGGAACGAGGTGGCTAAATCGAAAGCCTCGGTTGCACGGATGATGCCGGCTCCAGCCGCACGCGCTCTCGAGGCCACCTCGTCGTATGCGGGCGCCTTGGAAAACCGCGTTGTACAGCAGCGCGTGGATGCGATGGCTGCTCCCATCGAGCGCTCTTACGACAAGCTGATGCGGGAACTTCGTGCGCAGAAGGCAGTGGGAGCCGTGGTTGCGGTGAACGGCGAAATTGTGTGGGCCGATGTGTTTGCCAGCGCGCCGCTTCTGGAGAAATACTGGCCCAAGCTCATTCGTTCCTACGCCGCCGAAGCCGTTGCCGCGCGCGGACCATGGATGTATCCGGCGCCGATGCCCTCCGTGAAAGACGCGCAGGCCTTCCTGGACGATTTCAGCGCGCCGCACGAATCTATCGAGAGCGAGCCGGGCGTTTACCGGAACACCGAGCTGATGGGGCAGGATTTCGACGCTTTCATCTTGACGTCCCTGTTGCCGGGCGCACACTTCGACGTGCATGTGGCGAAGATGCGGCGGTAGTGTATCCGTTGGCTACCGGGGACAACGCTAAAAGCGGCGCCGCGGCATGGCGTTGCGGATTATCTTTTGCCACTTCCGATCATCAAAATCTTCTCGCGTGATCGCTATCGACTGTCCGCTGAGTTCAAGCGTGTGGCTTTTCGTTCCAAAATTGTAGGTGCAATGAGGATTCTTGCCTAACGAACGCGCGAACTTCTCTATTTCGTCGCATTCACCGTTACGATTTGCTTTTTCCATGCGATCTATAAAATCGTACCAGTTTCTGCGTGCTCTTCCCGAGTGTGCTCAAACTTCCACCGCCGGCAGCCCTGCGAGCGCCATCGCGATTTCCTCCGCCGGATAGTCGTAGTTCTGAAGCTTGCCGGCGTGATAGTCGATGTAGGCCTGCATGTCGAAATGCCCATGGCCGCAGAGATTGAAGAGGATGACTCGGCTGGCGCCGTCTTCCTTGGCGCGCAGCGCCTCACGAATGGCTCCAGCCACCGCGTGGTTGGCCTCCGGAGCGGGGATGATTCCTTCCGCTCGCGCAAATTGCACCCCGGCGGCGAAGGCATCGAGCTGTTGCACGGCGATCGCCTCGATCAGTCCGAGGTCGAGCAGATGCGAAACCACGGGCGACATGCCGTGATAACGCAAGCCTCCCGCATGAATTCCGGGCGGCACGAAAATGCTGCCCAGCGTATACATCTTGACCAACGGCGTCAGGTGAGCGGTGTCGCCGAAATCGTACGTGAAGCGGCCCTTGGTCAGGCTGGGGCAAGCAGCGGGTTCAACGGCGACCACCCGCGCGTTACTCTTGCCTTTTATTTTGCGGCCCAGGAATGGGAAGGCGAGACCGGCGAAGTTCGAGCCGCCGCCCGTGCAGCCCACGATCACATCGGGATCATCGCCGGCCATTTCCATTTGCTCGAGAGCTTCGAGGCCAATCACGGTTTGATGCAGCAGGACATGATTTAGCACGCTGCCTAATGAGTATTTAGAGTGGGGATCTTTCGCCGCCACCTCCACGGCTTCCGAGATGGCGATGCCAAGTGAACCGGTTGAATTGGGATGCCCGGCCAGGATGGCGCGGCCCGAATCGGTCTCGCGGCTGGGACTGGGCGCGACCGCCGCACCGAAGGCTTCCATGAGCGCCCGGCGGTAGGGCTTCTGGTCGTAGCTCACGCGCACCATGAACACTTTGCACTCGATGCCGAAGAACGCGCAGGCCATCGCCAGCGACGATCCCCACTGGCCGGCGCCCGTCTCGGTAACCAACCGCTTCGTTCCTTCCTTCTTGTTGTAGTAAGCCTGGGCGACGGCCGTATTGGGCTTGTGCGAGCCGGCCGGGCTCACGCCTTCATACTTGTAGTAAATGCGCGCCGGCGTATCGAGCATCTTTTCCAGGCGCCGCGCGCGAAACAAGGGCGTGGGCCGCCACTGCGCGTAGACCTGCCGCACTTCGTCGGGGATTTCGATCCGCGGTGCGGCGCTCACTTCTTGCAGGATCACGCTCATGGGGAACAGCGGCGCCAGATCATCCGGCCCTATGGGTCGATGCGTCGCGGGATGCAGCACCGGCGCGAGCGGCACCGGCAGATCCGGAGTGATGTTATACCAGGCCCGCGGGATGCGGTCTTCGGCCAGCGGATACTTGATGCTCTCCATGACCCTACATTGTAGTCATGGAGGCCACGGGGGTGGTGACGTCTCTCTAATCTATTTGACCGGCCCGAGATAGCGGTCGAGCCAAGCCAGGGTTTCCTTGATGAGCGCGTTGCGCGGTACGAAGTGGTCCGAGTCGTACACCACCTGTCTCTTGTGTTCCGGCGGCGTTCCCAGCAGGTCAAACAGTGGCTTGGCCGATGCGTCGTATGGAAACGTCATGTCGTACCTGCCGTTCAACATCAGGACCGGCATCCTCACACGCGTTACATAATTGAACGGGTAAACTTCCGGACGCTCCTTCGCCCGCAGGCCTCCCACCACCACGACGCCCGTGCGCAAACGATCCTCTGATGCGAGCATTATCGGAGCTATCCTCGCGCCCCAACTGTAGCCCAGATAGGCCAGTTTCTTGCTGTCGATGTCCGGGCGAGTCTCGATATAATCGATCGACCTCCGGAGGTCCTTGACCAACTGAATGTTGTAATCCGTGCACTGACGGGTTGGCGCCCCAAGGGCAAGCGACATCGAGGCGGCATCCCCGCGTTCGAATGTCCCTTTGTAGATGGGGTACAGGACCGCACGTCCATTCTTCGCGATGAAGGACAGAAACCAATCGAATTCCCGGTACCGTTCCAGGTTCCTGCTCGAGGGGTGCGAAGCCGAACCCGTCCCAGGAAAGTAGATGACCGCCTGGTAGGGCGGCCGGATTCCCTTGGGAAGGAACAAGTAGATCGGCAGCTTCTCATTACCGTACGCCGCGTCCACGATCACTTTTTCCTGGACCCAGTCGGCGGAACTCTCATCGCGCCACTCGACGTGAGGGTTCAGTTCGACCTTGTCGTAGGAGAACTGTTCCTTGTAGACCTTGAAAACCGGATCGGGAACCGGCTTCTCCTTCCTGAAATTGGGAAAGTCGGTGCTCACGATCTCGTAGGGCTCAAACGCCTTGCCAGCGAGTCTGGTCACATCGCCGTACATCGCGCAGCGGAATCCGTTTTTGGGCGAGCGGTCGAAGGCGGGAGATTGGCTGATGTAGTTAGCCATATAGCTGGCGTCGTTCCAGGCTCCTCCGCGCAGGATTCTTCCCTCGCCGGTCTCATTCCAGCACCACTCCCTTACGTTCCCTGCCATGTCGAAAGCCCCGTACGCGGTCATGCTCGGGTAACTGCCAACCGGAGCTGTCCCTTCGCCCTTGAAGTTGCTCACGTAGCCGAGCCAACCCTCCCCCCACAGCGGTGTGGCTTGACCCGCAGCCAGCCCCCAGTGCCATAGCGTTGGCAAGTTCTTGCCCACATACGCCGCATACGCCGCGGCTTCATACCAGCTCACGCCGCCAACGGGCTGGTCCGCTTGTCCGGCGGGGTAATCCCCTGCCTGCCAGGTGGCGGGACCAGGCCTCCCCGTCTGGTCGCGGAACTGCGCCATGGCCTCGTCCCAACTCAGATTCCTGCCCTCTTTCATGAATGTTTGTGTCCAGTACTTCCGCTCGCGATAGCCTCCTTTGTCGACGAATTCCTTGTACTGCCGGTTGGTGACCTCATACTTATCCACGAAGAAATCTTCGATCTCGCCGGTGGCCGTCGCGGCCCCGAGAACGCGCGTCATCCCCGGCGGAACCTTGCCCACGGGATCCAGGACTCGCGAGATATCGGACGGAACCAAATAGTTCCTGGAGGTCATATCCAGCCGAAACGTGGAGGCCATCGCGAACACCGTCTCGTAGCCCTGTTTCTCGAACTTCCACCAGAACAAGCCTGCAGGCAGCCGCATCTTCTCGATGGGTGTAGTCCCCAGCGGCCGCCATGGCAAGTCGGCGCCGAACAGTTGCCTCATGTGGACCGTCGCTCCCGGCGGCTCGGTCTTGATGGAGATACTCATCGCGCATTTTCCCAGCGCGGCCATGAGCGCCGCATTTTCCGGGACGTATCGTTCCGCTTCGACTGCTAGGCCGTAAGCTTTGGTGTAATTCGCAAATCCGGGTTCCCGTGCCAGGATCAGCCGCTCGACCTCCGGAACAAGTAGTTCCCTTGCCCGCCGGATCTTGCTCTGCCGGTAACCGAACCATACGGCCACCACGCAGAGGGCCACTACGCAGATCGCCACCGGTATCGCGACGGTCGCCTTTCGAACGGTAGGAAGAACTGCCCCTGATCTCAGGCCGATCAACTCCTGGGCCTTCACACTGTCCCGATACCTCTTCAGATCCCTGCCCATCTCTCCGGCCGAGCTATAGCGTGTCTTGAGACTCTTCTGCAAAGCCCGGCTTACAATCGCGCTTAGTTCCGCAGGAACCCCAGCGTCTTTCAGGGGTTTGGGCTGGGCGTGCACCACCGAGTAGAGAATCGCCGTGTCCCACTCCCCGGCGAACGGCAGTTGCCCGCTCAGCATCTCGTAAAGCACGACACCCAGCGACCAAACATCGGTGCGCTGATCCACTGCTTCTCCCTGCGCCTGCTCCGGCGACATATACGCGGCGGTCCCCAGCGTCGTCCCCTCTCGGGTGTGCAGGGTCTCCCCTTTTACCTTCGCCAGCCCGAAATCCATTACTTTGGCTTGGCCCTTCTCGGTCACCAGGATGTTGGCGCTCTTGATGTCCCGGTGTACGACCCCATGCTGATGCGCTTCCTCCAGCGCCTCGGCCACCTGAATCGCGATGTCCACCGCCTCGCCGGCGTCGAGCGGGCGCTCCTTGATTCGTGCCCTCAGGCTCTGCCCCTCCACGTACTCCATCTCGATGAACGGCGGTTCCTCCTGGTCGTAGATCTCGTGAATCGTGCAGATGTTCGGGTGGGAAAGCGCCGCCGCGGCGCGCGCTTCCGTCAGAAATCGTGCAGTCGATTCTTCGGTGTGCAGCAACTCAGGCGGCAGGGACTTCAAGGCTACCAGGCGGTGGAGCTTTGTATCTTCGGCCTTGTAGACAATTCCCATGCCGCCCCGGCCCAACATTTCGAGAATCTTGTATCTGTGAGCCCACATGGTTCCGGAAGCCAGGTCGCCTGTCCGGCCGAGGACCATGGTCCGGGTGATAGCGTCGCCGGATGAATGAGTAGGAGTACCGCATTTACTGCAGAAAGCGGAGTCGTCGAGGATTTCGGCCTGACACTGCGCGCACTGCATGGGCACTCCCGGCGCACGGTCTGGAATGGATCCCGGGCGTCAGATCAGCGAGTTTGAGGTGCTGGACAGTTAGAGTATACCTCGACCTCTCCCATACTGCTTCGCTGTAGATGTGGTGATGCGCCGGACGCTCGGATACTCGCCTACTTGTTCTGCAACTCCTCGAGGAGTTTCTCGGTGCCATAAAGTTTGCGCAAGGCCTCGGTCATGGCGGCCGTGTGCACAGAGACGGAACGGTTCTTTTCGGGATCGTAGACGAAGTCGCCGACCAGCGATTCGATATTGCCGTCGAAGATCAACCCGACGATCTCGCCATTGCGATTGATCACCGGCGAGCCAGAGTTTCCTCCGATCACATCGTTGCTCGATACGAAATTGAACGGCGTTGCAAGCTCCAATTTGCCGCGGCCTTCTTTGTAACGGGAAGGCAGGGCGTACGGACCATCGTAATCGAAGCTCGCGGCGCGATCGTACAATCCGTAAAAAGTGGTCTTATAGGGCGCATTGGTGCCGTTCATCGGGTAGCCCTTCACCTGGCCGTAGGAAAGCCGCAGCGTGAAGGTCGCATCGGGATAGGTGGTCTTGCCGTAGGCCGCGAACCGCGCCTTGCCGAGCTGTTCGCCGGCTCTCTGCAGCACGCTTTCGACGTAATCTTCCCTCCACTTGATGAACTCGCGCCGCATCGGATCGAGCTTGCGCGCCAGCACGATCAGGGCATCGTTCGAGGCCGCGACTGCCGCTTCGCCGCCTTCCAGCAGCTTCTTGCGCGCGGCAGGGTCGTCCAGTTTGGTGCCGTTGACCAGCTCTGTGGCCACTTCTTTCGGCGACTTGCTGTCCAGAACCAGCTTGAGGAACGGGTCGTCCTTGCCTGTCTCCTCCAGATCCAGCTCGAGCGCCCCGGTGATGCGCGCGATCTCCAACGACTTGTAGGTGGGGGCGGGCGACGCAAGTTCGAAGCGCAGGGAATCGAGTTGCGCCTCGTGATAGCCCGCGAGGCGTTCGCCGTCCGGTTTCTTCACCTCCGCGACGTACTGGACGATGATCCTGGCAAACTCGGCCAGATCAGAATCGAGGCCGTGGAAGAACTGCTCTTTGGCGCGCGATGCCGCCTTTTTCTCCGCCTCCGCTATGGCTTTCCAGGCGCTGCCATAAGCCTCTTTCCATTCTGGGTGTGCCATCACCATCGCTTGAAACTCGCGTTCCTCCTGCTCCTTCTTGCCCATCACATGACTGTCAAGCAGGCCCTGGTATCGCCCCTCATACGCTTTGAGCGAGTTCTCGAGACGGCGACTGCGTTCCACGGCTTCGCGTGCCTGCTCCGGACCTAGCTCCGAGTATTGCCGCAGCACAGCCAGCCGGTGTTGCAGAATCTTTAGAATGCTGGGCTCGACGACGTCTCTCTCGAAGGTGAGTTGCGCCATGGTGTCCAGCCGCTGGGTCGCGCCCGGGTTGCCGGACACGAAAACCAGCTCGTTATCCGCGGCTCCCTTGGGGTTCCACTTCAGATATTCGCGGCTCTCAATTGGTTTGCCGTTTTCGTAGACGCGGAACAAAGCCATGTCCAGGTTGTAGCGCGGATAAGTGAAGTTGTCGGGATCGCCGCCGAAGAAAGCGATTTGTTCCTCGGGCGCAAAAACGAGCCGCACGTCAGTGTACTTCTTGTAGCGGTAGAGCCAGTATTCGCCGCCTTGATACAGCGTGACGACGTCGGAGCGGAGCCCGGTCTTCTGCTCGCTCTCGCGCTCGATTTCGGCGATCGCGGCTTTGCGCGCGGCGAACTCCTGCTCGGGCGTCTTCGCGCTCTTCACGGCGGCCTGCACGCGGGCCGTGACATCTTCCATCGAGATGAGCACGTTTACTTCGAGATCCGGCGACTTCATCTCCTCGGCCGGCGTCGCGGCGTAGAATCCGTTTTTGACGTAATCGTGCTCGGCGGTCGAATTCTTTTGCAATTGCCCGAGGGCCACGTGGTGGTTGGTTAGCAGAAGGCCATGCGGGCTCACGAACGAGCCGGAGCCGCCGTCGTTGAGACGCACCGAAGACAGGCGCACATGATCCAACCACTTCCCCGTGGGGGTAAAGTGGTACTTCTCTTGAAGCTGCTTCACCGGCGGATTATCGAAGGTCCACATCCCCTCTTCGGCATGTACGATCGCCGGTGCCATGAGCGCTCCCGCCAAAATGAGCGCTGCGGTGTGACCAGAGCCCTTAGGTTTCACTTTTTATCAAAACTCCTTGTTGATGTTCGACGTACGGCGGACCGATATGTTGCGTCCGTGCCATCTTGCCATTGTAGATTCTTGCGTGGGAGCGGTGCCCGCCGCCACCCCTTTCGCCTCGCCGGCGCGCCGTCGTGCCCCCGCCGTGCAACTGCCAGCCCCGTCTTTGCATTTGTGACCGCCTCTGCCTTACGCTGCTTATTTAGGACCTGTTCATCATGAAACATCGCGTCGCAATCACTACGTTGCTGTTCACCACCATGTGCGCGGCTCAACCCAGCCAGTGGTTCCCGCCCGAACAGATGATGACCATCGGGGTCTACTACTATCCCGAGGCCTGGCCGGAGTCACAGTGGGAGCGCGACATCAGCAACATCAAGAAGTTCGGCTTCGAGTACATTCAC
>Ga0335077_10007406_pt1 | contig 13573 bp, 12 predicted proteins | sample Lox_Sample_31_FD_207151 | JGI IMG/M metagenome (GOLD analysis project Ga0335077, IMG submission 207151) | Soil microbial communities from Loxahatchee National Wildlife Refuge, Florida, United States - Lox_Sample_3.1 | ecosystem: Environmental > Terrestrial > Soil > Wetlands | place: USA...
CCAGCGCTCCGCGTGCTTCATCGACCTCTCCGTGCCCCGGAACGTCGACCCGGCGCTCTCCGAGCTCTCGAACGTCTACGCCTACGACATCGACGATTTGCAGAGGGTGGTGAGCCAGACTCACAAAGCGCGCGCCGAGGAGGCCATCCGCGCCGAGGCCATCGTCGAGGCCGAAGTGATGGCCTTCGCGAGCGAGCGGGAGGCCCGGGCGGCCCTGCCCGTGCTGGCGGCGCTCCGGCGCCGGGCGGAGGAGATCGCCCGGGCCGAGGCGGAGCGCACCCTCGCCCACGTGGGCGGGCTCCTCGACGACAAGGGCAAGAAGAGCGTCGAGGCCATGGCCCAGGCCATCGTGAACAAGCTCCTCCACGGACCCACCCGGCGTCTGAAGGAGGCGGCGGCCTCCGGCGACAGCGACCTCCCGGGCGCGGCCGCCGAGCTCTTCGGCGTGGACCTGGAGAAACGAGAGGAGCGCCCGGGGCCGCCCCCGCCAGAGGTGGCGAGCGCAGGAGAGCAAAACCAATGACCGTCCGAATCGCCACCCGAAGAAGCGCCCTCGCCAAGTGGCAGGCGAACCACGTGGCCTCGCTGCTCCGCGACCGGGAGCCGGGACTCGAGGTCCGCCTCCTCGAGCTCATGACCCGCGGCGACAAGATCCTCGACGTCCCGCTCGCCGAGGTGGGGGGAAAGGGCCTCTTCGTGAAGGAGATCGAGGACGCGCTCCTCCGCGGCGACGCCGAGGTCGCGGTCCACTCCATGAAGGACCTGCCGGCCGAGCTCGCCCCCGGCCTCACCATCGCCGCCACCCCGGTGCGCGAGGACCCCCGCGACGCACTCGTCTCCCGGGGGAAGCGGCTCGACGAGCTCCCCGAGGGGGCGCGGGTGGGGACGGCGAGCCTCCGGCGCGCCGCCCAGCTCCGGGCCGCCCGGCCGGACCTAAGGGTCGAGAACATTCGCGGGAACGTGCAGACCCGGCTCCGCAAGGTGGAGGAGGGATTCGACGCGGTGGTGCTCGCCTACGCGGGGCTCCGGCGCCTCGGCCTCGCCGACAAGGTGGTGCAGGTGTTCACGGTGGAGGAGATGCTCCCCGCGGTGGCGCAGGGCGCGCTCGCCATCGAGGCCCGAGCGGACGACCCCGCCACCCTGCGGCGCCTCGCCCCGCTCGACGACGCCGCCACCCGCACCCAGGTGGAGGCGGAGCGCGGGCTCATGCGGCGGCTCCAGGGCGGGTGCCAGGTGCCGCTCGCCGGCCACGCCACCGTCCGGGACGGGACGGTGACGCTCCGGGCCCTCGTGTCCTCCACGGACGGGACGAAGGTCGTCCGGGGAGAGCGGAGCGGCCCGGCGGCGAGGGCGGCCGAGCTCGGCGTGGCCCTCGCCGAGGACCTTCTCGGCCGGGGCGCCGCCGCCATTCTCGCGGAGATCGAGCGCGGCCCCGCGCTGGCCGCGCCGAAGCGCTAGATGGGAGCCGGCCTTCCGCTCCGGGGCCGCCGCGTGGCGGTGACGCGCGGCGGAGGGGGCGAGGACTCGCTCAGCGAGCGGCTGCGCGAGCTCGGCGCCGAGGTGGTCTCGGTCCCCGCCATCGCCACCGTCCCTCCGGAGTCGTTCTCCGAGCTCGACGGCGCGCTCACGGACCTCGGGCGCTTCGATTGGATCGCCTTCGCGAGCGCGACGGCGGTGGAGGCGACGCTCGGGCGTCTCCGGGCCCTGGGGCTGCCTCCCCCAGGCTCCGGCGTGCGCATCGCTGCCGTGGGGCGGGCGACCGCCGAGCGCCTGCGCCAGCTGCTGCGCTCCCCAGACCTCGTCCCGGCCGAGGCGCGGGGGGCAGCCCTGGCGGCGGCTCTGGGGCGGCAGGCCGCCGGGAAGCGGGTGCTCGTCCCGCGCGCCGCGGAAGGGCGCCCGGAGCTCCTCGAGGGGCTCGCCGCGGCCGGGGCCGAGGTGGTGGCGGCGCCCTGCTATCGAACGGTGGCGGCGCCGCCCGAGGTCATCGCTCTCCTGGCGGACCGGCTCGAGCGCGGCGAGCTCGACGCGGTGGCCTTCGCGTCGCCCTCGGCGGTGAAGAGCGTGGTGGAAGGGCTCGGGGCGCGCTCCCGGCTGCTCGCGCGCTGCACGCTCGCGGCCATCGGGCCCACCACCGCGGCCGCGCTCGCGGAGGCGGGTCTCGAGGCCTCCGTGGTCCCGGAGACCTCCACGGGGCGCGACCTCGCCGAGGCCATCGTCCGGCGGCTCGGGCGACGAGACTAGCGCGACTCTCGCCATCCCCGAGGGCCGGCGGGCCCGTTCCAGCGGTACCGGTGCTCGAGCGAGGTCGCGAGGAGAGAGGGGCCCGCGAACCTTCAGGGATTGGCCGGCGAGGTGGGACTCGAGGCGCCGGGGCTCCCGCCCGGGACCGCCACCGCCCGGCCCGTCATTTGGCTCGTGAGGAGCAAGGTGATGAGGCCTCCGAGAGTGCTCGAGTCGCTTCCCGCGGCGCCGCCAATCACCAGGTTGTAAGCCGCTGCCGCCCGGCGTTCCGGCTCAGGGAGCCGGGATCCACCGGCCCCGGCGGCGAGGGCCCGAGGCCGTCGTCCGCCGCCTCGCGCCAGGGGCCTCGGCCTAAGGGGAGGGCCGGCGGGCCTTCTCGCGGGCGAGTCGGCGGGCGCGCTTCTTCGCGAGGAAGCCGGTGCGGCGGCGCTCGGCGTGCCGCTCCTCCGGGGAGGGCTCCCGCCGGGGTGGCTCGGCGCGGGCCTTCTCCCTCGCCGAAGACCGGGGCTCGAGCGTCCAGAAGAAGAGGCGCTTCACCACCAGCGTGGCGTACGCGCCCGGCGGGAGCGTGAAGGCCACGTTCACCCTCAGGCGGCCCCGGTTCATCTCGTCCGGCCGCGCCTCGCTCACCACGAGCTTGCCCGGGAAGACGAAGAGGTCGCGCTCCTCGGGGTCGAAGTGGATCTGGGGCGCGGCCTTCACGGCGAGGTCGGCGAGCGACTGGCCCTCCCGCTCGAGCACCGAGAGCGCCGCCCGGCGGATGCGGGGATCGGCGAGCTCCGAGCCGGGGCCGAGGAGCGGGAAGGTGCGCCGCTCGAGCTCCCGGGAGGTCCCGACGTCGAGCTCCCGGGGGAAGAGGAGGGTCCCGGCCTGGTAGCGGATGGAGAGGAGGCGCGCCACCCCGACGACGTCGCGGAGGTACTGCTTCACCCCCTCGTTCCATAGCCAGCTCTGGTAGGCGAAGACCTGGAGCGCGCGCCACCGGGGCTCGGTCCGGAGGAAGGCGCCCAGGGGGTCGTCGGGGTGCTTGCGGAGGAAGCGGATCACCGGGGCGTAGCGCTCGGCGCCCGGGTGGGGGTTCTTCAGGTCCCACTCGCCCCAGTGGTCGCGCCAGAAGGCCTTCACCTTGGCGTCGGGGCTGCGGTCGAGCTCGCTCGGCCGGGCGAGGTAGTTCTTGAGCGCCATCTCCGAGTCCCCGCGGAGGAGGTCCTTCACGAGGAACCCCTGGCCGTGCTTCAGCGAGCCGAAGCGCTGGGAGTCGAAGTAGTTCACGACCCCGATACGGCGCACCTCGGCGAGGGAGGCCGGAAGCCTCGCCACGTCCTCCGGCCCAAGGTCGCGGACGGTGACCGCAAAGCGGTTCGAGGTGGTGTTCGCCGCGGAGAGGGGAGTGGCGGTGCGCCCGAGCGGCTTCAGCCGGAGGTCCGGCTCCTGGACCTCGAGCCTCTTCCCGCGCACCGCGACGAGCTGGGTAGTGCGTCCCTGCTTGTCCTTGAGCCCGCAGTAGGAGATGTCGGCCGGACGGACCCGCGCGAGCGCGCACAGCCGCTCCACGGCCTCGAAGGTGCTGAGCTTCTGCTTGTCGAGGAGGTGGACGTACCACTCGCCCCGGGGCGCCGGGTCGAACCGGTAGGACTCGGCGACGGAGAAGTCCTCGGGGAGTTGCTTGAGCTTCATAGGAAGGGTCCTCTACCACGGGCTGGTGCGCCCGGGAGGCGGCTCCGGCGGGAGGAGAGGCCTACTTCCTCTGGCGGTAGAAGAGGACGAGGGTGAGGCAGTGGAACTCGTTGTCGCTCGACTGCGAGACGACGCGGTCGACGATCTCGAGGTCCGCGTTCGCCTGGATCCACCGGGTGACGGCGTCGCCGAGCTCCTCGCGATCCTTCGCCTTGGTGGCGGAGAAGACCTTCACCCCGGTGAATTGCACGGCGCGCTCCTCGCTCACGCCTCGGAACCCCTAGCGCGACCCGAAACCCTTGTAAAATTCTGCCTGAGGGAATTTGGAGTGTCAAACCCGCGTCCCCCCACAAGCAGCCGATATCGTGGGGAAAATCGCTCCCCTTAACAAGCCGTTCCCCGCGTGCTATTGCACCCGCACCGCAGGAAAAGCCCCGGAAATCGCCATGCTCATCGACTTGCACGTCCACACCCGTCATACCGTGGGCTGCGCGCTCTCGCCGCGCGACGCGATCCGGCGCGCCCGGGACTCGGGTCTCGACGGCGTCGCCTTCGCAGACCTGAACACGCTCGAAGGGCTCGAGGAGGTTCGACAGGCGGGGCGGGAGGAGAACTTCCTCGCCCTCTGCGGCGTGGAGATCGCGACCGACAAGGGGCACTACCTGTGCTTCTTCCCGGAGCCGGAGAAGATCCCGGCCCTGCCGCAGATCTTCGGGACCCCGCCCTGGCCGGTGCGGGACGTCCTGAAGAAGGTGAAGGACCTGGGGGGCGCGGCCGTGGCCGCCCACCCCTACGACAAGACCATCGATCACCCGAGCGGCGACTTCATCTTCACGCTCGACGGGCTCTCCGCCATCGAGGGGCTGAACGGCCGGCGGAAGGGGCCTGCGAACGACCTCGCCGTGGAGGCCGCCGACCACATGAACCTGCCCTGCACCGGCGCTTCCGGCGCCAAGGGCTCGCTCGACGAGATCGGAAATGCCGCCACCCTCTTCAAGGAGACGGTGCGCTCGGAGCGGGACGTGGTGGCGCAGCTTCGCGCCGGCTCGGTCTTTTGCGTCGCCATCGGGGTTACCCCGGCCCCACCGGAGCGGCGGACCGACCGCCGGGGCCCCGACCGCCGCGACGGCCCTGAGGGCCCGGGTCACCGCTCGGGGGGGCACGGGCGGCGAGACCGCCCGGGCCGCGGCCGCGGCCACCACCGGTAGGAGCGCCTTAGGTGCCCGGCCGGTCCGCCCGGCGCGACTCGAAGTGCACGAGGCGGTCGTCCTGGAAGACGGCGCTCCGGAGCCCGTCGGACCAGGTCCACTCCTCGGAGTGGGCGAGGTCGTCGACGGCGATCCGGTCTGGGTAGCCCCAGGCCATGGCCGCCGCCTCCCGCCCCATCCCATCGACGACCTCCTTCCTCCCGATGGCGGCGCGCTGCGCCTCCGGGAGGGCCCGAAGCGCCGGGCCCGGGTCGTCGGAGGTGAGGAGGCGGCCGAGCTCGGCCCGGACGTCGTCCGCCCGGAGCGCCCGGGAGGAGAGCACGAGGACCACGGGGCGCTTCTCGCCGGCCACCCGGCCGAGGACCCAGGGGCGGTCGCGCGGCGTCGAGGGCGGGCGGGTGAGTGCGGTGGCTCCAGTGGGGAACTCCATCCGCTCCACGAAGAGCGGAGTCCCCGGCGCCAGCACGCGCTCGAAGGCAGGCGGGGCCAAGGGCTTCGCCCCCGGCCCCTCGGAAAGGGCGAACTCGGCGGCGGGGCGGTCGGAGAGGAGGAGCCTCTCCTCGTCCCCGAAGAACGGGCCGGCGTAGACGGCCACGCGGAGGAAGCGCGGCGTCTGGGCGCTCTCGCGGACGAGCTCGGCCCGGGCGTCGGGGCTCAAGACGGACGGGGGCGCGCAGGCGGCGAGCGCGACGAGGAGCGGCGGAAGGGAGGCGCGCCGGCGCATGGCTCCCCTCTACTACGAAAACGGCGGGGCGTACTCGAAGGAAGTCGGCGCCGTACCCGGCCGGGCCTAAGGGAACGGCGCCGGCGGCGCTACATTAGTGTCCCATGGAGAACCTCGGCCCGAACGCGCTCCGGGTGCTCGAGCGCCGCTACCTCTTGCGCGACGACGCCGGGGCGGTGGTGGAGAGCCCTCGGGAGATGTTCGCGCGCGTGGCCCGGGCCGTCACGGCCGCCGAAGCCGCCGGCGAGAGGGCCCGGTTCGAGGAGCGGTTCGAGCGGCGGATGAGCGCCCTCGAGTTCTTGCCGAACTCCCCGACCCTCATGAACGCCGGGCGGGGTCACGGCCAGCTCGCGGCCTGCTTCGTGCTCCCGGTGGACGACGACCTCGGCTCGATCTTCGACGCGCTGAAGTGGGCCGCGCTCATCCACCAGTCCGGAGGCGGCACCGGCTTCTCCTTCTCCCGGCTCCGCTCGCGTGGCGAGGTGGTGCGCACCACCCACGGGGTGGCGAGCGGGCCGGTCTCCTTCATCCGCGTCTACGACGCCGCCACCGAGACCATCAAGCAGGGAGGGGTTCGCCGCGGCGCCAACATGGCCGTGCTCCGGGTCGACCACCCGGACGTGGAGGAGTTCATCGAGGCGAAGCGGGGCCCGGGGCTCGCGAACTTCAACGTCTCGGTGGCGGTCACCGATGCCTTCATGGCCGCGGCTGCGGCCCGCGAACCCTTCGCGCTCCGCCACCCCCGGAACGGGGCGGTGGTCCGCGAGGTGCCGGCGCACGAGCTCCTCCGGCGGGCGGCGACGGCGGCCTGGGCCTCGGGCGAGCCCGGCCTCGTCTTCATCGACCGGGTGAACGCCGCGAACCCCACTCCCGACCTCGGCCCCATCGAGGCCGTGAACCCCTGCGGGGAGCAGCCGCTCCTCGCCTTCGAGGCCTGCACCCTCGGCTCCGTGAACCTGGCGCGCTTCGCCCGGGGGGGCGCGGTGGATTGGGAGGGGCTCGCCGCCTGCGTGCGGGACGGCGTCCGCTTCCTCGACGACGTCCTCGACGTGAACGAGTGGCCCCTCGCGCCCATCGCCGAGATCTCGCGGCGCAACCGGAAGATCGGGCTCGGGGTCATGGGGTGGGCGGACCTTCTCCTCTCGCTCGGGATCCCCTACGACGACGCCCGGGCGCTCTCGCTCGCCGGTGACCTCATGGGGTTCGTACGGCGGGAGGCGCACGCGGAGAGCGAGCGACTGGCCGAGGCGCGGGGGGCCTTCCCGGGCTTCTTCACGAGTGCGCTCGCGGCGGGCGGCGGGCGGGCGCGCCGGAACGCCACCGTGACCACCATCGCCCCCACCGGAACCCTGTCGGTCATCGCCGGCTGCTCCTCGGGCATCGAGCCGCTCTTCGCGCTCGCCTACGTGCGCCACGCCCTCGAGGGGGTGGAGCTCCCGGAGGAGCACCCCGCTCTCGCCGTGCTCCTGGCGGGCCCCGGGGGCGAGGCGGCGAGGCGCGCGGTGCGGCAGGTGGGGCGGGCCCGCGGCGTTCCCGAGGTCCCGCCCGAGCTCCAGCGGCTCCTCGCCACCGCCCACGACGTGAGCCCCGAGGCCCACGTCCGGGTCCAGGCCGCCTTCCAGCGCCACGTCGACAACGGCGTCTCGAAGACCATCAACCTCCCCCGGGAGGCCCCGGTGGAGGCGGTGGAGGAGGCCTTCGCCCTCGCCTACCAGCTCGGCTGCAAGGGGATCACGGTCTACCGGGACGGCTCGCGGGAGGGCCAGGTGCTCACCCAGGGCCTCGCCGGCGAGTGCCCGGCCTGCGGCGCCGGAATGTTCCGCAGCGGCGGGTGCCTCACCTGCCGGGCCTGCGGATACGCCACCTGCGAGACGACCTCCTAGGAGGTCGTCAGTCCTCCGAGTCCTGGGTCTCGAGGAAGCGGCGGCCGAGCTCGTGGGAGCGACGGGTGGCCGCCTCCACCGCGTCCATGAGGGTGGTCCTAAGCCCCCCGGCCTCGAGGGTGTGGAGACCGGCGATGGCCGTCCCGCCCGGGCTCGTCACCTGGTCCTTGAGTCGCCCCGGGTGCTCCCCGGTCTCGAGGAGGAGCTTCGCCGACCCGAACACCGTCTGCACCGCCAGGTCCTGCGAGGTGCGCCGGTCGAGGCCGACCTTCACGCCGGCGTCGGAGAGCGCCTCGACGACCAGGAAGACGTAGGCCGGGCCCGACCCGGAGAGGCCGGTGACGGCGTCGAGCAGTCCCTCGTCGACGATGACGGTCGTCCCCACCGCGTCGAAGAGGGCTTTCGCGGCGGCCACGTCGGCGTCGCTCGCGTGCTCTCCCGGGGAGATGGCGGTCGCGCCCGCGCCCACGAGCGCCGGGGTGTTGGGCATGGTGCGGATGATGCGCACGCCGTGCCCCACCTTGCGCTCGATGGCGGCGATCGGGACGCCGGCGGCGATGGAGATGACGAGCTTCCCCGCGTCGAGCGCCGGCGCGATCTCGGCGAGGAGCCGGTTCATGACCTGCGGCTTCACCGAGAGCACCACGACGGACGCCTCGACGACCGCCGCCCGGTTGTCCGGGTTCGTGCGGACGCCGTAGCGGGCCGCGAGCTCGGCGAGCCGGTCCTGGCGCCGGTCGGTGCAGACGATCTCGCCGGGCGCCGCCACGCTGGCGCGCAAGAGGCCCTTCATGAGCGCCTCGGCCATGTTGCCGGCGCCGAGGAATGCGATGGTCTTCCCGAGTCCCATGGAGGTCACTCTACCCGATGACCGCGCCCCGGGGCAGCGCGGAAACGAGGGATGGCGAGGGGGCCGAACGTCCCATCGCCGGAAGGGAACGGCCGGCCCCCGCGGGCCGCGGCGCGCTAGGGCCCCGGCGTGGCGCCCGGAGCCGGAGGCTTCTCCGAAGGGGGTGCCGACGGGTCGAGGAGGTCCACCACGCGGCCGCCGACGAGGAGCGCGGTGCGCCCCTCGCCCGGCGCCCCCCACGACCAGCGCTCGTAGACGAGGCCCGGGGCGGCCGGCGACGAGATGCGCTCCACGGAGGCGGGCTCCCCCCACGTCCGGCGGAGCGTCGCAGCGTCCATTCCCGGGGAGACAGGGGGGGCGGCCGACGGCCCGGGGGGCGGCGGGCGGGGCGACCCGGTGGCGCAGCCGAGGGCGGCGAGGGCGGCGAGGGCGGCGGCGCGGAGTTGAGCCAAGGGGGAGGCCATTATATGGGCTCCGCGTGTCGGTCTTGTTCGTCTTCGTGGACGGGGTGGGAGCCGGCGCCCCCGATCCCTCGGTGAACCCGCTCGCCCGGGACCGCTTCCTCCTCTCCCGCTTCTCGGACGGGTCTGGCTCCCCGCTCCCCGGCGGGGGGAGGGCGGCGCTCGCCGACGCCTGCCTGGGCGTCCCGGGGAGGCCGCAGTCCGCGACCGGGCAGAGCACCATCCTCTCCGGGGAGAACGCGCCCGCCGCCGTCGGCGCCCACCTCCTCGGCTTCCCCAGCGCGCGGCTGCGGAGCTGGCTCGAGCCGCGCTCCGTCTTCCGCGCGCTATGCGCGGAGGGGCGGAGAGCCTGCTTCGCGAACGCCTTCCCGGTGGCGCACTTGAAGGCGCTCGGGATCGACGCCCCCGGCGAGCCGGAGATCGACCCGGAGCTCTTGCGGCGGCGCTCGCGCGCCTCCGCCACCACCGTCGCCTTCGCGGCCGGGGGAGGGAGCTTCTGCACCTGGGCCGACGCCCGCGCGGGACGGGCCCTCACCCACGACGTCACCGGCGCCCGAGCGAACGCCTTCGGCGCGCGCCTGCCGGAGCGGACCCCCGAGGACGGGGCCCAGATCCTCCTCGGGCTCACCCGCGAGCACGACCTCACCCTGTTCGAGTTCTTCGAGACCGACGAGGCCGGGCACGCCCGCTCCATGGAGCGCGGGCTCGAGGCCCTCGTCCGCCTGGACCGGATGCTCCGGGCCATCGCCGCGGGACTCCGCCCCGAGGACTCGCTCGTGGTGGCGAGCGACCACGGCAACTTGGAGGACCTCTCCCACCGGAACCACACCTTGAACCCGGTCCCGGTCCTCGGCTTCGGGCCGGCCGCGGCGCGGGTGGAGGGGGTGAGGGATCTCACCGGGGTTGCGCCGCTCCTCCGGGGCCTCCTCGCGCCCCTGGACCGGGCTACCGGATGAGGGAGGGGGCCTCGGCGGAGGGCGCGGGGAGGAGCGGGCCCCGCTCGCCGGTGTGGGTGGTCCGCTGCAGCTCGATCTCGGAGACGAGCATCGCCGGGGCCACCGTGGAGACCGGGATGTACCCGCTCTCCGCGCCGCAGTAGCCGTTGAAGACGCGCATCTCGTCGCCGGCGGCCATGACCTTGTTCACGGCCGCGAGCGGGGTGCCGACGACCTCCACGCCGCGCACGAGCTGCTCCGTGCCCGTGTCCACGTCCACGCGGTAGACGAGCCGCGGCGTCCCCTTGAAGGCTTGGTAACCCAGGTCCGCCGTGTTCGTGTTCCCGCTCGCCACGTCCCGGACGATGAGGCCGTAGCGCTTCCCCTGGCGGCGCGCCTCGGCGACGAGCATGCGCTTCAGCTCCGCCTCGGGCACCTGCCTCGTGGAGGTCACGATCAGGTTCGCCATCCGGGCCACCGGGCGGGAGCCGCTCTGGCTTCGGGCGTGGCCGTTCGAGCGCTCGAAGGGGGCGACCGGCTTGCGGGAGAGCAGGAACCCCTCGATGCGCCCCTCCTCCACCAGGACCGCCCGCTGGGCCGCGATGCCCTGGTCGTCGTAGCGGTAGTAGCCGTTCAGGGAGGAGCCGGCGACGGCCGGCAAGGTGGGGTCGTCCACCACGCCGAGGAAGGCCGGCAGGACCCTCTTCCCGGCCTGGCCCTTGAAGGTCCGCCCCTCGTGGTCGTCGTCCTGGCGGTCCCCCTCGAGCCGGTGCCCCACCGCCTCGTGGAAGAGGACGCCGGTGGCCTCGGGGGAGAGGATGGCCGGGCCGATGTAGGGGTCGAGGGCCGGGGCGGCCCGCAGAGCGAGGAGCTCGGCGGCGAGCTTGTCCGCCTCGGCGCGGAGCTCCTCCGGCCTCGGCAGCTCTGCCTCGGTGCGCCCGTACCAGTCCCGGCCATTCTCGAGGAGCTCGCCGTCCGGCGCTCTGGAGAGCGCCTGGAGGTGGACGCCGAAGAGGGCCTCCTCGGTGACGAGCGCCGTCCCCTCGCTGGAGGTGAACCAGCGGACGTGCTTCTCGGCGTCCACCCTCATGGTGGCGTCGAAGATCTCGGGGCGGCTGCGCAGGCGAGCGGTGAGCTCGCGCACCGCCGCCTGCCACCTCGGGCGGTCGAAGGAAAAGGGGAGCGGCGGATCGACGTGCCTCTGGGGGGTCTCCCGGCTGAAGCTCGCGGTCCGGGCCTCGCCCTCCGGGCGGTACACCCCCTTCCCGCGCTTCTTGAACCAGTTCGAGAGGGCCTCCTTGTACTTCTCGTCGGAGACGAGCCAGAGGGTGTTCCGGAGCGCCATGGGGTCGTCGTCGAGCGGCGCCTCGCGCGGCGCGAGCCAGCTCGGCCCGTCCTGGACCAAGAACGGCGAGCTCTCCTCGGCGCCGGAGCTGTCGAGGTCGTAGCTCCCCACCCGGACGTCCGCGGCGACGCGGCGCTCGCGTCGCGACCGGTCCTCGGTGAGAGCGCCGAGGCGGCCCGCGAGGTGGAACGCCTGCACCTCCCGGAGCTGGTAGGAGACGAAGTAGGGAGCCTCGTAGCCCGGCAGGCGGAGCCGCTGCATGGTCCGGGCGAGCTCCTGACCCATGGCCTCGAGGGTCGCGAGGCGCCAGTCGGCCCGCGCGGGCGAGGGCTGCGCCGCGGACGCGGCCGAGCCGGAGCTGGCGGCGAGGAGAGCCGCCAGGGCGGCAGCGGGAATCGGCATCACCACAGTGTAGCGCGTGCCGGACCGGCGCGCCGGACGGGCGGGTGGCTTTGCCGCGGACCTGCCGGGCCGGACCGAGGGCGCGACGCGCGGGGAGAGGGGAGGGCCCTCGAGCGAGCATTCCCCCTTCCCGGAGGGCGCCGGACGTCTAGAATCGGCCGACCGTGCAGAAGCTCGGCAAGTACCGGCTCCTCGCCCCCATCGCCTCGGGGGGCATGGCGGAGGTGTGGCTCGCCGAGGTGGACGGGCCGGCCGGGTTCGTGAAGCAGGTGGCGCTCAAGCTCGTGCGCGCCGACCGCTGGGACGACCCGGAGATGGTGCGGATGTTCATCCAGGAGGCGAACCTCGCCTCCCGGCTCCACCACGCGAACATCGTGCACGTCTTCGCGTTCGACCAGATCGGCGGACGCTACGCCATCGCCATGGAGCTCGTGCACGGCCGGAGCCTGCGGGCGGTCCTCGACCGCTGCCGAGAGACGGGAACGCGGCTCGGGCTGCCCCGCGCGGTCCACCTGGCGGCGGAGGTGGCGAAGGCCCTCGCCTATGCCCACCGTCCCGTGGAGGAGGGCGGGGTGGCCGGGATCGTCCACCGGGACGTCTCCCCCCACAACGTGCTCGTCTCCTTCGAGGGCGAGGTGAAGCTCACCGACTTCGGCATCGCCCGCGCCGAGGACGGCTCCGTCGAGACCCATCCCGGCACTGTGAAGGGCAAGGCGGGGTACATGCCGCCGGAGCAGGCGCGCGGAGACCCCATCGACGCGCGCGCCGACGTCTTCGCGCTCGGGGTCGTGCTTTGGGAGATGTGCGCCGGCCGGCGCCTCTTCGCCCGGGAGAGCGAGGCGGCGACGCTCGCCGCCGTGGAAACCGCGCCGGTCTCGCCGCCCTCGGAGTGGAACGAGGAGGTCCCCCCTCGCCTCGACGCCCTCGTGCTCTCGGCGCTCGCCCGAGACCCATCCCGGCGCACCGCCTCGGCGGAGATGGCCCAGGCGCTCGCGGAGGTGGGGCTCCGCATCGCCCGCACGCCGGAGGAGCGGGACCTCGGGCCTCTCATGCGGCGGCTCTGGCCGCTCGAAAAGATGCGGCGAGTGCCCGGGGCAGGGGCGGCCGCCGCGGAGAGGCCCCGGCTCGAGGCCGGGCGCCGCCCCTTCGCGCTCGGGATGGGGGTGGGGGTCCTCGCTTCCGTCCTCCTCGCCGGGGCGCTCGCGTCCTTGGCGGCGACCTGGTGGTGGCGGCGGGCACCGGCGCCCGCCCCCTCCGCCGCGCGCGCGGCGCTCCCGGAGCTTCCCGGGCCGCCAGCTCCGGCGCCCCCAACCGGGGAGGCGAAGGGGCCGGTCCGGGCGCCCGCCGCCGCGGAGGCACCGAGGGCCGCCGCCGCGGGTCCGAAAGCCGCGCTTCCCGAGGAGGCCGCTCCCCGGCGGGCCTCGCCCGCGAGGCCTGCGCTCCCCGTGGTCCGGGACTCGAGCGACCGGCTCCTCGGGCTCCCCACCCCGGAACCCGCCTCGGGGGACGGCGTGCTCTTCGTGAACGCGGTGCCGTGGGCGGAGGTGTCCGTCGACGGCGAGGCTGTGGGCGACACCCCGCGCGAGCTCCGGCTCGCGGCGGGTCCCCACCGCCTCCGGCTCTCGCACCCCACCCTGGGTGTGGTGGAGCGCACCGTGGAGGTCCCGGCCGGGGGACGGGTCCGGCTGGAGCCCGCCCTGCGCTAGTCGGCGAGGGGCGTCCCTAGATCTTTCGGGTCGGTGAACGAGGGTGGGCGCCGATGTGCGTTGACAGGATCCATTGAGTATACTAGGTTCATTATTGTATTTTTAATCGATAATTTTAAATGGATTTTCTACTTCAATCCT
>Ga0335077_10007407_pt1 | contig 13573 bp, 14 predicted proteins | sample Lox_Sample_31_FD_207151 | JGI IMG/M metagenome (GOLD analysis project Ga0335077, IMG submission 207151) | Soil microbial communities from Loxahatchee National Wildlife Refuge, Florida, United States - Lox_Sample_3.1 | ecosystem: Environmental > Terrestrial > Soil > Wetlands | place: USA...
CCCGCTACGCCTTGGAGTGCCAAAGCTCTATCGAGGGGGTGGCCGCACCGCCCCCTCGTGTGCACGCGCGCGGCGCGCTGACGCGCCGCAGGCAGGAGGGAGGCGAGATGGACCCCGATAGTCCGGGCCGAAAATGGCCCCTCGCCGTTGCTTCCCTTCTGTCCCGGGCGCGCGTGTAGACCCTGCCGCCTGCACTGCGCGCGCCCCCCAATCCGCCGCCCGAGCGGCGCGAAAGGGGCTGGTCTGCCATGACCTATGCCGCCAGCGAACTGCGCGGTGCCGCGCTCGACTCAGCGCACGTCGGTGACATCCGCGGCGCGCTCGGCACAATCTCCGCCGACGACACCGGCGCCCGCCCGACCGCGTCGGCGAAGCTGAAGACGCTGCTCGCCATCGTCGGGCCGGGCCTGATCGTGATGATCGGCGACAACGACGCGGGCGCGTTCTCGACGTACGGCCAGGCAGGCCAGAACTACGGCACCCACCTGCTGTGGACCTTCATCCTGCTGATCCCCGTGCTGTACGTGAACCAGGAGATGGTGCTCCGGCTGGGCGCGGTGACGGGGGTGGGCCATGCGCGGCTGATCCTGGAGCGGTTCGGCCGGTTCTGGGGCGCGTTCAGCGTCATCGACCTGTTCCTGCTCAACGCGCTGACCATCATCACCGAGTTCATCGGGATCACGCTGGCGGCCGGCTACCTCGGCGTGCCGAAGATCATCGCGGTCGGGCTCGCCGCCGTGGTCATCATCGCCTCGGCGATGACCGGGAGCTTCCGCCGGTTCGAGCGCATCGCGATGACGTTCTGCGCCGGGTCGCTGCTGCTGATCCCGGTGTTCCTGCTGTCCCACCCCGGCTTCGGCCAGATGGCGACCGGCTTCGCCGAGCCGCAGATGCCAGGCGGCAGCGGCCAGCTCGGTACCGTCATGCTGCTCGTGATCGGCCTCGTGGGCACGACGGTGGCGCCGTGGCAGCTGTTCTTCCAGCAGTCCTACGTCATCGACAAGCGGATCACGCCGCGATTCATCCCGTACGAGAAGGCCGACCTGGTGATCGGGATCGCGATAGTGATCATCGGCGGCGCTGCGATCATGGGCGCGACGACCGCCGCGTTCGCCGGCACCCACGCCGCCGGTCACTTCACCGACGCGGCCGGCCTCGCGGCCGGCATCTCGGCCTACGCGGGCAGGGTCGCGGGCGTGCTGTTCGCGATCGCGCTGCTGGACGCCGCCATGATCGGGGCCTTCGCCGTCTCGCTGTCGACCGCGTACGCGCTCGGCGACGTGCTCGGGCTGAAGCACTCGCTGCACCGCGGCATCAGGAACGCCAGGGGCTTCTACGTCATGTACGGCGCGCTGATCGCGGGCGCGGCGGCGATCGTGCTCATTCCCGGCTCGCCGCTTGGCCTGTTCACCGAGGCCGTCCAGGTGCTGGCGGGTGTGCTCCTGCCCAGCGCGACGGTGTTCCTGCTGATGCTGTGCAACGACAAGGCGGTGCTGGGTCCGTGGGTGAACAGCCGCCGGACCAACGCCGCCGCCGGCGCGGTCATCGCGGCCCTGATGATGCTGTCGCTGATCCTCATCGCGTCGGTCGTGGACCCGCACCTGACCGCCAGGAAGATCATCATGATCATGGCGGCCTGTGCCGGCCTCGCGGCCGTGGTCGGCGCCGCGCTGCTCGCTCGCGGCCGGATGTCGCATCTCCGCGTCACCGCGGCCGCCGGCGGCGGCACGGTGCGGCTGCCCGTGCCAGTCCAGGCAGGGCCAGCCCGGGCAGAGCCAGTCCAGGCAGGGCCAGTCCAGGCAGGGCCAGTCCGGGCAGGGCCAGTCCGGCCAGGGCCAGTCCGGGCAGGGCCGGTGCAGGGCGGCCGCGGGCAGGGAGCCGCGAGCAAGGAGAACTGGCGCATGCCGCGGCTGGCGATGCTGGCACCGGCCCCGATATCGGCGGGCCGGCGGCTGGCCATGCTCGCCATGTGGGCGTACCTGGTGATCGCGATCGCGGCGGTGATCTTCAAGGTCGTGCTGATCGCGACCGGCCGCTGACGGCTCAGCGGACCGCCCCGGTCACGATCCAGCGGGTACCGCGCACGCGGAGCGTCAGGGTCACCAGGCGCGCGGCCATCCAGACGCAGTAGCCGAGCCAGAGCGCGACCAGGCCCGATCCGGTCGCCACCACAACGCCGGCGGCGACGCAGAACGCCGCGAGCGTGATCAGCCCCGCGACGGCCAGGTAGTCCTGGTCACCTGCCCCGATCAGCACCCCGTCCAGCACGAAGACGACGCCGGCGACCGGCTGCTGCGCGATCACGATCAGCATCACGGCGAGCATGAGGCTGCGCACCGCGGGCGCCACCCCGAACGCGGCGGGCAGCACCGGCCGGACCGCCAGCAAGATCACCGAGAACAGCGCCCCGTAGGCGAAGCCCCAGGCCATCATCCGGCTGGTGGCGGCGCGCGCACCCGCGCGGTCGCCCGCACCGAGGTACCTGCCGGTGATGGCCTGGGCCGCGATGGCGATCGCGTCGAGCGCGAACGTGAACAGGTTCCAGACCCGGAACGCGACCTGGTGCGCGGCTATTGCCGCGTTTCCCTGTCTGGCCGCGATGGCCGTCATCAGCACGAGCACCGCCTGCAGCGCGATCGTGCGCAGCACCAGGGACGCCCCGGCCCGGGCCGACGCGCGCAGCCCCGCGAGATCGGGCAGCCGGCCGATCCCGGCACGGCGGGCACCGCGGCTGACGACGGCGAGGTAGGCGGCGCACGTACCGAACTGCGCGAGCACCGTGCCCCAGGCCGACCCGGCGATGCCCCAGTGCAGGCCGAGCACGAACGTCGCGTTGAGCGCGATGTTGGCGGCGTTCGCGACGACGGCGACCGCGAGCGGCGTCCTGGTGTCCTGCAGCCCGCGCAGGACTCCGGTTCCGGCCAGGACCATCAGGATCGCAGGGGCGCTGAGCAGGCTGATCCGCAGGTAGGTCGCCGCCTGCTGGCTGACCGCTGCGGTGCCCCCGAACGCGCGCACGATCTGCGGCGCCAGCGGCCACCCCGCGGCGAGCACGACAATCCCGATGATGGCCGCCAGCCACAGGCCGTCGATGCCCTGCCGGATCGCGGCGTGCCTGTGCCCCGCGCCGAGCTGGCGCGCTACCGCCGCGGTCGTCCCGTAGGCGAGGAAGATCGAGATGCCGACGAGCGTGCTCAGCGCCTGGCTGGCGACGCCGAGGCCGCCGAGCGGCACAGTGCCGAGCCGGCCGACGATGGCGGAGTCGGCCAGCAGGAACAGCGGCTCCGCCACCAGGGCGCCGAAGGCCGGCAGCGCCAGCCGCAGTATCTCGCCGTCCTGCGGGCTGCGCAGCCAGGCCCGGCCTGTCGTGGTGCTGTCAGCCAACAACACCCCTGGCCCGCAGGCCAGCCACGTCGTCAGCGGCCAGGCCGAGGCCCGCGAGGACCGCGTCGGTGTCCGCGCCCGGCGCGGGCGGCGCGGCCGGGACGCCGGCTGGCGACCGGCCGAACCGCGGCGCGGGCGCCGGCTGGATCACGCCGCCGACCTCGACGAAGGCGTTCCTGGCGGTGGCGTGCGGGTGCACGGGCGCCTCGGACAGGCTCAGCACAGGCGAGACGCACGCGTCGGTCCCGGCGAATACCTCCGCCCACTCGTCCCGGCTGCGCGACGCGAAGGTGGCGGCGAACCGCTCCCGCAGGACCGGCCAGGCCGACCTGTCGTGCTGCGCGGGCAGGCCGGCGTCGGTCAGGCCGAGCCCGTCGAGCAGGGCGGCGTAGAACTGCGGCTCGAGCGCGCCGACCGCGACATAGCCGCCGTCGGCGGTCGCGTAGGTGTCGTAGAAGGGCGCACCGGTGTCGAGCAGGTTGGTGCCGCGCTGGTCCTGCCAGCCGCCGCTGGCCCGCAGGCCGTACAGGAACGACGAGATGAGTGCCGAGCCGTCGACCATGGCTGCGTCGACGACCTGACCCTGGCCGGACGAGCCGCGCTCGACCAGCGCGGCCAGGATCCCCAGTGCCATCAGCATGCCGCCGCCGCCGAAGTCGCCGACGAAGTTGACCGGCGGCACCGGGGCCTCGCCCGCCCGGCCGATCGGGCCGAGGGCGCCGGAGATCGCGATGTAGTCGATGTCGTGGCCGGCGGTCGGCGCCAGCGGGCCGTCCTGCCCCCAGCCGGTCATCCGCGCGAAGATCAGCCGCGGATTGCGCTGCGCGCAGACGTCAGGCCCGAAGCCGAGTCGCTCGGCCACGCCGGGCCGGAACCCCTCGACGAGCACGTCGGCGTCTTCGATGAGCCGGAGCAGCAGCTCGACGGCGGCCGGGTCCTTCAGGTTGAGACCGACGGAGCGCCGCCCGCGACTCAGCGGGTCGAGCGGCGCCCTGGCACCGGGCCCGCACCGCTCGGCGCGCTCCACCCGGAGGACATCGGCGCCCAGGTCGGCCAGGATCATGCAGCCGAACGGGGCTGGCGCGAGGCTGGCGATCTCGATGACCTTGACGCTGCGAAGTGGGCCCATCTGTCGCTCCGATGCACTCATGTCCCGCCTGACCTACCGTGATGGTAATGGGTCGCTAACTCCGCGAGCCGGCTCAGGCCGCCGGGCCGGGCTCGTCATCGAGTGGCCAGCCCGAGGTGGTCTCGACGGTGCCGTCGTGCCGCACCAGCCGCGCGGGCAGGCCGATGTCGTGCAGCCAGTCCACCGCGGCCGGACCGCGGACGATAGCGGCCGTGCTGGCGGTGTTGGCGTCGGTGCAGGTGCCGGCCGCCACGCTCACGGTGCGCCAGCAGGAGCGGACCGGCTCGCCGGTCGCGGGGTCGATGATGTGATGCACCTGCCGCCCGCCGACCTTCCAGGTCCGGACCGTCGTGCTTGAGGTGGCAAGGCCGCCACTGCTGATCGTCACCGTCTGGCCGGGTGCAGTGGCCGGGTCGGCGGCGTGGTCGTCGGTCACGCGGACCCGCCAGCCATCGGCCGGAGCCGGTCCGGCCACGGCGATGTCACCGCCGAGGCTCACCAGCACGCCCAGGCCGAGCTCTGCGGCTAGCACGTCCGCGCACCGGTCGGCCGCCCACGCCTTCGCCGTCGCGCCGAGGTCGATCTGCACGCCCCGCTCGAGCCACGCCCGCCGGGCCGCTCGGTCGAGGTGGACCCGCCGCCATCCAGGCACCGGGCCGACCGGGCCGGTCAGCCGGGGCGGTGCGTCCGCGCGCAGGTCCGCGAAGTCGCGGTCATAGCCGAGTCCGAGCAGCGCGCGGCCGCAGGTGGGGTCCACGTCGCCGCCCGTGAGTCGGGCTGCGCGGAGGGCGGCAGCCAGCAGCTGACCGAATAGCGGGCTGATCGGCTGCGGCCCGCGGCCCGCCGCGTCGTTGAGGGCCGAGAGCTCGGAGTCCGGGCGGAACCTGCTGCCCGCGAGGTCCACCGCCGCCAGCTCGCGGTCGGCGATCCGGCGGGCCTCGGCGGCGCTGCCCTCGTCGCCCTGCGCCACGAGCAGGACCGCGGTCGTGCCGAAGACACCGAACGTGACCCTGGCCATGCCTGCCTCAGTCATGCCGCGCCTGGCGCCCGGGCATCGCCGCTCCTTCGGCTGGCGGGCCGCGGTCGGCAACGCGGTTCCCGCCAGGGGACCGCCGCCATCGGCCGAGCCAGCGCTCGGTAGCTGTGACCTGCTCATATCCTTTGTACCTGGTGGACGTCGGATCGCCTGTGCCGGATCGCTCGTGTACGTTCGGATCATGCACGGATATGCCCAGGACAAGGACGCCTACCTGCGACGCCTGCGCAGGATCGAGGGCCAGGTCCGCGGTCTGCAGCGGATGGTCGAGGACGACACCTACTGCATCGACGTGCTGACGCAGATTTCCGCCGCGACGCGAGCGCTGCAGGCCGTCGCCGTCGGGCTGCTGCAGGACCACCTGGGGCACTGCGTGGCGCAGGCGATCGAGCAGGGCGGCCCCGAGGCCGAGGCCAAGGTAAAGGAGGCCGCCGAGGCGGTGTCCCGGCTGGTCAAGTCCTAGCCCGCATCGTGCAGGCGGGGCTGTGACCCGTCGCCGGTCAGCCGCCCGAACGCGCGCAGGTTGGCCAGGCTCTCCCCGCGCTTGACCCGCCAGGCGTACTCCTTCCTGATGGCCGACGCGAAACCGATCATCAGTGCCTGGTCGAAGGTGTCGTCGGCGTAGCTGAGCACGCAGCCCAGCAGCCGGTCCACCTCGCCGGGCGTAATAGCGTGCAACGGCAGCCGGCCGACCAGGTAGACGTCGCCGACCGGGTCGAGCGCGAAGTGAACGCCGTACATCCGGGCGTTGTGCTCGAGCAGGTACCGGTAGAACTCGGCGTGATTCTCATCGGGCTGGCGGCAGAAGAACGCCTCTACGTGCAGGCTGTGCGCGCCCGCGATGAGCCACGTCATCGTGACCAGCTTGTGCTGGCCTGCCAGCCGGACCAGGAACGCGCCCGGCGCGGGTGACTCGTAGCTCACCTCGAGCCCGGTGAGCGCGTCCGCCAGGGCCGCGGCCGGATCGGGCCCGCTCACGCGTCCACCGCGGCCGCCGCCTCCGCGGTCACCGCCGAATACAGCGCGAGGAGCGAGTCCACCGTCGCGGACCAGCTGAACCTGGATGCGTGCTGCCGGGCGCCGTCGCGCAGCCGCGCTAGCGCAGACGGCGAGGAGATCAGGTCCCGCACGGCCCTGGCGTACCAGACCGGGTCGTGCGAGTCCACCAGCACGCCCGAGTAGCCATCCCGCACCGCGGTCCGCAGACCGCCGACGCTCGCGGCCACCACCGGCGTCCCGCAGGCCTGGGCTTCCATGGCGACGAGCCCGAAGGACTCCGAGTACGAGGGGACCATGACCAGGGTTGCGGCCTGATACCAGCGGGCCAGCTCGGGCTGCGGGCAAGGCGGCTCCAGCCTCACCACGCCGCTCATCCCCAGTTGCCCGGCCAGCTCAGTGAGCTGGTCCGGGTCCTGCCTGCCGGTCCCGCTCGGCCCGCCGACGAAGGCCACGGTGAGCTTGCCGTCGAGGGCCGGGTCATCGCGGAGCAGCCGCGCCGCCGCGTGCAGCACGACATCGGGTGCCTTGAGCGGCTGCACCCGGCCGACGAAGACCAGCACGACCCCGTCGGCAGGCAGTCCCAGCTGCCTGCGTGCCTCGGCCTGCGGGCCGGGCCGGAACACCGAGAGGTCGACGCCGGGATTGATGGTCGCGACCCTGGCCGGATCGGCGTCGTACTGCTCGACGAGCTGCCTGGCCTCGTCCTCGGTGTTGGCAACCAGCCGGTCTGCGCTAGCCACTACCTCGGTCTCGCCCCGCAGCCGCACCACCGGCTCGGCCGCGTCGCCGGCCGCCAGCGCCGCGTTCTTGACCTTCGCCAGGGTGTGCATCGACTGCACCAGCGGTACTCCCCAGCGCTCCTTGGCTACGGCCCCTACCTGCCCGGACAGCCAGTAATGGCCGTGGACCAGGTCATACCTGCCGGGTGCGTGCGCAGCCTCGGTCCGCAGCAGCTCGAAGGTGAACTGGCACAGTTGTCCCGGAAGATCCTGCTTGTCGAGGTCCTCGAACGGCCCGGCAGGCAGGTGCCGGACCAGCACGCCCGGCGCCAGCTCGGCGACCTGCGGCTGGTCTCGCGAGACGGCCCTGGTGAAGATGTCGACCTCGACGCCGCGGGCGGCCAGGCGCTTGGCGACCTCGACTACATATACGTTGAGTCCGCCTGCATCGCCGGTCCCCGGCTGCTCAAGCGGCGAAGTGTGAACGCTGACGGTCGCGATCCGCCGTGGCTGGCCTGGCGGCACGGGCATGCACCTCCCGAGGCTCCAACCGCCGCCCCCGCTCGCGTGTTCCCTGCCGGAACGCCCATTTATAGGTGATATTTCCTAGCGATAAAGCCGGTTAATTTGCGGCTGTGCGCTACTTCCGCGTCAGGCTTAGTGCGTAGGATCAGCGCTCATGAGCACCCTCATCCTGATACGGCACGGCGAGAGCGAGTGGAACGCGGAAGGGCTGTTCACCGGCTGGGTCGACGCCGGCCTGTCCGAGCGTGGCAAGGCAGAGGCGGCCCACGGCGGCGAGCAGCTCGCCGAGGCCGGGCTCGTCCCGGATGTGGTGCACACCTCGGTGCTGAACCGGGCCATCCAGACGGCGAACATCGCGCTTGAGGTAGCCGGGCTCGCCTGGCTCCCGGTCCGCAGGTCCTGGCGGCTGAACGAGCGGCACTACGGCGCGCTGCAGGGCAAGAACAAGGCGCAGACCCGCGAGCAGTACGGCGACGAGCAGTTCATGCTGTGGCGGCGGTCGTACGACGTGCCGCCCCCGCCGATTGCCGACGACGATCCGCTGTCGCAGGCCAGCGACCCGCGGTACGCGCAGCTGCCGGATGAGCTGCTGCCCAGGAGCGAGTGCCTGCGTGACGTCGTAGCGCGGCTGCTGCCGTACTGGCACGACCAGATCATCGCCGACCTGGCCGCGGGGCGTGTCGTGCTGGTGGCGGCGCACGGCAACTCGCTGCGCGCGCTGGTGAAGCACCTGGATGACATCAGCGACGACGAGATCGCCGAGCTGAACATCCCCACCGGCATGCCGCTGGTCTACGAGCTGGATGCCCGCTTCCGGCCGGTCACGCGCGGCGGGCGTTACCTGGACCCGGAGGCCGCGGCCGCGGCCGCCGCGGCGGTCGCCAGCCAGGGCAGGTAACTCGGCCCGGCCTTTGCCAGCCAGAACTCGCCGATCGACTGCAGCGTGCCTTAAGGGCAGAATCGACATGGACTGCAGTTATCGAGAAAGTGAACATTGCGCGAATAGCCGCTGGTCAGGAGGCTGCACGGGTGGGCATGGTCTGATCCGCCGCATACCATCAATCCGTGGACATGGGGGTGAAAGCAGTCATGCCTGCAGACATGCCGGGCACTGACATGGAGGCAGCAGCGCGGCTGCCGGCCGGCATCAACTCCGTCCTCGCGGTGCTGCTCTCCTCTGCGGTTGTGCTGGACAGCGACGACCGCGTGCTGAGCTCGAGCGCCGCCGCCCGCGAGTTCGGGCTGGTGGAGAACGACCGCCTGGTTGTCGGCGAGCTGCTGGCCCTGGCTCGGCAGGTGCGCCGCGAGGGCATGCCGCGCGAGGGCGAGATCGACATCATGACCAGCCGGTTCGGCGGCCGAGCGACCAGCTTCGCGGTCCGCGTCGCCCCGCTGGGGCCGACCGTCGCGGACGGCGGCCTCATCCTCGTGCTGGCCGAGGACCAGACGGAGAGCCGCCGGGTGGACGAGGTCCGCCGCGACTTCGTCGCTAACATCAGCCACGAGCTGAAGACGCCGGTCGGCGCGCTCGCGCTGCTCGCCGAGACCGTCGAGGAGGCCGCGGACGACCCCGATGCGGTGCTCCGGTTCGCCGGCCGCATGCGGCAGGAGGCGGCCAGGCTCACCGACCTGGTGCAGGACCTGATCATGCTGTCCCGGATCCAGGCCGCCGAGCCCGTGCCGGACCCGCGGACGGTCCAGCTCGACTCGGTGGTTGCCGAGGCGCTCGACCGGTGCCGGCTGCGGGCCACAGCGCGCGGGATCTCGCTCGAGGTGAACGGCGAGCGCGGCATCGCGGTCATGGGCGACGAGGACCTGCTTGTGACGGCGCTGCGGAACCTGCTCGAGAACGCCATCGCCTACAGCCCGGACAAGACCAGGGTTCAGGTGACTGCCAGGGCCGCGGACAGCTGGATGGCCGAGATCAGCGTCACTGACCAGGGCATCGGTATCCCCGAGCGCGATCGTGAGCGCATCTTCGAGCGCTTCTACCGGGTCGACCCGGCACGCTCGCGCGCAACCGGCGGCACCGGCCTCGGGCTTGCGATCGTGAAGCACGTGACGGCCGCGCACGGCGGCAACGTCACCGTGTGGAGCAAAGAGGGCGGGGGATCGACCTTCACGCTCCGGCTGCCGCTCCGGCCCGGGCGGTCTTACTCGGTTAGCGGATCCGATCACGCGCAGGCGCGATCTGTCAGGGAGGCTGTCAAGTGACACGGGTGCTCGTTGTCGAGGACGAGGAATCCTTCAGTGACGCGCTGTCGTACATGCTGCGCAAGGAGGGATTCGAGGTGGCAGTGTGCCCGACCGGGCCGGATGCCATCGAGACCTTCGACCGTACCGGCGCCGACCTGGTGCTGCTCGATCTGATGCTGCCCGGATTGCCTGGCAGCGAGGTCTGCCGGAGCCTGCGCGAGCGCTCGAACGTGCCGGTCATCATGCTGACCGCCAAGGACAGCGAGATCGACAAGGTGGTCGGCCTGGAACTGGGTGCCGATGACTACGTGACCAAGCCGTTCTCGTCCAGGGAGCTGGTAGCCAGGATGCGGGCGGTGCTCCGGCGCCGGGGCGACGTCGACGAGCCGGTCAGCTCGATCATGGAGTCCGGCCCGGTGCGGATGGACGTGGACCGGCACGTGGTGACGGTTCGCAGCCAGCACGTTCAGCTGCCGCTGAAGGAGTTCGAGCTGCTCGAGGTCCTGCTCAGGAACGCCGGCCGGGTACTCACCCGGATGCAGCTGATCGACCGCGTCTGGGGTGCCGACTACGTCGGCGACACCAAGACGCTGGACGTGCACGTCAAGCGGCTGCGCGCCAAGATCGAGGTTGAGCCGGCCAGCCCGCGGCACATCGTGACGGTGCGGGGGCTTGGCTACAAGTTCGAGCCGGTCGGCTGAGCTTTTCCGGCTAGCTCGCCGACGGCGACGGCGTCGGGCTGGAGCTCAGGCCGGGCGTGACGGTCTTGCGGTGCTTCTTGTGCGCGCCGGGCGTCGCGGTCGGAGCCGGGATGGTCGGGCTCGGTGCCGGTCCGTAGGTCACGAGGAACGAGGCTCTCGCCATGACCGGCACCTGCATGCGGACCTGACCCTCGCGCTGGAAGTTCAGCACGAGGGTCAGCGTGCTGCCGTTCCTGATCCTCCTGGTGATGCCGACCAGGAATGCCTTCGTCTGCGGGCCGTTCAGCAGCAGCGGGCGGCTCGCGGTCACCCCCAGCCCGCCGGCCGGGAGCTGCACGGAAGCGGCGCTGCCCGGCGCCGTGATGCTCAGCAGCCGGTCGGACCCGCTCGTACTCGCGACCGAGAAGAACACACTGGCGGTCTGCCCCGGCTGCAGCTGTGACCCGAGCGGCGCCCCGAGCACGAACACGTTCCTGACCGCGAGGCTGCCCGCGTCGGCCGTCGTGGCATCCGTCGGCACGTGGAAGTTCAGCGTGGGCGCCTGGCTGCCGGCCTCGCAGCCTGCCAGCACCGGGATCAGCGCCACGGCCGATACCAGCAGCAGCCGGCGCAGCGGCGCGCTCGGATTAGGCCGCCTGATGCGGGCGCTGGAGATCACGGCGTGCTCCCCTCGTGCTGAGGAAGGTCCTGAAGACGTCGGAAAGCGTAGCCATGCCAGCGGTCACTGCATGCGCCGGGGTCCCGCTCCGCGCTCGCCGTCCGGGGAGATTCTGCCAGGCCGCATCGCTGGATGCGGGGACGTGCGGTCAGATCTGGCGGACGAGGTCCTGCAGGCCGGGCCCGGACTGCAGTCGCTGCTCGTACCAGACTCCCCGCGACGGCGCGACGAGGATCGCGGTCAGGCCCGAGTGCGGATAGGCGCGGCCGCCGAGCGCCCCGGACACATCGCCTGCCGGTCTTATGCCATGCCCCAGCTGGTCCGCCAGCTGCGTGGTCCGCCGTAGCTGCGCCGGGGCACCGACGAGGTAGACCGTCTCTCCGGCGCGCGCGGCCAGGCCGGCAAGCTGCGTGATCGTCTTGCCGCACTGACAGTCGGCGGGCAGCACGAGGAGTATCGCGGGACCGAGGAAGCTCACCGCGTGGGTCCGGCCCGCGACGCTGACCGTGGCACTCGCCAGCTGGCCGGGGGCCGCGGTGGCGGGGGCGGCGGAGCTGGCCGGCTGGCTGTGCGCCGCCGAGCCCGGCAGCCCGGCCTGGTCGATCGAGGCGGAGGTGAACAGGGTCAGGAGCGTGCCGGTGATGAGGGCGAAGACGAGGCAGCAGATCAGCAGCGGCATGACCATGCTGTCCCGGCCGAGGACACCATGCAGGCGAAGGGTGCGCATGTGGCGCCGCCGGGCCCGCAGCTCGCGGTGATAGGCCTGGACGTCGCGGTCCAGCTCGCGCGCGTCGTCGGGGATCTCGACATCGACCGGAGGCAGGCCTGCGTCGTCCCGGTCCGGTCCGCCGCCAGGGTTCACAGGCACCCTCTCCCGTGCTGAGCATGCGTCTTCCCCCAGTATGGTCCAGCGCGGCGGGCGGCTCGACAGCAAGCCCCCCGCCGGCCTGGCATCTGGGCCGGTCTTTTGCCTGGCTCGGTTAGTGAGCCATTGACCTGCATCTTTGCCCCTTAAGGACGGCTAATCACCGCGGTCACCCGTGGTAAGATGGGTTCAGCGGAAGGGGTACATGCCACATGTCTTTCAAGGTCGGCGACACCGTCGTCTACCCCCACCATGGGGCTGCTCGGATCGAAGAAATCGAAACCCGTGTGATCAAGGGTGAGGACAAGACTTACCTTGTCCTCAAGGTCGACAAGGGCGACCTGACGGTGCGTGTGCCCGCCGATAACGCTGAGCTAGTAGGCGTGCGGGACGTTGTCGGTCAGGAAGGGCTTGAGCGGGTATTCGAGGTGCTGCGCGCCCCGTATACCGAGGAGCCGACGAACTGGTCCCGGCGGTACAAGGCTAATCTCGAGAAGCTCGCCTCGGGCGACGTCAACAAGGTCGCCGAGGTCGTCCGTGACCTATGGCGTCGCGATCGCGAGCGTGGCCTGTCGGCCGGCGAGAAGCGCATGCTGGCCAAGGCACGTCAGATTCTCGTGAGCGAGCTGGCGCTCGCGGAGAAGACCAACGAGGACAAGGCCGAGGCGCTGCTCGACGAGATCCTCGGGTCCTGAGCACGCCCGGGCTGCTGCCGCGGGTCGGCATCGGCGTAGACGTTCACCCGATCGGCACGGGCGGTCCGCTGTACCTTGCCGGGCTGCTCTGGCCCGGCGAGCCCGGGCTGACCGGACACTCCGACGGTGACGTGGCGGCGCACGCCGCGTGCAGCGCGCTGCTATCCGCGGCCGGTCTTGGCGATCTCGGGCTGCAGTTCGGCACCGACAGGCCCGAGTGGGCCGACGCGCCCGGTGCCGCGCTGCTGAAGGAGACGGCGAGGCTCGTGGCCGAGGCGGGTTACCGCATCGGGAACGTGGCAGTTCAGGTCATCTGCACGAGACCCCGGATGTCCGCGCGCCGGGTGGAAGCCGAGCAGGCGATGTCCGCCGCCCTGGGTGGCGCGACCGTCTGCGTGTCGGCGACCACCACCGACGGCCTGGGTCTGACCGGCCGCGGTGAGGGGATCGCCGCGATCGCGACCGCGATTATCGGCTAGTCGCCGTCGGGCGGGACCGGCGAGCTCCACATCCGGTGGAAGACCGGCATCTCCGCGTCCGTGTCGTCCGCGGCGTCGTCCGGCTCGGGATCGGCGGCGGCGGCGTGGTCCGCCTCGCTGGCGGGCTCGGCAGCTGCCTCGTCGGAGCTCGGGTCGTCGGGCCCGGGTTCCGCGTCGAGCGCCATGT
>Ga0335077_10007410_pt1 | contig 13569 bp, 14 predicted proteins | sample Lox_Sample_31_FD_207151 | JGI IMG/M metagenome (GOLD analysis project Ga0335077, IMG submission 207151) | Soil microbial communities from Loxahatchee National Wildlife Refuge, Florida, United States - Lox_Sample_3.1 | ecosystem: Environmental > Terrestrial > Soil > Wetlands | place: USA...
ACCATAAAGCGTAGAGAACGAACGTAAACCGAAGTACTTGGCAATCAGGTAGGGTGTGACGTCCGCCTCTCCACCCATGCCGAAGCCGATCAGCGCCGCTCCCAATGCGCCCCCGGCCATGGTTCGCGCTCCCGCCAGCAGAAACGTGCCGCAGGCGCCGAACACGAGCAGGCAGCATGCCACGCGAGGCGCGAAATACCGGTCCAACAGCCATCCGGTAATCAGGCGGCCTGCCAGCACAGCAGCGCCCATCACCGACATTGCCCGGGCGGCCTGTGCCGGAGCAACCCCGCGGTCGGTCAGCAGCGCGGCTAGGTGCGCAATCGCGCCGTTCTGGCTGATGGAGCTGAAGAAGAGCACGATTACAATGATCCAGAAGACGCGCGAGCGCAACCCCTCGCCGAGCGCCGCGCCGCCTGCTACCTCCTTCTCAAACTGCGTCGCGGCAGGCTGTTCGCGTAGAGCAAACGCCGCCGGCAGGCCCGCCGCCAGTACCGTCGCCCCATCATCGCGTAGGCGTATCGCCATCCCACCGCGCCGATCAGGCGTTCGCTCACCACCGGCAGCACTATGGCTCCCAACGCGCCGCCAGTCATCAGCACCGCGAAGGCCGCACCGCGGCGGGCGTGAAACCACGTGGAGACCACCCGCGAACACGCCAGGTGCGCTGTGCCGTTGCCCACAACGCCCAACACCAGAAACACCGCGTAGAGGTGCCACAAATGCCGCGTCAGCAAACTGAGCGACATGAAAGCGCACCCGAACACAGCCATGCAGGGCAGGATGATGCGCCGCGCCGCGTGACGGTCCAGCGGCCTGCCCAGCAGTGGCGAACATGCCGCCACCGAGAGCGCCGCAATTCCGAAAGCCGTGGAGATGCCTGCCGCGTCCAGCCGAACTCCACCGCCAGAGGCTTCAGGAAAACGCCGAAAGTGTAAACCAGCAGAGAGGCGAAAGCCGGCGAATATGCAGACCGACGCGCGTAGCGCCATGCGCCAGCCTGCATACCGGATGTTGCGTTCCGTCAGCAAGCCCGTCAGTATGTCAGCTTCGCGACGCCGGCGGTATCTTTCCGAAGGTTGGCGAATTCAGATCCGGCCGGCTGGCCGGATACCTCGATATCGCAGCGATCGTGCAGCGATCCATTTCACCTCTCTGAGTCTGTTTTCGTGAGCGTTGGGTTTCTTTGTCCCCTCCCACCACGGCAAATTGCAGTGAGTCTAACTGCCATCCCACGAGGGTGTCAATAATCAAGGTGATTAATGGCGAACACCTACGGAGAGAGAACCCTGCCGCATAAGCGGCCTTATCCAGCCGCTTGGTATCCTAAGGAAGATGAAATTTTTGCACCTTCCGATTTATCTGACCTCCGCGGCCTGTCTGTTTGCCCAGACACCTCCCGCGGCTCAACCGGCTGCGCCGGCTCAACCGGCCGGGAAGCCTCCTGCTGTGACGTTGCAGCCTGCTGCCCCTGTCGTGGCCCAAGTGCCTCCCGATAAAGTCGTCCTCACCATTGGGGATGAAAAAGTTACCGCTGGTGAAATCGATCGCATGATCGAGATGATCCCCGAGCAATACCGCAATCAAATGCGCACCACCGGCCGGCGTCAGTTTGCCGACAATATCATTCGCCTGAAGGTGATGGCGCAAGAAGCGCGCCGCCGAAAACTGGATGAGACCCCGGCTTACAAACAGCAGCTCGCGTTTCAAGGTGAACAGTTGCTCGCCCAAAGTCTCTATCAAAACCTGCTGACTACCACTAAGGTCGATGATGCCGCGGCGCGCGCCTACTACGACCAGCACAAGTCTGAATACGAGATGGTCAAGGCCCATCACATTCTGATCCGTGTTAAGGGCTCGCCGGTCCCACTGCGCAAGGACCAGAAAGACCTCACCGACGAAGAGGCGCTGGCCAAAGCCAAGGATATCCGCAAGAAACTGGTGGATGGCGCCGATTTCGCCACGCTCGCCAAGGCCGAGTCCGACGATGTTGGCTCCGGCGCCAACGGCGGCGATGTGGGTGAGTTCGGTCACGGGCGGATGGTGGCCCCTTTTGAGCAAGCCGCCTTGTCCCTCCCCATCGGCCAGATCAGCGAGCCGGTGAAAAGCCAGTTCGGCTACCACATCATCAGGGTGGATGAACGCAAAACCAAGACCTTCGACGAGGTTCGCGCCGATATCGAAAAGAAGCTGCCGCCCGAGATCGCCCGCAAGACCATGGATGACTTGAAGAACAACGTTTCGGTCGTGATGGATCCCGAGTACTTCGGTCCTGCTCCGCAGGCTCCCGCGGCGCCGACCTTAGGGCCTCCGCCCGCCGCCAAGGCCCCGCCCACAGCCAAGTAATCGGCTACCGGCTGTACGAACCGCTTTCCAGTTCCGCGAACACCGACGGGCCCCGTGGCCGCCAGCCAAGCGTGCGATGGGCCCTGTCGCCGGAAATCTGTTGATCGAGCGCGAGGGCATCCGCCACTGGTCCCATGCTGTGCCGCGCCTCTTCGAGCGGAACCGTCTCAACTTTACCGCCCGCTCCGGCGGCCCGGCTGGCGGCTGCGGCTACCTCGCGCACGCGCAACGCGGACCCATGCGCGGCGAAGAGCAACGTGCCCGGCGCAGCGCCCAACGCCCTTAGGTACAAATCCGCCAGATCGTCGGCATGCACGAACGTCCATCGGTTTTCGCCATCGCCGATGATCCGCGCCGCGCCATGCTCGCGCGCCGATTGCACGAATGAGGCCACCAGCCCGCCGCCGCGCCCATAGAATATCGCGGGCCGCAGCACGATTCCCTGCACCCCGCGCCGCGCCGCATCCAGCACCAGTTGCTCCACTGCCGGACGCCACGCCACCAGAGGGGTGGGCGACAACGGCGAGTCTTCGTCCGCCACCCGGTCGCCGGTATTGCCCAGAACCCAGCAGCCGCTCGTGTAAATGAACGGACGATTCAAACGCGACAACTCGCCGAGTATCGCCTCCACCGCGGCGCGGTCCACCTGAGGCCCGTCTTCGTTAGCCTCCATCGCGGTGTGGATCACCGCATCCGCACGCCGTACACCCTCTTCCAGGCTGGCGGGATCTCTAAGATCGCCGCGGTGCGCGCCGTGGCCTCGAGCCGCCAACAGCCTCGCCTTGTCTTCCGAACGCGCCAATCCCATCACCGCGTGGCCCGCCCGTTGCAATGCCTCAGCCACCGCTGGGCCGATATAACCGGTGGCTCCGGTAAGTAATACCTGCATCTTCACTCCTTACGCTCTTGCCGCCTGCTCAGCCGCTCCCAGCCCAGCCCCCGCAAACAGCTACAATATCTTACGCATGAGCGATCTCGCCCGCATCGGCGTCGCCATCGATTCCGACCTCCTCGACAAATTCGACCGCCTCATCGAACAGCGCGGCTATACCAGTCGATCCGAGGCCTTCCGCGACCTGATCCGCGACGAGCTCGTCCAGAAGGTGGCCGAGTCCCCCGATAGCAGCGTGGTGGGCACCGTCACGCTGGTTTACGATCACCACGTACGCATGCTGAGCGATAAACTGATCGACCTGCAGCACGAATTCCACCGCGCCATCCTCTCCACTCTGCACGTGCACCTCGATCACGACAATTGCCTGGAAGTTCTGGTCGTGCGCGGTAAGGCCGGCGCCGTCCAGAAGATTGCCGACGCCCTCATCAGTACCAAGGGCGTCAAGCACGGCCGCCTCACCATCACCACCTCGGGAGCCGGGTTGAAATGATTATTGGCAGCGGAGTGGATCTGGCCGAGGTCCCGCGCATCCGCGCCGCCATCGAACGCTATGGGCGGCGATTCGTCGAGCGCATCTACACGCCCGCCGAAATCGCCTACGTCGAGCGCAAAGCCAATCGCTACGAACGCTTCGCCGCGCGCTTCGCGGCCAAGGAAGCCGGCATGAAAGCCATCGGCACGGGCTGGCGCCGCGGAGTCCGCTGGCAGGATTTCGAGGTGGCCAATCTGCCCTCCGGCAAACCCACCCTCCGCTTCCATGGCCAGGCGGCTCGTTTCGCCGAGGCATTGGGCGTCAAATCCATCGCCCTATCTCTCACACATACGGCGGAGTTGGGGATGGCGCATGTGATTCTTGAGGGCTAGGCGCCGCGCGCAGTTGCGCTTCCTCCAACCGCTTGCTCTCTTGCCACGTGTAGACCATGCGGTGAACCACCGTCAGGTTCGAAAACACCGCGATCACCCACAGCACCGGCGCCATCCGGTCCGTCAGCGCGCCGAGAATAATCAAAACCACGCGCTCCGGCCGTTCCAGAAATCCCACTTTGCACTTCGGAATCGTGCACTCCGCCCGCGCCCGAGTGTAACTCACCATTACGGACCCGGTCATCACGATGGCCGTCAGCACCACGTAGAAGAACCGGTTGATCGAGGCGTAGTACACCAGCAGCCCCATCAGCAGCGCTAAGTCAGAATACCTGTCCAGCACCGAGTCGAAGAACCCGCCAAAGCGCGTCACCCGGTTGGTCTCGCGGGCTACCCGCCCGTCCACCATGTCGAATAGCCCCGCGCCGACCACCACCACTCCGGCCCAGCGGAAGCTTCCCGCGGCGAAGAGATACGCCGCCACGATGTTGATCAGCAGGCCCAGAAACGTCAGCACGTTGGGGTGGATGCGCGAAAGAGCCAGCCAACGCACAATCCGGTCGATCGCCGTGCCGAAAACAATTCCGAGCGCCCGCGTGTAAGTCATAAATGCACTACTCGCTACATTTTAATCCGCGGCTTCGTGAATGGTGGTCAGCTTTACGATCTCCAGCTCTTTCAATCCGCCCGGAATCTGCACCCGCACAGCGTCCCCGACTTCCTTGCCCAGCAGCGCCCTGCCGATCGGAGAACTGGTGGAGATCTTACCAGCCGCCGCGTCGGCTTCCTCTGACGTTACCAGCAGATACGTGACCTCCTCGTCCTTCTTGGTGTCCAGCACCACCACCGTCGATCCCAGGCCGACTTTGTCATGCGGGATCTTCGAGAAGTCCACCATCGACATCTCGGCCAGCCGCCTCTTCAACTGGTTCAGGCGCGCGTTCACGAAACCCTGCCGGTCTTTCGCCGCGTGATATTCCGCGTTCTCGCTCAGGTCCCCATGTGCCCGCGCTTTCAAAATCTCCTTGGGCAGTTCGTTCCGCAATTCGTATTCAAGCGCCGCAACCTCGTCTTGCAGCTTCTTCTTGATATCGTTCGGTCCCACAGGACAATTATAGGCCAACGGCGAAAGCCGCCCTGCCGTCTCCTTCTATTGCGTCACGATCGTGATGTCCTGGCTGAGGCTCCCGGCCACGATGTGAAACGTGTTGTTGCCCGCCACCGGCCCCATGGTCAATGTAGCGCTCCACACTCCCGGAAAAAAATCGTCTTGCGACAGCACTTCCAGTACCTTCCCGCCGCCGGCTGTTGCCGTCACCTGTGGTGTCACGCCGCTTACGATAATGCCCGCTCCATCCGTCAGCCGGAACTCAATCGCATCCCTGACCAAGGCGCTCGGGGCCGGCGGCGCCCCCGGCACGGACAGCACCGTGATGTGTGCGGGTGCCGGCGATGGCACGCCGTACCAATATGGAACCCGGGTCACCAGCCCCGAAGCGGTGCTTCGTATCACGATGAAGCCTTCATACGCCCCCGCCGCCAAACCCGAGACATTGAAAGTCAGCCCCACATCGGCGAACGTGTTGGAAGCGAGCGTGACGCTGGTGCTGGCCGGCACCGGCGCCGGACCGCTGCCGCCCGGCTGCACCGTGATCGCAAACTGATCGTTGACATAGCCGAGATTCGAAAACCGTATGCTGGCCGCAATCTGTCCCGTGCCCGCAACCGTCCCGAAGCTGAGGGTGCTCGGCGTCACCGCCAGTGTGGCCCGCACCGCGGCGCTCAAATCCATCATGCCCGCGCCCGCCGCCTGCACATCCTGCGCCTGGTCCGGGGCTGGAAAAGCCATCGCCGCGCTGTTCACCAGCATCGACTTGTACTCCAGGGGCGTGTAACCCGGCCGCGCCGCCTTCAATACCGCCGCTGCCCCCGCTACCAGAGGGGCCGAAAAACTCGTGCCCTGCGATACCACGTAGCCCGTCGGACTATATAACTCGCCGGCCGTGTTCACCGTCTCGGCCGCCGTCAGAAAGTTCTCTCCCACCGCCAGCAGTTCCGGCTTGATACTTGAATCTACGCTCGGCCCTTTCGACGAAAAGCCCGCGATGCTGTTCGGATCGATCGAAAACGGCGCTTGTGAGAATGACATGGTGGCAGGCGACGGCTTCGTCACCAGTCCCTTGATCGTCAGCCCGTCCGGGTAACTCACCATCTCCGCCGGCAGCGTGGCCGAGCCTACATCCATCGTGATCGCGTCCGGGCTCGATTCATACGTATAAACCAGCGCCGCCACCGCGCCCGCCGCCTGCGCGTTGTTCAGCTTCACGCTGAAGTAACACGTCCCGCGCAGAATCAGGGCGATACTGCCGGTCAGACTGTTGGCCGCCAACGGAGAACACGCGAGCCCGGTAGTGTCCTGCGAAAGCGAGATGTCTACCAATGGCGCCGTGATCGGTCTGGCCGGCGGTGTCTCGGCCGCCGGCACCGCCGGATAGGGTCCATTGCTGCCCACTGAGAACGGCGCCGCGAAGTACCGGTCGTTATTCATCGCCCCCACGCTGATCGCCGATGGCGAAGTCCCCGGTGAGCCCATGGTGTTCGCATTCGGACCGGAGTTGCCGGACGAGATCACCACGATCACCCCCAATGATACGGCGGTCTCCATCGCCTCTACCTCGATATCGTCTCCCGTGCGCGGCGCTGGAGCGCCGCCCAGGCTCAGGTTCACCACGTCCATCCCGTCGTTCACCGCGTCTTCTACTGCCCGGTCGATCGCGCAACTGTTCGCCTCGTCGTTCACGCCCGGCGAGCCGAACACTTTGTAATTGCCCAGATAAGCCTGCGGCGCCGCGCCGGTAATGGTTCCCATGGAACCCGTGTTCTGCACACCAGCCGCCGCCATGGCCGTGCCCGTTCCGTGGCCCACATCATCCTGCGCCGAAGTGTCCGGGTCCGTCGACAGGCATTGCTGCACATAGCTCCGCGCCACGATGATCTTGTTATTCGTAAACTTCGAGTCACTCGCGGCGCCGGTCTTCGGAAAACCTGCCGGCGCTTGAAATCCCGCGTCTTTGAAACCCGGATGTGTGATATCGATCCCGGTATCGATCATGCCGATCTTCACGCCTTGGCCTTGCGGGTACGCCCCTCCCAGGCTCCACGCTTCCGGAATCTTGTGCAGCGGTGCCGCATGATCCAGCGTCAAGCGGTAAGTGCGCTCCGGGAGGATCCGCTGCACGCCCGCCAGCCGACGCAAGCGATCGATTCGCCCAGATGGCACGTTCACGAATAACACGTTAGCCACTGTGTCCAGCGACCCAACGACACGAGCGCCGTTCCGCTCCAGGCGTGCGCGCATGGTGGACTGTTGAACAGCGACCGTTGCCTTCACCCGTCGCCCGGATTCGCCCTGGAGCGCCGCCCGGCGCCCGTTGGCGGGCACCGTGCGCGTAATATAGTGTCCCGCCGACTCCCCGGTTAGCTCCACGATGTAGCGATTCGGAGCCACTCCGCCCGCCAGCAAAGGGATCCAGAGAAGGAAGACAAAAAGCCGTTTCAAACCAACCTCCGGTGACTGAATCATTGTAACTTGCGTCTGTTTCCCGCGCGCGATCGCTCCTCGACGGTCGCATGCGATAATTGCTGCTTGCGCTTCCTGATCGCATTGCTTTTCTTGCCCATGGTGTGGGCACAGGGCAACTACGAGGTTCAGGTTTACGCATGGGAGTTGGTTCCACCGAATACGACTATGGTGGAACTGCATTCCAACTTCACCGTGCAGGGCAGCAAAACCACCACCGACGGAACGCTTCCCACCGAACATGAACTCCATGAGACCGTCGAGATCACCCACGGTTTTAACGAATGGTTCGAAACCGGCTTCTATCAATTCACCAATCACCACCCGGGTATGGGTTGGATGTGGGTAGGCACGCACATTCGTCCGCGCATCGCGGTTCCCGAGAAGTATCACCTGCCTGTGAACATCAGCGTCTCCAATGAAATCGGCTACCAGCGCCCCAACATTTCCGCGGACACCTGGACCTGGGAGATCCGCCCCATCATCGATAAGAAACTCGGCCGCTGGTATGGCTCCTTCAACCCCACGCTGGACCGGTCTTTTCACGGCCCCTCGGTTCACCGCGGCGTGGAGTTCTCGCCTAACTTCAAGTTATCCTATGACGTTACTCCCAAGATCGCCGCCGGTTTCGAATACTACGGCGCGCTCGGCCCTGTTACGGGCTTCGATCCGTTACGCGATCAACAGCAGCAGATCCTGCCCGCCATCGATCTCAATCTCAACCCACGTTTTGAATTCAATTTTGGAGTAGGGATCGGCGTGACACGCGGCACAGACCACTTACTGGTGAAGATGATCCTGGGTTATCGCTTCAAAATATAGTTAGCCTCGCCTACAGGTGATAAAGCATCAGGTACACCACCACCCCCGTAACGCTGACATACAGCCAGATCGGGAGCGTCCACCGCGCGATCCTGCGATGCATCGCGTAACGCCCGCCCAAGCCGCGGCGAAGCGTGATAATCGCCAACACCGGTACGGTGGCGGCCAGCAAGGTGTGGGACGCCAGGATGCCGAGGTACACCGTGCGGATAGGTCCCGCTTTGGGAAATCGCACCGAACCTACCTGCGCGTGGTAAACGAGATAGCAGATCAGAAACAGCGAAGAAGTGACAAACGCAGCCAGCATGACCTTGCGGTGAGTCTCGACGCGCTTGCGGCGAATGAGGCTATATCCCCAAACAAGCAGCACCGCGGCCAAGCCGTTCAGCGTGGCGTTCACGGTAGGCAGGTCGCGTAGCGACACTACGACTGCTCCGCACGCAGTCTGCGAATGTCGTGGAGCAATATCGGCACTCCGCTATCGTCTTGTGCCCCGTAGAAGCCGCGGATGCGGCGATGCCGGTCCACGAGCACGAATCGAGTGCTGTGCGTCATGTTGCCGCCCACGTCTCCCAACTTGAATCCCTCGCGGCAGAGGGTCTGCAGAACTGCCGGCTCTCCCGTCAGGAAATACCAGCGGCCGGGAATGGCGCGATACCTTCCGGCGTAGGCTAGCAGCACTTCCGGCGTGTCGCGTGCCGGGTCCACGGTGAACGAAACCAGCTTCACGTCAGGCATGCGGGCGATGGCGGTCTGAATGCCCCGCATCTGCGAACTCAATCGCGGACAAGGGCCGGGGCAGTTGGTGTAGATGAAGTCCGCCACCCAAATCTTGCCATCCAGGAGGCTGCTGTCAAACGGCTTGCTCGCCTGCCAGGTGAGTTGGAATGCGGGCACCTGCCAGTAGACTGGCAAGGCCTTTTCCCGCGAGCATCCGCCCCCCATCGCCAACAGCGCCAGGCCCGCGACCCAAGCGGGTCTCATGCGTTGCTCACCAGCGATCTGCGATTCGCCACCATGCCCGAGACCAGCAAAAGCAGGCCCCCGAAGCACGCCGTCACCGCGAGGCTCACGCCGATGCCTGGCGAGCCGGGGTTCAGTTTCAGGAACCCGTTCAACAAGGCGATCGAGTAAGTCAGCGGGTTCACCCACATAATCGCCTTAATCCAACCGTGCGCGGTGGTCATGGGAAACAGCGATCCGGAGACCATCCACATGGGGACCAGCAGAAGGTTCATGATGGCGTGAAAGCCCGCCGTGGAATCCATGCGCCAGGCGATGACGAAGCCCAACCCGGTGAGCGTGAATGAAACCAGGAAAACCGCGCCGATCAGCGCCAGCACGTTTCCCGCATTCAGTGAAACTCCTGCCAGCGGTGCGAACCCCAGGAAGATCAGGCCTTGTAACCAAGCCAGCGTGGCGGAGCCTAGAATCTTGCCAAGCACCAAGCTGGTTCGCGATGCCGGCGACACCAGCATCGAAAGCAGAAATCCTTCGCGGCGGTCTTCAATGATCGAGATGGTCGAAAAGATCGCCGAGAACAGAATGGTAAGCACCAGTGCGCCCGCGAAGAATCGGCCCAGGTCGCCCGAACCCGAGCCGATCAACAGCCAGAACACCAGCGGCGATGCAACTACCCCGAGCACGCGGCTCTTCTGCCGCCAGAAACGCACTAATTCTCGCTGCCACAGCGTGGCAACCGGCAACCAAAAGCTATTCAATCATCGCTCCTGTCTGATGAACAAACACGTCTTCCAGGGTCGGCTTGTGCAGCCCGACAGACTGGATCGCGCCCGGGAATGCTTCCACCACTTCGGTGATGAATCGATGCCCGTTGGAAATCTCGATGCGCAGCACGCTGTCCATTACCGATGCCTTCAACCCGAATCGAGTCTCTATCTGCCCAGCGAGCCCGGCAGCGTCCGCCGCTTCCAGCACGACCACATCCCCGCCGATGCGCGACCGCAGGTCCGCCGGCGTGCCTTCCGCGACTACCTGGCCTCGGTGCAGCAACGCCAGGCGATCACACCGGTCAGCCTCGTCTAATATATGGGTCGTTAATAATATGGTAACGCCCTCGCGGCTGCGCAGTTCTTCCACGTACTGCCAGAGTTCGCGCCGCGCGCCGGGATCTAGACCTGTGGAAGCCTCGTCCATGAGCAGCACGACCGGCCGGTGCAACAGTCCCTTGGCGATCTCCACGCGCCGCTTCAGGCCGCCCGAGAGTGTTTCCACCAGTTCGTTGCGCCGGTCGGCCAGACCCAGGCGCGTCATCACCTGCTCCATGCGGTCGCGCAAAGCCGCGCCCGACATACCGTGCAAATGGCCCTGGCTGCGCAGGTTCTCCGCCACCGTCAGGGCTTTGTCCAGGCTATGCGTTTGAAATACCACGCCGCAACTCCGGCGCACTGCCGCAGCCTCGCGCGCCACATCGTGGCCGGCGACTTCCGCCCGGCCCGCGGTCGGCGCCATCATGGTAGAGAGGATTCTGAAGAGGGTCGATTTGCCGCCGCCGTTGGGTCCTAACAGACCGAAGATCTCGCCCGCTTTGACTTCGAAGCTGACATTCGAAAGCGCGACGCGAGAGCCATACTGATGACTCAGGTTGTCGACAAGAATCACAATCCAGGTCTATCCAACAGCATTAGCCCGTAGATGAGCGGCAGGTAAAAGACGGACACCATCAGAACGTACCGGGCGCGCAAGATGGTGCGCTCACGCGCCACCCGCACTCCCGCCCACAGGAAGTACAGGCCCAGCGACAATGCGCCTACCAGATAGATGCGACCCGACATGCCCAGGACACTGGGAACCAGGCTGACCGGTACCAGTGCCAGGCCGTACACTACGATCTGGCGCGCGGTCGAACGACCGTCAGGCTCTACGACCGGCAGCATGCGGATGCCCGCGCGCGCGTAGTCTTCGCGGTACATCCAGGCGATGGAGTAAAAATGAGGGAACTGCCACAGGAACAGGATGGCGAACAGCACCCACGCTTCGCCGTTGATGGAACCGTGCGCCGCCGCGTAGCCGATCATGGGAGGCATGGCGCCAGGGAATGCGCCGATCGTCGTCGAGAGCCACGACCGCTGCTTCAGGGGCGTGTAGAGGAAGAGGTAGCTGAGCAGCGTGAGCAGGCCCAGCGCCGCGGCCAGCAGGTTCACGCCAAGCCACAAATCCGCAAAGCCAGCCACCGACAACGCGACACCAAAGGCCAGCGCGCGATCGGCCGGGATGCGTCCCGCCGGAATCGGACGAGCCGCCGTGCGCCGCATACGGCAATCCGCCTCTCTCTCGTACCACTGATTCAGCGCCGCGGTTCCCGATGCAATCAGACCGGTGCCGGCGATGCTGTGGAGCAGGCTCCACCACGGAATTGCCGTCAAAAACGCCCACCAGCCTCCGGCTTTGGGCAGGCCGAAGAAATAGCCCATGCCCGTGCTCATCAGGATCAACCAGGTGATCCTGGGCTTGGTGAGCTCGATGTAGTCTTTCATTCCCCTCGTGAACCGTGTCTTTAGAGAAGGGCGGGCATCAAGCCCGCCCACACCCTAGCTACCCAGCGTGAAATCTTGCGTTTTGCTTTCCTTTGCTCCAACGGTGACCTGCACGTCCTTCGTACCGTACTTCTCGTGCCACGCTTCCAGCGTATAGGTCCCCGGAGGCAATCCCTTTATTGTAAACGTACCGTCCTCGCCTGTCACGGCGAAAAATGGGTGTGACACCACGCCGATATACGCCCGCATCCAGTTATGCACGTTGCACTTTACCGGTATCATCACCTCTTCCCGCGCGAAGCTCTTCAACTTTGCGTCGCCCTTGGGAGGTTGCGATTCGTTCCATTCCTGGTTGATCTTCGGCAGCGGATGGATATTGTGATTGGTCGGGTCGTCGTTCTTGATCTCGATGTTCTGTCCGGTCATGACGCCGATCACGTGCGGCTTGTACATGCAGCCTTCCTGATCGAGCGAAACCGGCGTGGTGGGAGTGGGCCACGGCCTGTCCGGCAGCCCCGATTTGATCCAGACGAACGTGTACCGCAGGGTACCGTTCTCGTTAACAATCGCTTCTTCGGATTTCTGCGGCGTGGTGTGCGCCCGCGCGCAGGCCGGATTCGCCGACATGTCGAGCGTATGCAACGTCGGCTTCTCGCCGCTGAAACTCACCTTGCCGGTGATCGTCGCGGCATTGGCCTCGTCCACGACGGCTGGGGCGGTCGCCGGCGCGGCGGTATCTTCTTTCTTGGCTTCTTCCTTGCTCCCCCCGCAACTCGCCAAAAGCAGAGCGGCAACCGCTCCGCACGTGATTAGCAGACTCTTCATCAATAGCTCCTTTGTGAAATCGGGTGTTGGCGATACCCGCACCGCAACCCGCAAACCCTCACGCTAGTTGCCGCCGCCCGAGCCGGCACTCGCGCGCAAGCGCGAGAGTTCATCCGGCGTGAACTGGAACATATAGCGCACCAGCAACTCCGCGTGGTCCTTATTGTATCCGTTAAAACTGGCCGGCGTGGGACCCGCGAACACCATGCGGTCGCCCTCCGGCCGGAACAGCCCGGACGGCATGGCTGTGCCCGGGCTCATCATCGCCGGATCCAGCATCCACCGCCGTGCCCATCCCGGCTTCAAGCGCTCCTTGGCCAGCAGGAAATTCGGCGCCGTAGCGCGGGCGTCGTGCTTCGGATCGCCGGTGGCGTGGCACTTCAGGCATGGCGCGCCTTCGCTGGTAAACAACTGGCGCGCCATCGTGCGCTCCGGATCGCTTAGCGGCTCCAGTTTGTCGGCGATGTACGGCGCGGCTTGCGACGACATCGCCGCGAAGAACCGCACCAGTTTCTGGATCTCGCCATCCGAGAAATAAAAGGTCGGCATGCGCGCCTTCAAATACCGCCGCACGCCGTCGCGATCCATCTCCTTGGGATCGTCGGTCAGCGATGGGTTATTCAGAAAGCGCATCAGCCAGTCCGGGTTGACGCGCGCTCCCTCGCCAATGAGCGTGGGTGGCCGCTGATCCTTCCAGTCCGGATCCTGGTAGCGCGGCAGCGTCATGAACACGGTGGTCT
>Ga0335077_10007411_pt1 | contig 13567 bp, 12 predicted proteins | sample Lox_Sample_31_FD_207151 | JGI IMG/M metagenome (GOLD analysis project Ga0335077, IMG submission 207151) | Soil microbial communities from Loxahatchee National Wildlife Refuge, Florida, United States - Lox_Sample_3.1 | ecosystem: Environmental > Terrestrial > Soil > Wetlands | place: USA...
TCAACCTCTCCGAGCGCACAGTGAAATTCCATGTGTCTTCGCTGCTGGCGAAATTCCGGGTTCGCGGCCGGATGGAGCTGGTGAGGGAAGCGACGCGGCATGCCGCACCGCTGACGCCGCTGCCGGCTGTGACAGCGCCGGAAGCTGCAAAGCCGCTGGTTCCCCGAATTCACAGCTACCGTCGCCCAGCGCCCCGCGCTTCCGTGGTTTCGCTGACGAAGTCGCAGATGATGGCGTAGGTTTTTCTTCTCAGAGCTGAACGAAAACGAGCATCAAAAATGCGGGGCCCGGACTGGGATTCCCCTCCGGGCCCCTTTCATTTCGGCGTCGATTCAGAGATTGCCTATTTTTTCGCTTCGGAGTACAGCTCCGCCGCACGGTCCCAGTTTACGACGTTCCACCACTGCTTGATGTACTCGCCGCGGACGTTTTGGTATTTGAGATAGTAGGCGTGCTCCCAGACGTCGAGGCCGAGGACGGCTTTGCCGCCGAGCATGTAAGGCGTGTCCTGATTTGGAGTGGAATCAATCGCCAGCTTTCCATCCTTCACAATAAGCCAGGCCCAGCCGGAACCGAAACGCCCAAGTCCCGCGGCGGTAAATTTCTCCTGAAATCCCGCGAACGATCCAAACGCCGAAATAATTGCCGAGGAGAGATCCCCCTTCGGCTCGCCCCCTCCGCCCTTTTTCATGAGGGTCCAGAAAAGCGAATGATTCCAGTGGCCACCGCCGTTATTGCGCACGGCGGTACGAATGTTCTCCGGGACGGATTCGAGTCCCTTCATCAGTTCGTCAATGGACTTGGACTGGAGATTGGCGTGCCCTTCCAAGGCCTTGTTCACATTGGTGACGTAACCGCCGTGGTGCTTGTCATGATGGATTTCCATCGTTTTTGCGTCGATGTAGGGTTCGAGTGCGTCGAAAGGGTACGGCAACGGGGGCACTGTGAATGCCACGTTTTATTCCTCCTCTGAGTGAATTGAATCGAAACTCTTCCGGCGGCCGCGGGAAAAATGATGTGAAGCGGGATTCTCCGTTCCGAAGCGGCCTTCGCAAAAAATCTGCCTCCGACGAATTACCCGCCTTGTCTCAATGGGAGCTCCGATCATGGCGCGGACCGGCTGACGTGCAAGGGAAAGTATACGTCCGAGGTGTCGCCAGGCTCAACCGCTCCCGGGTTTTGCGCCTCACTGGCCGGAATTCAGCTTCTCTCCCTTTTGTTGGATGCGGGAGAGCGCCCATCGGGCAGATTCAGCGATGATGTCGTCGTCGTCGGCAGAAAGTCTCGTGAGCAGATTAACGATGCGCTCAGATGCCTCAGGTTTCGTGGGAAGGAGTGCGTTCCCCAGGGAGACGCAAGCATTCCGGACCAATCCGCGCCACTTTGTTCTTTTAGCCGCGCTGCCGCGGAATCGCTGCTGAAATTCCTCCCTCGTCAGACCTGCCAGCCATGCGAGCGAAGGCATAAAGAGAGAATCTTCTTGCTCATGCGAGCCCGTAGCCGCGCGGGGCAGAAACGCAGCGTTTGATGTCACTGGAGCTTTGCGATTCCAGGGACAAACGTCCTGACAAACGTCGCACCCGAAAACGTGCCAGCCGGTCGGCTCGCGAAACTCTTCAGGAATGGGTCCTCGCAACTCGATCGTCAGATAGGAAATGCAGCGCCGAGCGTCGAGGACATAAGGCTCAACGAGGGCGTTCGTTGGGCAGGCGTCAAGGCACCTGCGACAGGAGCCACAGAGATCGGCGGGAGGAGAATCGGAGACAGACAGAGAGGGTTGCAAATCGAGAGAAGTGAGCACCACTCCAAGAAAAAGCCAGGAGCCAAGTTGCTGGTTGAGGAGCAGCGTATTCTTGCCGATCCAGCCGAGGCCGGCGTATTTCGCCAAGATTCGTTCGTGAATCGGCCCGGTATCGGCGCAAGCGTATGCTCCGATCGCTTCACCAAATCTGTCGCGCAATTCCCCAACCAGGCGGTTGAGCATCCGCCACAATTCTTCGTGGTAATCGCTGCCCCAGGCAAAGCGGGAGATCCATCCGCGGGGATGCAATTTGTCGCGCGCACTTTTGCGCGCAGCCTCGGTCGAGTAAGCGAATTGCGTGTTGTAATTCACCGCGCAGACGATTGCACCGCGAATGTTCGCGGCCACTCTTCGCGGATCCCTGCGTTTTGGATTTTCGAGGTAACGCATTTCGCCCCCATAACCACGATCGAGCCATTCCTGCATGCGCTCGAGTTCGGGGAAGGAATCGGCACGCACCACGCCGCAGAGATCAAAACCGAGCGAGCGCGCCCGCGCGGTAATCCATTTCGTGTCTTCAAGCGTTGCGATCCGCGCTTTCATCCAGCGGCTTCTGCCCAACTATCGTGCAATCTACGACGGAATAAAAAAGCCCCCCGAGGGGTTTCGGGGGGCCGTGAAAAGAGTAGCCGTTCAGCCCAGAGGAGACACGTTTTCGGCTTGCAGGCCTTTTGGGCCCTGCTTTACCTCGAACTCAACGTGCTGGCCTTCGTTTAACGATTTGTAGCCGTCGGACTGGATGGCCGAAAAATGAACGAAAACGTCCTCGCCCGACTGCCGCTGTATAAAGCCGTAACCTTTTGCTGCATTAAACCACTTGACGACACCTTGCTCTTTGCTCAACTTCGGTACTCCTCTGCGACTGGAATAGCGCGGTGCCGGAGGAAACGCCAGCACAAGGCATCCTGGGGAAGGTGCGGCCCTCCCGACGACTCCTTGCTGGGCAGGCGCAAAGTCTCAAAGCACAAACGCCCGCGTATGCTGTCACAATTCTTTCCTTGAGTCCAGATCGTTGAAGGAAGAAGAAGGACGCAGAATCTAACCGGGTCCTGAGAGACTCCGTCAGTTGAAACTTTGTACGGCGGAACGCTCGTCGGAAAAAACCTCGAAGACTGTGAAGAGCTTGGTGATCTGAAGCAGGTCGTGAACTTTTTTTGTCAAATGCAGGAGCTTTAAGTCGCCTCCGCGGCCCTTGACGGTCGTAAAACCGCTGACAAGTTCCCCGATGCCCGAACTGTCAATATAATCCACATCCGCCAGGTTGAGCAGGATGAGCATGCGCTGATCCTCCAGCAGTTGACGGATGGTTTTGCGCAGAAGAGCGCTTCCCTCGCCGAGCGTGATGCGTCCGCCCATATCCACTACGGTCACTTTACCGGCATCGCGAGGAGTTGCTTGCAAGAGCATAATGAGATCCTAGGCTTCCTTCCGCGGCGTAGTTCCCTGGCCGGTTTCGCCGCTGTGGCCGTTGGGGCTTTCACCGCCTGGAGCGGGGAGCTTCTTGGACATGACGATCTCCGCGCCTCCCGTCCAACCCTTGATGACTTCGAATTCGTCCATAAAGGCGCGCATGAGAAAGATACCGCGGCCCGAAGTGCTCAAGAGATTTTCTTCGGCGAGCGGGTCCGGCACGTCGCTGAGGCTGAATCCGGGCCCCTCGTCCACCACGTGGATGACCATTTTTTCCTGCGTGAGATCAACGGTAAGATGGATCTTCTTCTCCGGGCGCTCCTGATTGCCATAGTGGAACGCGTTGATGACGCCCTCCCGCACGGACATTCCAATGCGGTAGCACTCGTCTTCGCCGAACCCGGCTGCTTCTGCTACACGCAAACACATCTCTTCCGCCAGGTTCACGCTCTCGACCTGCGTCTCCAAAGTCACATTAAGGTGCTTCGTTTCTTGCGCCATGCGAAGGTTCGTCACCGCGCAAATCACCTGGATTCAAGAGCGATGTATGGGTAACACACTGCCCTTGTATCCGTCAATGGCGCGTTCGAGCTGCCCTTCCAGAGCGACAGGATCGGGGGTCGGCCCAGGTGCCTCGAGGAGTGGAAGTCAGGTCCAGTACGTCCGGTCCAAGGTGCGGTACTGGATCGCCTCCCCAAGGTGCTTTGGCTCGATTCCTTCGGCGCTTTCGAGGTCGGCAATGGTCCTCGCGACTTTCAGAATCCGGTCGTGGGCCCGCGCGGATAGCCCCAATCGCGTGATGGCGTTTTCCAGAAGCTTTTCTCCCTCTTGGCTGATCGCACAATGTTTGCGGATCATTTTTGGCGCCATCTGCGCGTTTGAATAGGTCTTCTTTTCGCCTGCAAATCTCGCATGCTGCTTTTCCCTGGCGCTGATCACACGCGCCCGGATGGCAGTGGAGTCCTCGCTGGGGGAAGGGGCGCGAAGCTCCTTGTATTTCACGGCGGGCACTTCGATGTGGATGTCAATCCGATCCAGCAACGGCCCGGAGATTTTGGATACGTAGCGCTGGATCATCGGAGGAGTGCAATGGCACTCCCGGGTGGGATCTCCAAAGTAGCCGCAAGGGCAAGGGTTCATCGCGGCGGCGAGCATGAAACGGGATGGAAAGGTCACGGAAGTCGCCGCTCGGGAGATAGTGACGGATCCATCTTCGAGAGGCTGGCGCATCACTTCCAGAACGTTGCGCTGAAACTCCGGCAACTCGTCCAGAAAAAGCACGCCGTTGTGGCCGAGGGAAACTTCGCCGGGTCGCGGGACCGCGCCGCCACCGATGAGCCCCGCATCGCTGATGGTGTGGTGTGGCGAGCGAAACGGCCGAGTGCCGACGAGCCCGCGGCTGTCCTCCAGAGTTCCGGCAACGCTGTGGATGCGCGTCGTTTCGATCGCTTCCTCCAGCGACATCGGCGGCAGGATGGTCGGGATACGCTTCGCCAGCATGGTTTTGCCGGCGCCCGGAGGGCCTATGAACAGAATGTTGTGGCCACCCGCGCAAGCGACTTCCAGCGCGCGTTTGGCGGCTTGCTGGCCATGGACATCGCGAAGATCCACGCCGTACTGGGCCGCTTCGCAAAGCATTAGATTCGCATCCACTTTCACGGGGGCAAAGGATTCCGGCGAGTTGACGAGGTCCACCGCCTGGGGCAAAGACTTGAGAGCGAAAACGTGAACGCCCTCTACGACAGCGGCTTCCTTTGCGTTCGCCTCCGGCACGGCGATGGCTTTGAGGCCCGACTCGCGCGCGGCGATCGTCGCGGAAAGCGCTCCGCGCACCGGGCGCACGCCGCCATCCAGCGACAATTCGCCCAAAAACATCATTTTGTCCAAAGGTTTCCCAAAGAAATGTCCCATGCAACCGGCCAGTCCGAGGGCCATGGGCAGATCAAAGCCCGAGCCTTCTTTCCGGACGTCCGCTGGCGCGAGATTGATCGTGACGCCCTGCCCGTAGGGAAACTCGTATCCACAGTTCCGCAGTGCGCTCTTGATCCGTTCGCGGCTTTCCTTCACAGCATTGTCTGGAAGGCCGACCACGTTGAAATCCTGCATGCGCGCGGAACCGACATCCACCTCGACTTCGACGAGGTACGCGTCAATCCCGAACACCGCCGCGCTGATGGTCTTGGAAAGCATATAGCCGAGAGAAGCGAATTGACCCTGCGCGCAGCATAAATCAAATCGTTACGATACGCCAGAGGCACTGAGCCCTCCGGGCCACAGCGCTTCCGCGCACCATCCGTTGCGCTTTACACTCCACATGGCGAAACGTATAGTAAATGCAGGTACCCGCGTTTTGATTCTTCCGCGTGAGGTCTGCACATGATTGGCTGGGTCATCCTTGGTCTTCTCATCATCATCGTCATTTTTGTCATCGGCATGTACAACGGCCTCGTCCGGCTCAAGGTGCAGTGCGACAACGCCTGGGCTGACATTGATGTCCAACTGAAGCGCCGCTATGACCTGATTCCCAACCTTGTAGAGACTGTCAAAGGCTACGCCGGGCACGAGAAAAGCACACTCGAAGCGGTTATCAACGCGCGCAATCGCGCCATGACGGCCACTGGGCCGGCAGACAAAGCCGCCGCGGAAAATATGCTCTCCGGTGCCCTGAAGAGCTTGTTTGCGTTATCCGAAGCATATCCCCAGCTTCGGGCCATCGAAAGTTTCACGTCCCTGCAGAATTCGCTGTCGCAGATTGAAGACACGGTGCAGAATGCGCGGCGCTACTACAACGCGGTGGTTCGCGACCTGAACACTAAGATTCAGCAGTTTCCCACCAATATTTTTGCCGGGATGCTCGGCTTCAAACCGCGCGAGTTCTTCGAAGTCACAGCGCCGGCCGAGCGGGAAGCCCCCAAAGTCAGCTTCAGCGCGCCATCGGCATAGCCCTTCGCCGAAACATGCGCTTTCCGTTTGCACATAAAATTTATCGGGTGCCTCCGGCAAGGTTGCCGCTCCGAGCATTTGCCTTCCTGTCGCTGCTTTGCCTGTTTGTTCTCCCGGCACTCTCCCTTACAACGCGCGAACTGCGCATTGAGAAATTCGATGCGCAGATTAACGTGCTCCCGAGCAGTACGATCGACGTCACCGAATCCATTTCGGCGCATTTCATCGGCGGGCCGTGGCATGGGCTATATCGCGAAATTCCGGTGGAATACGTCACGGCGCAAGGAATGAACTACACCTTGTTTTTGGATGTGAAGCAGATCACGGACGGCGACGGCAATCCCCTGAAATATGAAACCAGCCGCGAACGCCATTACCTGAAGCTCAAGATTTACGTTCCCGACGCCGACAATTCCGTCAAATCAATCGTCATTGAGTACACCGTCGCTGACGGATTGAAATTCTTCGATGACCACGACGAACTCTACTGGAACGTCACAGGCGACGAATGGGATGTCCCCATTGGAAATGCCTCGGCGACCGTCACTTTGCCCGTGGGCACCACGAACATCCGAGCCAAGGCCTTTACGGGCGCATATCGGTCCCGAGGAGAAGATGCGGAAGTCCAGGTGGTGGGAAACGGCGTGGAGGCGCACACGACGGTTCCTCTGGCTTTCCACGAAGGGCTTACTGTGGCCGTGGCCTTCGACAAAGGGTTCGTTCACGAGCCAACCTCCGCCGAGCGGACGATGCTCTTTCTACGCAGCAATTGGCCGCTTGTTTTTCCGTTTCTGGCATTCTTTGGAATGTTCTCGCTCTGGTGGAAAACCGGCCGAGACCCCCGTTTGCGACCGATTGCAGCGCAGTATGAGCCACCCGACAAGCTGACGCCTGGAGAAGTGGGCACGCTGATTGACAATTCCGTGGACATGAAGGACATCACGGCCTCCATCGTTGATTTGGCCGTTCGAGGCTATCTGACCATCGAGGAAAAGCAGAAAGAACACATGATGGGACTATGGTCCGACAAGGACTACGTATTCCATCTCAAAAAGCCCGCGGCGGAGTGGACTTCGCTGAAGGCGCACGAGCAGGAACTCCTGGCGGGATTGTTCAGCGACGGCGCTGCCTCGGACGTATCGCTCGCCGAGCTTCACAACTCGTTTTACAAAAATATTCCCGGCATCAAAAACGATATCTTTGCGGCTCTCGTCTCCGATGGTTATTACCGCCGCAGGCCGGACAGCGTGCGCAGCACATATCTAGGAGCCGGCCTGGTCGTGGGATTCCTCTCCATTTGGGGCGGCCCGATTATCGCCAGGAATCTTGGGATGGCGCCGTTTACCTACATCATTGCAGGAATTCTTACTGGTGCCGTCATCTGTGCGTTCGGGTGGTTCATGCCGGCCCGCACGGTGACGGGCGCGCGCACGCTCGAAGGCATACTTGGATTCGAGGATTTTCTCGCACACGTGGAAGCGGACCGGTTCAACCGCATGATCAAGACCCCGGAAATGTTCGAGAAGTTCCTTCCGTACGCGATGGCGCTTGGCGTTGAAAAGAACTGGAGCAAGGCGTTCCAGAACATTTACACGCAGCCTCCAAGCTGGTATCAGGGCAGCTTCGGGCCGCAGTTTTTCGCATTCAATTTCGTCAACAACCTGAGCGCCATGTCCGTGCAAGCCGGAAGCGTCATGGCCTCTGCGCCGCGCAGTTCGGGAGGCTCGGGCTTTGGAGGAGGCGGCGGATTTTCCGGTGGCGGCTTCGGCGGAGGCGGCGGCGGAGGCTTCTGAAGAAAGTGAAGTGAGACCGAAGGCTCTGGAAAATGCGCTAAGCTTATCCCCCAAGTAACCCTTAATCGGCTGCGGACATGCCCGTCGCTCCGCCACCCGTTCCTCCCGGCAACAGAAACCTCAGATTTAGCACCTGTTCCTTTCGGCGTTCCTCTTCCATGTGGCGCGTTCTCGCCTTCAGAAGATCTTCCAGAGAAACTAACCCGAGAAATCTGTCACTTTCGCGATCCACGACGACCACACGGGTCACTCCCTTTTCCGCCATGCGGTAGACCACGGCGCGAAGCGGTTCGTCGGGGTAGGCCTTGACCGGATCCTGTTCGATGACTTCTTCGAGCCGCCGTACAAGTACCGCCTCTCCTTCGCGATCCATTCGTTCGTAAATCCCCTTTCGCGTCAGGATGCCAATGAGCTTTCCATGCGTCTCCAACACCGGCAACAAACGCTGCCTTTGCCCTTTATCCGCCTTCAGCAATGGCAAAACTTCGTTTAGCATGCTCTTGGCGGAGAGGACCATCACATTAGGCCTCATGACTTCTCGAACATAGAGAAGCTCCAATGGATCAACCGCATATTCGCAGGTGAGGTGGTAGCCGCGGCGGGCCACTTTCTCCGTGAGGATGGATCTCTTCAAGAGCAGCGTTGACGCTGCATACGCTGCAACGCTGCCCAAGAGCACGGGCAGAAGCATATTCCAATCGTGAGTCTCTTCGATCGTGAAGATAATCGCCGTCATCGGCACGCGCAGCGTTCCACTTAAGACTCCGGCGATTCCGATGAGCACCCAGAACCCCGGCCCCATTTCAGGGAATCCATAGGAAAGCAACGCACCTAGCGCCCCGCCAATCATCATCACAGGTGCCAGCACGCCCCCCGAAGTGCCTGAGCCCAAGTCCACGGACCAGATGACCCATTTCACGATCAGCACGCCGAAAATGAGATGCCAAGCCCTTCCGCCCTGAACCAATTGGCCAATTATATCGTACCCAACTCCCAGGGCGGGTGGAAAAATCAAGCCGCCCAGGCCTACGACGATTCCTCCGATCGCTGGCCACCACATCCAGTGAACCGGCAGTTTCCCGAACAAATCCTCGAACATATACACGGAATTGGAGAGCGGAATCGCTAGGATGCCACAAGCGATTCCGGCCGCGACGCAGCAGAGCAGAACCAATGGGGAAAAAACCGAGGGATGTACAAAGGAAGGAAACAAAGGTCCGTCACCCAACAAGAAATGTCGCAGCAATGCGGCTGTAGCGCTGGCAGTCGCTACGGGAATAACGCTCCGAGGTTTTCTCTCAAAGAGAAGCAGCTCGATGGCCAGCAGCACGGACGCAATCGGCGCCGCGAACGTCGCACTCATTCCCGCGGCGGCTCCCGCCGCGAGCAGTGTTTTCCGCTCTGCGCTCGTGAGATGGAACATTTGGGCCACGATGGAACCAAAGGCTCCGCCGGTCATGATGATCGGACCCTCAGCGCCGAAGGGACCCCCGGTGCCGATCGCAATCGCAGCTGAAACTGGCTTGAGAATTGCCACTTTCGGCTCGATCCGGCTGCCGTTGAGCAAGATAGACTCGATCGCCTCAGGTATGCCGTGTCCTCGAATGCGGTCTGATCCGTAACGCGCCATGTAGCCCACGATGATGGCGCCCAGCACGGGGACAAAAACCGCGAGCCACCCCAGATGGTGGCCCGCGGGGGTCACAGGTGCGGTCGAAAATCTTCCGTAGTAAGAAAGGTTAGTGAAGAGTGCGATCAAGCGGAGCAGGATCAAAGCAAAACATGCCCCACCTGCGCCAATCGGAATTCCCAAGAGCGCAATCCATAGCGCCCGGGGAGCTATGGTGAAATCGCCCAATTCCTCTGGCTGCGCTGCTGCGTGCGGCTTTGCATCTTCGTGAGCGGCCGCGGCATCATTCCCTTTATTCAACGGGATCCTCTCGCGAATTCCTGGCATGCCCTGGATGAATGGCATTCGCGCATGCGGTAAAAAGCAGCCTCGCTCTTGCCAGAATTAGGCGGCAGTTTTCGACATGCGGCGCTTTGTTGCTCTATGGTGGCCGTTGCGGTCTCGTTGGAGGAGCGCCTGGATCGCGGCAACCAAGGCAGCTCCGCTCGCTCGCAACTCGCTGATTCTTTGTCCAGCGACCTGATCCAGAAGCCTTTGCCCCCGGGGCAAGAGCGAGATCAGAACCTGTCTGCGATCTTCCTGGCTCCGCTTTCTCCGCACATAGCCGTGCTTTTCCAATCGGTCAAGCAGCTCGACGGCGCTGTGATGCTTCAAAGCGAGCCTTTCCGCGAGCGTGCGGATGGAAGCTTCGGTATTTGCAGGCAGTCCGCGGATCGCCAGCAACATGAGGTATTGCTGGGGTTCGAGGCCCGCGAACCGCGCCGCCGCGTCTCCCTCCCGCAAAAACAACCGGATGCGATAGCGGAGTTCGGATAAAGCGCGGTATTCGGCACTGGTGATTTCCGTCGTCATGTTTCCGATTCTATCGTAGAACGATATAAGTTGCCAGCGGCGGGGCGTCTCCGTGCGATATAGTTACTCCGCCGCGGAGCCTGGTACCTTGGCCCTGATGCACCGCCCTTGCCATAGGTCCAAACCCGGCAGCGGGGAGATTGTTTTAGGGCTGGGCTGGACGGAGTTCTTTAAGGCGTTTGCGGAAGGCCTTCTGGGTTTTGTAGTGCTCGTAGCCATGCCGTTCATAGAATTCGTGCGCGCGCTCGCGAACCACATTCGACCGGACGGACATCTGCTTGCATCCATGCGCTTTAGCCCAGCGCTCGGCGGCCTCCAGCAATGCCCACCCCGCTCCGGCGCTGCGGTTCCCTTCAGCCACAACCAGGCCATTCACTTCTGCCCGCGACTCTACCTCGAGAAGCGGATCGACGCTGACGTGAATCCACCCGATGACGCCTTTGCCCGTCAATTCAGCGACAATGGCGGCGTGTTGGGCCGCAGGTCTCAGGCTCTTCAGACGTTCCTTCATCTGAGCCGCGCCGGCCGGGTATCCCAATTGGCCGCTAAGCTCCGCGAGTCTTGCCGCATCCTGCGGGCGCGCGCGCCTCAGCTTCAACTTCGCGAGCTTTTGTCCCGCCATGCGCTAAGCCGCCTTCTTTCGCAAACGTTTATCACACCGCCGCACCTGAGATTCTTGCTCCAAGATTCACGGAGTCTCTTCGCTCAAAAGGTCTTGTCGGAGTCGAGGAGAATCGTGACGGGCCCCTCATTGACCAACTCCACGGACATCATGGCCTGAAAAATACCTGTGGCCACTGCGATTCCTTGTCTTCGCAACGTCTCGCAGAATTCCTCATAGAGTTGCTTTGCCAGCTCAGGTGGCGCCGCGGCCATAAAACTCGGCCGCCTCTGTCCACGCGCATCGCCATAGAGAGTAAATTGGGAAACGACCAGCGCGCTGCCTCCTATATCCACGAGCGAGCGGTTCATCTTTCCCTGATCATCCTCGAAGATCCGAAGATTGGCCACCTTTTCCGCTAAAGCCGCGGCAACCGCCGGAGTGTCTTCCTTGCCGACGCCCAGAAGGATCATCAGGCCGGAGCCGATCTCGCCCGCGACGCTACCTTGCATACTCACCCGAGCCCGGCTCACTCTCTGAACGACAGCCCGCATCTCCGCGGCTCAGAATGGAGCCTGCTGGCTCTGATTCAGCGTTTTCCGCGGAATCATTTCCGGCCATTCCGCCGCGTTGTAGGCGAACACCGCCAGCACCTGCGCACCTTCCGTCAGATCGTCCCAGCGCACGCGGTCCAGCGTGTCCGCCTGCGAATGATGCGTTTTGTTGTAATCCGCTGGATCCTGGATGCACCAGAAGCCCGGCACGCCGGCCTCGTCAAACGGCACATGATCCGAGCCGCCTTCGCTTCGCAAGCTCGGTTCGTGGAGCCCGATGGTCTTGTCCTTGGCGAGTGGATAAAGAATGCGATCCATCGTCTCCTCTGCTGCATAGTTGTGCATCAAGCCGACGGTCAGCACCTTTCCCGTGCCCGTGTCGTCAATCAGCACGCCGGAAATTTTGCTCAATTCAGCCTTGTGTGCCGTTACATAGGCTCGCGATCCGTTCAGCCCCTGCTCTTCTCCCGTGAACAGCACGAACCGGATCGTCCGTATTGGCTTCACGTCTAGCTTTTGCAGCGCCCTCGCCGCCTCAAGAACGGCCATTGCGCCAGTGCCGTTGTCCGTGGCGCCGGTTCCCAAGTCCCAGGAATCGAGGTGTCCGCCGATGATCACGACTTCATCCGGCTTCTCGCTCCCTCGAATTTCTGCAACGGTGTTGTACACCGTCACAGGTTTGCCGCTGAACGAGGCGCTGATGTTCACCTCGGCCTCCACAGGCCCATCATCCAGCAACTGCCAGATCAGCGTTGCGTTTTCCCTTGCCATATACGCCGCGGGAACCGGCCCTTGCCCATATTCGCGCGACATCCCGCCCATGTTCATCAGCCCATACATCTTCTCCGACGCGAGCAGCACCGCTCCCACTTGCTCTTCCTGGAAAAATTTCATTTCCGCCAGGATCAGCCGGTACCTCGCGCGAAAGTCATTCAGTGGCGTTGCCTTGGGATGATCTAGCGGCAAGCTTCCTTCGAGGAACGGCGTCAACAGTGGATCATCCGGCGGCTCCATTTCCGTCGGCCGATCCAGCACGACGATAGCTCCCCTCAACTTTCCCCTGAACTTCTGAAGTTCATCCTCACTCTTCACGCTCACGGCCACGATCGGACCACGCACTGTCCCGTTCGTGCTCGGCGACCATCCTGCGGCCGCCAGCGTCAATCCGTGCACCGCTGGCGACAGAATGCTTCCGCTGGCTCCCCACTCTTCTCCGCGTGACCAGCTGTTCGCGATCGTCCATGGCTCAAGATGCGCATCCGAGTACCCCAACGAACGGAATTGTTGCTGGGTCCAATGGCTCGCTTGATCCAATTGCAGCGAGCCAGTCAGCCGAGGCCCGATCCGCGCTGTGAGATAGGTCAAATCCGCTTTCAAATGCGGTTCGTCCTCCTTCACCTGCGCGATAATCTTTTCATCCATCTCCGCTACGGCATCCGGTTTCGTCTCGGCGCCGCTCGCCGCGGTTTCCGTCGAGTGGCTCGGCGTCGCTTTCCGCGGCAACATTTCCGGAAGTTCCGCAGTGTTGTACGCCCACGCTGCTAAAACTTCCGCTCCCTGATTCAGATCATCCGGCCACACCTTGTCGAACGTATCCGACTGGCTGTGATGCGTCTTCGAATACTCGGCTCCATACTGCATGCACCAGAACCCCGGCACGCCCGCTTCGTCAAACGATGCGTGATCCGTCCCAAACGATCGCGCCATGCTCGGCTCCAGCAGCTTTAGAGCGCCGAGAGGCGCGAGCACCTGGTCTACGATCTCGCGATCCTGGTAATTGTCATGTAGCCCCAGCGCTAACACTCGGCCGGTTCCCGTGTCGTGCACCAGGACCGCCGAAATTTTGTCCAGGTCAGTCTTGTGCGCCTGCACGTACATCTTCGACCCGACCAGTCCTTCTTCTTCCCCGGTAAACAGCACGAATCGAATCGTCCTCTTGGGATTCAGGTTTAATTTTGAGAGAGCCCGCGCAGCTTCGAGAAC
>Ga0335077_10007413_pt1 | contig 13566 bp, 15 predicted proteins | sample Lox_Sample_31_FD_207151 | JGI IMG/M metagenome (GOLD analysis project Ga0335077, IMG submission 207151) | Soil microbial communities from Loxahatchee National Wildlife Refuge, Florida, United States - Lox_Sample_3.1 | ecosystem: Environmental > Terrestrial > Soil > Wetlands | place: USA...
AGAATTCGCGGCGGTGGGTGCACCCCTGACCTGCCTGGCGATTTTCGTACCACGTGATCTTTGGGATGATGGCTCCGAGGGGCAGCGAGGGAGCCATGAAGAAGACCCGTTTTTCGGAAGAACAGATGGTCAAGATCCTGCGCGAGGCCGACACGGCGCCCGTCATGGATGTGGCCAAGAAGCATGGGATCTCGGATCAGACGATCTACCTGTGGCGTAAGAAGTTCGGGCAGCTTGAGCCAGCTGATGTGCGCAAGCTTCGCCAGCTGGAGCAGGAAAACGCGAAGCTGAAGAAGCTCGTCGCCGAGCGGGACCTTGAGATCGAGCTGATGAAGGAGGTTGCCGCAAAAAAATGGTAGGCGCGCCCGTGCGGCGACGACAGGTGGCGTATCTGTGCCACGGTGGATTGTCGATTCGCAGAGCGTGCGCGCTGATGTCGGTGGCGAGGTCGACATTGCGGTACGAGTCGCGCCTGGTGAAGCGCGATGCGCCGGTAGTGGCGGTGATGCGCGAGCTCGCCGCTCAGTACCCACGATATGGGTATCGACGCATCCAGGTATTCCTGAGTCGGCGAGGACATGTGATGAGCGCGGATCGAACGCATCGGCTGTGGCGACTGAACGGTCTGCAAGTGCCGAGAAAGAGGCCACGACGACGCGTAGCCGCACATCGCCCGAGGCCTCTGGCGCCCACGGGAGCGAACCAGGTCTGGGCATACGACTTTCTGTTCGACGCGTGTGCCAATGGCCAGCAGCTGAAGTGTCTGACGGTGATCGATGAGTACACCAGGGAGTGTTTGGCGATAGATGTGGCCGGCAGCATCCGATCGGCTCGCGTGATCGAGGTGCTGTCGAAGCTGGTAAGCGTTCACGGAGCACCGAAGTACCTGCGCTCAGACAACGGTCCGGAGTTCATCTCTCGAGCGATCCTGCGCTGGGTGACGGAGGCACAGATCGACACGGCCTACATCGATCCAGGCAAGCCCTGGCAGAACGGATCGAACGAAAGCTTCAACGGTAAGTTTCGCGACGAGTGTCTCGGCATGCAGTGGTTCAAGAACCGGATCGATGCGAAGATTCTGATCGAAGAGTTCCGGCGGCAGTTCAACGAGGTTCGGCCACACTCGAGTCTCGGGCAGCTGACGCCGGTGGAGTTCAAGCAGCAGCTATTAACAACCGACCCCAACACAGCCGTCTCCAAAGGTGTTTAGGTCCGAAGAAAGCCGGCAGGTCAGACCGATGTGAAGAAATTGACGACGTCCGCCCGACCGACCCGAACGATGGCGTCAATTACTTCCCTATGGACGCGGTGATGGCCCGATAGAGCCTCACAAGACCGGAGGATTTGGGAGTGAATACACACACGCGAGTCAATGTGAGTGTGGTGCCATTTGTCCGAAACGCCTGGTACTGCGCGGCGTGGAGCGAGGAGCTATCTGATCAGCTTCTTGGCAGGAAGCTGCTGAATGAGCCCGTGGTCATGTTCCGTGACGAGAGCGGCACGCCCAAGGCACTGCGGAACTTCTGCTCGCATAAGCTGGCGCCTTTGAGCCTAGGGCGGCGCCTCGGCGACCGAATCGAATGTCCCTATCATGGGCTTCAATTCGACGGTACCGGGCGCTGTGTCCATAACCCGCATGGCAAGGGCACCACGCCTAGGTCCGCCGACATTAGAGCCTTTCCACTGTTGGAACGCGACACAATCCTGTGGATTTGGATGGGCGAGCCAGCGCTGGCGGATCCGGCAAAGATTCCGGACTGCGGGTACCTTAATTCGCACCAGCGCCGCACGGTGAGGAGCGTGATTCATGTGGCTGGTAACTATCGGCTTTCGATCGATAATCTGATGGATCTGGGCCATGTGTTTTTTGTGCACCGACAAAGCGCCGGTGCAGCCACGCGCGAGATGGAGGTGGAAGTCACGGAAGAAGGTGACACCGTGTCCGATCGACGCTTGTCGACGGCCACCACCGGATTATATTTCTTTGCAAAGGCACTTGGAGATGTAGACGGACTATACGACAACTGGCTCGACATCACCTGGTCCCCCGTGGGGGTGTTGAGAAACCACAGTGGCTCCTCGCGCTTGGGGCACGGGCGCAATATCGGCGCGCCCAATCAAGAGGATTTTGCGGACCAGATGGGCACTCACCTGTTGACGCCCGTTACGGAATTAAGTTCGCTCTACTTCTGTGCGAACTCGAGGAACTATGCCTTGGATGATCCAGGCGTGGACGAGATCTGGCGCTCTTGGCAGAAGAAGGGTTTGAGTGAAGAGGACTCTGCCATCGTTGCAGCCATTCAAGCTGCCATGCCCGATGCCGAACGGCTGGGCCTCAAGCCCATGCCGTTCCTCTCAACGGACCGTTCGGGTGTCCGGGTAGCGCGCATCATCGACCGTCTGTTGGCGGCTGAAGCGCAGGGCGGAACACGAGCGTGATAGGAGGGAACGTGCCGCCAGGTCGGGCGACCCTTCGTCAAACGTCGGAGTGCTGTAATAACTACCGATGATAACAGTGGCTCGAAATCCGATCGCTCTTTTGCTTTACCTCACCGCCTGCGTGACCACGAGCGTCGCGACGTCTTCTGCAACGCGCGAGGAGGGCCTTCAGACCTCCCCAGCTGCTTCACACTTCGCGAAGACCTGCAGTACCCTGGCAGCGGTAGATTTTTCGGGGGTTGAGGACGCTGCGACGCAGATCATGGGCGCCAAGCTGATGGGCCCTCATGATGGCGCAGCGGCGTACTGTCTAGCGAGCGGCTATGTGGCGCCGCAGGTGCGTTTCAAGATTGGACTCCCGGCCTCTTGGAACGGCAAGTTCATTGAATTGGGCTGCGGCGGGCATTGTGGCCTTCTGGCTGAGGACGACGAATTCGGCACCGTGTCCTTCATGACCTGCGGGGCTCCTTTGCGGAGAGGCTATGCGTGCGTCGTCTCGGACATGGGCCACAAAGGCACGGGCAGCGATGGTCTATGGGCGCAGGGAAATCTCCAAGCTGCAGTCGATTGGGGCTATCGCGCCACACACGTGGTTGCGCTCGCGGGCAAGGCGATTGTGCAAAGCTTTTATCAGAAGCGCGCGACCCACGCCTACTTCTCAGGCTGCTCGACCGGCGGGCGTCAGGCACTTCAAGAAGCTCAGCGATTCCCGTGGGATTTCGACGGCATTATCGCCGGCGCCCCGCCCATCCGCCTCGCCGATGTGTACGTGACGTTTGCGTGGGGAGAGCGTGCGGCTCACGATACAAACGGTAAGCCATTGCTCTCGACCCAGGATCTGAAGCTGCTGACCAGCGGCGCTCTGGCGCGCTGCGATATGGATGACGGCGTTCAAGACGGCGTCATCTCGGACCCGCTTAGGTGTCCGTTCAGGCCCTCCGATTTGGAGTGCAAGCCAGGGCAGACCATCTCATGTCTTACCGCGGAGAAGGCGGAAGCTGCGGAGCGGATCTATTCTGGCCCCGTTGATGAACACGGCAGGTCACTCTTTGGCGCCGGTGCCGTACCGGGTTCGGAGATCGGGGGGGCGTGGAACGCACAGTACGGCGGAAATTGGGGACTCTTCTACGTTGGGAAGGACGGTGCACCCCCCGGTTTGGCACCGTTGGCTCAAGATGGACTGAAGTTCCTGTTCTTTTCACCGCCTCAGCCCGTGGCCTGGAGCATCCGGGCTTTCGATTTTGACAAGGACTACAAACGTCTTGATGTCATGCAGTCTCTCTACGACAGCAGCAATCCGGATCTGAGTCGATTCAAGGCTGCAGGCGGAAGGCTACTGATCTACCACGGGCTCAACGACCTTTCGATTCTGCCGCAATGGATCATCCGTTATTACGAGAGCGTTGAGCGGGTCATGGGCGGGCGGGAGCAGACCCAGTCGTTCGTGCGACTTTTCTCGCTGCCTGGAGTAGAGCACTGTGGCGGCGGGCCGGGCGCCGATACGGTCGATTATCTAACCGCTCTTGAGGATTGGGTTGAGCGTGGGAAAGCGCCGGAGCGCCTCATCGCGACTCACCTGAGAAAGGGCGACTGGACTCACTCGATTCTCTTCCCCTTGGACCCTTCGAACGTTGCGTTCACGCGACCAGCGTACCCATATCCCATCAGGGCGAGATATTCAGGCCACGGCGACCCCAATGATGCCGGGAATTTCGTTCCCGTCGCACGCTGAGGTCAGCGGCATTCAGCGATTGAATTCAACGAGTCCAGCCCACGAGTTCGAAGAAGCTACTTACCGGTCGCTCAGGTGGCGACTAATCCCATTCTTAATGCTGTGCTATGTCATCGCTTATCTCGACAGGATCAACGTCGGGTTTGCGAAGCTCCAGATGTCCACAAACCTAGGATTCACTGAGGCAGCGTACGGCTTCGGGGCGGGTATCTTCTTTCTTGGCTACGTCCTCTTTCCCGTTCCCAGCAACCTCTTCCTGGTTCGCGTCGGCGCGCGAAGGTGGATTGGCTGCCTAATGGTCGTTTGGGGGATTATTTCGGGTTCGACGGCGCTGGTGACAACAGCGCCCCAGTTTTTCACCCTACGGTTTCTTCTCGGAGTGGCCGAGTCAGGCTTTTACCCGGCAATTATTCTTTACCTCACGCACTGGTTCCCCAATCATAGACGTGCCCATGCGGTATCGCTGTTTCAGTCGGCTGTTGCATTGGCCGGAATTGTCGGTGGACCCTCCTCCGGGTGGATACTTGACCGCCTGCACGACTATGGCCATCTGTGGGGGTGGCAGTGGTTGTTCCTCATCGAGGCACTTCCGGCGGTCTTGGCCGGCCTCGCAGCTCTGTACTTTCTCGACAACAGGATCTGCGAGGCGCGCTGGCTGACCACCGATCAGAAGAACTTTCTCGTTCGCCAACTTGAGCGCGACTCGGGCGCACGAATTGCCGGATCGGTTCGCGCGGTTTTTGCCGATCTGCGAGTCTGGGGCTTGGGCGTCGTCCTCTTTGGGATCGCGATGGCCATCTATGCCATCAGCTTTTGGATGCCGACTCTACTGCGCGAGTCGGGTGTCTCGTCTAACTCGCGTATCGGATGGATGAGTGCCGTTCCTAATCTCATCGCGGCTGTGGGCATGGTTCTGGTTGCGCGGAGCTCCGACAGGCGGCGCGAACGCCGCTGGCATGTCGTTGTGGCGATGCTCTTGGGAGCTTTGGGCCTGCTCGGCAGCGTGCTGTTGCCCCACCGTCCAATGCTCGTTCTTGCGTCCTTATCGCTCGCTGCGCTTGGTGTTATGAGTGCCCTCCCATTGCAGTGGAGCTTTTTGACGGCGTTCCTCGGCGGCTCGAGTGCAGCCACTGCGATTGGACTAGTCAGCTCCGTGGGAAATCTAGGCGGCCTCGTGAGTCCTGCAATGATCGGCTGGCTCAAGGGTCAGACGGGAACTCTGCATGCAGGGATGTACGCGATCGCCGCATCGGTGGTGATATCCGCGCTCATTGCGTTGAGCTACCCGGCTCGGCTCGTGAACCGCTAAGGTTCTCGCTATGGCCCAGCAACTTCAGGTCTTGCAATCGCTGTGGGCGATGGAGCGACGCGTGCCGGGCCAAGTGGAGTGGCCATTGGACGTGCAGCTCACGATGATCCGAGACGCCGGCTTCGACGGCGCGGGCGTTCGATTTATCGATGTCGAGTACGCTAAGGAAGCGACCGCTCTCTTGCGGGCGCATGGTCTGATATGGCAGGCACAGTGTTACCCGAAAAGCGTAGACGACCTGAAGCCGGTGCTCGACTTGGTCGGCCACCTCGGCGCTGACCATGTGAATCTGCAACCTGACGTGCGGCCGCAGCGCATCGAGCAATGTGTTCCGCTCCTCGAGGGATGGCGTCGCCTGGCCGACGAGGCCGGCGTGGCCGTACACATCGAAACACATCGCGACCGGATGACTACGGATCTGTTCTTCACCCTCCAGTTGCTCGATTGTTTTCCTGACCTACGACTGACCGCGGACCTGTCGCACTATTTAGTCGGGCGCGAGTTTGCATGGCCGGTGGACGCCACCAACCACGCGATGATCCATCGCATCCTGGATAATAGCTGGGGCTTGCATGGACGAGTCGCCAGCCGGGAGCAGGTCCAGGTGCCGCTTCTCTTTCCGCAGCACCAAGGGTGGCTCAAGCTTTTCATGGGATGGTGGGAATACGCGATGCGCTCCTGGCGGAAACGAGCTGGGCCCGACGGCGTGCTAACGTTTCTGTGTGAGTTGGGGCCGCCACCCTACGCAATTACGGGATCTGATGGGCTAGAGCTTTCCGATCGATGGCAGGAAGCGTTGGTAATGAAGGACATGATCAGAGATCTCTGGCAACGCACATCGGAAGAGGCCGCAAGAGAGTTGACTCATAGTCTGTGATGTTCGATGCGAGGCAAAAGAGCCACCTCCTGCTTAAGGGCAAAGAACCCTCATCGCTGCGCCGACCTGTTCCATTGTTTCGGCAAGCGCTTCTGGCGCTTTTCCGATCTGGGCGCCTGGTACCGCGTTGGGGGACGACCTCAAGATGAACGTGCTGCAGCTCTTGGTTGCCAGCGATGCGGATCAGATTGCCAAGGCGGTTGATCTCAGGCTCGACAGCGATTCCCTCTCCGAAACTGCGGACTGCGAGCTGGTGGAGCAAACAAACCTTCCTGCCACTCTTCGCCACGCGCAACGTCGACTGCCAGCCGAACTGTGTTGCGCATCAGTTGAGCCCAGGGGCACTTGGCTCTCCGGACCGAGGTCCTCATCGCCGACCCGAAGTCAGTCTCGCTTCAGGATTAGCCGGGCGCGGTTGGGCAGCCTTACCACGCGCCAATCCAGTGCGTCGCAGGGGCTGCAAGGCCGCAAGCAGAGAATCCATGAACGAGACCATTGTCGATCGGATCCACTGTGCATGGGCAGAGTGCGACAGCGTAGCGGGTAGATCGACGCTAAGTGGAAGGCGGGAGTGAGGGTCTCTCGGCCTGTTTTTCTCGACCGTTCGTTGAAACCCACAGTTCGCCTGTGACGAGTTGCAGGCTGTAGAGATTGAAGTCCCGCATCTTGCGGAAATCGGCGCTTGCGGCGGCCGACAAGAGTACGCGCCATATGGCCGGACGGTCTTCCCATCGCGGTCGAACGTGGCGAAATCGACGCGCGACCAGGATCTCAATCTCGCTGAGAGAGAGTCCGGCGATGATCTCCGCCACATCGGGCTGCACGCCGAGAAGGACTGCGCTCTGGGCAGAGGTGCGCAGGCTATGCCACGTGACCATGAGCGTCGCGCGGGCGAGCTGCAGCGCCGCGGCCTTTGGGAAGGCGCCGCATCCAGTGGGCGGCGGCACAGGCCGGGCGGGGCGAGCGCGCGCCGAGCGCCACCAGGGCGCATTTGAGAACTGCAAGTCGGTAAGCAGCAGGGACCGTCCCGCCGCACGGGCGCGACTCTCAGGTGTCAGAGCAGTTAGCAGATCCTTGAGCTGCAATACCAGCGTCACGGAGTCCGGACGATCGCCGCGCGCGATCTGCGCGAGCATCTCGATGCAGTGCTCGTTGACATCGTGAACGGGCGCGAGAGTTTCGAGCACCGAGGCGCCTCGATGCCGCAGCGCATCAAGTTCCTGCAATGGGTGGCTTGGGTCTGGAGGCTCGCGAGGCGGGCGTGGAGTCTTCATCGTCATTGTATGGAACAATACAACTATTGTACGATGTGAGATAGACGGTGCGCGGATGCGCAACGACCCAAAACTGAGACAAGAAGGCTGGGGACCCTCAAGGTTCAGCGGATGAGTGGAAGCTTCTATGGAGGACGCTGCCCCCCGTCCGGGCGCGAGCTGATTTCGGTCGGCCTGGGTCCCTGGGCTTTTAAACACTGCGAGGGGAATCAATGAGTGAATCCCTCAAAACCGCCGTTCGTCTGGCGGTGCTGAGATTGCTCGATCCACTGGTCAAATGGCTGATGGAGGCGGGGCTCGGGGTCGGTGACCTGGTCTCGCTCGTGAAGGTTGCCTATGTGAGGGCCGCGCGCGAGCGGGGCCGCGCGGGGGGCGGCGAGGCACACCGTCCGAACGTCTCGCGGATCGCCGTCATCACCGGGCTTACCCGGATCGAGGTGATGAACATTCTTGCGACGGGAGCCGCGGATCCGGTCTACGACCGAGGCCGGCAGCGTGCCGAGCGAGTGCTCACGGGGTGGTGGAACGATTCGACGTTTCAGGACGCCTCCGGGCGTCCTGCGGTACTTCCCATTCGCGGGGGTAAACGCTCGTTCGCAGCGCTCGTCGAGCGCTATAGCGGTGAGCGCTGGCTGGTCGCCACGATTCTGGAGGAGCTCCTTCGGGTCAAGGCGGTGCGTCGCGTTGGAGATCGGGTGCAGGCCGTCAGTCGCTCCTATGCGACCGTTAGCTGGGATCCGGCCGGCGTACTCGCGTTTGGGGAGCAGCTGAGCGAGCACTGCGGAACGCTTCTCCACAACCTCAAATTCCCCGCCCAGGCGCGCTATGTCCGCCGGGTGGTCAATGCCCGGCTCGACCCGAAATACGTCCCCATGCTCGTGCGGGATCTCACCGAGCAGGCGCAAGGGTTTGCCGACTCCGCCGACGACGCGCTGAACGATCCGGGTCAGACCCTGAGGGGTCGAGACCGCGAACACGGGGCATCGCTCGGCGTCGGGCTCTACATTTTCGAGACGCGGGAGGAGGAGGCTCTTCCGACCTATGCGCCGAAGTCGCGCACGCCCGGGGGAGCCCGCAAGGCCAAAGGGCGGCAGAATACGGCAAGCAAGGGGAGGCCGGGAGGGCGGTAGGGACATCGCGTATGGCAGGCGTTACGCGGACAGTGAGGAGAAGAGGAAGCGCGCGAGGCCCTCGCCGTGCGCCCGCGACTCGGGTTACGAAATCCTTGAGGAGATCGGGGTCACGCACCAGGAGCGGCTACTCCTGGGAGTGTTTGAGTCGCCTGGCGAGGATTCTGGTGAAGTGCGGGCACTCTCCCAAGGAGCTCGTGAGGGAACTTCAGGAGATCTGCGCATCACTTCGCGAGCCTTCGCGCCCCTTTGATCCGACACGCTTGAGCTTTCTTGCCGATCTTCCCCATGTGATCGCGCTCTGGCATTCAGATCCCGATTACCTCCTTGAGCGCGGCGTGCCGGCGGCTCTCGCGCTGCGAAGCACGGGGCCCTCGCTCAGCTCCCTTATCGCGCGGGTGCTCCCACACGAGGATCCGGTCGCGGTCACCCGTGCGCTGGTTCGTATGCAAGGGATTCGCCGGCGGGGCACCCGTTACCTCCCCACGGGCAGGCTCGTGGCATTCCGCAAAGACACCGTCTTCATGCATAGCTTGAGCGTGCTCATGCGGATGCTGCGTACGATCGAACGTAATGTCGGGGGAAGCTGGGAGTCCGCACTGCTTGAGCGCAACGCCACCCATCCCAATTTCCCGGTCGCGGCGCTGCCTGGCTTTCACCGTGGACTCAAGCGCCAAGCGTCAGATTTCCTCTGGGGCCTGGACGGAGACATGCGGCGGCGCGAGAAACGGGTTCGGGGAGGCAAGAGGACGCGTCTTGGAGTGGAGATCTTCGCCTTCGAAGAACCCGTGAGCGAGAGCCCGCTGACCGCGCTTCGCGGTCTTGGGATTCGACGCAAACGGCGTGCGCCCCACAAGGCGCCTCTCGCGCGCCGGGGGAGGAGGCGGTGAGATCCACGACACGCAATCCTTCCCGTAAGAGCCCGCGCTCGGAGTCGGCGCGACTCGATTCGGACGCTCGGCATGGGGTGCAGACCTTCGTGCGCTTGCTCACGGGCGCCGGCTACGAGGCCCGGGCGATTCAGCACGAGGTCATTGCAGCCTGCCGCCGTGCGCCTACTCCCCTTGTGGACTCGCCCGATCGTCGCCACCGTGGCGATGCAGGTCACGTCATGACCTTGTGGTTCTCTGACCCGGCGTTCCTCGACGCCCGGGGCTGCCCACGTGCACTTCCGCTTCGCGGAGGGAGACTCTCGATTGAGGCTTTGGCACAGCGCGTAGATCCGAAGCTCGATGCGGCCCAAGTCCTGGGGTACTTCGAAGAAGCGGGAGTGGTCAAACGCTCGGGTGCTCGCTATGTGCCGCGGGACCGCGTCGTGATGCTGCGCGACCGTGGCTATTTGAAGGTGCAGATCAGAGGACTCCTCGGTCTGCTTCGAACTCTCGAGCACAACGAATGGTGTGAGCGTGAGACTCCCCGGCGCGTGCAACTCTGGTGCCACAATCCGCGCTTCCCGGTGAGCGCCATCGCGCCCTTCGAGAAGCGGCTGCGCGGAATGCTTACCCGCCTCGCCGTCCAGGTCGATGCGGACATGCATCGATGTGAGCGCGCCCGTAAACCCGGTGAGCGCACTGTCACGATGGGAGTCGGGGTTTATCAATTCGAGGAGGATCCGGCCGCTGAGATCGAGCCGGTGAGCCGCCGCAGGAAGGCAGGGCGAAGATGAGGGGGACTCGTCGGCCGCAGCGCTCATCGACGCTCGATCCGAGAGCTGCGGAAGCCACGGTGCGCTTCGTCCGGGTGTTGGCACGGGCCGGCTGTGCGCCGGAGGAGATTGGTCGCGCGGTGTTGAGGGCCTGTCGCACAATTCCTGCTTCCTGGAGAAGACACGCGCGGGCGGAGATCCCCACGGTCGATGCCGCGGCCCATGTGCTGACGCTCTGGCACTCGGATCCCGAGTACCTGGACGCGCGCGGCAAGCCTCGAGCACTGCCTCTTGGTGAGAAGGGGCCCTCCATGGAGACGCTCCTTCGCCGAGCGGATCCGGACCTTCGCCTTTCTGAGGTGCTGCCGCATCTGCTACGGACTCGAGCCGTACGGCGGATGGGCAACGGCCGCTTCCTGCCCAACGACCGCGCGCTGTCGTTTCAGGGATTCGGGGAGCCCTATCACTCCCGTGGAGTGCGAGGGCTTCTCGCGATGCTCCGGACCCTCGAGCACAACAGCAGTCCGGCGCGCCGGGTGCCGAAGTGGTTCGAGATGTTCGCATTGAACGCGCACTTTCCTGTGAGTGCTCGCCCTGCCTTCGATGACCGGATCCGCAGCCGCGGGAGGAAGTTCCTGTTTCAAACGGACGCGGACATGCATCGTCGTGAGAGGGCACGACGCAAGGGTGAGCCGACGGTGCCCCTCGGAGTCGGCATCTATGTCTTTGAGGAGCTCCCATTGCGCAGCAGAACGCCCCGGCGCAAGGGCGGTGCGCGGCGCACGCGCAAATAGGGCTTGATTGGCCCTCGCAGGGATCGCTATGCGGGTGATCAACGATCGCTACAACCGGGAACTCCGCAGCTTCGAGCTCGCACGCTGGATGCTCGACAACGAAGCTCGCACCCAGACTATCCGGGCGTGGACCGGTTTGAGCGGGGATCGGGTACGCACTCTGGCGCGCTCGCACGGGAGCCATACGGCCCGTGCGCCTCAGCGCCACCGCGGACCCTCCCCGAATAGTCTCTATGCGCTCTTGAGCACGGCGCGTGCGCGACAGGAGGCGGCTGCGGCGGTCGGCCTCTGCTGCCTGCTCGAGGTCTTTCCCGAGAAGAGAATCCCCAATGCACGCAAGGCACTTCCGGGACTGCTGCGCGGCGAGCGCCTCCTCACCGCATTTGAGATTCTTCGAGGGGTCATTCCCCAAACCCGCCTTTCGCTCGAGCATCTCGTGCTCCTCGTCCTTGATATGGCAGGTGGCGAGACCTGGAAGATCGATCATTGCACCCGCTGTCATGCCACGATCCTCATCGATCTCCTCTGCAAACACCCGCAGCGGGTGTGCGAGTTCTGTCAGCCTGCAGAGGAATCAGAAGACCAGGGACCTCTCGCTCTGTCGGCGACAGCAGCGACGGAGGGTGAGGCAGAAGAGCCTTGGCAGCAGCAGCGGCTCTTCGACTGAGGGCAGGACTATCGTGATAGCCCACGAATGAGCCCCTCATAGAGCGCGAGTAGCGCCACGCAGCCGACAGCTGCGCCGATCATCCCCCAGAATGGAATGTGTCGGGACGATACAACCTCCAAGAACACCGCATTCAGAACGAGAAGAAGCGCCAAGGCGCTCAAACCGAGGCGCACGACGGGCTCCACGATCACGAGTAGCGCGAGCACGGGAAAGCGAGCGCAAGCCCAAAGCGCCGTCAGCGCGAGCGCTGTGGCACCCCGCCCCGACCGGGGTCGCTCCAAGGACTCGTCTCGCCCGTACATGCATGCGCCCTCAAGAAGTGCTCGCCTAGCGCGAAAAGCTTAAGTCCATCGATATGCCGAGCGGGGATCAAATTTTCATTCATATGAATGATTTCTGCGTTCGAGGTGCCGATCCGAGCGCTTGACGAGGCCCGAGTATTGGGGGGATTTCCCGACGATTCTCGAGAAAAGATCGTGAAGTATTGGGGGGAAATCCCGACGGACCGCGCTCGCATCGTCACCACCTCGCGTGATTCGATATCCGCGCGGTGCGAAGTCGCACGGTTTAAGGGAGTCGAGCGATGTCGAGAAGAATCTTGCCCCAGGGGCTCGCGCTTATCGTGATGATTGCCGGAATGGGTCTCTTGCCGGACCTGGCCTTCGCCCAGGCCGCTTCACCCTTCATGACCGGTGCCACGGCACTTCAGACGAACATCCTCGCCTGGCTCACTCCGGTCGCCATCATCCTCGTCATGGTGCTGGGCGCCATGGCGATGGCGAACCGGATTTCCTGGGGGTGGTGCATCGCCGCCATTCTGGGGATCGCGGTCTCCTTTGGTGCGACGCAGATCGTCACCTGGGTGCGCGGCATGTTCGGGGTCTAGGCCGATGAGGGGCGCGAACGCAGGGGTCACCGCGGACCCGCTTTTCGTCGGCGCCACGCGCCCTCCCATGCGCTGGGGCGTGACGTATTCAGCGCTCCTCGTCAACGGCGTCTTCACGATGGAAGTCTTCCTCCTGACGAGGAACCTCCTGACCCTCGCTCTCGCGCTCCCCATTCACGGAATCTCCGCGCTTCTCTGTGCCCGCGATGCGCGGTTCTTCGATCTCGCGCTCCTCTCGGCGCGCACCCGGCTCCCGGCGCTGCTCGCGAATGCGAGATTCTGGAGGTCGAGCAGCTATACGCCTTTGCTGCTCGATCTGCCGAACGCTCGCGGGCAGCGCCGGACCTCACCTGGTGTCCCTCAAGTCACCTGCTCGGGAGTTCGACGGCCATGAGCGCGCCGGCCTTCGCTGCCGCTGCGCGACGCGAATTCTCCACCGCACGGCAGATCCCCTACGCGGCACACGTCGCCCCTGAGGTGGTGAGTACCGTCTTCGGTGATTACGTGCAGGTGTTTCGCCTTCAGGGCGCGAGCTTCGAGTGTGCGGATGACGAAGAGCTCAACACCTACCACGCGAAGTTGAACGTCCTCTGGCGCAACCTCGCCAGTCCCCAGCTCGCACTCTGGGCGCATGTGATCCGCCGCCGCGAGAGGACGGCACCCGGAGGCGAGGGGGCCGGGTTCGCCGCGCACCTGGACCGCAAATACCGCGCGCGCCTGGCGACCGAGACCCTCATGGTGAATGAGCTCTATCTCTCGACCGTCTATCGGCCGACCGCGGGGCTCGCGTCGGGGATGGCTTCACAGCTC
>Ga0335077_10007414_pt1 | contig 13566 bp, 14 predicted proteins | sample Lox_Sample_31_FD_207151 | JGI IMG/M metagenome (GOLD analysis project Ga0335077, IMG submission 207151) | Soil microbial communities from Loxahatchee National Wildlife Refuge, Florida, United States - Lox_Sample_3.1 | ecosystem: Environmental > Terrestrial > Soil > Wetlands | place: USA...
CCCAGAGAGCGGATCATCTCGTACGCACTCTGACAATTCTGGCTGAGATGCTGGGCGGCGTGCAGGCAGGCGTCGCCGTGATTCTGCAGGAATCGGAGGAAGTCATCGCGCTTGACGAAATCAAGTTGGGCAGGTTGGAGGGTCTCTGCGGTGAGTTCGTAGGGTTTCCCCGAAACCGCGGCATGCAAGCCCAGAACTTCTCCCTCCTGGGCGATGCGCAGGATCAGGGTCTTGCCATCCCGCGAAGTGGTAGTCAGCTTCACCCGGCCGGTGCAGATAATGTAGACTCCGCGGGGCCCCTGACCTTCGACAAACAGAACTGCACCCTGAGGATAGGCGCTCGCATATTTGATCTTTTCGAGCTCCTCAAGCGGAGCTTTAGGAAGGTCACAGAAAAAACCCGAGTGACGAAGCTTGCAAATCAGACAGTCTTCGGTGATTCGCAGGCCGTAAGGTGAGCTCATTCGGGGCCAGCCTCGATTCTATTGGGGCGAATATATCACTTCGAGGGGTGATTTGCATCACTCGGAAGGGTGTGTCCGGCGCGAAGGGAAACCTCCTCGTCAGCCCCGGCGTCCTTCAGGTCAAATGGGGGGCGGCGCGCAGGCCCTTGTTCGACCATCGACCTCGCCTCAACGGGTTGGATAGAATGGGCGGCATGGCACACCAACACTCTGCCCGCTTCCTGCAAATTGTGGATGAAGCCCGCAAACGCGTCAAAGAGACCACGGTGGATGAGATCAAAGCCCGGCTCGACAAGAGCCGCCAATTTTTGCTCATTGATGTGCGTGAGGAAAGCGAATTCGCCAAAGATCATTTGCCAGGGGCCATTCACCTGGGCAAGGGAGTGATCGAACGCGACATCGAAGAGCGGGTTCCGGATCTGAACACGCCTATGGTGCTTTATTGCGGCGGTGGATTCCGCTCTGCGCTGGCCGCCGACAACCTGCAGAAGATGGGCTATACCGGCGTGATCTCGATGGATGGCGGCATCCGCGAGTGGCGGGAAAAGAACTACCCGCTTACGAAGGATTAGGTTTGCGAAGCTGCCTTTCACGTCCCGGTGCGCTCCGGACCGGGCGAATCGGCTTCATTGCCGCATCGAGCGAGCGCTTTTCTTCGGGCGTGATCTCTCGATAACTGCCTTTAGCCAGTTCTCCCATGGCTAGTGGACCAATCGCCACCCGGACCAACCTCAGCACCTCAATCTCCAGGCTCTGAAGCAGGCGGCGGATTTGCCGGTTCTTGCCTTCCTCCAATACCACCTCAATCCATGAATTGCGGCCGCCGTGCCGCAACCGGCACGCCCGCTTCACTCGAAGAAAAGCGCCGTCGGGCGTGCGCACGCCTTCCTGCAGACAGCTCAGGAGCGAGTCCTCCGCCAACCGGTTGATTTGCACGTGATAGATTTTTTCGAGATGAGTTGCCGGGGCGGACGCTTGTGCCGCCCACTCAGAATCGTTGGTCAGCAGAAGCAGGCCCTCGCTGGCTTTGTCCAGCCGGCCCACCGGAGCGACCCAGGGAAGCCCGGCGCCCAGGAGATCGTAGACGGTTCGGCGGCCCTGTTCATCGGAAGTAGTCGTGACAACCCCGCGAGGCTTGTTCAGCATGAGGTACGCCCGGGCTTTCGCGGAGACCGCGCAACCCTCCACTTCGATCCGATCACTTTCCAGGTGAACCGGGGTTTCGGGATCTCGGCGGCTCGCGCCGTTCACGCAAACGCTGCCGGCACGAATCAGCCCGAACGCCTTGCTGCGCGAACAGTACCCGAGCTTCGATAAAGCACGCGCCAGTCCGACTTGCCGCGAGTCTGGCTTAGGCTTCATAGGCCCTGGTGGAACCGGCTTCATAATGGCACGCATCCACCAAAGGGTAAAACCTCGGGGGCCGAAAGCCCAATTTTTACTCGGCCTCCCGCGGCGCGGCTAAAAGTGCGACGCCCTTTCAAAACCGATTCATGAGACAAGTTAAGTTTCAAGATTGCACGGCAGCGCTGACCTCCTGCGAAGTAGCTGCGCCTCTATGTAAGGCAGAGGTCCCAATTTGGGAAGCAGTAAATGGCCCACCTCCGACGGTAGCTTCAGCTACCAGCACCTGGGTAATCTTGATCCGGGGAGAGGAAAGCGCCAGCATGCAATTTGGCTCGAGCCAGCTGATGACTCCAAGAAAGCGTAATACCGGGGAGGAAGCTCTTCCGCACTCGACTCGGCAAGTCGACCTGGCAGGCCTGCGCCTGCTCGTGGACAAACAATCCCCGGCAGCGGAGCTCTGTGAAGAGCTGGCCCGGGCATTCCACGTGCAACCCACCGAGGTGGCCCTCCTGCGGCTGGAGGAGAACGCCCTCCGATTCGTCTTCCCCCCGGAACTCAGGGAGGTAGGGTACATACCGCTGTCCAGCAGCGCCGTCGCAGCACACACCGCCGCCACCAAGCGAGTGGATCTGTTCAACCGCTTCAACCGAGTGAAGCATGCCAGCGTATTCGAAGGGGTAAAGTTGCGAAAGGCTGACCAGGACAAGGAACCGCTGGTGCCCATTCAGAAATTGATGTCCGCGCCGGTGCTCGACGGCGAAGGCAATGCTCTGGGTGTGGTTCAGGTATCGAGAAAGGCTTCGGAGTCCTGTCTAGCCGGGCCGGATTTCACGCGCGAAGATCTGCAGCAGTTGGAAGAGGCCGCGAAGGTCCTCGCCGGAATGCCTTCCCTTTGGCAGCCGGCACTCACGACCTAGCCACGCTCACCGGCGCCGGAAACGGCGCACTTTGGCCCGATTGCCGCAGGCCTGCATGTCGCACCAGCGGCGCTGCCCGCCGCGGCTGGTGTCCAGGAAAAGCCAGGAGCATTTCTCGCCTGCGCACTGCCTTACCCGAGGCAGCCTTTCCGACGTCAGAAGATCCATCGCCGACCCGGCTATTTCGTTCAGCACGCGATCCAGTGGCAGCACCGCGCTCCACCCCATCTCATATCGCTCCCCAGCTTTCTGAATACTGACCTCCGCCATCGCCCTGCGGAAATGAGCCTCTAACTGGCGCAGCGCTTCCAAACTGGCCTTCCCCTGCGATGCTATGGGGCAGAAGACGTGATAGAGCGTTTCGCGCAACTCGAGAGCCCGGCGAAAACAGCGCTGCGCCACCGCCTGCGCACTGCGGAGCACGATCCGCTCCTCTTCTTTCTGCAGCAATCCCGCCTGCCGGCACCAGCCGGCAAAATCGGCGAAGGTTCGAAGATCATCCCGCGGATCGGCCTCGCCATAGCTGTGGATGGTGTTCGTGAAATCGAGAGCCAGATTACCCGCGACCAATTCGAAATCCAATGCAGGACCCCTCTGATCTCTTATTGTAACCCCTATTTATAGATTGACAGGTTACGCCCGGGGCGTATAAGATGCAACCTGTATTTGCAGTTTTACAGGTTACAATGAAAATTCAGCCCTTTCACATTCCTTACTCCGACGCTGCCATGGAAGACCTCCGCCTTCGCCTGGCCCGCACCCGCTGGCCGGATGAGGTTCCCGGCTCAGGCTGGACCTATGGTTTTGACCGGACCTACCTCCAACAACTCTGCGAATACTGGCGAGATCAGTTCGATTGGCAAGCCCAGATCGAGTCGCTTTCCCGCTTCCATCATTTTCTTTACCAGGCAGGCGATGTCGACATTCACTTCCTCCACGAACGCGGCCGGGGGGCGGCGCCGATGCCCCTGCTCCTCACCCACGGCTGGCCCGGCTCCTTCCTGGAGTTCGTGAAAATTATTCCCATGCTGACCGATCCCGCCGCTTATGGCGGTGATGCCGCCGATTCATTCGATGTAGTGGTGCCATCGCTTCCCGGCTTTGGCTTCTCGGGGCGCCCCACTCAACCCGGGATGAACACTTACCGCATGGCCGAGCTGTGGGCTGGATTGATGAAGGAACTGGGATATCCGCGCTTTGCCGCACAGGGCGGGGATTTTGGCGCGGGTGTTACCACCAATTTAGGGTTGCGGCATGCCGATCGCATGATCGGCATCCACCTCAATTATGTTCCCGGCTCTTACCGCCCGTATCTTGAACCGGGCACGAAACTCGATGACGTCGAGGAAGCATTTCTGCGCGAGGAAGAGCGCTGGTACGAAGAGCGCGGCGCCTATGCGCATGTGCAGAGAAACCAGCCGCAGATTCTGGCCTATGGCCTGAACGACTCTCCTGCCGCTTTGGCGGCCTGGATCGTAGAAAAGTTTCGCGACTGGGCTGACTGCGAGGGCGAGGTGGAACACCGCTTCTCCAAGGATGAATTACTGGCCAACGTCACCCTGTACTGGATGACGGAGACGATTCATTCATCCTGCCGCCTCTACTTTGAACGCAAGAAAGCGCCCCCGCATTTTCTGCAGGGCGAAGCCGTCAGAATTCCAACCGGGGTGGCTCGCTTTCCAAAAGAGGATCCCTTCCCGCCCCGCCGCTGGGTCGAGCGAGGCTACAACATCCAGCGCTGGACGGAGATGCCCCGCGGCGGTCACTTCGCGGCTGCAGAGGAGCCGGAACTGCTGGCGCAAGATCTACGCGCTTTCTTCCGGCCCTTGCGCTCGCGTCAACTGTGACTGGCCTAGAGACCGGTCCGAGGCACACTCTTGCCCTGGGTTGTCGCGTCCGGGGTATTTCTGCCCTGCGCTAAATCACACGTTAGGCTCTACTTCCACAAGCCCTCGCGTGCTACGCTTTGTGCACGCCATCGCTGTCGTCGTATAACCCTCAAGGAGAAGTCGTCTAATGTTGAAACGCTTGCATGCAACCTCTCTCGCGCTCGTTCTGCTTGCCATCGTTCTCGCGTTGCCTACGTTGGTGGTGGCTGCTGACCAAGGGTCTGGCCTCAACTGGTTCAAGATCCAGACCCAGTCCGGCCCGTCGCGCCGGGCCGCCATGGCCATGGCTTACGATCATGTCAGCAAGACGGTCGTGCTGTTCGGCGGCTTCAACGACAATTCCTACCTCAGCGACACTTGGATCTTCGACGGATCCGGATGGAGCAAGGTGAAGAGCGCCAACCCTCCCTCGGCCCGCGCGGCTGCCCGAATGGCGTTCGACGAGGTAACTCATCAACTGGTGCTGTTTGGCGGCTTTGATGGACAGAATTATCTCAACGACACCTGGCTATGGGACGGAAGCACCAAGACCTGGACACAGGCGGAGCCGAAGCGAGTTCCTCCCGGAGTCACCAGTCCCATGCTTTTCACCGATCCCAGCAGTGGACATGTCATTCTCTTCGGCGGCTTCGACGGCAAGCTCTACCAAGGCGCCACTTATCGTTGGACGGGCAGCAATTGGCGACTGCTCCAACCCGCCAACTCGCCCGGTGCGCGGTCCTCGGCGATTGTGGCCTACGATCCAGCCGCCAAGCAGGTTGTGCTGTACGGCGGTCTCGCGGATCTCCGTCCCGACAACACCTGGACCTGGGATGGAACCACCTGGACGGAACAGTTTCCAGATACGCAACCGCCGCTGGTTTACGATGCGGGAGCTGCCTATGATCCGCACCTGGGAGAGGTAGTCGCATTCGGTGGAGGGCACGGCGGCGTCGATCAGGACACCACCTGGACGTGGGATGGAACTGACTGGGCACAAGTGGCCACGGCTAAATCGCCTTCCGCCCGCGAATTCATGGGCATGGCCTATATCAAGGAGCTGGGACACATGATTCTCTTCGGCGGCTCAGCTCAAGGTAAGTTCATGAACGACACATGGGAACTCAACCGCCGCTGAGTGGCAAACGAATTACGATTGGCGACACCACCATAGCGTCGCCGATTGCCTCCGCCCGGGTTTGCAACCCTCTCCATTGCCATCTTCCTCCTGAAACTCGGCCATGCCCAGGTAACCCAAAGGGCACGTTCAATTGACAGAAGATAGCGCGGTTGTGACACTCAAGTTCAAGATCGCGGAAGGGCGTGATGAAAACATTCCCTATTCTATTGGCAACCCTGGCGGTGGCCTTGTCTCTCAGCTGTCCGCAGGCCGGCGTCGCTTCCACGGCCGAGGAAAGCAAGCTGATTGCGCTCGAAAACGCTTGGAACCAGGCGCAACTCCATCACGACGCCAAAGCTCTCGATACCCTGGTGGGAGACCAGTTCATTTACACCGACTACGACGGCACGGTCATGAATAAGGCCCAGTTCCTGGCCGATCTGAAGGACCCCGAATACAAGGCGAGCCTGATCGCCAATGAGAACGTCAGGGTCTTCATCTATCCGAACGCCGCCGTCGTCGCGGGGACTTACCACACCAAGGGAAACTACCAGGGCAAGCGCTTCGAGCACTGGGGCCGCTTCACGGATACCTGGATTTATCAGAATGGCATCTGGCAATGCGTGGCCAGCCATACCAATCTGCTGAAAAAATGAGCGGCATGTTCTCTACGCTGCCACGGTTTGCCCGGTGAGCACGGTTTTCACCGCCGCAACAATCTTCCCCTCGTCAGGCAGGATGTACTTCTCCATGGGCTCGCTATAGGGCACGGGGGTGTCCAGAGCGGTTACCAACTTGATTGGCGCTTTCAGGTGCTCAAAACCGCGTTCGGCGACCTCGCCGGCAATGACCACTGCCGCGGACGAGTGCCGCGGCGCTTGATCGACCAGCACCAGGCGTCCAGTCTTCTTCACGGAGTTAAGGATGGTTGGCACATCCAGCGGCGCCAAGGTACGAGGATCGATCACCTCGGCGCTGATTCCTTCCGCGGCCAGCTGCTCCGCGGCAGCCAGCGCCTTTTTCACCATCCATGCTGTAGCGACGAGGGTAACATCCGTTCCCGCGCGTTTGATGTCGGCGACACCGAAGGGAATGATCAGCTCTCCTTCCGGCACCGGACCTTTTTCCAGCGTGAGCATGTAATGGTGCAAGTAGACGACGGGATTGTCGTCGCGAATTGCAGAGGCCATCAGCCCCTTGGCATCGGCGGGTGTAGAGGGCACCGCCACTTTCAGGCCGGGAATCCCCATCATGGTGTGGTAAATGCAATTGGAGTGCTGCCCGGCCCAGCCCGCCGCGAATCCGAAACCAGCTTTGAACACAACCGGAACCTTGACTTGCCCGCCTGACATGTAGCGCAGGCGCGGCGCTTCATTGATCACCTGGTTGAAGGCGACCAGCATGAATTCGCTCATCCAGAGTTCGACAATGGGGCGGAGGCCGGTTAAGGCCGCGCCAATGGCGATGCCGGTCTCCGCGGTCTCGGAAATTGGCGCCAGGCGAACTCGATCCTTGCCGAATTTCTTGAGCATGGGATCGCGCTCCGTCATTCCCATGTTCTGGCCATAGAAGATGACGTTGGCATCGCGCTGCATCTCTTCGGTGATCGCCGCGGCGATCGCATCGGCGTACATCATTTCACGTGCCATGAACGGCCTCCCTGGTGGCACCGGCGTTCCGCCGGCACAACGGCTATGCAAACACGTAATTGCTGGCTTCCTGCGGATCCGGAAACGGACTAGCGAGGCCGAACTTCACGGCATCCTCCACCTCGGTGCGCGCTACTTTCTCGATTCCCGCGACATCGGCGTCCGCCAGGATGTCTTCGCGAATCAGCCGGGCGCGGAATTGCGCCACCGGATCTTTCTCCTTCCACTGCTGGAACTCGGCCTTGTTGCCGTACACAGCGATGGCCTCATGCTCGGGAAACTGCGTAGGCAGCGGGGGCACCGTGATGACGTTGCCGTGCGCGCTGAGGCGATAGAATCTGGTTTCAATCAGGCTCGGTCCATGCCCGGCCCGGGCGCGCTCCGCCGCTTTCCTCACCACTCCCGATACTGCCACCGGATCCGTGCCATCGACGGTCTCTCCCGGAATGCTGAATGCCTCGGCCTTCTTCGACAGCGGATCGCCGGCCATGCAGTTGGCGTCCTCCAGACCGACCCGGGTGTAGGCCTGATACTGGTTGTTCTCCAGCACGTAAACGATAGGCAGCTTCCACACTGCAGCCATGTTCACCGACTCAAAGAATGCGCCCTGCTTGGATGCACCGTCGCCGAAAAAACAGTAAACAATCTGGCCGGTCTTTTTCACCTGCGCGGTGAGCGCGGCCCCGGTGGCGTGCGCAATACTCTGCCCGATGATTCCGGAAGTGCCGGGGAAATGCCTCGCCGGATCGGCCAGGTGCATCGATCCGCCGAAACCCTTGCAGATGCCATCCTTGCGCCCAAAGATTTCCGCCATCATGCCTGTCATCGGCGTTCCGAGAACAATGGGATACCCGTGGCAGCGATAGCTGGGCATGACGTAGTCATTCTTGTTCCGCGTGGACAGCGTGCCCACGATCGAAGCTTCGGCGCCGTCGCCCAGGTGGGCGTGCCCGCGAATGGCGCCGGGATGCTCGATGAAAGCCCGCTTCACTGCTTCCTCGAACTCGCGAATGCGTACCATCTGCGTAAACATCCAAATCATGCCTTCATTACCCAAATGTTGTTCCGGCATATCCCTCCTTGGTCTCTCAGGACTGCGGTATGGCCTCGCCCGGCTGGCCTATATGACACAGTGGATCACCGACCGGGACTTCCGCCGACTCCGGTGCTACGATCTTCAGCAGTACGCCTTCGGCCGGCGAATCCAGCTCATAGCTGATTTTTTCCGTCTCCAACTCCACGATCGGCTCGCCCAGTTTGACGGCGTCACCCTCGCGCTTGAGCCAGTGAATGACATTGACCTTGGTGCTGGTCACGCCACCGGCTTTCGGAACGATGACTGTGTTTGCGATGCTATCCCCCAAAGTTGCTGCGCGGTCATCTGCCACGCAAAATATCCTCGGATTCGAGCGTCATCCTCACCACCGGCGCAGGTCAGCCGGGCGAAGGACCTGGCGAGAAGCGTTCCGGCATAGAACTGGAACTGGAAAACCGCTGCGGTTCGAGCCAAAGCCGCAACCCTATAAAGCCCGAGGCCTGACACGCCAGATCCCTCGCCCCGCTATAGAAAACGCGGGACCTCGGGATGACTGTCGTTTAACTGCCAAATACACCTGCCTCAATTCACCGATTCCAGAATCGTTACCGCACACGCCGCAAAGTCATTCCCGATCAGCCCGCCACCATTTTCCGCCAAGCCGATGCGGGGCTTCTTCGGCAACTGGATGTCGCCAGCCTCGCCGCGTAGCTGCAGACAAAGTTCGTTCAGCATCATCAAGCCTGTGGCACCGATCGGATGTCCCCGCGAAACGAGTCCTCCGGAAACATTGACCGGAATCTTCCCCTCCCGGCAACTGGCCCCTGAGGCTGTAAAGGGCCCACCTTGTCCGCGCTCGCACAAGCCAAGGTCTTCCACCATGTGAATTTCGGCGAACGACGTGGCGTCGTGCAGTTCGACAATATCCAGGTCCCTGGGACCGATGCCCGCCATTTTGTACGCCTTGTGCGCTGCCCGGATCGGCGCCCGCTCGTCCTCCCAGGACGCCTCCATGCGGCCCGACGCCACTCCGTGTCCTCGAACCTTCACGGTGCGCTGGCGGACCTGCGCCGGCAGCCCACGCATATATGAGCCGGAGCAAATCAGCGCCGCCGCTGCTGCATCGCCGAGAGGCGCGCACATCGCGCGGGTGAGCGGATCGACAATCATGCGATCGGCCATCACGGCATCTACGTCCATCGGAAAGCGATATTGTGCCCGGGGATTCCCGACGGAATTAGTGTGATTCTTGGCGGCCGCTGCCGCGATCTGCCGAGCCGTCGTGCCATACCGCGCCATGTGCGTTTTGGCCCAAAGTGCGTAGATGTCCATCGCAATCGAGCGGTCCGGAGCCTGTTTAAATTCCCCTCCACAACTGGCAGCCATCTTCCGGTAGAGTTCAATCCAGGGCTGGGGATCGAGAAAATCCGTCCCCTTCTCCAGACGCACAAAGAATTCCGCCTTGCGATGCGGATCGTGCATCTTTTCCACGCCGATGGCTAACGAAACCTGGGCCTGGCCAGACAAAATGTCCTTCCATGCGCCGTTGAACGCCAGGCTGGCACTGGCGCAAGCCGCCTCCACATTGGTGGTGGGCACGCCGACCGGCAGCATACCTTCCTCCACCAGCGGCATCAGGCACACCTGCCCCTTCACGTTGGGCTGGCCCCAGAAATCGAGCATCATATTGCTGAACCAGATGTGGCCGATGTCGCGGCCGTCCAGGGTGGAATCCTTCAGCACGCCGAGGCAGGCGTCGCGCACCAGTTCCTTCGGCGATCTCTCGTAGAACTTCCCCGCCGGCGTGCTGTAGATACCGATGATGTAGACGTCTTCCATGGTTTCTTAAGTAGCGCCGGCGTCCCGGTTTAATGCACGGCCCGGTCTGCGTTCGCCCAATAAGCCTCACGCAACGCCTTTCGATCGATTTTGCCCGCGTACGTCTTGGGAATCTCCGTCACGAACGCAATTGATTTTGGCGTCTTGACGCCGCCCAGCTTCGTCTTGCAGTGCGCGATCACCTGGTGCTCCGTCAGCAATCCCGCTTCCCGCAGCACGACGAAAGCCTTCACGGCCTCGCCCCAGGTATCGTCCGGCACACCGATCACGGCGCACTCCTGCACGTCCGGCAGCGCCATGATGCCGGCTTCCACTTCGGCGCAAAAAACATTGAAGCCGCCGGTGATGATCATGTCTTTCTTGCGGTCCACGATGTAGCAATAGCCCTCTTCATCCAGATATCCCACATCACCGGTGTGATGCCAGCCATGCTTTCGACTTTCCGCTGTAGCCTCGGGCATCTTGTAATAGCCGGCCGTGACGAGTGTGCCGCGCGCCACGATCTCCCCGGTCTGATGCGGCGCAAGGATGTGGCCATCTTCGTCCATGATGGCCAGGCGCACCGCCGACGTCGCTTTGCCTGAACTGCGCAGCCGCTCCGGATGGTCGCCTGCAGCGGCAGCCGCGACCGTTTTCTGATCCAGCCACGTAAGCAGCATCGGCGCCTCCGTCTGCCCGTAGGATTGGCACAAGCAGGGTCCGAAAATCTCGACTCCTCGCTTCAGCTTGTCCGGCGACACCGGAGAGCCGGCCAGCAGGAAAACCCGCAAACTCGAATAATCGAATTTGCCAACCTCGGGAAGCGCCAACAGGTTATAAAGACCGGTGGGCGGGAGGAAAAGATGGGTCGGGCGGTGCCTCTCAATATTTCGCAGCACCTCAAGCGCGTCGAACTTCGGCATGATGACGTTGGTCGCTCCAATGGCGAACATGGTGAATGCCACCACGCCCGCGGCGTGGGAAAGCGGCGCAATGTTCAGGCACACCTGCTCTACATCGTCCGCGCGCCAGTAATGTGATGCCATCTCCGTCATCGTTCCCCACGCCAGGCTCGTCACGCACACGCCTTTTGCCGGACCCGTCGTCCCGCCCGTCGGCACTAACCCAACCAGGCGATCGAGATTTCCCGTAGCATCGCCCCAGTCGTTCTCTGGACCATCGCTGCCTTGCTTTAGAAAAGCCTCCAAGGATGGACTCGCGTCATCTTCTCTATCAATGCAAATCAGGTGCCGCAGCGTAGACACTCGCCTCTTGAGCTCCTGCACCTGCTCACGATACGCGCTGTGATAAAACAGCCAGCGGGTCTCCACGTAATTCATGTAGTCCGCATTCGCATCGAGCGCGTTGCGATAGTTGATGGGCACCCACACCGCGCCCGCACGCATGATTCCCAGCATGCAGAAAAGGACCCGGGCGTCGTTATGGGAGTAGATGGCCGCACTGTCCGCGTCGCGCAAGCCATTCGCCCACATCGCACCGGCAATCCGCCGAGTGATGGCCTGTGTTTCTCCGTAGCTGTAGTGCGCCTCGCGATCAACGATGGCTGTCCGCGATGAATTGCTCACCGCGCTCTTATCGAAATAATCAATGGCCCGCACCAGCGTCCCCGGTAACCCTCTAGGGTCCAGTTTTTCTGCTCTACGAGTACACTTTCGCCTTCGCCAGCCCGTGACTCTCCACCACTCTCAGAATCTCGCGATGCCCGAAGGCTTCCGACGGCGAGGCGAATCCTACCTTCCGCGGCCGAGCGTGAATCAGATTGTGCGCCGCGAACGCCTGGATCAATCCCGTCTGCCGGTACGCGCAAGTGCCGTATACCACGCACTGAACCGATTCCGTGGTTCCGCGGCCTACCACTACGTCTATCGTTCGCTGCTCGCGCGTATTCTCGCGGGGAGGCGTCGAACCCTGGACTGCGTTCGCCATTTCCGCCAACTGCCGCTCCTGCTCTTCCTTGGGCAGGGGCCGGATCTTCTCTTCGAAGTGCTTCTCGGTAGCGGCGACAGTCTCCATAATCTGCCGGTCGAGCAATCCGCCGAGGGATCGCACATTCGCAATCTGGGGATGATCCTTGAACCATACTGGTTGCGGAAAACCTCCCCAGGCAAGCGCCAGTTGAGTCTGAATCAAGCCGGGAACCACCACTTCATATTGCCTGACTCGTGGCCACGGTTTGAGCTGGTTCTGCTCCAGGTAAAAAGCATCGGTCGGAATCACGGCAAAAATGGTCTGGGTCGAGCCAAAGGTCGGGATGCCCTTGAACATAGTCAAAGTCTCGATCGTGTCGATGGCCGCGGATTCGGCACAGAGGCGTGCCGCCGCATCGCTTACCGCCGACATGAACGCCGTGCCGGGCCCCGCCAGCAAACCTCGCTCTGCAAACCGCCGGCTCCACTTTTCCGCTACCTCGCGCGACCACGCCTGCTCCCCGCCGATGTCGATGTAATGGCAACCTGCCTTCACACATGCTTCCACCACTCGCGGACCGTTATAGATAAACGGACCTACGGTGTTGCACACGACTTTGGCGCCCGTAAACAGCTCCGCGAGTTCCTCGACCGAGCCATCAGTAGCGACAACTTCGTAACTCGCGGTCTCGATCCCGGGAACATGATTCATGACATCCTGAATTTTGGCGGCGTTGCGTCCAGCCGCGACGAAGGGAACGTTGTACTCGCGCAGAAACTCGGCAATCAACCTCCCGGAAAAGCCATTGGCTCCGTATAGAACCACCGGTCTCTTGCTCATATCACTCTCTTCTCCCGCTCGTCAGTTTCCGCTCAGATTTCTCAGCAAGGCAGTGCTACCCTCGCTTCAACCGGGACCCACGAATGAGATTTCAGGAAGATGCCGGGACCCGGACACTTTATGTCGCCTGTGGATCGATTTTAGGCTAAAGTATTCAAAACGCCAGTAGGCACCTGAATGTAACTCCGTACCGTCCTGTAGACCGAAGGAGGAAGTGATCGATGGAGACGTTCCACTGTCCGGTGAAAGTCACGGCTGACGTCATCGGCGGAAAATGGAAGCCGATGATCCTGTTTTTCCTGGAGGGGCGCACCCGCCGATTCAGTGAGCTGCAGCGGCTCATCCCCGGCATGACGCGAAAAATGCTCACCCAGCACTTGCGCGAACTGGAGCGCGATGAGATCGTCCACCGCCGCGTCTATGCGGAGGTTCCTCCCAAGGTCGAGTACTCCCTGACCAAGCACGGGCAGAGCCTGAAACCAATTCTGAAACAGATGTCGGCCTGGGGCACGAAGCATCGCGCTCGCTATGGCCTGACGAAACCCGCCGAAGCCTGATGATTCCTCTTGTTTTGCGCT
>Ga0335077_10007415_pt1 | contig 13563 bp, 8 predicted proteins | sample Lox_Sample_31_FD_207151 | JGI IMG/M metagenome (GOLD analysis project Ga0335077, IMG submission 207151) | Soil microbial communities from Loxahatchee National Wildlife Refuge, Florida, United States - Lox_Sample_3.1 | ecosystem: Environmental > Terrestrial > Soil > Wetlands | place: USA: Florida...
CCGGCCAGGGCCACGAGACCACCTTTGCGCAGGTGATGGCCGACCAACTCGGCGTCCGTCCGGAGGACATCGTCTTCATCGGCGGCGATACCGCCAAGATTGCCTCCGGCAGCGGCACCCATTCCGACCGCTCCATGCGCCTTGGCGGCATGCTGATGGTGCAGGCGTCCGGCGAGGTGGTCTCGCAGGCGAAATCCATTGCCGCAAAGATGCTCGATGTGCCCGCGGCCGAGATCGATTTCAACGACGGCCTTTTCGTCACGCCGAAGAGCAATCGCCGGCTCACCATCTTCGACATCGCGCGCGAAATGAAGGAAAGCCCCGCGCTCACCGCGGGCCAAGCGCTGCACGCCAAGGCCACCTTCACCGGCCGCATCCCCGCCTATCCGACCGGCTGCGCGATCTGCGAGGTCGAGATCGATCCCGACACCGGCGCGACCGTCATCGCCCGTTACACCTCGATCGACGACGCCGGCCAGCCGATCAACCCGCTCATCCTGCACGGTCAGGTGCACGGCGGCATTGTGCAGGGCGTCGGGCAGGCGCTGCTGGAGGGCGTGATCTATTCGGCCGAAGGCCAGGTGCTCACCGGCAGCTTCATGGATTACGGCATCCCGCGCGCGCAGCACGTGCCGATGTTCGACATCGCGCTGACGGAAGACCCCACCCACGGCACACCGTTGCGCGTGAAGGGCGGCGGCGAAGCCGGCATCACGCCCGCGCTTGCCGTGGTGATGAACGCCGTGATGGATGCGCTTTCGCCCTACGGCATCAAGCATATCGACATGCCGGCCACGTCCTACCGCGTCTGGTCGGCGATCGAGGCGGCCAAGAGCACTATTCCAAGCTGAAGCGGTTTTCAGTCCCCGGTCCGGCTTGCGACTAGGCTAATCCGAATAATCGGCATGCGCCGCTATTCCAGATTCTTGCTTGGCGGAAAGTCGCGCGAGAACACCGGTTGCTCGATCGCTTTCTTCGGATCGTAGGTCCAGAACTGGCTGACCTGCGGATAGGTCTTGATGATGGTGTTGGCGAGCTTGCCGTTCACCCGCGCCACCTTGCGGATATAGATGTCGAGCACGGGCGTTGCGTATTCGTCGAGCCGCACCGGACCGATCGGTCCGCGCGTCAGCCGCACGTCGTGCATGGTCTTCAGGAACGCGGCCGCGTCGTCGGTCTTGCCGCCAAGCTTGGTCAACGCCTCTTCGATGATGAGCAACGCGGTGTAAGGACCCGCCGTGTAGAAGCCGGGATCATGCTGATAATCCGCATTGATGCCGGCGACGAATTTCTTGTTGTCGGGAATGTCGAGCGCCGCGGCGTACCAGCCCGCCGTATAGGTGTCGATCGCCTCGTCGCCCATCACCTTCAGGATGCCTTCGTCGGTACTTGTGGTATTGCCGAGCACTTGGATTTTCCCTTTCAGTCCGGCGTCCTTGAACTGCTTCAAGAAACGCAGCGGATTGCTGCCCGCAAAACCGATGTAAATGGCGTCCACATCGCTCTTGAGCTGCGCGAGATAGGAACCGTATTCCGGCGCGTTAAGCGGCGGCCAGAGCTTTTGCACGATCTTGCCGCCGGCCGCTTCGAACGCCAGCTGAAAACCGCCGACGCCTTCATGGCCGTAGGTGAAATCGTCGGCGATGGTTGCCATCCGCTTGAAGCCCAGCGTCTTGGCGGCATAGTCGCCGAGCGGATAGGTCACCTGCGGCGCGGTCCCGAACGCATGCAGCGCCCACGGGTTGACCGCATGCGACTTCAGATCGACGGTCGCCGCCGAAGTCGTGGTGATCAGCGGCACTTTGCTTTCACGCACATAGCCGTCGATCGCCAGCGCCTCGTTGGTCGCCAGCGGTCCGATCATGACCGGAACCTTGTAGCGCTCGACCAGTTCCTGTGTCTTGGTGCGCGCCAGCGCCGGATTGCCGGCGGTGTCCTGCGTGATCAGTTCGATCTTGCGGCCGGCGATGCTGCCGTTGCGCTCTTTCAGGAAATAAGCCGCGCCTTCCTCCTGCTGTTTGCCGCCGGCAGCAAGCGGGCCGGTGTTGACCGTGAGGAATCCGATTTTGAGCGGCTCCGTCTGCGCGAACGCGCGGCGCGATGGAGCCATGCTGATCGCAGCCGCGCCTGCGAGCAATGCGCGGCGCGAGATCGACCCCTTCCGAATTTGACCTGACATATGCTGACACCCCGGTTTGTCCGACAGCCGCCGGACGAAAGAAATCGCGGGATGTTGGCCCAATTCACTTATGCGAACAAGCCGGACAGTGGTACCGCAGCTTCACGCCGCCTTGCGTGCGCTCTGGACCGCGGCCAATTGCTGCTGCAGCGCCGCCGCGCGTTCGCGCACCTTAGGCAATGAGCGCAGCTTGATCTCCTCATAGCCGCGGATGGTATCCGGCAGCTCCGCGATCTCGCGCACGATGTCAATCGTGCCGGCGTTGAGCTTTGGCAGTGCCTGTTGCAGAAGCTCGATGTACCATTCAACGAGGCGCCGCTCTTCGCGCCGGGTCGCGTTGTAGCCGAAAACGTCGAACGGCGTGCCGCGCAGGAAGCGCAAGCGCGCCAGCATTTTGAGCACCGGCGCGAACCATGCGCCGAGCGCAATCTTTTTCTTCATTCCGAAGGCGCGCAACAGCGGCGGCTGCAGATTGAAAGAGAGTTTCGCGCCCGCATCGAACGCGCCGAGCGCACGCTCGCGGAAGATGTCCTGCGTCAACAGCCGCGCCACCTCGTACTCGTCCTTGTACGCCATCAGCTTGTGCAGGTTGCGCGCGACGCCCTGAGTGACCGCCCCGGTCGCGCCCGCGGCGAACCGCTCCGCCGCAACCGTCTTTGCCACGACATCGGCATAACGCTCCGCGTATCGCACGCCTTGGTAGTCGATCAGATCTTCGATGCGGATCTTGAGCAGCCGCCCCGATTCCGCGCCCACGTCGCCGATATTGGCCAGCAGCGCATCGCGCGCCTTCGTGCGCGCCGGCGATGCGCGCCGTTCGAGCTCCGCCATCCGGTCGGCGAAGGTGCGATACGGCGTGCGATCCATGCCCGCGACCCGGTTGGGATCATGCACGAACAGCCGCCCAGTCCGAAATGCCGCGATATTGCCCTCGACCTGCACCTTGTTCAGTCGGATCGCTGCCTCGATGCTGGCAGCGCTGATCGGCAACAGCCCGCTCTGATATGCCGCGCCGACCGCGATCATGTTGGTCAACATGTAGTCGCCGAAAAGCCGCTCGGCGAGCGCGCGCGCGTCGAACACGCGGCTGCGCGCACGGTCGGAAACGCCCAGGATCGTTTCCACCATCGGATCGGCGGAAACTTTCATATAGACGTTGCGGATCATCTCGGCGTTCGGCAGCACCGAGGAATTGATCACGACCGCCGTCCGCTCCGGCCGGCAGCGCATCAGGTTTTTGCCGTCGGCCGCGCCGAGCAGGTCGAGCGCGAGATAAAGGTCGGCGCGGCCGAGCCCCACATTGTTGGCCGCGAGTTCCGCCTTCGTCCGCGCAATGATCAGGCTCGACAGCACCGGCCCCCATTTCTGCGCGGCGCCGGTCTGGTCGAACGACAGCACGTAATTGCCGTCGAGATTGGCCGCCTGCGCCAGAATGGCGTTCACCGTGATGACGCCGGTGCCGCCTACGCCCGGCACGTAGATGTGGAACGGCCGGTCGATCGCCGGCAGTGTCGGCGCGGGAAAGAGGTCGTCGATATGCGGCATCGGCGGCTTGCGAACGCCGCGCCCCACCGGCATCTCGACCGTCACGAACGACGGACATTCGCCGTTCACGCAGGAGCGATCCTGATTGCACGACGATTGGTGGATCGCGGTCTTGGCGCCGAATTCCGTCGGCACCTTCTGCAGCGACATGCAGTTCGAAACCTCTGCACAATGGCCGCAGTTCTCGCACACGTCTTCGTTGACGATGGTGAACTTGGTCGGCGGCGGCAGTTTCCCGCGCTTCTGCTGGCGGCGGCGCTCGTTCGCGCACATGCCGTCGTAGAGCAGGACGGTGACGCCTTTCACCTGCGACAGACGCGCGAGCTGATCTTCGATCTCGCTCGGCTCAAAGACTTCGGTATTGGCGGGCAGCTTGGCGCGCCGATAGGCGCTGCGATCCTTGGTGATGATGACGATCTTCGCCACGCCTTCGATCGCCAATAGCTGCGAGAGCTGCGGCACAGTCCGCGCCGACACCGGCGGCTGGCCGCCGGTATTGGCGATCGCGCCGTTGAACAGAATCTTGAACGTCATCGACACGCCGGCCGACACCGCATAGCGGATGTTGAGATAACTCGAGTGAAACAGCGAGCCGTCGCCGACGTTCTGCACGATGTGCTCGCGGCTGGTGAACGGCGAGAGCCCGACCCACGGCATGCCCTCGCCGCCGTAGGCGGTCACGCCCTGGATCGTGCGATTGGCCTCGCTGCGCAGCATCGCGAAAATGTGGCAGCCGGGGCTACCCCAGGCGACCTGCCCGTCCGCGAGTTTGGTGCCGATATTGTGCGGGCAGCCCGAGCAGAAATTCGGCGTGCGCCGGATATGCGCGATCGTCGGGCGTTCCTTGATAGCGGCCAATTCGTTCAACCACAGCCTTCCCGCATGCGGAATGCTGATGCGGTCGTTCAGGTGCCGGCCGAGCAGCATGGCGATCTGGTCGTAATCCATGCCGCCCTGGATCGGGAACAGCGGCTGCCCATGGCGGTCGAACTTGCCGAACACGCGCGGCCGCTTGGTGAAATTGCAGAGGATGCGGGTGATCTGCCGTTCGAGGAAATCGCGCTTCTCCTCGATCACGATGACCTCGTCGAGGCCGGCGGCGAATTCCTCGACGATCTGCGGCTCGACCGGCGCGATCAGCCCGAGCTTGAGGATGCGGATGCCAGCCGCGTGCAGGCCTGGCTCGTCGAAGCCGAGGTCGCTTAAGGCCTGCCGCATGTCGGTGAACGATTTGCCTGCCGCGATGATGCCGACGCGATCGTTGGGTGAGCGCACCACGATGCGGTCGAGGCCGTTCGCGCGCGCATAGGCGCGCACCGCGTCGTGGCGATCGTAGTAGAGCTCGCGCTCCTGCGCCACATTCACGATCGGAAAGAACTTGAAATCGGCCCGCTTCGCGTAAGGCTTGCCGTTGAGCTGAAAGTCCGGAATGTGGATCACCGGCTGGTCACGACGCAGCATGACCGTCTCGCCGCCTTCGCAGATTTGCGCCACGAGCTTCATCGCCACCCAGCAGCCCGAGTAGCGCGACATCGCGATGGCGTGGTGCCCGAATTCGAGAAACTCCGCGACCGTTGCCGGATAGACCACCGGAATGCCGACGTGCTCGAACACGAATTCCTGCTGATAGGGAACGCTCGAGCTTTTCGCCTCGTGATCCTCGCCGCTGAGGATCACGACCGCGCCGTGTTTGCTGGTGCCGCCGAAATTGCCGTGCTTCATCGCGTCGATCGAACGATCGACGCCGGGCCCTTTGCCGTAGAAGAAACCGACCACGCCGTCGAAATCCGGATGCGGATGCTCGTCGAGCATCTGCGTGCCCATGAGCGAAGCGGCAGCAAATTCCTCGTTCTGCGCCGGCCGGTGCAGGATGTCGTACTTCTGCAGGAGCGGCTTGAGGCTACGCAGCGCACCATCCATGCCGCCGAGCGGCGAGCCGGGATAGCCGCTGACGAAGAATCCGGTCTTGATCCCTGCGCGCGTATCGCGCCGCTTCTGGTCGACCATCACCCGCAAGAGCGCCTGATTGCCGGTGAGAAAGACTTCGCCCTGCTCCAGCTCGTAGCGATCCTCATCGAGCGAGGTGGTTCTGTGGCGCTGTGGGGCGTGCATGTTCATGGGGATTACGTCTCAGGCTTCTCCACCTTCGGCCATACTACGCGTTGCCAGCCGCTGTGATAGATTCGCGCAGACGCATATTACTTGCCAGACGGCAGTAGAGTCAGGTTAGGACGCTCGTCTTAACCCTTCGTATACCATGATCAACCATGAAATGATTGGATTTTTTCGGATTTTCGCCGCGCGGAACCAGCCTGCGGCCCCTAATACCGATAATCCTCGATCTTCAGCAAAGGGAAGGCGCTCAAAACGTGTGGTTGATTGGTCGGCGTCGCCGCGTGCAGGTACGAGCGATTGAGTTCCGCGCAGGTGTTCACGCCGCTCAGGCCGAACGCCCGCATGACTTCATCCTCGAGGATTTCAAGCATCCGCTGCACGCCGCCCTGCCCGGCTGCGGCAAGCCCATAGCACTGCATGCGGCCGAGCCCGACCAGGTTCGCGCCGGCCGCGACCGCTTTGACGATATCGGTGCCGCGGTTGAAGCCGCCGTCAATCATGATCTTCGCCCGGCCGCCGACGGCATCCACGATCTCCGGCAACACGTCGTAGGAACCGCGGCCGTGGTCGAGCTGCCGCCCGCCGTGGTTCGAAACATAAATCCATTCCACCCCGTGCTCGACCGCGAGCTTGGCATCCTCGCCCGTGGCGATGCCCTTGATCCCCAGCGCGATCTTGAACTTGCTCTTGAGCCGCTTGACCGTGCTCCAATCGAGCGCCGCCTGATGCGAGCGGCCGGACACGCGCCGCCGCCCGGCCGTGATGTAGCGCTTGGCGATATCGCGCTCGCGCCGGCTGTAGATCGCCGTGTCGACAGTGAGGAAAAATCCGAGATAGCCATGGTCGACCGCGCGCGCCACATGGTCGTCGACCCAACCCGCGTCCCCACGCACGTAGAGCTGAAACAGCCGCGCGGCGTCCGGCGCCGCCTTCGCCACGCCTTCGAGGCCCGGCTCGCATACCGAGCTCAGCATATGCGCAACGCCGAATTCCTTGGCCGCGCGCACCACGGATGCCGCCGCCTCCGCGTGGAAACTTTCCAGCGAACCGACCGGCGCGAGAAACACCGGCAGCCGCAGCTTCTTGCCAAAGTGGTTCACCGAGGTGTCGATCTTGCTCACGTCCCGCAGCACGCGCGGCCTGAGCGCAATCGAATCGAGCGCCATGCGGTTTCGCCTGAGCGTGGTCTCGCTCTCGGTGCCGCCGACGATGTAGTCCCAGTTGTTCTGGTCGAGATTCGCCCGCGCCTTGGCGACGATCTCGTGCAGGTTGAGAAATTCGCTCGAACCCGCCGCCATCTGCATGGCCGTTGTCTGCTCTGGGTTTTGCTGGTTCATGGAAATCCCGGATTCCTGCGGCCGCGCGCCAATTCACAAGGGCGCATGATGCGCGGCCGCACCTTTAGGATCAAGGCTAACGTTGCTAGGTTGCGAACGTCCGCAATGAGGTAATCCGTGAATCCCGCACAATCTCCCATCCGCCTGCTCGTGCTCGAGGGCGACGGCATCGGCCCCGAAATCACCGCCGCCACGCTGGACGTGCTCCATGCCGCGAACGACGCGCTGTCGCTGCAGCTCGCCTTCGAGCGTGCCGATATCGGCCTCGCGTCATTGCACACCCAGGGCACGACCTTGCCCGACGCGGTCGTCGCCGCCGCCAAGGCTGCCGACGGCGTGGTGCTCGGGCCGGTTTCGCACAACGCCTATCCGCCGCTCGATCAGGGCGGGATCAATCCATCCGGCGCATTGCGCAAGCAACTCGATCTTTACGCCAACATCCGGCCCGCCAAATCACGCGCCGACTTTCCGCCGCGCTGCGGCGCGTCGGTCGATCTCGTCATCGTGCGCGAGAACACCGAGGGTTTCTACGCCGACCGCAACATGTTCATGGGCAACGGCGAACTGATGCCGACCCCCGATCTGGCGATTTCCATACGGAAAATCACCCGCGAGGGCTCGACCCGTATCGCGGAGACCGCCTTTGCGCTCGCCATGCGCCGGCGCCGCAAGATCACCAATGTGCACAAGGCCAATGTGTTCCGCGTTTCCGACGGCTTCTATCTCGATTGCGTGCGCGCGGTCGCGAAAAAATTCCCCGCCGTCGCTTACGAAGAACGCATCGTCGATGCCATGGCGGCTTTGCTGGTGCGCGACGCCAGCCAGTTCGATGTGATCGTCACCACCAATATGTTTGGCGACATCCTCTCCGACGAGGCGTCGGAGATTTCCGGCGGCCTCGGACTTGCCGCCTCGATCAATGCCGGCCGGGATCACTGCCTCGCGCAGGCGCAGCACGGCTCCGCGCCCGACATCGCCGGCAAGGATCTGGCCAATCCATCGTCGCTGATCGGCTCCGCCGCCATGCTGCTGGGTTGGCTCGGCGAGCGGCGCAACGACAAGACCTTGCTGCGCGCCTCCGACCTGATCGAACGTGCGCTCGACGAGGTGATTGCGGTCAAGGACTGGCGCACCGCCGATCTCGGCGGCCCGCTCGGGACCAAAGCCTTTGGCGCGCGCGTTGCTGCCATGGTCACGAAGCTTGCACGCGAAGATCGGAGAATAGCGATATGAGTTCACCCTTCGACGATCCGCGCCTCGCTGTGCTCGACGGCTTTCGCGTCGAGATCGATCCCGCCCGCGAGCGCGCCGACGTGATCCTTGATCGCCCTCCGCTCAACATCGTCCCCATGCCTGAGCGTGACCAGCTTCGCCTCGCGTTCGAAGCGCTCGAGGGAGACAGCCGCGTGCGCGTCATCGTGCTGCGCGCTGGCGGCGAGCATTTCTCCAGCGGCGGCGACATCAAGGGCTTCCTGCAGGCCTCGCCCGAGCACGTCTCGAAGCTCGCCTGGAACATCGCCGCGCCCGCGCGCTGCGCCAAACCCGTGATTGCGGCCAATCGCGGTTATTGCTTCGGCGTCGGCTTCGAACTCTCGCTCGCCTGCGATTTCCGCATCGCCTCGGACACCTGCTTTTACGCGCTGCCCGAGCAGCGGCTCGGACAGATCCCCGGCTCGGGCGGCTCCGCGCGACTCCAAAAAATCATCGGCATCACCCGCACCAAGGACATCGTGATGCGTTCGCGCCGCATTTCCGGGCAGCAAGCCTATGAATGGGGCATCGCCACCGAATGCGTCCCCGATCGGCAGCTCGAAAGCGCAACCGACGCCCTCGCCGAGGAGTTGCGTGCGTTCTCGCCGCTCGCCCAGCGCACTGCGAAAAAGCTCCTCAATGACACTGAGGATGCTATGCTTTCCACCGCAATCGAGCTCGAAGGCCATTGCTACGGCAGGCTGCGGCAATCCGACGACTTCCGCGAGGGCGTGGAAGCGTTTCATTCTAAACGTCCGGCAAAATTCAAGGGGACATGAGGACATCATGACAAACCGAACAACGCGGCGAGTAGTTTTTTGCGCGGCGCTTTCGCTTGCGGCGTCTTTCGCAATATCACCGGGCTACGGCCAGCAATATCCGTCGCATCCCATCACGGTCGTCATCCCGTTTGCCGGCGGCAGCGCGAGCGACGTGGTCAGCCGCATCATGCTCGACAAGATGTCGAAGAACATGGGCCAGCCGATCATCATCGAAAACCGGCCCGGTGCCGGCGGCAACTCCGGCACGCAGCAGGGCGCGCACGCGGCGCCCGACGGCTACACCCTGATCGGCGGCGGCTCCGGTCCGGTCGCCGCCAACCTCACGCTCTACAAAAATCTCGGATACGACCCGCTGAAAGATCTGGAGATGATCTCGCCGTTCGCGGGCTTCACCATCGTGATCGTCGCGAGCCAGAAACTTCCGGTCAAGTCGCTCAAAGACATGATCGCCTATGCCAAGGCCAATCCCGGCATGAACTACGGCTCCGTCGGGATCGGCAGTTCGCAGCATCTGGCCGGCGAATATTTCGGGCAAGTCACCGGCGTCAAACTCACGCACGTGCCCTATCGCAACATCGCGCAATACGGCCCCGACCTGATCGCCGGCACCGTCCCGCTCGGCTTCCAGTGGTTCCCCAACGTCGCCGGTCCGATCAATGCCAAGGGCGCCATTCCGCTCGCGGTTGCCGGCGATCAGCGCCTGCCCGCCCTGCCCGATACGCCGACCACCGCCGAAGCCGGTCTGCCGCAATACAAGGTCAGCGGCTGGTTCGCCTTGCTCGCGCCTGCCGGCACTCCGAAGCCGATTTTGGAGCGGCTCAACAAGGAGCTCACGACCGCGCTGAACGATCCTGCGGTCCGTCAGAGCTTTGGGCAGAACGGCGCGGTGACCATGGCGCTGTCGCTCGATGCGGCCAAGAAGTTCCACGCCGATGAGATCGCGAAATATCGCGACATCATCACCAAGGCCGGCATCAAGCAGATCGAGTGAACGGCTGTTACGCCCGACGTAAGGCCTGGCTCGCAACCAAAGACGCCGCGAGCGTTGCCGTGTGATCCTACTGCGGCTGAGAACTTGCCCCTCCCCGCGCCGGTCGCTATATCCTGCGGCGGCAGCGCGCAGAAGCGAGGCGGAAGCCAAAGGATTTTTGGCGCGCCCGAATCCTTGCTGCGCAAGGATCTTGGGGGATAGTTCAACGGCAGAACATCGGACTCTGACTCCGAGAATCTAGGTTCGAATCCTAGTCCCCCAGCCAGCCGGTTGCCGTCTTAGGCTTGAGATTTCTTAGGGGTGAAATCTGTCGATATTTCCGTGACTTAAGCCAGAGTAACGCATTCTCTCTCGCCGGCAATTTCGAAACTTTCGAAGCCATATTGGACAAATCAAGCCCTCGGTCCTTGCTCGCAATTCCTCAATTTCCGTTTCCGAATGGAGAGACCAGTTCGCCTGTAACTGAGACCGGTTTGTTGGCGAGCGAGACCGGTTCGCGGTGCGCAATACAAGCCTCGGCCATAAATCAATCGGCTCGAAATTGCTCGATCGCTATGGCAAAAAAGCCGGGGCGCTGATCCGCACGCGGCCGAGCGCAAAAAATGCCGCGCTAAACCCAAGCTCTCATCAATCGTTAAGGTTAACCAAGTTCGGCCATTTCACCTCTCCTGCAATTGCGTCGAGTGGGTCCGCCCTCATAATCTGAGAAGACAGAGGCGTCTCAGTTTGATGCGGGAGGCGGTGCCACGCAGGCAAACAGAGGACGTTATTTTCATGAGCAAGTTTGGCGCCTTTTTCGGCCGCCGGCTGAGTGTCCCCGTTGTTGACGACAACAGTATCGCAGCCGATAAAATCGCGGCGCCTGAGATACCTGCGAACCCACCGGAATCGAATAAGCGCCAGAAAGTCATCGCGCTCGACAACGAAATTTTCCTCCCGATCGCTCGCCAACTCGGCGAGGGGAACGAAACTATCCGCAACCTACTGGTCGCTGCCGAACACAAAATCGACGAACTTGACGGCATCAAGCGTGCGATTGCCGAACTGATCGAGCCGGCCAGCAAGACGTTCAGCGCACTGGAAGAGACAAGGAGCGAACTAAGCACAGCGGAAAACAGAGTCGCGGTGCTGGAAAGCGAATGCGCGCAGCTACGGGAGACTGTCGCCGCGGCTGAACAGAAAATTATGGCGCTTGATTCCAGCAAGGCCGAACAGACGAACGAACTCGCGGCGAGCCAAGCGCAAGTTGCTGGCTTGCAAAATCGTGTGTTGCAGCAGAGCGAGGACATTCAAGGCGCCCGCGATGAAAACCGCCGTCTGAGCGAACGCATGGCCCATTCCGACCAGCACACGCTTCAGCTGGAAAGCGAATGCACGCGGTTACGGGAGACCATAGCCGCGGCTGAACAGAAAATTATGGCGTTTGATTCCAGCAAGGCCGAACAGACGAATGAACTCGCGGCGAGCCAAGCGCAAGTTGCTGGCCTGCAAAGTCGTGTGTTGCAGCAAAGCGAGGACATTCAAGCCGCCCGCGATGAAAACCGCCGTCTGAGCGAACGCATGGCCCATTCCGACCAGCACACGCTTCAGCTGGAAAGCGAGGGCGAAGCTACCCGGCAGAAACTCATGGTGTCAGAAAAAGAACAAGCCACTATTCAGAAGTCCCTCGACACCGCGTTGGCCGAGATCACTCAAATATCGCAGCGTCTGTTCGAGACCAACAAGACGCTCGCCACCACTCAAACTCGCTTGCAGAACACCGAGCAGATGCTCGCTGAAACCCAGACTGAACGCCAACGGCTTGCGACCGTGCTCGAAGACGCTAAGCAGAGGCACGAGAGTGAAATCACCTCGCAAAAAAGCAATTACGAGGCCGTCCAAGCCCGCGCCATACTGGCCGAGAAGCTGCTCGAAGATATGCGCAATAAAATGAAGCAACGGGCCGAAGAAATTCAGTCGTTCGATCGCCACCTGGGCGAATTCTTACAACAGCCGGCAGGAACACAGCGGGACGCTGGAGGGTCTAATCCCGTTGGAACCGGTCGGACCGAATCCCTACAACCGTCCGCAGGAATACAGCGGGACGCTGGAGGGTCTTATCCCGTTGCGCGAACCGATCGGACCGAATCCCTACAACCGCCCGCAGGAAAACAGCGTGACGCTGGAGGGTCTTATCCCGTTGCGCGAACCGGTCGGACCGAATCCCTACAACCGCCCGCAGGAAAACAGCGTGACGTTGACGGATCGCATTCCGCTATAGACAGCCACCTGGCCGATTCGCTGCATCACCCCGCGAGAACAGGGATCATCGGGGCTTCGCTGGAGTTATGCTATCGCTTATGGCGACTTTGCCAAATTGGTCGATGACAAGCCTGAAGGGCCGTGTCTGGACCCCGAATCTGCTTTTGCGAGGTCATTGGGTTTCTTCATCTCGCTTGAAAGCTCTCGCGCGATCGCTGCTTTTGATGGCAGCGGCCGTTATCTACGTAGCTTGCTGATGATCGGCGCGCTGGTTGTTACTCGCCGGACATCAGAAGTTGTTTTGCGGGTAGGGACTCCATTGTTGATAATACGGATATGGGTAAGCTTGGCCGCCATAGTTGTAAGATGGATATGGATATTGGCCGCCATAGTAATAAGGATATGCGTAGGACTGGCCGCCATAATAGTAAGGATCGTAGTAATACGGCTGAGAGGCGATCGCTCCAAGCGCGAGTCCCGTTGCAAAGCCGCCCAAAGCCCATCCATAGCTGTAACGTCTGCCATAGCCTCTATAGCCATAGCCGCCGTACCTGTAACCGCCACGCACCTCGATTACGTCTCCCAAAACTACTGCGGACTTGAGTGCGGTTGCCCCGGTAGACACCGGTGCCGCGGCGATAGGGGCAACGATCGAGGGGGAAGCGGCAACCATCAACGCAGCAGCAAGAATTTGAAATGATGTGTTCATTTTCATGACAAATGCTCCCAGTGATATTTGCAAGGCTCACCAACACGTATAAAAATCAACACAGAAAACCGCAAAATGTCGTTGATTTGGATCAAACAGTCCCATTGCCCCTGCCTATTGCGCACCGATCTTTTACACGCGAAACACAATCGACATTGAACAGCGCACACTGGATCACAATAGAGAAAAACGTTGCTTCGCTTACAAAGTGACGCGATTGGCACTCTTCGATGGATGCGCACCTAAACCGTGACGTCAGAAGTTGGGGCGACAGCCGACATCGCTGGGAGTTTCGTCCTAGGTCGAAATTCCCCCGGTCGCTTCTCTAATCGGCCGGCCAGGGTCAAGCGCTTTTCAAACTATCCGCCACTACAGTGTCGATGTCGCTCGCAGGCTCGTGCTTCTCTTCGGAA
>Ga0335077_10007417_pt1 | contig 13562 bp, 13 predicted proteins | sample Lox_Sample_31_FD_207151 | JGI IMG/M metagenome (GOLD analysis project Ga0335077, IMG submission 207151) | Soil microbial communities from Loxahatchee National Wildlife Refuge, Florida, United States - Lox_Sample_3.1 | ecosystem: Environmental > Terrestrial > Soil > Wetlands | place: USA...
TTTGTTCTGCTTGAAGTACACCCAGCCGAGACTATCGAGATACGCGCCGTTGAACGGTTCGAGGTTCACGGCGCGCTGGATCAGGTCATACGCCTCATCGAGGCGCACGCCGCGGTCGGCCAGCATGTAGCCGTAATAGTTGAGCACCTGCGCATTCTTGGGATTGACGTCCAGGATTTTCTTAAATTCGGTTTCGGCCTTGTCATATTGCTTCTGCCGTTCGTAAACGGCGCCGAGCATCAACCAGGCGATCTCGTTATCGTGAGGATCGTTGGAAAACGCCTCGGCTTTGCGCGCAGCCTGCTCGGCGTCCGCGTAGCGGCGCCCGCGTTCATAGACCTGCGAGAGATTGAGATAGGTGTCGCGGTCGTTGGTGGTGCCCTTCAGGTCGGCGGTGAGCAACTTGACGGCCTCGTCGGTCTGCTGGTTTTCCCCAAGCAGAAGCGCCAGGCTCGCGCGAATCGAATTATCGTTGGGGTACTTGGCCATGGCCTCGCGCCCGGTTTGGAGCGCCTTGGGGAGGTCCTTGGCCTTCTGGTATGTGTCCATGATCAGCAGCCGGGCGCGCCGATCTTCCTCGTCCCCGAGATGGCCCAGTTCCTGGAAGGTGTAGATGGCCGCCTGGAAATTCTGGACATCGCGATACAACATGCCGAGTTGCTGATACAAGACAGCCAGGGAACGCCGGCGCGACGGCAGAACAGTGGATTGCGCTTTGATGCCGGTGATGGCGTCGGAAAGCACGCGAATGGCGTCGTCGTAGCGGCCTTGTGATTCGTAGATCATGGCCTCGTTGTAGAGGACTTCGAGGCTGGCGGGATTGTACTGCCGGGCTTTCAGGAGGTTTTCCTCCGCCTTGTCCAGTTGGTGGAGTTCGCGGTAGATCTGCGCGATGCGGAGATAGTTATCCGCGTCATCCGGCATGAGGTCGGCCAGCTTCTGGTAGACGGAGAGAGCTTCGGGATATTTCTCCTCGGAGAGGAGCGTCTGTCCGAGCCCGCGCAGGTGGCTCATCTCGGACGGATCGAGGTCGACGGCCTTCCGATAGGCGGCCTCCGCCTTGGCGTAATCATGGGACTGCGTGTAGGCGTCGCCCAGCAAATCGAAGAGCGTGGCGGAGGAGGAATGAGCGGTCATGCCCTCGAGAAGCTTGATGGCTTCGTCGGTCTTGTTTTCATCGAGGAGAAGTTGGGTGAGTTGCTCGACCGCGGCTTCGTTTCCCGGGTCGTCCTTCAACATGCCTTGGAGGACTTGCTCCGCTTTGTCCGGCTCGTTGTGCAGACGGAACAGGCGTGCGAGCCAGAGCGAAGCTTCCTGGTCGCTCGGGTCGAGGCGGTGCACTTCGGCGTACTCGGCGATGGCCTTGCCGACCATTTCCGTCTGGACGCTGGAGCCGTTGATATCGCCGAGGCTCCGGAGATAGATGCGGCCAAGCAGGCGGTGCGTCGCCAGATCGTTCGGATCCCGCTTCAAAACCTCGTTGGCTTCGGAAACAGCTTCGCGGACGCGCTGCGCCTTCCAGTACATCTCGGCGAGGCGCTCGCCAATGATGGGAGATTGAGGGTCGACGGCATAAGCCTTCTTGTAGGCTTCGATGGCCTTGGAGGCAAAGTCCGGCTGGCTGGTCTGCTCGTACTGGAGTTCGTAGAGATGCCCGATGGTGAAATCGTAGTAGGCCTCGGCTCGGGGGCTCGGCTTCCCGGCCGGGGCGGAGGGATGTTGTTGACCGAAGGCAGGGGTGGCGGCCAACCCAGCCAGGATAAGGGAGCAAAGCGTGCAGTTTCGCATCACAAAAAGACCAAGAGTAGAAAGTATCCCATGCAGGACGAACGCGGTCAAAAGCGAAAAACGAGGCGTTTCGCAGGCAAGCAAGGGCCCGAACAGTGGGATGCGCGGAAAGGGGAAATGGTTTAAGAAAAGTGATTGCAAAGCAACTGTATTTCTGCAATTATCGAAATATGAGAAGACCCGACCCCCTCCTGGTCACGCGGTGCGCCGACCGTTTTGCCGCGCTCGGCGCTGAGTCCCGGCTGCAAATTATCCGCCTGCTGCTCTCCGCTCACCCGGCCGGAATGGTGGCGGGCGAGGTCCAGGAAGAGCTGGGCATTCCCGCATCCACCCTTTCGCATCATTTGGAGAAGCTGCGGCAGGTGGGGTTGGTGGAAGTGCGCCGGGCAGGAACGTTTCTTTGGTATAGCGCGAACACCGGCGCGCTCCAGGAAGTGCTGGGATTCCTCTACGCCGAGTGCTGCACGAGGAACCGGGTAGTACCGGCGGAAGCGGTAGTGCAGATTTCGAAATGAAGGAGCAGCCATGATCGAGAAAAGCATTCAGGAAGCGGTGAAGGAGAAATACGGAGCGGCCGCGCGGCAGGTTGCCAAGGGGAAGACGGCGTGCTGCGGAGGAGGCGCGGAGCTCAGCGGATGCGACCCGATCACACGCAATCTGTATGATGACGCCGAGAGAACGGGGCTGCCGGCGGATGCCGTGGCGGCTTCGCTCGGCTGCGGGAATCCCACGGCGCTGGCCCAACTGCGGCCCGGTGAGGTGGTGCTGGATCTGGGTTCGGGCGGCGGCATCGACGTGCTCCTTTCCGCGAAGCGGGTTGGGCCCACGGGGAAAGCGTATGGGCTGGACATGACCGACGACATGCTGGCGCTGGCGCGCGAGAACCAAAAGAAAGCCAGCGCGCAGAACGTAGAGTTCCTGAAGGGGGCGATCGAGGAGATTCCCCTGCCGGAGAACACCGTGGACGTGATCATCTCGAATTGCGTGATCAATCTTTCGGGCGACAAAGACCGCGTGCTGCGCGAGGCGTTTCGCGTGCGGAAGAGCATGGAGCTATGGGTCGGGTGCATGGCCGGGGCACTGGAGGAGAGCGAGTACCGCCAGAAGCTGCAGGCCGCCGGATTTGAATCCATCGACGTGGAACCGACGCGGATTTATCAGGCCGAGGAGGCGCGCGACTTCCTGACCGCCGCGGGGCTGGACGCGGACGAGATGGCTCCGCAGATCGGGGACAAGTTTATGAGCGCATTCATCCGCGCCAGGAAGCCGCAGTCCTCTTCCTGCGGTACGGCAGGCTGCTGCAACTGAGTCGTCCATGAAACCGCCTTACAACGTTTTGTTTCTCTGCACGGGCAACTCGGCGCGCTCCCTTTTGGCCGAGGCCATCCTCAATCGCCGGGGCAAGCCGAATTTCCGCGCTTTTAGCGCCGGGAGCCATCCCACGGGGCGCGTGAATCCGAACGCGATTCATCTGCTTCAGTCCGGGGGATTTTCCACGGACGGGTTGCGCAGCAAGAGTTGGGACGAGTTCGCGAAGCCCGGAGCCCCGCAGATGAACTTCGTTTTCACCGTTTGCGACAATGCCGCTCAGGAAATCTGTCCGGTGTGGCCGGGGCAACCCGTGACCGCGCATTGGGGGGTTCCCGATCCGGCGGCGGTTGCCGGCTCGCAGGAACAAATCGAGCGCGCTTTCCGCGAAGCCTTCGTGACGCTGGATCGCCGGATCGGGCTGTTCTTGAGCCTGCCGCTGAAAAGTCTGGATTCGCTGGCCATCAAGAGCGAAGTGGACCGGATTGGCCGACGGTAGAGTGCTCTGGACAGAGCCCGGCCGGCTGAGCCGCGGCCCTGACGGGCTGGGCTGACTTCTTTCGCGCCCCCGGCGCTGCCGGCAGATTTCTCCAAGGATGTCAGTAGAGCCAGATAGCTTCTAGTGCAGGAAGTGGCGCATCTCCGTGAAAACCATGGCTAGGCCGAGACGATCGGCGGTGGCGATGACGTCGGGATCTTTCACCGAACCACCCGGCTGAATGACCGCCGTGGCCCCGGCTTTGGCTGCTTCCTCAACGCCGTCGGGAAACGGGAAGAACGCGTCCGAGGCGACCGCGGCGCCTTGCAACGATTTCTGCGCCTTGGCCACGGCGATTTTCACGGAATCCACGCGGCTCATCTGGCCCGCCCCTACCCCGAGAGTGGCGCCATCCTTGACGAAAATGATGGCGTTGGACTTCACGTGCTTGCAGACTTTCCAGCCGAATTTCATGTCGGCGAGTTCCGCCTCGCTGGGCGTGCGCCTGGTGACGACGCGGAGTTCCCTGCCCTTCAAAGTGCCGAGGTCGGGCTGCTGGACCAGCATTCCGCCATAAATCGGCTTTAACAAAAGATCGCGGTCGAAATCGAGGCCGCCCTGGGGAAGGACCAGCAGGCGCAGGTTCTTTTTTGCCGCGAAGATTTCCTGCGCACGATCGGCGAAACCGGGGGCAACGATGCATTCGACGAAGAGTTTGGAGACGGCCTCGGCGGTGACAGCGTCGACGATGTGATTGAAGGCCAGCACGCCGCCAAAGGCCGAGAGCGGATCGCAGGCAAACGCTTTCGTGTAGGCGTCGAGGAGGGTCTTCTGCTCGGCCACGCCGCAGGGATTGTTGTGCTTGATGATGACCGCGGCGGGGTGTTCAAACTCGGCCACGAGGCTGCGCGCGGATTCAAGGTCCACGTAGTTGTTATAGGAGAGTTCCTTGCCCTGAAGTTGCTTCGCCGCGGCCAGGCCGCTGGGCACACCGCCGGCAGGCACGTAGAGCGCGGCGGATTGATGCGGATTTTCACCGTAACGCAGTTCCTGCTTGCGGCGGAGGGCGACATGAATCCGCTCGGGTAGGACGGGCTTGGGCTGAATTTCCAGTTTGTCCGCGAGCGACCCAAGGCGCTCGAGATTCGTGGTGATCAGGCCATCGTAGCGGGAGGTTGTGGCAAAGACCTTGCGGGCGAGTTCGAGGCGCAGCGCAAGCGGGGTTTTCCGGTTGGCTTCGAGCTCGGCGGCAACTCTGGCGTAATCCGCGGGATCGGTCACTACCGTAACGCTCTCAAAATTCTTTGCCGCAGAGCGCAGCATGGTCGGCCCGCCGATATCGATGTTTTCGATCAACTCCTCGACGGTCACGTAAGCCTTTGCGGCCGTTTCTTCGAAGGGATAGAGATTCACGACCACAAGGTCGATGGGCGCGACGCCGTGTTCCTGGGCTTGCTTCACGTCTTCAGGGTGCTTCCGGCGGTAAAGCAGGCCGCCGTGGACTTTGGGGTGCAACGTCTTCACGCGCCCGCCGAGCATTTCCGGCCAGCCGGTGAATTCCGAGACGTCCTTGACGGGAACCCCTTCGTCGCGCAGAAGCTTCGCGGTCCCGCCGGTGGAAAGGATCTCGATCTTCAGCGCCGCCAGCTTCCGGGCAAACTCGACGATGCCGGTCTTGTCAAACACGCTCAACAGCGCCCGCTGCACTGACATAGGTTCCTCCAACGTTAGTCGAACCTAGTAGTGTAAGCGGAGGGAAGGAATTTCGAAAAGCAGCGGGCTGTGGGAAAAAACCGGAGCGCGAAATCAGGATTTGACGAGCGCTTTGAGCTTGACCTGGCCGTCCACGGTTTCGACGACGTATTCGACGTCGCGGCAGTTCTTTTTGCTCTGCAGATCCTTCGTCTTCTTGCGAACAAACTCGTTGAAGCCGGAGCGCGTAAGCTTCTCGGTGCCTTCTCCCGCCTGCTTCTTGGCCTCGACAAAAGCCTGATAGAGCTGGTCGACTTTCTGCGCTTCCTTCTCGGGCTCGGAAAAAGCCACTCGAAAGGCTTTGGGAACCGATGCGGCCGCCGGAGCCGCAGCTCCTGTTTTTTGTGTCGTTTCCGTCTGGGCGCGCAAGCGTTCGGCTTCGATCGCCTTGGCCGCAGCACCGAAGTGGCGTTGGATCATGCCCTCTTCACGCTGGGCCGTACGCTTTCGGAACATGTCTTTATACTTGGCGTAGGTCTGCGTGAGGTTGTTGTAGCGGAAGCGCTGGCCGAATTTTAGCTCGCCGCCACGCTCGGAATAGCGCTTGATGATGAGCTCGATGCGCCACTCGACCTCGGTTGGCGGGCGCTTGCGGCCGCCGCCGAAGAACATGTCGTATTCGATTTTGAGCTGGCGGATGTCCCGTTCCAGTTGCGCCAACTCTTCATCAATCGTGGCCATGGGGTGAATCGCCTCGAACCCTCATCCTAGGAGTGACCGGGGCGGGCGTCAACCGGGAACGCAGAGGGCGGCGACGGATGCTACAACCGCGCTGGACTGCCCGGAAGGCCAGGCGGGAATTGCGGGTGAGGGACGGCTGTGATGAAATGGCGCCATGCCTGAGCCTGTTAAGCGAGCCCCTTCGGCGGATCAAACCGCCCTGCTTCGACAGCTTCCCTCCGTGGACGAACTTCTGCTGCGCCCGGGCCTGGCGGCCTTCAGCAGGACTCTGGACCGCAACTATGCGGTGGAAGCTGTTCGAGAGGTTTTGGCGCAAGTTCGGCGAGAGATTGTCTCCGGCGAGGCAACGGACGAGGCGGCAATTGCTCCAGAGGCCATCGAGCAACGGATTCGCGCCGCGGTGGAGTCGGAGTTGGCGCCTTCGCTGCGGCCAGTGATCAACGCCACGGGCGTGATTTTGCACACAAATCTGGGCCGGGCTCCGCTTTCCGCGGCGGTCACCGGCGAGTTTGAGCGGTCGGCAACGCAGTACTCCAATCTCGAATACGATCTTGCGGTGGGAGCCCGCGGGAAGCGTGACGTGCATCTCTCACGGTTGATCAGGCGGTTGACGGACGCCGAAGCAGCGATCGTGGTGAACAACTGCGCCGCGGCCGTCCTGGTGACGCTGGCGGCACTGGCACGTGGTGGCGAAGTGATCGTCTCACGCGGCGAGTTGATCGAGATCGGAGACGGGTTCCGCATTCCGGAGATCATGGAACAGAGCGGCGCGGTGCTGCGTGAGGTGGGCACGACCAATCGCACGCGGATTGCCGATTACGAGAACGCTATCAACGAAAACTCTCGGCTGCTGTTGCGCGTGCATCCCTCAAATTTCACGGTGAGCGGCTTCACGGAGAAACCGGAGGTTGCCGAGTTGATTGCCCTAGGAAGCCGACGCGGATTGCCAGTGATCGAGGACCTTGGTTCTGGGTGCCTTGTCGATCTGAGAGCGGCGGGAATCCACGAGCCGACGGCGCGGGAGAGTGTTGCGGCAGGCTTCTCGCTGGTCCTTTTCAGCGGAGACAAGCTTCTCGGCGGACCGCAGGCGGGGATTATCGCGGGGAAAAAAGAGCTGGTCGCGAAGGTCCGCCGGCACCCCTTGTTTCGCGCCCTGCGTGTGGACAAACTGGCCATTGCGGCCCTGGAAGCGACATTGCGCGCTTATTTGCGCGCGGCCTGGGACGAAATTCCATCGCAGCGAATGCTTCGGGCATCGCTCGAGGAGATTTCACGCCGCGCTTCGAGATTTGCGGAGACGGTGGGGCCGAGAATCCGGGAGTATGACGCACGCATCGAGACTGCGGAGGGACATTCTCTGGTTGGCGGGGGATCGACGCCCGCGCAATCCCTGCCGACCGTGCTTCTGCGGATTGCGAGCAGCCGGCATTCTGCCTCACAGCTAGAGGCTCGCCTGCGCACAAGCCACTCCGGGATCCCGGTGATTGCGCGGATTGAGGAGGACTGGTTGATCCTCGATTTGCGCACGGTTTTCCCCGGGCAAGGAGCTGCCCTCGCGGACTCTCTGGTTGCTGCGGTAAGCTGAGGCCCTTCCTACTTTTCTATGCTGGCCTTCCAGGTTGCACATCGCTCCCTCAAACCGATTCGGAAATCGGTGCCGAAACTGCGCCCGGGCTGGGCGCTGATTCGCGTGCGATTGGCAGGCATCTGCAATACGGACGTGGAGATTTTGCGCGGCTACCACGCCTTTCGCGGTGTGCCGGGACATGAATTTGTCGGCGAGGTTGCGGATCTGGCGGGAGCGTCTGCGGAGGTTCAAAAACGCTGGCTGGGGAAGCGCGTGGCGGGGGAGATCAACGTGGCGTGCTCCGCTTACGGCTACAAACCGGCGTGTGACTTCTGCCGCCGAGGCTTAAAGACGCACTGCGCGCGCCGTACTGTGCTCGGCATCGTAAGTCACGACGGAGCTTTCGCGGAGTATCTGGCGCTGCCGCTCGGGAATCTGCACCTGGTGCCGGCAAGCATGAGCGATGAAAAAGCAGTTTTTATTGAGCCGCTTGCGGCTGCCTGCGAAATCCTGGACCAGATTCCTATCGAGAAATTCCCTGAAGCGGCCGTGCTTGGCGACGGGAAGCTGGCCCAGTTGATCGCGCTCGTTTTGCGGGCGGCGGGTCGCACAGTCACGCTTTACGGCAAGCACGAGACCAAGCTGAAGCTCCCCCGGCGTGCGGGAATCCAAACGAGGAGAGTTCACGGGGATGCGCGCGATCTGAAGCGTGTGAAGGAGTCCTACCGGCTGGTTGTGGAGGCTACCGGCTCCCCGACGGGCCTGTTGCTGGCGCTACAGATGACCGAGCCGCGGGGCGCGCTGGTGCTGAAATCGACGTTTCACGGCGCGGCGCCGGTGGAGATGTGGCCGATCGTAGTGAAGGAAATTACCGTGGTGGGTTCGCGCTGCGGGCCGTTCGCCAAGGCCATCCAGTTGCTTCGCTCCGGCAAGGTGGACCCCACGCGGCTTATCTCACGCACCTTCCCATTGAAAGGCGCGGCGGAGGCAATCGATTACGCGCAGCGGCCTGGCGTGATGAAGGTGTTGGTGAAGCCTTGAAGCCCTCCAGGCTCCCATTCATCATCCGTTCACCTGCCCTTGATTTTGGCTGATATAACCCCGCAGGTCGCTGCGTATAATCGGAGAACCCTCGAAGCGGAGGTGTGCCGCGATGTGTTCCGTCAAACCGATCCTTGGAATCGCCATCGTTTGGGCCGCGGTGATCCTTGCCGTGGCATTCGCCTTACACGGCACAGCGCAAGGAGGTCTGGTCGTCGCCTATATTGCGAGTGGAGCTGCAGCGACGATCAGCATCCTGGAGGCCGCCCTGCGCAGGCCTCGAGCTGGTAATCCAGAGAACTCTACAGACGGTTGATGCAGGAAGCGACGCAGGCGGCGCCGAAGCCGTTGTCGATATTGACCACGGTCACGTTGGACGCGCAGGAGTTCAGCATACCGAGCAGCGCGGCCACGCCACTGAAGCTGGCTCCGTAGCCCGTGCTGGTGGGCACGGCAATCACCGGAACCGCGACCAAACCGCCCACCACGCTGGGCAACGCGCCTTCCATCCCCGCGATGCAAATGATGACGCGGGCGTCCCCCAGCATTCCGCGATGCTCGAGCAAGCGGTGAATCCCGGCAACGCCGACGTCATAGAGGTGCTCCGCCCGATTGCCCATCATCCGCGCCGTCAGAAGGGCTTCTTCGGCAACGGGAATGTCGCTTGTGCCCGCCGAAACCACCAGGATCGTACCCTTCCCCGTGATTTCCTTGCTACGCTCGATGGTGATGACACCGGAAATGGCATGATACTTCGCGCTGCGGATCACGCGTTTCACGGTTGAGTAGGTCTTCGCGTCCGCGCGGGTCACGAGGATATTCTGCCGTGACTCTTTGTGGCGAATCATCGCGCGCACGATTTCGGCCACCTGCGCGGGCGTCTTCCCCTTGCCAAAAACGACCTCGGCGTAGCCCTGCCGCAGCATGCGGTGGTGATCGACCTTCGCGAAATCGATGTCTTCAAACGGCAGATGCTTCAGCTTGGCCGTGGCATCGCTCACATTGAGCCGCCCACGGCTCACCGCTTCCAGTAATCTGCGAATTTCGGTTTCTTTCATGAGGTTCTCGGAGGGCCGGCGTCAGGGATTCGACTGCCCCATGACCTTTCTCGCCGGCTGGTTATCCGCGTACACGCGCCACTCTTTGACTAATCCATCCTTCACAACGGCCTTCCAAGCCGCGGGGGCGATCCAGTGATTGTCCTTGGAGAGGTTTCCTTTTGGCGCATAGGTTCCCTCTGCCGAACCAAAGGCGGCAACCACGTCGCCTTGCGAGAATATCTCCTCGTGAGACACGCGGTAATCCGGAAACCATTGAAAGTAGCCCGACCAACCCTTGCGCATGGACTCCTTTCCCTGAACGCGGTTGCCAAGGCCGTCCACGAACACGTGATCTACGGTCATCAGCGCGCACAGTTTGTCGACGTCCCGCGCGTTGATGGCGTCGAGAAAAGCAAGAACGACGCCGACCGGTCGGTTGTTGCTCATAGGCGCAACCTCGTTCGTGCACGAAGTTTAACACAGGGAGGAAAAAGCCAAGGAAGTCGCGCCGGCTGCCCTGGAGCGTCTTTGGCTTTGTCGAGAGCCTTGAAAACTCCCGGAAGCGCCGAATCGGATTCTCTGGCCGCGTAGGTACAAGATTAGCAGCAAAAAAAGCTGGTCCCATCCTTAGAACGGGGCGACATAGGCTCGGGTGCCAGCCAGTCTGTCAATTCCCCGTTACAGCGCTATCAGGCAGTGACACACTCGTTCAAACGAATATAAGCTCTCGGTGAAGCTTGGAGACGCTTATGGGTAAATCCACCTTCCTCGTCGCCTTCTTCATTTTCGCTTGTCTAGCTGCCCCACTCTCGGTTCACAGTCAAAAACAACTGGCGAAATCGCCGAAAATCCTGTCGGCCAAGACCGTTTACTTTGATGACCAGACTGGTGTTGATGCTGTGGGGGCCGCGGCACTGGCTCAACTGCAGAAATGGGGACGATTTCAAATCGTTCAAGACAAGAAGTTGGCGGATTTAGTTCTTCTATTGTCAGCCGACCCGTACCACGGGGGCTATATCATTTTTGCCAGCGGTCGAACTGGCACGGTGGATTCAAGCGGACATGTCCAGGAGGACCGCGTCCCCAACTACAATAGGCAGGCACCGGTTCGTGACGCGTATCTGACAGTGATCGACCCAAAGACCGGGCAAAATCTGTGGAGCGACTCTCACGTGTGGGGAGGACTGCTGACAGGAACCAACAGTGCAGGCAAACGCCTGGTTGAGAAATTGGAGAAGCAAGTCGGGAAATAACCGCACGAATCTGCCGCTGTCCTAATACTTTCAGGGTGGCAGCCACGGTCGAGTCCCGATTAAGGCAGCTCATCGGAGACTGACCCGCTACTCGGTGCCGACTGTGCTTGACTTGCTGTGCCGCCGCTGCGAGACTCGAATTCTCCGCATATTTCCATGGCTGCCATCCAAGGACGAATCATCACGATAGGTGTAACCGGGGCGAGCGGTGCGGTCCTGGCGCAGAAAGCGCTCGCGCTGCTGGAGGATGACCCGTGTGTGTCGCGCATTCATTTGGTCGTCAGCGAGACCGGCCAGCGGCTCTTTTCTGAAGAGCTAAGGATCACTTCGGGCGAACTGAAGAAGTTGCCTGGACGCATTTTGGGACGCAATCCCAAGAAGATTGAAGTGATTCCCAACAAGGACGTCGGCGCTTCGATCGCATCCGGAAGCTACGCGGTGGATGCGATGATTGTCATCCCCTGCACGGTGGGCGCACTCGCGTCGATTGCGGGCGGCTTGTGCGACGACCTGGTGGCGCGCGCGGCCGACGTCATGCTGAAAGAAGGCCGGAAGCTGGTGCTTTGCGTGCGCGATACGCCCTTCAATCGCATCCACCTCGAGAATATGCTGCGGGCGCAGCAGGCGGGCGCGGTGATCATGCCCGTGGTGCCGGCGTTCTATTTCAGGCCCAAATCCATCGACGAAATCGTCACGCAGTACGTCTGCCGCGTGCTCGCGCAGGCGGGATTGCCACAGGAAAAAATGTACCGGTGGACCGGAAGCGCCGCCGGGGCGAAGGGGGAGAGGTAACGGCGATGGCAGAGCGCATTCGCACGGTGCTCGAGATGATTAAGTTCGAGCACTCGGTTTTTGCCCTGCCCTTCGCCCTGACTGGGGCGTTGCTGGCCGCGCGCGCCACCGCGCACGCCTGGCCGACATTGCGGCAGATTTTGTGGATCGTCGTGGCCATGGTGGCGGCGCGTTCGGCCGCCATGACGCTGAACCGCATCGCGGACCTTCGTTATGACAAGGAAAATCCGCGCACGAAGATGCGGGCGCTGGCCACGGGAGCTCTCTCGGTTTCGTTCGCGTGGATTTTCACGCTGGCGGCCGTAGCGGTTTTCTTTGTGGCGGCCTGGCAACTGAATCCGCTGGCCCTGAAACTTGCGCCGGTAGCCCTTGTGGTGCTTTTCTTTTATTCCTACACGAAACGGTTTACGCACTGGTCGCACCTGTTCCTGGGGTTCGCGCTCGGCATATCGCCCGCGGCGGCCTGGATCGCCATCACGGGCAGTCTCGACCTGCGAATGTTGATCCTTTGCGCCGCGGTGACGCTGTGGGTCGGCGGCTTCGATGTCCTGTACGCGTGTCAGGACATCGCTTTCGATAGAGAGGCCGGGCTCTTTTCCGTGCCGAAGCGATTCGGCATCGCCAATGCCTTGCGGATCGCGCGACTCATGCATGTTGGCGTGGTGCTTTTGTTGAGTGGGCTGGCCGCGAGTTTTGGATTGCCGTGGCCGGCGTGGGCGGGCATCGTGGTGGTCGCGGGATTGCTGGCCTACGAACATTCACTGGTGAAGGCCAATGACCTGAGCAGGCTGAACGCTGCGTTTTTCACCGTGAACGGCTATATTAGTATGCTGTTTTTGCTGTTTTGGGGCGCGGCGGCGGCAGTTTGGTGCGTTTGAACCGTTCGAAAATCGAGAAGCCGTGGCACCCTGGCCGTCTCAGGGCATAATGGAAGAGTAGAACCGTGGCGGAACTGACCATCAACGACGCGCGCTTGAAGCCCATCGCCGACAAGGTGCTGGGGGGCGAGCGCCTGTCCTTTGACGACGGCGTTGCGCTTTACAAGACGCCCGACCTGCTGGCAGTCGGCTGGCTTGCGAATTATGTGCGCGAAAAGCGGCACGGCAACGTGACCTATTACAACGTCAACCGCCACATCAATCCGACGAACGTTTGCGTGGCCCATTGCAAGCTCTGCGCCTTTGGCCGCGATCCCGGCGCTCCCGGAGCGTACACCTTTGCCCTCGAGGAGATTTACGAGCGGGCCGCGCAAGGGGTGCGGGAAGGCGCCACGGAGTTTCACATTGTCGGCGGGCTGCATCCCGATCTTCCCTTCGACTATTTTCTGGAATTGATCCGCGGGCTGAAGCAACAGCACCCGCACGTGCATCTGAAGGCTTTCACGATGGTGGAGGTGCACTATTTCGCGCGCATCGCGAAGCTCACGATCGACGAAACCCTTCGGGCGATGAAGGAAGCGGGCGTGGATTCCTGTCCGGGCGGCGGCGCGGAGATTTTTCATCCCCGCGTGCGGCGAATCATTTGCGACCATAAAGTGAGCGGGCGAATGTGGCTCAGCATGGCGAAAAAGGCACACCGCATCGGATTGCCATCGAATGCCACCATGCTCTACGGCCACGTCGAGACGGCCGAGGAGCGCGTCGATCATCTCGTGCTGCTGCGCGAGGCTCAAGACGAAACCCACGGGTTTGTGGCGTTCATCCCGCTGGCGTTCCACCCGGACAACACGCCGCTTGCGCACATTCCGAAGCCAACCGGCTACGACGATTTGCGGAACATCGCCGTCTCGCGCTTGATGCTCGACAATTTCGATCACATCAAGGCCTACTGGGTCATGCTGACACCCAGCATCGCGCAAATCG
>Ga0335077_10007418_pt1 | contig 13562 bp, 9 predicted proteins | sample Lox_Sample_31_FD_207151 | JGI IMG/M metagenome (GOLD analysis project Ga0335077, IMG submission 207151) | Soil microbial communities from Loxahatchee National Wildlife Refuge, Florida, United States - Lox_Sample_3.1 | ecosystem: Environmental > Terrestrial > Soil > Wetlands | place: USA: Florida...
AAGCTCGCCAGCGCCTGCGGACTTCGTCTACACCGAAGCTCTCTCCATCAACAATCTGGGCGAAATCTCCGGAGACGTAAGCAGTGACTACTGGAATACACAGCTTGCCGTCGTCTGGAAGAATGCCTCCCAAACGAAGTCCGTTTGGACGTTGACTCCACTTGCGACCCTTTCGGGAACCCAAATAGGGGCTAGCGTAGCATACGGGATCAATGACCGGGGGAACGTTTTGGGTGTCAGCATGGATGCCAACGGTAATGAGTTAGCCACGCTCTGGCGCGCCAAGGATCCCGGCACACCGACCATCATTGGGTTCCCCGGTGATTACAGCCGGGCGATGCAAGAAAATATCTTCGGAATCGTCGTGGGCAGGTACAGTTACGGCGGTGGCCCAGTCCAGGCGGCTGCTGTCGGAATCCACTGATTCGCAGACTGCGCAAGAAAACTGCGAAGGGGGCCGGCGTGAGTCGCCTCGACGGCCACAAAGAGGGACGCGCCATGCCGACCCCGAGCAGGCGTCACGACCAACGCGCAGACTGCAAGACGAATTCGTGGCGCGCACAAGCAGCCAATTCAGTTCACTGCCGGGGAAGGGAGGAAAAGATGCCACGCCATTCCGCACATCGGACCTTTCAGATCCTTATCCACTCGAGCCTCGCGCTCGCTTTGGGACTTACGTTCGCGGCCCGCGTGATTTCCGCCCAAGAGCCTTCACGAAATTACACGTTTCTAGTCGCTTCCGGATTCCTGTGCGATCCCGATCATGCCGACGCCTGCCCCGCCATCGCCAAGACAGCCAGCGGCGACACCTTTGAGTTGAGCGGCGCGGGCACTTTCTCTCCGCATGACAAGTCCGTCATGGCAGCTGGCACATTTACACGTAAATCTCCCGCAGGCGTCGTGATCGAGACTGGAGTTTGGCTCGCAAGCGCGCTCGTGAGTTTTGATTCCTACGGTCTCGCTCCGGAGGCCTTGCGGTCTGCCAACCCTCCGTGGAAGTACATGCACGAAGGCTCGGTGATGCGAACGCTTATGCATCTGGGGCCCACTGCAGCCGGCGGCCTCGCCGTTGTCCGCATCCGGTTATTCCCATTAGCCGGCGCGCCGCAAAACGCTCTCTTGCAGGTGAACTGCGCCTTGGGAGACGTGCCCCGCGAACGCCAGGTGGAAGGCATTCGACTTACTCTGGAAAGGAATGGCGTCGAATTCTCTGAGGAAGTGAGCGGCCGCGTGATGCTCCTCGTCATGCGGACTGAGGTCGGCGCGCCCGCTAAGGCGCCACAGCGGGAGGTCGCTCCGGATTAACGCGTTAGTCTGAAGCCTGACCGAATAGGGGACATCGCCTCGGCTTGACATTTCGCCTTTTATTCGCCTATAATACTCCCCGCGCTTGATTCCCTAAACCTTCCCTAGGAGCCGGGTCCAATGGCCTCGCAAAGACGCGCCGCTCGCTTGCCGAAACGCCGCATTCCCGCGCGCGCCATGCCCCAACCACCCGCCGGTTCCACGAAATCCCACGCCCTCCTGATCCTCATTCTCGTCCCCGGCTTGGTTTTCTTCATGTCTCGGAAGGCGGTGGACCACGCCCAGAATAATCCGCCGGTCTTCGACCGGTGGCCCGCCTCCGCGCCCATCTCGGCTGTCGGCCCCCACGCGCAGGCCATCGTCTCGCCCGCCCGGTACGACCTCGACTCTCCCGCGCCCAATCTCATTTACGCGCGCGCCATGTTCCTGGCCCAGAGCTATGACAGCCGCCCCTATTGGCGACATTCGAAACTCGAAGTGGGCGCGCCCACTAACCGCGTCACCGCCGACCTCGCCATCGAGCATTTGATCCCTTGCGAAAGCATGGGCAAAGCGGTCGACCGTATCGATTCCAACGGCAAAATGTCGTACGGCATTCTGCAATTTCAGGATTGGGACGAATGGCAGAGAGTTTCCGGAATCTCCGGCGATCCCGACAACACCGCCGACGCCATCCGCATGGCCGAGTGGGCCATCGAGAACGGCATGATTAATCACTGGACCTGCGCCAGCATCCTCAAAATGATCTAGCCCTGGGAGGTCAATCTCCCGATTGGCGCGCCTTTGCCTTGGCATTTCCCGGGAGCGCCAATCTCTCGATTGGCGTGTTTCCCAATCCTCTTTTCAAATGTGAATTTCAAATCTGAATCGAATCCGCGGCCGCGCCGCGGCGCAGACAAGGCGCACCTCAGACTTCCGGTGATTCCATCAGGGGCGGGCGCTCAGGAGAACGAACCTATCTTGCTTCTTCCGCCGATGCGGAAGCGGCGGCAGATGCGGTTGCGGTGAGCTTCTTATATTCGGCCTTGGCTTGGCGAAGTATCGGGATGTTGGGGTCCGCGTCTTTCCAGGTGGTGAAAAAATCGTCGTAGGCCTTGCGGCTTTTCTCGCGGTCGCCTTGCATCGCATAGGCCCGCGCCACACCCAGTTGCGCCAGCGGAGCATACACTTGCCACCAACCCGCCCCCCGCTCACCCAGAAGCTTCTCGAGGTCGGCGACCGCCTTCGCGGGATCTCCGGCAGCCATGTACGCTTGTGCGCGTTGGTAGTTGACGTCCAGGCTGTAATGGCTCAGGTTCATTTCCGCCAGCAAATCCACGGCCTTGCCCGCGTTTCCTCGCTGCCGCTCGATGACCGACCGAACGACCGGCAGGAACACGTTCTGTTGAATTGTGTCTTCAGGTCGAATCCGGTCCAGTTTCGCCGCTAACGCTTCCGCGCGCGTTAGGTCGCCGGCATCTGCGAATGCCTCGGCACAACGCCAGAGCGCGTCAGGGCTCTCTCTATCGCCCTCTCCAGCATTGCGGCAGAGCTGGCGCGCCAGCGTGTAGTTCCCAACAAAGGATTCAAGCTGGCCGTGCGCAGAAAGTTCGTCGGCAACGTTTTCCATCCGGCCCGCGCGGGTCTGAAGGTTCACAAGCGTCTGGCTGAGCGAGCGGAATTTGCCGAGGTCGCCGCGCAGGAACGCGAACTGCATCTGCAATTGGAGCCAGCCGGTATCGTCGGCTGGAAATTCTCCCGCAATGTGTTCCATCGCTGCGCTGTCATGCTCGATATAGGCGATCCGGTAGAGCATATCGAGTTGATAGGAAAACAGGGACCCCTTCTGTTGCCACAGCTCGAGGACTTTCTTGGCGTCGTCAAAGCGGCCCATGCTCAGGAGCACTTGGCTTTTGTTCGTGTAGTAATAGACGGCGGGCGCCGGCGAATGGTCGATCGCCCAGTCGAATTCCCGCAGCGCCTCTTCCATTTTGCCGCGCTCCTCGTAATTGATCCCCAGTAAGTCGGCGGCATTGACGCTGCGCGGATACGCCTGCTGGTACAGAACAAGTACCGCGTATTCCTTATCCAGGTTGCCCGTTATGTTCCAATAATATGTGGAGGTAGCCAGAAAATTCTCTTCTTGCGTCAGACGGCTGTCCTTCAACTCGAAGGCCCGGGCGAAATTCTTCCTCGAAGCTTCCTCATCGCCAATGCCGTGATACGCGCCACCGAGCATGACGTAAGCAGAACAGAACTTGGGGTCCAGCTCGACGGCTCTCTCAAAGAAGGCGATGCCCTCGCGAATATTCCCCGAACGATACGATGTCAGGCCCGTTCGGTAGGCTTGTAGCGCCTCGAGCGAGCTCGTGGTCGCCAGATCAAGCGGCGTGTTGTATTTTTCCAAAGAACTCAGGCTCTCGCCCAATTGTCTCCGCAAATCCGAAGCTGCCCTGCCGAGCGCCGCGACCACCTTATCCTTGCTCTCCGCCTCCTCTTGCCGTCTCGCGATGACCTTTTCGGTCTGGGCGTCGATCGCTTCAAGCGTGATCAGGTATCTGTCTCCGAAGGCGGCAATCTCGGGCACCACCACGGCCTTGAGCCCCTGCCGTTTGCAGATTTCGATGCCGATTTCTCGTGTCACTGCCTCGTTGGGATCCTGGCGCATCGTCCGCAGCGTCTCGTGGACCAATCCTTCCGGGAGGAGGCTCAAGAATGGGGACTCGGTGAGCTTCATTTCGAGAGGCTTGTCGAGGTTGTCGAAAATGGGATCGCCGGTCTTGTTCACGAAGCTCGTCAGTACGATCACATCGCTCTCGGTCAGCACAGGCCGGACGAAATATGCCCGCCATACCGCGATGCCGGCGACTATCAACAACGCTGCGACACCGGCCGCCACGGCAACGCGCCGCTTGTTCCATGTTCCGTGCGCCGCCCGCGATGGTAGAGCCGGCCCCAGGTCCAATTCCACCGTGGCTCCTGCGGGCGGCACGCCGTTTTCCACGTGAGCGATGAAGCGATAGCCGCGGCGGGGCAAAGTCTCGATGTAGCGGGGTTCCTCGGCTGAATCGCTCAGCACGTCGCGCAGCTTCTTGATCGCGCTGTTCAGACCCGTATCGAAATCAACAAAAGTGTCTGCAGGCCAGAGTTTCTCGCGGAATTCCTCGCGCGTAACCACATCGCCTGCATGCTCCAGCAAAATCACAAGCACTTGGAAAGGTTGGTCCTGAAGCTTTAGCCGGATGCCGTGCTTATGCAATTCGCCCGAACGCAAGTCCACATCGAACGCGCCGAAGCGCATTTTGCGGTTCCGGCCAGTCACTTCCATAGCAGGGTCTCGAGAGGCCGGGAGTGTAGCACCAATTGTCTTGAGGCCGAAGGAGTATGTGCCGGACCAAGTGCGTTCCCATGTAACTCTCCTGAATTCAAAGACCTGCACCATCAGAACCAAACCATTTGTAGACCATATGCCCGCCATTGCGCCTCAAACCGCTTCAGGCCAATGTCGGCGCGCTCGGGCGGGTCGGCGCTCGGAAAAACAGCCGAGGAGGCAGTTATGGGACGGATGCGACAAATCGAGACGCTTCGTGTCGTCCTGCTTGTGAGCCTGACCGTCGCTTTGGCTGCGTGCGGCGGTGGGAGCGAGAGAACCTTACCACCCCCGCTGTCCAACCCGGCTGCCGTGTTGGTTTCGTTATCACCAACGAGCGTTCTCGCCAGCGGAGATGCGTTCACGCTGACCGTCAATGGATCGAACTTCGGCTCCTCCGCCGTTGTGGGCTGGAATGGGCAAGCCGTTCCCACCACCGTTGTCAGCAGCCAGCAGGTGACGGCGGCAATTTCGCAGTCGCTCATCGCTTCGGCCGGGGTCGTCACTATCTCGGTTCAGAACGCGGATTCCAACGCGTCGAACGGGCTTCAGTTCAGCGTCAATAATCCCACCCCCCAGATCACTTCCATCTCCCCCGACACCGTGATGGCGGGGTCCCCACCCGTGCTTTTGACGATAAACGGTTCGGGCTTTGAGGCTACTACATACTTGCTTATCAACGGCAGTGCCCAGCCGCCCCAGTCACAAACGCCCACGCAACTGCAGCTGACAATTCCAAGCAACCAGCTCGCTACGGCTACATCCATTACGATCTCCGCTGCAAATCTCGCGCCGACGGCGGGACCTTCCAACCAGGTCGCGTTCACCGTAACTCCATTTACGAGTAACCCTGCCCCGGCGTTGACTTCCGCTTTGGACCCGTCCGTTCCGGCGGGTTGGCCGGGGTTCCAGTTGCATGTGTTCGGCACCAACTTCGTCGCGGCCTCCGTCCTGCAATGGAACGGGGTAAACCGGCCGACCACGGTGATTAGCAGCACCGAACTCGCCGGAGCAATCCCCGCCGGCCAATTGACTTCGCCGGGAACGGTCCAGGTGTCCGTAGGCAATCCGTCGCCTGGTGGAGGCGCCTCCGGCCCGTTGTCGATCGAGATCCAGTCCTTTTCGCCGAATGCCACGGGGGTAATCGAGCGATCGGACATCGGAACGGATCTTACGGAACCAGACGGTGGCAGTGGATTTCCGGCGGTCAGCAGCAATGGCCGGTTTGTGGCTCTTGTCTCCTCGGCTGACAACCTCTTTCCGAACACCCAAACTGAATTCGAAGACAACCTGTTCCTCCGCGACACGTGTATCGGCGCGCCGGCCGGCTGTGTGCCATCCTTGACGTTCATTTCGCCCGCCTGGGATCGCACGCCCGCGATCAGCGCCGACGGCCGCTTCGTGGCATTTGTTTCCGATGCGGGCATCTCAATGTACGACAGTTGTGCGGGTGCTCCTGCCGGATGCGTTCCCGGCACTCGGATCATCGATGACTCCTCAAATGGGCAAGACGGCCAGGCTTCATTGAGCGCAGACGGTCGCTTCGCCGTGTTTTTTTCGGGAGATCTCGACTGCGGCTATTGGGATGTTTGCGACGGTGCCCGGGTTTTTCTAGACGATACCTGCGCTGGAACGTCGTCTGGCTGTACACCCGGCTCTCAGGCGATTTCTTCGTTCGTCGAAGCTTATAATGAGTCCGGCACGAGTCTGTTGGGCACAGCTCATCCTTCCATCAGTCCAGACGGCCGTTTCGTTGTTTTCAATACGAACACTACCGATGTGACCCTCTACGATTCTTGCCAAGGTGCGGGGGCGAGTTGCTCACCGTCCAGCACTGTGGTTTCCGTGGCCCATGACGGCGGCCCGTCGGACGGAATCAGTTTTGGAGCCTTCGTCAGTGCGGGCGGCCGATATGTGGCGTTCCTCTCCTCGGCAAGCAATCTCGTGCCGGGCAATGTCACACCGGGTATCTTTCGAGTTTATTTGCGCGATATGTGCACGGGAGCGCCCTCCGGATGCACGCCGGCAACTACGTTGATTGCCGTCGCGGGCGACTCGAGCTACGCCGTGACCGACCCTTCCATCAGCGCCGACGGACGATATGTTGCGTTCGCTTCGGCGGCGGACGACTTGGTCCCGGGCGATACCAACGGAGTGCAGGATATTTTCGTGCGCGATACTTGTGCCGGGGTTTCGACCGGCTGCACCCCTTCGACTGCCCGAGTCTCTATCGCGCTGGATGGCACGCAGGGGAATGGCGACTCGTTTGGACCCGCGATCAGCGCGGATGGACGCTTCGTTGTCTTCAGTTCGACGGCGAAGTTGGGGCCAGGGAACCCCTCCAATGAGGACGTCTATCTGGCGCGTCACTGACGAGGAAGGCGTGTACATGAAGGTCGCCCGGGCCGTTCTTGCCGCGCGAGCGGCATTCAGTGACATAGGTGGAGGTTTCATGGGACGGATGAGACAAAACAGGACGTTTGCGGTCGCCCTATTGATGGGCCTGACAGTCGCTTTGGCCGCGTGCGGCGGCAGGAGTGAGGCAATCGTACCGACTCCGCCGCCCAGCAATCCGACTCGCTCGATACCGTCGCTGTCGCCGGCGAGTGCCGTTGCCGGCTCCAGTGATTTCACGCTGACAGTCACCGGATCGGGCTTCAACTCCTCGACTGTCGTCCTTTTTGGATTAGCCTATCCCGTTCCCACCTCGCTCGTGAGCAGCACGCAAGTGACGGCCGCAATTCCGTCGAGTTTGATTGGTAGCGCCGGCTACGTAAACGTTTATGTTCAGACCGGCGGCTCCCTCAATCCAGTGCCACTGCAATTCCGCGTCAATAATCCGGCTCCGCAAATCTCATCCGTCGTTCCCGACACTGCATCGGCGGGCGCGGCGCCCGTGGTCGTGACAATAAACTGTTCAAACTGCAACATCTTCAGCGGTCCAAACTTCGAAACGTTTGAAGCAACGCTTCTGATCAATGGCAGCCCGCGGCAAGTCAATTCATTCACCGACACACAGCTCGTGACCACACTCTCGGCGAGTGATCTGGCCACCGCCGGGACGATCTCCATATCCGTTGTGAATCCGGACCCTACCGTAGGGCCATCGAACCAGTTCCCTTTCACCGTAACTCAAGCTACGAGCAACCCGCAGCCGACACTGGTTTCGGCCTCGGATGCGTCCGTGCCACAGGGTTGGCCCGGATTCCCCCTCACCGTATATGGCACGGGCTTCGTGGCGGGCTCCGTGGTGCAATGGGGCGGCTTGGACCGGCAGACCACGGCCGTCAGCAGCACGGAGCTCCAGGCCGCCATTCCCGCGAGCGATTTGACTTCTCCGGGAACGGTCCAGGTGTCGGTCACCAATCCATCGCCCGGCGGAGGCACCACGAGCACGCTGCCCATTCAGGTTCAAGCAATCCCGTCAGGCGCCATCGGAGTGATCGATCGCTCCGATATCGGGACCGGCCTCACCCAGCCAACTGGCGATAACGTGTTCGCGGCGATCAGCGCCGATGGGAGGTATGTGGTCTTTCAGTCCGACCTCGCCAACCCCAGCGCCAACCCATCGGGCGTGCCAGCTCTCTTGCTCCGCGATACCTGCATTGGCGCGCCAGACGGCTGTGTGCCGTCCGTAACGCCGGTGCCGGGTTCTCCCACTCCTCCTGACGGCTCGTGGAATGATGCCCCCTACAAGCCCGCAATCAGCGCCAACGGACGATTCATAGGGTTCAGCTCCACGGCGGAATTCGTACTCTACGATACGTGTCTCGGCGGGCCGGCTGGCTGTGTCCCCGCCGGTTGGACGGTCTACGGATCGGGCGGAGTGATCACCGGCGGTTACACAGTGGGCGAAGTCTCGCTCAGCGCCGATGGCCGTTTCGCCGCCTCTACCTTCGGAACTTACGGCTGCAATTGGGCAAACGATTGCGTGGATATCGGCGACGTGAACTTCAACGATACCTGCGCTGGAGCCTCTTCTGACTGCGTGCCAAGCGGCGTGGTGTTTAGTACCGACGGGGCAGGGGAGGCACCGGCGGCTGAGGCATATCGTCCCGCCATCAGCCCCGATGGGCGCTATGTCGCCTTTAACTGGAGCGATAGCGATCCCTACAGCTGGCCGGATTCTCTGAGCAATCTATGGCTCTTCGATTCCTGTCAGGGCGCAACCGCGGACTGCTCGTTCTCCCAAACCCTGATTACCGTGGCCATCGATGGCGGCCGAGCAGACGCATACAGTCAGGGAGCCACCATCAGCACTGGCGGGCGATACGTTGCCTTCGTCTCTTACGCCAGCAACCTTGTGCCGGGCATCCCTGACACCAGCGTTCTCCGGCTTTACCTCCGTGACATGTGCATAGGCGCTCCCTCTGGCTGCGTCCCCACAACAACGCTCGTTTTGCCGGTTGGCGACGGGGTAAACCCGGACGCTCCCTCCATCAGCGCCGATGGGCGGTACATCGCGTTCGCATCGGCGGCCAATGACCTGGCGGCTGGAGACACCAACGGAGCAAGCGATGTCTTTGTGCACGACACGTGCATCGGCGTTTCTTCCGGCTGCACACCTTCTACCGTACGAGTTTCTGTAGCTCTGGACGGGACTCAAGGGAATGGTGATTCCGGCAAACCGGTCATCAGCGCCGACGGCCGTTTCGTCGTCTTCATCTCCCCGGCGAAGCTGGCCCCGGGAGCGCCCAACGCCCTCGGAAGCGACGTCTATGTCGCGCGTCACTAAGGAAGCAAAAAATGCGCATCGATCTGCGGCGTTTCTTGATCTTGCGGTCTGGCTCCATTGCAGGAGCCGCAGGTCCTTCAAGTGTGAAATCGCCGAGACGGACTTCTTGTGCTGCAATCTCCTGCGCGAATACCGGCACGCCTTGCTGCCCAAGAACTATCTCGGCAATGAAAGAGCAAATCTGAAATCTGGAGGTTATCCATGAAGAGCAAACGATCGTGGTTGGCGGCGGGCATTTTTGCAGTGCTGATGTTGGCAGGAAGTACCGGCACTCCGGCTCAGAATCGCATCCCTGAACACCTCAGCGGTTTGATTAACGACTACACGCCCTCGAATGTCGCAGGCGGCCCTTACGAAATGCGCGGCAAATGGTCGCTGCGTCTGCACCACGAATCGCATACTGCCGACTTCTCGGCGTTCATGAACATGGAGACATCCGACTACGGCATTTCAGACGGCAACGTCGATCCCACAAACCCTGACACCCGCGGCGCTCACACTCACCACATCACCATGACCGGCACCATCAGCTACGACACCAGCCTTTGCCCCTCCTTTAAGGCTCCCGCCCCGACCCCTGTTTTTATGGTGAGTAACACGGCGAGCATCACCGGGAACGGAAGCCCAGCGCCATTCGAGAAGACGGGGCCATCGACGCTGGAGGTCTGCGTCTACGGAGGAACAGAGGTCGCGTTTTCGAACATTACCCTACAGTTAATAGGACCTGCCACCGGCCATTTCGGCTCTCAGGCCATCCACGGCGTCGTCCGCTTCCCTCGAAATTCGAACGAAGGTGACCACGATCGCGATAACGACAAACATTAGGACCGCAGTCTCTGCTCGGTGTGGCTTCCAGTTGAAAGCAGCCCTGGCGGCCACCCGTTTCAGCATTGGTGGCGGGATGCCCACCCTTCGCGATTCCGATGTTTCGGGACCGAAAGGTGGGCCTCCCCGCCGGAGGCCTCCGGATCACAAGTCCTTCAATTATCGCCCGAAGCAGAAGCCGCCCTTGCCGCAGACAATCCGAGCCTGATGTTTCAAGAATCGTCGGTGTGGGCACAGGGAGCAATCGGGGATACCGCAGACGTCTTCCTAGGAAATGGCGAGGGCTATACATTCTAAATATTGAGTTCGCTCAGTTGTTGCAGAACGGGGCCAACGGAAGCTTAGACAGCATAACGTGGCGCATTATCTATTGATGGTATCCTGACATGCCATGAAGGTGGGGGAGTTTAAAGTTTCTTTCGGTCGGGTCGCTCGGACGCTGAAGTACGAGGACAGCGACGGGACTATAACATTCCCGTTCGATGTGAGCCCAAGCGAGAAATCGCCCGGACACTGGAAACTACACATGGCCTTGGAGGGAGTAATCGAAGAAGGAAAGATACTTGACTGCTCAACGGAAAAAGTACGGCATCGCATGGCAACGGCGTTTGAAAGAACACGACAGTTCGCTTCATCATGTGGCTACGAGGTCGTGACAGAGACGTGACGCTAGCGTTTCGCATTTTTGCTCCGGGTTCCAGGGATTGTTGACACAAACTCTGACGCCTGGGACCGTAAGCCTCTCCCAATCAATCATTCTCGGCCAACAAATCCACCCGTCGGGTGCCCCACGCTCCCGTTCTTGGAGCGTGGGTGTTTTCGGTCTACATGTACAGGAACCCGGTGAAGCGGGGTCTCGTGCGGAACCCGAAAGACTGGACTTGGAGCAGCTACCGCTTCTACATGCGCACAGGAACAGTGCTACTATCGCTCGATCCCGGCGAATGAGCTCGGGCGGAACAGACCCACCGTTCGAAAACCGCGAACGATTGGGGCACCCAGCGGCCGGATTCTTCGACCTCGGTTCGTCGCCGACAGAGGCTTGCGTTTACGTGCTTGGCCCAACCACTCCGCGACACGTGGGGCACCCGGCATAAACTAAGGTATGGATTGGAGATAGTTCATCGATGTCCCGTCGTTCGTTAGTTCTACTTTTGCTCCTCGGGCTCGCATGGCCAGGGGGAGTGCGGGCTGGCGGTCAGCAAGCCAAACCCGACGTAAACCAATATGACGAAGCGGGTACTTTCAGAATCACTCTTGATGTTCCACTCGCTCAGCGGTCGAAGATTTCACGGGAGATTGATGCCTTCATTTGGGATCATTGGAGTGGTCACCAACGAGGAAGGCTTCGGATCGTTGCTCAAACGATTGAAGGCCAGACTACGTTTCAGACCATTTTTATAGAGCCGGATTCCCACGGCCGCTGGCGGATTCGCGATGAATGGCACCCGGACCCCAGGCCCGGCAAATCGCCAGAAGCTGTGGATGAGTACGACGAAGTACGCCGTACTGACGTGAACACTGGAGAGGTCATTCCTAATTCTCAGAAACGTGCGGCGGGAACTTACGAGCTTCTCCTCATTAACAAGCCACGAGGATTAGAGACACCGTTTTGACGCAGGCGTCCGCCGGGTGCCCCAGGGTTTCTCCGCCCAGGAGCGTAAGCCTCTCCCAATCAATCATTCTCGGCCAAGGAATCCAACCGTCGGGTGCCCCATGCTCCCGTTCTTGGAGCGTGGGTGGTTTCGGTCTCGACGCCGCCTGTGGCCCTCCACCCTGCTTAGCATAGCAAGCAAACGATGCAGCGACAGCGACCGCGCGTTTTATCCCCGAGTTCGAAGTCTCGCCAAGACACCGCGATGCGAACCGTCAACGTTTCCTTGCTCGGCATCGCAAGCAAGATTCACGTACTCCCGCCGCCCCGCCCGTTTTGTGCTATGAACAACGATGGGTGAGTGCGCCCACGAATGGCGCGCGCGAGAAAGGAGGGGACACGAAGGGAGGCGGAAGCCGGTGTGTCAACCGGCCGGAACTCGAAGGCGAAGGGAAAGCGATTTCTAATATACAGTTGCGCGATTAGAAATCGTCCTAACTCGTTGAAAACACTCGCCCGGCACCGCTTCTAATATACGTTAACGCGGTGACACGCTGGCGTCCACGCGACGCGGCAAACGACAAAACTCCGCTGCCGCCCTCCATCACACGCTATAATGGATCCGGCGGGTGAGTCGGGCGATCGCTGGCTTGCCCTGAGTTCGCTGTCGGCTAACGAAGGGCTTGCCCTGAGTTCGCCGCAAGGCGGATAAAGGGTCGGCGGGAGGAAAGTCCGGACTCCGATATCCCTTCGGCTCCTTCGGGAGTCTCAGGGTGAAGGGCAACGCGCCTGGTAACGCCAGGGGGTTGCGTTTCGAATCGCGCGCAAGCGCCTTCCGAGACGCGGCCACGGAAAGTGCCACAGAAAATAGACCGCCGGTGAGCTTGCACCCCTGCGGCAGGCCTGAGGTAACACCGAGGGCTCGCCTCTTTCGGTCGAGCGCATTTGGCAAGGGTGAAAAGGTGGGGTAAGAGCCCACCGCTCGCGTGGCAACACGTGAGGCACGGAAAACCCCGCGTGGAGCAAGGCCAAATAGGAGGGGAGGGCTGGCCCGGCCCGCAAGCGTCCCGTTCGCAAGAACGTGACGCCGCGACCCTCGGGTAGGCTGCTTGAGTCCCGGAGCGATCCGGGACCTAGAGGAATGATCGCCTCACGGCCGCGCTGCGATTTCGCGGCACGGCCGGAGACAGAATCCGGCTTACAGACTCACCCGCCAATTTCTTTTAGTGCCGCCAGGGCCTGACCACCGCTCTCGCCGGATACTTCCGCATGAACGTTTCGGTCATATGGCAGCCCCAGCAGACCGGCACGCATTCGGAAAATGCCGCCGGCAATTGCTCGGCCGGTAAGTTCTTCCATTCGACGGTTTTGCGGTCGATGATTCTCATCAGTGCGGGCGCGTGGTCAAGGTGGCTCAGCGGATAGATTGGCTTGCCGCAGAAGACGCACTTCTTGTCCGCGAACCACTCCGAGGCCATGTCCCACACTCGATGATCCTTCGGGTCCCGCTCGATCTGGCAAACGCAATCCTGATCGCAGTCACGTCGTTCGGGCCATCGCGAGCACGAACTCAACCGGACCTCGCCTTTGTTGAAGAACTCGCTGAGCGCCGCACGAAAGATTCCGACGTGCACAGCGGCGGGCTGGCGGGTCTCGGGGCACCGCACCACCATCAGACCGTGATACCTCCACGCGTGAGACGCCGCCGCCAGGCGGCGAACCAGAAAGGCCATCGCAATCACGATCAACGCAAC
>Ga0335077_10007419_pt1 | contig 13560 bp, 9 predicted proteins | sample Lox_Sample_31_FD_207151 | JGI IMG/M metagenome (GOLD analysis project Ga0335077, IMG submission 207151) | Soil microbial communities from Loxahatchee National Wildlife Refuge, Florida, United States - Lox_Sample_3.1 | ecosystem: Environmental > Terrestrial > Soil > Wetlands | place: USA: Florida...
CTCTGCCCGGACGCCGTCTGGGTCCCCCCGACGTTCGCGAAGTACGAGCGGGCCGCCCACGAGGTGCGCGAGCTGCTGCGGCCGCGCGCCCGGGTCCTCGTCCCCTACAGCATCGACGAGTGCCTGCTCCTGGTCGCGGTCCCCTCCGGGGAGCAGGCGCGGGAGCTCGCGCTCGAGCTCCAGCGGGAGCTCCGCGCCCGGCTCGGGCTCGCGGCGTCGATCGGCGTGGCGACCTCGCGCACCGTCGCGAAGATCGCGAGCGACCGGGCCAAGCCGGGAGGGGTCCTCCTGGTCCCGCCGACGGAGGTCGCCGCGTTCCTGGCCCCCCTCCCGGTCCGCGCGATCCCGGGCGTCGGCCCGCGGACCGAGGAGATCCTCCACGCGCACGGCGTCCGGACGATCGGCGAGCTCGCCTCCCGGCGGCCGGTCGAGCTCCTGCGGGAGCTCGGCGGCTTCGCCCGCGAGCTGATCGACCTCGCCCGCGGGAACCCCCACGAGGCGGTCGAGGAGCGGGGCGAGCCGCGCAGCCGCTCGTCGGACCGGACCCTTCCGACCGACGCGAGCACGCTGGACGAGGTCCTCGCGGTCGTCCGACCGCTCGCCGGAGAGCTGGCCCGCGCCCTCGAGGAGGAGGGGCTCCGCTACGGTGCGGTCGTCGTCGCGCTCCGATGGACCGACTTCGAGCGCAGCCAGCGGGGTCGGGCGCTCCCGGCGGCGCGGGAGGGCTCCGAGGCGCTCGTCGAGGAGGCGGACCGCCTCGCCCGCAGCCTGTGGACTGATGAGCGCGTCCGGCGTCGCCGAGGCGTGCGGACCGTGACGGTGCGCGTCGAGCGCCTCTCCGGACGAAGCCAGCGGCAGGTCTCCCTGGACGAGTTCCCCTCCGGTCGCGGCCCCCGCGCAGGGCAGCGATGAGCGGGACCGACCGGCTCGCCGAGCTGCTCGCGCCGGACCCCCGGCTCGGCGTGAGCGTGCCGGCGTACGCGGGTCGGTCGCTGCCGAACGTCGCGAGCTCGGTCGTGCAGGCGCTCGGCGGCGAGGCGTCCGAGCTCGCGCTGCCCCCGCTCGCCGCCGGGACCGACCCGTTCCGGGGCCGCCGGCTCGAGGGTCCGATCGTCGTGTTCGTCGTCGATGGGCTCGGCTACACCCGGCTCCGCTCGGCGGCCGCGCGAGCCGGGGCCCGGCACGCCGCCGCGTGGTTGCGGGCCGCCGTGCCGATCACGTCGGTCTTCCCGACGACGACGACGGTCGCGCTCGCCAGCCTGTCGACGGCGAGCTCCCCGTCCCGTCACGGCCTGGTCGGGTACCGGCAGTTCCTCCCCGCGTTCGGGGCGACCGTCGACATGCTCCGCCAGTCGCCGATCGGCGTCGTCGCGGAGGACGCGCTCGTCGGTCCGTCCTGGAGCCCGTCGGCGGTCCTCGGGGTCGCCCCGATCTTCCGCGCGTCGGTCCCGCGCGCGGTCGCCCTGAGCCGCGACCGGTTCGAGGGGCGGGCGTTCACGCGCCTGCTCTACGACGGCGCCGCCTTCGAGCCGTATGCGACGTTCGCGGAGTTCGGCGCCGCCCTCGCCCAGCTGCTCGAGCGGGAGTCCCCGCCGCCGCTGGTGCTCGCCTACTGGGACGAGCTCGACACCGTCCAGCACCTCCGGGGGCCCGGCTCGCCGTGGGTCGACTTCGAGCTCGAGCGGCTCGGGGAGCTGCTCGGCGCCGTTGCTCGGGCGCTCCCGCCCGCACGGGCGCGCTCGACCACGGTGCTCGTCACCGCCGACCACGGGCAGGTGCCGGTCGCCCCCGCCCTCCAGACCGCGCTGGACGCGGAGCCGACGATCCTCGAGCATCTCGCCCGGCCGCCGACGGGCGACCGCCGCGTCGGTCTGCTCCGGGCGCGCGCGGGCGCGGTGGCCGCGCTCGAGCGCGCGGTGCTCGCCCGCCTGCCGGCCGGTGCCCGGTGCTTCCGGGCGGAGGAGGCGATCGACGGCGGCCTCTTCGGGCCGCCGCCGTACCACCCCGAGCTGCGCGAGCGCGTCGGCGACCTGGTCGTGCTCGTGCCGAGCCCGGGAGGGATCACCTACACCGTGCCGGGGCGGCTGCCGAGCTGGCGTCGGCTCGTCGGAGGTCACGGGGGCGTCGAGGCGGACGAGCTGGCGGTCCCGCTGGTCGCGTCGAGCCTCGCCGACCTCACTGCCGACCCGCCCTCCGGCTAGCCGGCCCCCTCGCGCGCGAAACCCCTATGGGCGGGGCGCCCTCGCGGCCGGCGTGGCGGAGCTGCGCGAGCCGATCGTCTCCCTCCTGGGGCACGTCGACCACGGCAAGACGACGCTCCTCGACCGCATCGCCGGGAGCGTCCGCGCATCCCACGAGGCCGGCGGGATCACCCAGCACATCGGCGCCATCGAGGTCACCGGCGCGACGGTCCGCCGCCTCGCCCACGGCGTGCTCAGCGACGCGCAGCTGACCGTCCCCGGCCTCTTGTTCGTCGACACGCCCGGCCACCGCTCGTTCGAGACGATGCGGCGACGCGGCGGGGCGCTCGCCGACCTCGCGGTGCTCGTGATCGACGCGCGCGAGGGGGTGATGCCCCAGACGCGCGAGTCGATCCAGATCCTCCGCCGCGAGAAGACCCCGTTCGCCGTCGCGCTCACGAAGATCGACCTGCTGAGCGGCTGGCGGAAGGTCACCGCCCCGGTGCCGCTCCTCGAGCAGATCGCGCGGAGCGGCTCGGAGTTCGCGAAGCTCGTGGACGCCCGGCTCTACGCCGTGGCGGAGGAGCTGGACCGGCTCGGGTTCAGCGCGGAGCGCTTCGACCGGGTCCGCGACTTCACCCGCAACGTCGGGATCGTGCCGGTCTCGGCGAAGACCGGGGTCGGGGTCGCGGAGCTGATCGCGCTCCTGGTCGGGCTCGCCCAGCGGTTCCTCGCGGAGGAGCTCGAGCTCGTCCGGGAGGGGGGGGAGGCGACGATCCTCGAACGGAGCGACCAGAAGGGCGTCGGCCCGGTCGGGAGCGTCATCGTCTACCGCGGCCGCCTCCGGCTCGGCGACGAGATCGTCGTCACCGGCCGCACCGAGCCGTTCGCGAGCCGTGTCCGCGGCCTCTATCGGCCGGCGCCGGCGAAGGGGGGGCGCGAGGCGCGCGCGGGCAAGCTCGAGGCGCTCTCCGAGGTCGACGCCGCGGCGGGGGTCTACCTCGCCGCGCCCGGGATCGAGGAGGCGATGCCGGGGGGCCTCTTGAGGGTCGTCCACGGGGCGGAGGAGACGGAGCGCGTGCGCGTCGAGCTGGCCGCCGCCTCCCATCCGGTCGCGGAGCTCGCGGAAAGCGGGGTCGCGATCCTCGCCGACACCCTGGGGGGCCTCGAGGCGCTCGCCTTCGAGTGCCGCGAACAGAAGATCCCGGTCCACGAGGCCGGGGTCGGTCCGGTCTCGAGGGCGACCGTGATGCGGCAATCGTCGGTGCGCGACCCGACCCACCGCGCGGTGATCGCGTTCGGCGTCCCGGTCCTCTCGGATGCCGTCGGGGAGGCCGGCGAGACGGTGAGGATCTTCCGCGCCGACGTCATGTACCGGGCGATCGAGGAGTACGCCTCCTGGCGGCAGGCCCGGCAGCGGGAGGTCGACCTCGCCCGGTGGGCCGAGCTCGTGCGGCCGGCGAAGCTCGAGGTGCTCGAGGGGTTCGTCTTCCGGGCCTCCAAGCCGGCGATCGTCGGGGTGCGCGTGCTCGGAGGGGTGCTGCGCCCGGGGGTCCGTCTGATGCGGTCGGACGGGTCGGACGTCGGGACCCTCAAGAGCCTCCAGCGGGAGAACTCGAGCGTCGCGGAGGCGACGGAGGGCTCGGAGCTCGCCGCGTCGATCGACGGGGCGGTCGTCGGCCGGAACCTGAAGGAGCGGGACGTGCTCTGGGTCGCCCTGCCGGAGGCCGCGGCGCGCGCCCTGAAGGACCAGCCGCTGAGCCCGGTCGAGCGCGCGATCCTGGACGAGGTCCTGCGGATGCGTCGCTCGGTCCACCCGTTCTGGGGCCAGTGAGGCGACCCTACGTCGGGCCGCCGCCGGAACCCTGCGGGTCCGGCTCACCCTCCTCGTCGTCCGGGGGAGCGTACGTCCCGGACGGCAGGAACAGGCCGAGGTAGAGCGCGACGGCCCCGGTGCCCGCGAGCAGCGAGCCGGAGGTCATCGTCAGCAGGAACGGGTAGGCGAGCGCTGCGTGGGTGAGCGTGTGGTAGTGCTCGGTGTACGTCCCCGTGAAGTTCGCGAAGACGTCCGTGCTCCCGTTCGCGGCGGCGTCGGTCTCGACGTACAGAAGGTAGCGGTCGCCGACGTCGCCGCTCCCGGACCAGTGGCCCGCGAGCTTCCCTGCCCAGCTCACGATCGCCGGCGTCACCGCGCACCAGTACGGCGGGCTCGCGCACGACCGCGTCGCGTACCACGAGACCGAGACGGCGCTGCTGGACGACCAGCTCACGGCCAGGGACGCGGAGTTCGCGACGGTCGTGTTCATCGTGAACGTCCGGGAGTCGTCCGCCTGGAGGTTCTCGACGGACGACGAGCCCTCCCGCAGGTAGGTGGGGCTGGTGACCGGCATGATCGCTCCGACGATGACGGCACCGCCGACGAGCGCGAACACCGCCCCGACGGCGACCAGGCCTAGCCTCACGGAGGGGGCCGATGCGCGCCGCTCCCTATCCCCCTTCCGCTGCGGGGAACCGCCGAGCGCCCGCGGCGCGACTCTGGGCCCGGACCCCGTCCCGGAGCGCCGGAAACCGCTGGACGTAACCTAATATCGCATGCCGTGCTTAGGGAACGCATGGCACCGAGCGACGCTCGGGCCCCCGAGCCGGCGGCCGACGGTTCCCGCCCCTGTTCGCTCTGCGGGAGCGTCCATCGGATCGTGGACCCGGTCCGTTCGGAGACCCACTGCGCCGAGTGCGGTCTCGTCTTCGATGCGTCCGAGCTCGTGAGCGACGGGCCGGTCACCAACCCCGAGGCCGCCTCCGAAGGGAGCGGACGGGGGATCGGGCCGTTCGTACGCCCGGGCGGACCGCGCCGGTCCCTCGGTTCGACGCTCTCGCTGGCGCGCGACGGGCAGGGTCGCCGGCTCGCTTGGCGCCGTCGGTACGAGTTCCAGCACCTGCGCCGCGTCATGCAGCGCCAGACGGCGCGCGTCGCCGACGCGTCGGTCGACCGCTCCCCGGCGCACGGGGAGATCCTCGCCGCCGGGGAGCGGTTGGGGCTGCCGGAGGTCGTCGTCGACGAGGCCGACCGGGTCTTCCGCCAGGGGCGGGAGGCCGGGGTCTTCCGGGGACGCGGGCTCGCGGCGTGCGTCGGCGCGGCGGTCTACGCCTCGTGCCGGCGCTACATGATCCCCCGGACCCTCGGGGAGGTCTCGACCGCGGTCGGCGCCCGTCGTTCGGAGGTCGGCCGGACGTTCAAGATGGTCCACCGCGGGGCGCGCCTCGCGATCCCGAGCATCGGCACGAAGGCGTTCCTCGCCCGCTACGCGCAGGAGCTCGCCCTCTCCTCCGAGGTCCGGGCGACCGTGGAGTCGATGCTCGACGCGACGCGCGAGGACCCCGAGCTCTCGGGGCTCAGCCCCCACGGCCTGGTCGCCGCGCTGATCTACCTCGCCGCCGAGCGGAACGGCGAACACCGCTCCCGGGCCCAGGTCGCGCGCGTCAGCAGCGTCACCGAGGTGACGCTCCGCTCGACGTGCCGTCTCCTCGAGAAGGTCTGGCCCGCCCCACCGGGGGAGATCCCGGCCCCGTCGGCCGGCGCGTAGGGCAGGGGACGCCGGGGGCCTGTCCCTCAGCGGAGAAGGAAGTAGCCGGCGGCCTTCTCGCGGACCTTGCGGCGCGCCCAGCCCTTCGTCTGGAGCTCCTGGAGCGCGTTGAGCACCATGTTCTTCGGGAGCTTGACGACCTGCGTGATCCGTTCGGCGGTACCCATCTTCTCCTCGACGAGGTAGCCGAGCTCGCGCATCGCCCGGTAGACCTTCGCGGCGTTCGCCGACACCTCGTCCTCGATCGCCATGGGGGTTGTCCGCTCCGGTCCTGCGGACCCGGTCGGATAGATAATGCCTGCGCGGTGCGGCGGCTCGGGATGGCGCCCTCCACCGTCGGACCGGCCCGTGGCGGGCTCCGAGCGCTCGGGGAGGGGGTTCGTGGACGAGCCTAGCGAGCGCCCCCTCTCGGTCGTCTGGGACCCGCGCTTCCTCGACTACGACTTCGGCCCCTCTCACCCGTTCGACATGCGGAGCCGGGGCGCGGCGGCGGAACTCCTCGAAGCATCGCTCTCCCCGGACGAGCGCGCGCGCCTCCGCTGGATCCGGGCCGTCGAGCCCGCATCGGCCGAGGAGCTCGAGCGGTTCCACGACGCCGAGTACCTCGCCTGGCTCCGCCACGCGAGCGTCCTCCGGCGTCCGGTACTCCTCGACCGCGGCGACACGCCGTCGTTCCCCGGGTGCTACGATGCCTCCGCCCGCATCGCCGAGGCGACCTCGACGGCCGTCGCGCGCGCGGTCGAGGACAGAGGGCTCTGGTTCGTTCCCGCCGGCGGGCTCCACCACGCGCGCCGGGACGGTGCGAGCGGCTTCTGCGTCCTGAACGACGTCGCGGTCGCGCTGGCGGCACCGCTGGCGGCGGGGCGTCGGGTCGCCTATGTCGACCTGGACGCGCACCACGGGGACGGGGTGATGTACGGCTACTACGGCCACGGCGGCCTCCTGGACGTCGACCTGCACCAGGACGGTCGAACGCTGTTCCCGGGGACGGGCGACGTCGGCGAGATCGGGGACGGCGACGGGGCGGGGCGGAAGGTCAACCTCCCTCTCCCGCCGGGGAGCGGCGACGCCTGGCTGCTTCCGCTCCTCCGCCGCGTCGTCCTGCCGCTCCTCGCGGAGTTCCGGCCCCAGCTGCTGGTCGTCCAGCACGGGCTGGACGGCCAGGACGGGGACCCGCTCGCTCGCCTGCGCTACACGGCGCACGGCTACGCGGAGGCGGACCGCCTCCTGTTCGACCTCGCGCGGTCGGCGCGGCTCCCGCTCGTCGTGACCGGGGGCGGGGGCTATCGGGCCGAGTCGGTGAGCCGCGGGCTCGCGGCGACCGGCCGACGTCTCGGGGGGTTGCGGTCGCCCGGGGCCGCCGACCCCCTGCCGCCGGGGTGGAGGCAGCGGTTTTCCGACATCTTCGGTCGGGAGCCGCCCGAGCGCTGGGCCGAGCCCAGCCCCTCCGGGCCGTCGCCCGCCCCGCCCCCCGGTGTCGAGGCCCTCGTCCACCGCCTCGAGGCGGTCCTCGGGCGCCGGTTCCCGGCGACGGCGTCCGCACCGTCGGCGGCCGGCGAGGCCTGATAGGGCCCCGGGGCTCGCCAGGGCATGGTCCTCCAGGCGAAGGAGATCATGGACCCCCATCCGCTCACGCTGGACGAGGAGACCGATGCCCTGACGGCCGCGCGTCGGATGGTCGCCGAGCGCAAGGGCTACGCCGTGCTGACGCGCGGGCCGTCGCACGCCATCGCCGGGATCGTCACCGAGTGGGACTATCTCGAGAAGATCGTCGGGGCCGGCGGCGAGCCGGCGCGCGTCCCCGTCAAGACGATCGCGTCGGCGAACGTCCAGTCCTGCCTCCCCGAGACGCCGACCGACGAGGTCGCCTCGACGATGGCCCAGCTCGGCGTCCGACGGATGGTCGTGCGCTCGGGGGACCAGGTCGTCGGCGTGATCACGTCGCGGCACGTGATCGCGATCTTCCGTCAGTACATCGACCGGCTCAGCTCCCAGATCGCCGGCTACCAGGCCGGGACCAACCCGGCCGGCTAGCGGGACCGCGGTGGGGCTCGCAGCGAGGTCGGGGCCGGCGACGGCGGCGCCGGGGTCGCGGTAGCCGCCGGGTCGCGGGAGGGTCGACGGTGCGCTACAAGTGGCTCGTCCTCACGAACACCACGGTCGCGACGCTGATGTCGTCGATCGACGCGAACATCGTGCTGATCTCGTTGCCGACGATCGGCCGGCAGCTCGCCGGCACCACCGCGACCCTGCTCCTCTGGATCCTGCTCGGCTACTCGCTGCTCACCGCGGTCGTCCTGCTCAACTTCGGACGGCTCTCCGACATGTTCGGACGCGTCCGGCTCTACGTCCTCGGGTTCGCGGTCTTCACCGTCGGCTCCGCCCTCTGCGGGCTCTCCCAGACCGGGCTCGAGCTCGTCCTGTTCCGCCTGGTGCAGGCGGTCGGCGCCGGATTCCTCTTCTCGAACTCGGCGGCGATCATCACGGACGCCTTCCCCCCGAACGAGCGCGGGAGGGCGCTCGGCGTCAACCAGGTCTCCATCGTCGCGGGGGCGGTCGCCGGCCTCGTCCTCGGCGGGGTGATCACCTCGACGATCGGCTGGCGGTGGATCTTCTTCGTCAACGTCCCCATCGGCATCATCGCGACCCTGCGGGCGCACTACGACCTGCGCGAGATCGCCCGGCCGGAGCGGACCGCCCGCATCGACTGGCTCGGGAACATCGTCTTCGCCGGCGGGCTCACGCTCCTGCTCGTCGGGGTGACGCTCGGGGCGCTCGGCCAGCTCTCGGGCACGGGGGCGCTCGCGGCGGCGCTCGTGGGGCTCGCCCTGCTGGCGGCGTTCGTCGTCGTCGAGCTTCGCGAGAGCTCCCCGATGCTCGACCTGAGCCTCTTCCGCAATCGGCAGTTCACGGCGAGCGCGCTCGCGACGCTCCTCAACGCCCTCGCTCGCGGGGCGTTCACGTTCATCCTCGTCTTCTACCTCCAGGGGCCGCCCCGCTTCCTGAGCCCGCTGACCGCCGGCCTGTTCCTGGTACCGGTCTCGGCGTCGCTCGCGGCGTTCGGACCGATCAGCGGCTGGCTGTCGGACCGCTTCGGGCCGAGGCCGTTCCTGCTCACCGGCCTGGTCGTCTCGGCGTCCGGGTTCCTCTGGCTCTCGACGATCGGCGCGGCGGCGACGTTCGCGCAGCTGGCCGGCCCGCTGGTCCTCGTGGGCGCCGGCATGGGCCTGTTCGCCGCACCGAACCGTGCCGCGATGATGACCGCGGTCCCGCCGACGCGGCGCGGGGTCGCCTCGGGGATCGGCGTCACGTTCGTGAACACCGGGGCGACGATCAGCCTCGGGATCACGCTGCTCATCATGACGAGCGTCCTCAGCCGGCCGGAGATCCAGGCGATCTTCCTGGGCACGGCGGCGGGCGGGATGCCGTTCGCCGCGGGGGGCCGGTTCCTCGAGGCGATCCACGGGATCTTCCTCGCGTCGACCGTCCTCGTGCTGTGCGCGCTCGTCCCGTCCGTCCTCCGGGGCGGCACACCGGCGGCCCCGGCGCCCGCGGCGGGCGACGCGGATTAAATCGGTTCGGTTCGTACGCCGGAGCGTTTCCGACGTGCCGGTGGACCCCGAAAAGCGGCCGGCGCGTTTGGCGAATCGCCAAATCATTATGTATGCCGACGAGGATGTTTACGTGCCACCCGGGACCCGGCGGGGGCGGGTCCGCGGCCCACCACGGCCGTGCTCCTGCCGGGGGTGGTACCTCGATCGTTCGGGTCCGAGCCGGCCGGCTCGAGCGGCGGCCGACCCCTCAGCGGGTCGGCAGCTGTTCGAGGAAGGCTCGGAGCCGGTGCGCGAGCTTCCCCTCGAGGTCGTCGTAATCGTAGCGGACGCTGACGATCGGCTGAGGGACGTGCACGAGGCGCGCGAGGTTCACCGGGCTGCCGTCCAGCACGAGCTCGGCCGCGGAGCCGCGGATCGTCGCCTCGAGCTCGGCGACCTGGTGCGGGGAGTAGCCCATCGCCGGCAGCACGTTCGTCAGGTGAGGGTACTGGGCGTAGACCGCGGCGATCGAGCCGGAGGCGCTCCGGCGGGCGTCGACGATCTCGGCGCCCTGGGCTCGGGCGAGCAGCGTCGCCGCCCCGAACGCCATGCCGCCGTGGGTGAGGGTCGGACCGTCCTCGACGACGAGCACCCGCTTGCCCCGGAGCCGCTCCGGTCGCTCGGCGGTGATCCGTAGCGCCCCGCGGACGACCTCCGCCCCGGGGTTGACGGCGCGGGCGTTCGCCTCGACGGTCCGGACCCCCTCGGGGGGGGCGGAGTCGGTCTTGCTGACGACGATCACGTCGGCGCGACGGAAGTTCGCCTCGCCCGGATAGTAGGCGAGCTCGTGGCCCGCCCGGTGGGGGTCGGCGACGACCAGCTCGAGGTCGGAGGCGTAGAACGGCAGGTCGTTGTTGCCCCCGTCCCAGAGGACGACGTCGGCCTCCTGCTCGGCGGCGCGGAGGATCCGCTCGTAGTCGACCCCCGCGTAGACGACGACCCCCTCGGCCAGGTGCGGTTCGTACTCCTCCCGCTCCTCGATCGTGCAATGGGCCCGGTCGAGGTCCTCCGCGGTGGCGAACCGCTGGACCGCCTGGGCCGCCAGGTCACCGTACGGCATGGGGTGACGGACGACCACGACGCGGCGGCCGGCGTCGCGGATCCGGGCCGAGACGTACCGCGTCAGCGGGCTCTTGCCGGCGCCGGTCCGGACCGCGCAGACGCTCACGACCGGCCGGGACGAGCGGAGCATCGTCGCCCGGGGTCCCGCGAGCGAGAAGCTCGCCCCCGCCGCGAGGGCGATCGACGCCTTGTGCATCACCTCGGTGTGGGGGAGGTCGGAGTAGGCGAGCATCACCTCGTCGACCTCCTCCCGCCGAACGAGGTCGGCCAGCTCGGCCTCGGGCACGATCGGGATCCCCGTCGGATAGCCCGGACCGGCGAGCTCGGGGGGGTACGTCCGACCGGCGATGTCGGGGATCTGCGCCGCGGTGAACGCGACGACCCGGACCTCGGGCTTCCCCCGGAACAGGACGTTGAAGTTGTGGAAATCCCGCCCCGCGGCCCCTACGATGACGAGCTTCCTCGGCGCCATGGCGGCCCGGAGCGGAGGGGGGTGTAAAGCCCTGCCCTCGAGCCGGCTTGAGGCGGACGGCCCCCGCGGCCCGGAGAGGCTTATGGCGAGTGCTCCGCATCGCCCGGCGTGGCGCGCGGGGGGCGCGCCGGCCCGGGACGTGCCGGCCGGCTCGCGGTCGTGGTCGGGGCGGCGATCGGGCTCCTCCTCCTGCTTCCGACCGGGCTCCCGGCGACGGCGCCTCGGGCACCGGCCCCGGGACCGGCGGCGGGGATCGGGGCCGCCGGGCCCCGGGTCGCGTCGAGCGGCGTCACGCCACCGGTCACCGGACCGCCGTCGCTCCGCGCGACCGCCGCGGTCGTGCCGGTCGGGCTGCGACCCTCCAACCTGACGTTCGACCCTGCGACCGGCTACGTCTACGTCGCCGATGCGCTGTCGAACAACGTGAGCATCGTCGACGGTCACCGGGTCGTCGGGAGCGTCGCCGTCGGCCACGGCCCCCAGGACATCGTCCTGGACGCCGGCAGCGACGACGTCTACGTCACGAACGCGCGCGCGAGCTCGGTCACAGTCCTCCACGGCACGACGAAGGTCGGGACGATCGCTCTCGGCTCCGCCCCGGGGGCGATCGCCGACGACCCGGCGGCGCACGTCGTCTTTGTCGCCGAGCCCAACGCCGGAACGGTCGCCGTGCTCAACAACGCCTCCGTGCTGTCGTCCTTCGCCGTCGGCACCGACCCCGAAGCCCTCGCCTTCGACCCGGCCGACGGCGCCGTGTACGTCGCGAACGCCGGTTCCGGCACGGTCACCGTGCTGACCCCGACCGGGATCCTCGCGACGGTGCCGGTCGGCAGCGAGCCGGCCGCCGTGGCCTACGACCCGCTCGATTCGCAGGTGTACGTCGCGAACGACGCCTCCGGAACGGTCAGCCTCCTTTCCGGGAGCGCCCTCATCGCTAACGTGACGGTCGGGAACGCTCCCGCCGCGCTCGTCTACGACCCGGCCCACGGCACGATGGACGTGCTCAACGTCCTGAGCGGGAACGTCACCGAACTCAACGGGAGCCGGGTCGCCGGCTCGGCCGACGTCGGCGCCGCGCCGATCGCGGCGGCCTACGACCCTGCGAACGGCTACGTCTACGTCGCCAACTCCGGCTCGGGCAACGTGAGCGTCCTGGACGGCGGAACGGTCGTCGGTGTCCTCGCCGTCGGCACGCGCCCGGCGGCGTTCGCCGTCAACGCGTCCAGCGGGGAGCTGTACGTCGCGAACCAGCTGTCGCTCAACGTCACCGTGCTGAACGCCCCCCAGGTACTCGACACGGCCGGCCTCGCCGCGCCGGCCGCTTCGGAGGCCGTCGACCCGGCGGACGGCCTCCTGTTCGTCGCCGAGGCGTCGATCGACGCCGTCGCCGTGCTCGACAACGGGGTCGTCCTCGGCACGATCCCCGTCGGTTCCGCGCCGTCCGCGGTCGCCTTCGACCCGGCCGACCAGCTCGTCTATGTCGCCAACAACGGCTCCTCCAACGTCTCGCTGCTGAACGCGACCGGCGTGGTCGCCACCGTCGCGGTCGACCCGGGCCCCTCGTCGCTGGCGTACGACGCCACGGACCTGTCGATGTACGTCGTCTCAGGGGCCTCCGGCCGCGCGGATGTCCTGCGCGGGACGAACGTGACGTCCACCGTTGCGGTCGGTGTCCGGCCCGGCGCCCCGGTCTACGACCCGGCGTACGGGACCGTCTACGTGCCGAACGCCGGCTCCGCCAACGTGAGCGTTCTGCGGGACGGGCAGCTCGAGGCGACCGTCCCCGGTGGCCTCGCCCCGTCGGCGGTCGTCGTCGACCCGCGCGGCGGAACGGCGTACGTCCTGGACGGCGGGGCGTCGGAGCTGACGCTTGTCCGGAACGCGACGCCCCTCGGGACGGTCGTCCTCAGCGCGGTCCCCACCGTCGCCGCGTTCGACCCCCCCCTCGGCGCGCTCGCCGTCGCGCTCACGGGTTCTACGGTACTCGACCTGGTCGGGCCGGCCGGCGTCCTGAGGTCGATCCCGCTCGCCCCGCTCGTGCCGAGCGGCCTCGGCTTCGACCTGGCGAACGGGCTGTTGCTGGCGGTCGGCCCCGGCGGACCGGCCGAGCTCGTCGGGATCGCCGGGGTCGTCGGGACGCTCAACCTCTCCGGGAGCCCGAGCTCGCCGCTCTACGATCCGGTGCACGGGGGGTTCGACGTGCCGGACCTCGCGCTCGCCCAGGTGACGATCGTGAGCCCCTCGGCGTTCCCGGTGACGTTCGACGCGGTCGGGCTCGGCCCCGGCCTCCCCTGGGGGGTCGTGATCGGGGGCGCGAACCTGAGCACGACCGCGACCCACCTCACGCAGGACGAACCGCTCGGCAGCTTCGCGTTCTCCGTCTACGGCCCCCAGAACTACTCCGAGAGCGCGTCGCTCGGCTCCCCGGTGACCCTCGCCGCCCGCGGCGTGACGGTGACCGTCACCTTCCAGCTCCTCGTCGCCCACGTCGTGACGTTCCGCGAGCACGGCCTGCTCGCCGCGACCTCCTGGTGCGTACGCCTCGGCGTCACGACGTGCTCCAACACGACGACCGTCGTCTTCCCGACGGTCTACCCGGGACGCCACCCGTACACCGTCAGCCCGGTCGCCGGCTACGCGGTCACGACCCACGGCAACGTGACCGTCGG
>Ga0335077_10007421_pt1 | contig 13559 bp, 14 predicted proteins | sample Lox_Sample_31_FD_207151 | JGI IMG/M metagenome (GOLD analysis project Ga0335077, IMG submission 207151) | Soil microbial communities from Loxahatchee National Wildlife Refuge, Florida, United States - Lox_Sample_3.1 | ecosystem: Environmental > Terrestrial > Soil > Wetlands | place: USA...
GACGGGCCCGTGCCGTTTCCCCTTGGCGCATTTACAGGCCGGGTTACCGCAGGTCACGTAGCGCTCCACCAGTGATCCGCGCAGAGTCTCGGTCAACGGCGAAGTTGGTGGGCCAGACCCTGTCGGCGCTGTCGGAGCGCCAGTTCCGAGAGTCGCGCCAGCTCACTACTGGCCTTCATCTGAATGCAAGTATACAGCAAAAACGAGGCCCGGATGCAAATACGAATCTCCCCGGGATGCGAATCTCCCCTACAGCTGATTCCAAAAGGCCGAAATATCTTCGTGCGAAGTTCCTGCCAGCGGTTCCGGAGGCTACTTGCCGCGGGGCGCGTCCAAGGTGAAATCGATAGTCACGGTAGTGGCGGTTTCCACAGGCTGCCCATTCAACAGGGTGGGTTGGTAACGCCACTGCTTGACGGCCTCCAGCGCGCGCTGCGCCAGCCGCGGATCGATGTTGGTGTTCACCACCTGCGGCGAAAGCACTTCGCCATCCATGGAAATAACCGCCCGGATGAACACCGTTCCCTCCACGCCCATCTGTTGCAGTTCGGCGGGATACGCCGGCTTGGTTTGTTGCAGCAGGCGCAAGGGCTGCACACTGCCGCCCACGCGGATTCGCTGCGGCGTGCCGGACTTGGGCGCCGCCGTGGGCGGCTTTTCGCCGCTGATCGTCAATCCCTCCGCGGCCGTGCCCAATTCCAGTGTCGTATTCAGGCTGGTGGCTTGGCCTGAAACCACTATCGCACTCATCTTCGTCAGCGCGAAGCCGCGCGCGGCGAATTCCACGACATAGTTTCCCGCTGGGATCTCGCCGAACCGGTATTCGCCGGCGGCGTCCGTCTTGGTAACCTCCTGGTTCGGCCCAGCCTGGTTCTTCGCGGTCACCAAGCAAGACGGCACCCGCGCGCCGCTGGGATCTTGCACCACCCCGGCGAGTGCTCCGTGGGCCGCTTGTGCATGCACGGTGAGGGAAGCCAGGGGCAACAGGATGGCCAGCACGGCCGCGCCAATCGCCACTGCGGATCTCCGGGCCAGCGGCCGCCGGTTGCGCCCGAGATCGAACAAATCCCGAATACGCAATTCCAGATCGCAGGCCTCAGCCATGGCCGGAGCGTCCACCCAGGTGCGGCGGCGCGCTGCCAGGCGGCGCGCCAGATCCACCAGGTCGGCGGCATACTCGTGGGCCGGGGCGCCGGACGCCAACACTCTGTCATCGCAGGCTCGTTCCCGCTCCTGCCGCTGTTTGCCGGCGGCGATCCAGGCCAGTGGATTAAACCAGTGAAGACAGCACGCGGCCTGGGCCAGCACCTGTGCAGCCACATCCCACCGAGAGATGTGCGCAAACTCGTGCCGCAGCACTGTGCGCAAGCGCGCTGCCGGCCACGTCCCCGCGCCGGCGGGCAGCACGATAGCGGGCCGCAAGATACCGCAGGCCAGCGGCACCAGGGCGTCCGCGGCTTCGAGCACCTTGACCCTCCGCCGGATGCGCATATCCCTTCCGATCTCCTCCGCCGTCCCCAGGGCATAGTCCGCGCGCCCGGCGTGACGCAGGATCGAGCGCGTGCGCGCAGCACCTATCGCGAACCGGGCGGCCACCGTGATGCAGCCTAATGCCCAAAGCAGCAGCCACGGGGGGCGCGACGATCTCCCCGGTGGGACCCTCGCCGCCGCCACGTTCGGCAAATCTGAGGCTGTCGCGGCCACTGTCTCCGCCGCTACGGCCGGCGATTGCACCTTCCATTGCGGAGCTAACGATCTCGCCAAAGGCAGTAGCAGCAGAGCTGCAAACGCCACGGTCCAGACAAAATGACGGAGGGCCGCGGAAGCGCGGCGCAGCGAGGCCGTCACGACAAATGCTGTTCCAAGAATCATGGTCCCCTTCCAGGCGATTTCTCCCAGCCATGCGGCTTGCGTCATCGGTTGGACTCCTTTCTGGCTTGATCGATCATGCGTTGAATTCGATTCAGGTCTTCGTCACGCAGCTTGGCGGCGGAAAGATCCAGCAGGGCCGCCACGGCCTGTTCCACCGAGCCTTCGAAAAACGTGGAAATCAGGTGGCGAAGCGCCGACTTCCGCGCCGTCTCCCGCGCCATGGTGGGCAGGTACACGTAACGCAGCGATTCTTCTTCGTGGCGCGCGTGCCCCTTCTGCTCCAGCACCCGCAACTTCGCCCTGACCGCCGAATAAGTGGGCGCATCGGGCAGCGCCTGGTGGATTTCGGAAGCGGTGGCGCGGCCCCTCCGGTAGAGGATATCCATGATCTGCCGTTCCCGGCGGCTGAGGCTCTGATGTCTGTTCCTTCGCATATCTTATGCTGCAAAAGCAGCAGACTGCTGCAAAAATAGCATGGACTGCGGCGGCTGTCAAGGCCTGGCGTCAGGGTTTCTCGAACCGGACCACCGACTCCGCGCCAAAACGCTTGTACTGGCTGTACCGGATGGTCATGCGCACGCGCTGCAAGCTGGTGCGGAACGCAAGGGTATCATCCGCATAGGTGTAGACCGGAAACCGGTAGCCATCCCCGACCGGGTCCCGGATCGTGGTGAATCGCGGAAACAGGTTTTCCGACTTCGTGCTGCGGATCTGCGGCAGGGCCTGGCCCTGCAGTCGCACGATCGAATAGTCTTTCTTATCCGCCCACACCAGCCCGTCGAACAACCGCTGCCCTTGCAGGATCTGGCGCGGACGCACTTGGAGGACCCAACAATCCACTCCGTCCACCTTCTCATCGCCGCGGAATTTGGTTTCGTAATTCCAAAGCTGGTCCTCGGTCATGACGAACGGCTGAATGTCGCGGATGTCCCTGAAGTCTTCCTCGGTCATGACCAGGCGTTTCAAGGTCATGGTGGGTCTGCCGACGATCTGCTCGGTGCGGTCATGCTCCGGTGAAAACGTCACGTCGCGCACTTCGCGATACTGTCCGGTGGCCGCGCCGTGGTCGTCCAATTCGGCGAACTCCACGGTTTGCCGGTATGTGTATTCGTTGCGGGCGGCCTGTGTCTGGCTTTCGCGGTGCGCGATGAGCCGGGGCAGATTGGCGGGCGGATCTTCAGCGCAGGCGGCGCAGATGCAGCCGAATGTTAAGATAAGCCGAATGAACCCATCGCTCGGCGGCTTCCGGGCGGCCCTGTTCGCCGGATGGCTGGCGCTGAGCGCGGCAGGGTTCGGGTATGCTCGGTTGAAAGGCATCCCTGCGTGGGCGGCGTTGCCCATTCTGGCCGCGTTCCTGATCGAATATCCATTCTACCTGCTTCCCGCGTGGGCCGACCTGCGCGTACGTCTCGAGCGGCATCTGCCGCTGTTCTTGGCGGTATCGTTCGTGGCGCCGTACATCGTGTATGCCGCCAATACCGGTGAGTTCCGCTGGTGGGCGCTGGCCCAATTGGCGGCGCTTGCCACCGCCCTGAGCCTCTGGTACATCGTGCTCCCCCCGGTTGCCCTGACCGATGCCGCATTTCTCGGATTGGTGGCGGCCGTGGTCTTGCGCGGATATTTCGGCCAAATTTACACCTCGCCGGTTGCCGGACTGCACGTGGACATCCTGGGCCACCTGGCACTGACTCGCGTCTGCGCCATGGTCATGTTGGTCGAGCGTCGCCTGCCCGAGACCGGCTATGGCTTCGTGCCGAATAGTAAGGAATGGATGATCGGCCTCCGCCATTTTGTCTACTTCCTCATCGCCGGCATTCCCTTGGCCTGGGCCATGCGCTTTCCGCACTTGGGCCCGGTCATGCCGCTGTGGAGAATCATCGCCACGTTCCTGGGAATCCTCTGGGTCGTGGCGCTTTCGGAAGAATTCTTCTTTCGCGGCCTGTTGCAGAGCCGCCTTACGGACTGGACCGGAAACGCGCCCATTGCCCTCGCGGGAGCCGCAGTTCTCTTCGGCGTCGTACACCTGGGATTTCGCCAGTTCCCCAACTGGCGCTTTGCGCTATTAGCGGGAGTGGCCGGCTGGTTCTACGGGAGGGCTTACCAGCAAGCCGCGAGCATCAAGGCCAGTATGGTCACGCACGCCCTGGTCGTCACGCTGTGGCGCGCGCTGTTTGTGTGAGCAGCGCCTAGACTTCCTGCTCCAGCCATTCGAGCCAGGTTTCCAGGTCGGCGCTCGATTCGGCGCGGGCATGCACGAGCGTGGCGCCCTGATCGTATCCTTTGTCGAAAGCGCGCAGATTGAGTTCGCGAAAACTCTCGGGCACCGAATCGCTCACGGCGCGCCGCAAGGCGTCGGGATCGAGCACGCCGGTCACCGCGCCGAAGAACCCGACCAACACAATATTCAGCACCATTTTGCGGCCGAGTTCTTCGGCCAGGCGCGTAGCCGGCACGCTGTACACGCGAATGCCGCTGGGCGTGCCGTTGACCCGCACTAAGTCGCGCTCCACGACCAGCGTTCCACCCGGCTTCAATTCCGGAGCAAACCGTATGTAGGCTTCCTGCGACAGCGCCACCAGCACATCGGGATGTGTGACGTAGGGATAGGCGATAGCCTCGCCCGAGAGGATTACCGACGCGCTGGAAGATCCGCCACGCGCTTCCGGGCCGAAACTCTGCGTCATCGTGGCAAACGCATTTTGATAAATCGACGCCGCTTTGCCGATCACGGTCGCGGCCAGGATCACACCCTGCCCGCCAAAGCCGGCGATGCGGATTTCAGTCAGACGCATACGGTCGCCTCCGGGGACTCCGCATAGCGTTCGCCCAACTGCTCGCGGTATTGGTGGCGCATCAGCTCCAGGTAATCCGGCCGGTCGCGATCCACGAACTTGCCCACGATAATCTCGCCCTGCTTGGAAAGCGCCGCCTCGCTGGTGGGCGCGCCGTGGCGGATCTTGCTGGCAGCCTTGTAATATTTCATGGTTTCGAGCGCGTCGCCCAACTTGTTGCGCCGCTGGTATAAGGTCGGGCAGGGCGACAGCACCTCGATGAAGCAGAAGCCCCGTTTGTTCAGCACCTCGGTCATGGAGCGGCTCAACTGCTTCACATGAAAGGTGGTCCACCGCGCCACGTACGAAGCGCCCGCCGACTCCGCAAGCTGCACCAGGTTGAAGGCCGGCTCGAAGGTCCCGTAGGGCGCCGTGGAAGTGATGGCGTTCTCTGGCGTCGTAGGCGCGGTCTGGCCGCCGGTCATGGCGTAGATCATGTTGTTGACGCAGATCACCTTCAGATCGAGGTTGCGCCGTGCCGCGTGAATGAAGTGATTGCCGCCGATCGCGGTCAGATCGCCGTCGCCGGAATACACCACCACTTCGAGCGACGGATTGGCCAGCTTCAAGCCCGTTGCAAAAGGGATCGCCCGGCCATGCGTAGTGTGGAAAGAATCCAGCCGGGCGTAGCCGGCCACGCGCCCGGTGCAGCCGATCCCGGAAACCACCACCACGCGGTCCAGATCCGCGTTGGACTCGAGCAGCGCGCGCGTGAAGCAGTTCACCGTGGTGCCGATGCCGCAACCCGGGCACCAGATGTGCGGCATGCGGTCCATGCGCAGGAAAGGCTCGACAGGATTCAGCAAGTTGGTATCGCTCATCGGCTTGCCTCCAGGATGGCGTCCAGGATTTGTTTGGGATGGTGCACGCTGCCGCCGGCGTGGGTCACGGAAATCACGCGCGCCCTCCCGCCGACCGCGCGCTCTACTTCGTGGACCATCTGGCCGAGGTTTAGCTCGGGGACCACGAAAGCCTTGGCGGCCGGCGTCCGCTGGTTCAGCGGTCCGGCTGGGAACGGCCACGCCGTGATCAGGCGGAATTTGCCGGCCCGCACACCGGCGTCACGCGCCATCTGCAGCGCCCTCTCCGCCACCCGCGAGGTGATGCCGTAGGACACCACCACCACCTCCGCTCCGTCCAGATTGGCGGCGTCAAACACCGCCTCCTCATCCGCCAGGCGAGCCGTCTTCGTCACCAGGCGGCGCACCAGCCGGTCCTGGGCTTCCACATTCATCGCCGGATAGCCGCGCTCGTCGTGCGTCAGGCCGGTAACATGAAACCGGTAACCCTCGCCGGCGTGCGCTATCTCGGGGACCAACTCCGGGCCCGGCTCGTAGGGCTTGTATTGCGTGGCGGGCCGGCTGGTGTGGCGGCGTGGATAGATCTCGATCTCCTCGGGGGCCGGGATCACCACCTTCTCCGTCATGTGCCCCACCACTTCGTCCATCATCACGAACACGGGCTGCCGGTATTGTTCCGAGAGATTGAAGGCCCGAATAGTCAGATCAAAGCACTCCTGCGGCGAGTTGGGGCAAAGCGCCACGGCCCCGTAGTCGCCGTGCGACCCCCAGCGCGCCTGCATCATGTCGGCCTGGGCCGCCAAGGTGGGCAGCCCGGTGGATGGACCGCCGCGCTGCACGTTCACGAACACGCAGGGCGTCTCGGTCATGGCCGCATAGCCGATGTGCTCCATCATGAGTGAGAACCCCGGTCCGGAGGTGACCGTGAAAGCCTTGGCCCCCCCCCAAACCGCGCCTTGAATGGCAATCGAAGCCGCGAGCTCGTCTTCCATTTGAATAAACGTGCCGCCTACCGTGGGAATTCGCGAGGCGAAGCGTTCCACCACTTCGGTGGAGGGTGTAATCGGGTAGCCTGCGGCAAATCGCGCACCCGCCGCCAACGCGCCCTCACAGCAGGCGTGATCGCCGTCAATGAAATGCGCACCGGTCAGAACCCCCTTCGGATCAGCGTGCATAGCGCGACCCGAATATGGCGAAATCCGGACAATAGAGCCCGCAAAGGTCGCAACCACTACATTTATCAGCCGCTACGACGTGGGGTGGGTGATATCCCCTAGAGTTAAAAGCGGAGGAGAGCGCCAGTACGTGCGTGGGGCAAAACTCGACACAAAAGCCGCACCCTTTACACCGTTCGATGGTTATATATACAGAACCCTTGGCCATTTGCGCAGTCTATTGCACGCCAATGGCCACCTGTGAGCAAAGATACGAAGCCGAAGCTACTTGCCCATGTGCAGATTATTGTGGATCGCGTACAAGGCTAATTCCAACCGGTCGGACACACCCAGCTTGTCGAAGATGTTGTGCAGGTGGTTCTTGACCGTCTGCTCGCTGATGAACATCTTCTCGGCCATTTCCTTGTTCTTGAAACCCTGTGCGACCAAAGCCACTATTTCGCGCTCCCGCTGGCTGAGCAACGAGCGTTCGCGCTCGCGGCTGCTGGAAGAAGGCGCTCCAGCAGGCGGCGGTTCGTCGCCGCCTGTAGCGAACTGCCGCATGACGGCGGCGGTCGTGTGCGAATCCAGCCAAATCTCTCCCGCGTTGACTTTGCGGATACTCTTGATGAGCAGTTCAGTGGCGCTCTGCTTCAGAACGATGCCCGAAGTGCCCAACTTCATGGCCTGTACAAACTCGTTCTTGTCGTCGGATGCGGTCAGCACAATTACCCGCGTCCTCAGCTTGTTGCTTTGCAGCTTCTGCAGCGTTGCCAGGCCGTCCAGGTTCGGCATCTTCAGGTCGAGCAGCAGAATGTCCGGGTCGTACTGCTGCAGAACATCCAGGACTTGGCGGCCATCCTGCGCTTGCGCCACAACTTCGAAGTCCGGCTCCAATGCCAGCAGCCGGCACAAACCATCCCGAAAGATCGGGTGATCATCGGCCACCACGATCCGGATTTTGGCGGCATCGCTCGGGCCGGCGCTTAGCGCAGGTCCGCTAGAAACACTCGTGTTCTCAGGCATACGCGCTCAAGGTACTAGGTTTCCATTTTACGGTTCCAATAGTACTATGTCAATCCGGTATCCAACGACATGTGCCGGTGCGTACCCTCACCCGGACACCTCCTGGAAGTGTACGTGATCCCCCATTGGCGGCTAATCCCTTTCCTACTGCATGTTTGCTATTGTTAGGAAGGCTATGGCTGAAAAATGGGCCGAGGGAGAATTCCAGCGCTTCTGGAAGCGATTGCAGACACTCGGGCTGAATGCCTACGAGTCGCGTTCTTATCTGGTCTTGCTCGGACACCAGCGGTTTAAGGCGCTCGAACTGGCGGCGCGCGCGCACGTACCGCGTCAGAAAATCTACGAAGTGCTGGACAGCCTCGTGGAAAAGGGCTTTGCGCAAGTCGTGCAAGAGAAGACCAAGCTGTTCTCGGCCGTGGAGCCGAGCATGGCTCTGCCCGGCTACATGGACCGCAAGCGGCAGACGCTGGATCACGAACTCACCGATCAGGGCCGCGCGGCAGTGGCGCTGGTTGACGACCTTAAGGCCGTATACTCGAAAGGACAGGAAGGCCGCGGCACCCTCGACTTTCTGCGCATCGTCAGCGACCCTTCGCAGATTGCGGCGGAATACCGGCGCATGCTCTCCGAGGTTCGTTCGGAGTATGTGGAGTTTTCGCGTCCGCCTTACGCTGTCGATCCTTTGGACGAACACCTCGTTAAGCAGGCGCGTCTCTCGGGTGTAAGTTGCCGGCTGCTGCTGCAATCCGGAACGCTCGACGACGCCCACCGCCAGCGGCTGGGGGACTACGCGACAGCCGGCGTGGAAGTGCGCCAGACCGGATCCGTGCCGATGAAACTGGCCCTGTTTGATGCCAGGCAGGGCATGATCGCGCTGCTCGATCCGGTCATCACCAGGCCGACGTGGACCGCCGTTGTGTTCAGCCACGAGGGCATGGGAGAGGCTATGCGGGGCTTGTTTGACGACCGCTGGCGTCTCGGCACGGCCCTGTAATGGAATTCTCATCCTGATTCGGGAAGCAGCGCGCGGCATTGATTTGGTAAACTAACCGTTAGCCGTCGCCGCCATACAGGATGTTACTTCCCAGGGAATTCATCGCTTACCTTTCCCGTGAACTGGTCAAGAAACTTACGCCCAAGTCGATTGAGACCATAAACCCGGCCAGCGTTGCGGAGATTATCGCTAATGTGATTACCGACGAACTCGCGGTCGAAGACCGTTTGAACGACGAAGTACGCGAGATCCTGCAGCAGTACAGTGAATACATGCGCCGGGAAGGCGTCAGCTATCAGGAAATGTTCCGGAAGGTGAAGAACACCATGATCGCCGAGCGCAAAGTAATCCGGGCATCCGGGCGCGACTCCGGCGACCACATGAAACTGTCGCGGGACAAGATCACCGATATGTCGCACAAGATCGTGGTCTCCCTGCGGAAAGCGCGCGACCTGCGCATGAAAAAGGATCCCAACGAGGTGCGGCTGGAAATCGTCCGTGACATCACGGAGGTGCTGACCACGGAAGACAAATCGGACCGGTTGGCGCGGCAGAAGATCCGCTCGCAGAAGCGCGAGATTCCCGAAGGCAGCGAGGAGTGGGACCTGCTGCATCGCAGATACTATTCCGACGAGCTTAAGAAATACGGAATCGACCTCTCCAAATGAAGCCGTCGCTGGTAGTCACCGGCAGCCTCAACATGGATTTCGTGGTCGCCGTCGAGCGGTTGCCTGTACCCGGTGAGACGGTCCTCGGACGCGATTTCCAGATGATCCCTGGCGGTAAGGGCGCGAACCAGGCCTGCGCCGCCGGCAAACTGGGAGTGGGATCGGTGACCGTGCGCATGATCGGGCGCGTGGGCTACGACGTTTTCGCCGATCACCTGAAAGCCAGCCTGGCCGCCGCCGGAGTGGACGTGAGCTCGGTGCACGCCACCAGATCGCAGCCCACCGGCGTGGCCCTGATCTGGGTGGACCGCGCCGGTCAGAACTCTATCGTGGTGGCTTCGGGCGCGAATCACGCGCTGGCCGCCGCGGACGTGGAAGCCATGCGCAAGGTGTTTCGCGGCGCCGGCCTCGCGCTGTTCCAGTTGGAGACGCCGCTCGACACGGTAGCCGGGGCGCTGGCCCTGGCGCGGGAAGAAGGTGTGCGCACCATGCTCGATCCGGCGCCGGCGCAGCCATTGCCCCCCGCGCTGCTGTCGCAAGTGGATATTCTCACGCCCAACGAAAGCGAGGCCCTCATGCTGCTGGGCCGTCCGCCGGCGCGCGTTTCGATCGGCGACGCGCCGGCTCTGGCCTCCGCCCTGCGCGAGTTGGGACCCCATACCGTCGTGCTGAAATTGGGCGACCGCGGATCGTTTTACTGCGACGGCCAAGACTCCCGCCACACGCCGGCGTTCCAGGTAGAGGTGAAGGACACTACTGCTGCGGGCGATACATTCAACGCCGCGTTGGCCGTGGCGCTCGCCGAAGGCCAGCCCGTCGCGCAGTCGCTCCTGTTTGCCAACGCAGCCGCGGCCATCTCGGTGACCCGCATGGGGGCGCAGGCGTCCGCGCCGGCCCGCAGCGAGGTGGATCAGTTTATGAACGCAGCCGGCTCGGCGCCTGCCGCGGGCTGACATAGCGTCCGCCTGTCTTACATTTCAGGTCAGTTGCAAATCCCGGGCCGCGGTCGCGAGTTGCTTAGTCAGCCATGCGACAATCCATTCCTCGACGACTTTTTCGGGCTGCTGTTCCGCGATGTAGGTCTGTTCAAAACTGCTGCTTTCTCCGTACCTGCTCAAGATCTCGATCAAACACCGCGAGAAGCGGCGCCTGGCTGTGCTGCCCGTGTTGTCACCGTCCTCGTCCGCTGTCGCTTCTTCCTGGGGAAAGGGTTGTTGTCGCACGCCCACGTTCCGTGATGCGACCAGCCCTCGGCGCCGATCGGCAGCCATCCGCAGTCGAACAGTGTGCGGCTGGACGTCCCAAGGCCGGCGAAGAGGATCAGGACGGTCATTTGCCGCCAGTTCCGGGAAGATTCGCAGATCCAGTGAGCCACGGCTCCGCCCAAGGCACTGGGAGTGACCTTGGCTTTCCCCAGGAGCTGGTCGAAGGTTTCCCGGCAACTCTCACTCATGGCTCCGACGATTTTAGGGTATTCCGGACTGTAGCTGACGCATATTTTCTTTTGGTCGAATGTCGGTCTGTCTCCGATCAACACCGGAAGAGCGTACGCGTCCGATGGAGTCAAAACCAGCGTATTGGGTCCCGGCAGCACGATTACCCTCCCCGCCCGATGTGCTTGCGCATCGTCGCCCAGCGCACGCACAATGGCAGCCAGATCCCGTAGGGAGGTCACGTTATATCGGATGAACGTCGTCGTTTGGCTGGATTGCTGGCCCTTCTTTTGCTCCTTTGGACCTTTGTCCAGTTCTTTCTTGATCGGAGCCATCAGATCCGCTTTTAGGTACCCGGCATTGTCCCAAAGCGCCTGTGCGTCCACGGGTCCACCGGTGGCGCTGGATTCACCTTCGCAAAGAAATCCCGTGTAACACGCGTGAGCGACCGGAACAGGAGGTAGTCCAACGGTGTCAAGGGGCGGTCAGGATCCGGGCTTTCCACCTGGATGGTTTTGAACCACTCAGCACGCTTGTCGCGGCGCGCGCCCCGCAGGTCCCGCAGCGGCAGCCATCTGGGCCATGGCTGCGGCCCGTCCTTTGGGTCGATATCGGCTCAGATAGAACGGGTTCGGCGATTCACCACTGCTCGAGGCCGGCTCGTTGTAGTGCTTCGGGCTCAGGTAGACGCGGTGGTTCACATAGTCGTACACCAGCCGGTCCCCAGCCCCTGTTTGCAAAAAGCCCAGAAAGCCCCCTCCTTCTCCGGAAGTGCCGCCCACCGGCGCACCGTTTCCCGTCCATTCGGTGTATCCCGTGTAGCGCTCTCCTGGTAGGTGTGCACGGCATCGCGCACCTCGCGTTCATCCGCTTTCCTCTGCTCGGATTGCCATTCGTCAATGTACATTTCGGACTTCTCTTTTTTCTGGGTCCGAGCCTTCTGCTTTTTCTGGCTACCGTAAAACTCCTTGAAGAGTTCGGACGGCAGCCACTTGAATTTCCGGACCTGCCAGTGGTTCATTCCCGTGCGGCGCCGATCCGCGCTGAGCGAAGACTCTCTGCCGATCTCCGTTCTCCATGTCTGAGCAGTCCCCTCCAGATACTGCGCCATCGTCCCGCCACCGCCGCTGGGAACCGCCAGGACCGGCAGGTTGCCCTTCAGATCGGCATGCCACGATCGCATGGAGCCGGCGGTGCTGGGAGCACTCATGATTGCCGTATCCGCCGTGGGATCGTCCGCCGAGTCGATCAGAAAATCGCCGTAGCGGATCGCCCAGATCATCCATCGCAGCCGCTGTGGCAAACATTGATAGGGCACTTGATAAAGGTCCTTGGCTTCCGTCGCCGCCGGCTTCAGACCGGACGGCTGGCGGATTGAGTAGAGGTAGTCGAGGAACTCCTGGTTGGGCCAAGGTTGTCCTCTTCCACTCAGCGCCAAATCGGTTACCGTGTCGAGATCGAAGCGGTATGCCGCGTCATCCCCGATGGCCAGCGTGCCGTAAACAAACCGCAGACCAGGCTGCAGATCGCCGGTCGCAAGGAAGAAGCGTCTCAAGGTCTTCGGGTCAAATTCCTTGAACTTCAGGTCCGGAAGATCGCCCGAAAGACACCCTCCGCCGGTTGCAGTCTCGCCCGTGGAGGCCCCTTCTGTGCTCTTCGCGGAGGACTCGCCCTCGCTGCTCTTCGCAGGCTGCGGGTGCTCCAGTTTCCAGAATCCTTCGTAGCTTCCGATGCGCACCAGCGACGCCGCCACCTGCAGCGCCTCCTGCCGCCCGAACAAAATGCGGTCGGCTTGTCGCACCAGGATGTCCAGATGAGTGCACGTGCCGACCACGGATTGCGAGTCGCTGTCCTCGTATCGCTCATCGGAAATCAGGCAGAGCTTGGCTCCTCCTGCCTTTAAGGCGCGTACGTCCTCCAGCTTGAACGCCTGGGTCTTCGGGTCGGAATACTGTTGCACGGGGTAGAGTTGCACAACGTCGAACGGGTAATTGTGCTCCACCTCAATAGGCGAAACGCTCTCTGCCGCGTTCGCCGAGAGGTACGGTTTCCAGATCACTTTCTTCTTGGCTTTAGGCTCGTCCGGCTTCGCCTTGTCGGCGCTGGCCGTGTCCGCCGGCTCCTGTTCCTTCGGCTTTGAGATGTTGACAATTCGATCGAACGGTCGTTCAGCACATCGCGGAAATCTGCGAGGGCACGCGCGCGGTGGCCTCTGCTGGCGGCCTTGTGCGCGGCGGCCTTGAGGTGCGACTGATACACATCGCACACCGCTGGTACGTATAGATCCGGCTGCTGCATAGCGTACTCGAGATTGCTCATGCCCATGCGGCCCATGCCGATGAACCCGGCGGTGACGCGGTCATTGGCTCCCCTGATGTTGCCGGTGAAGATGGATATGGTCAGCGCCGCCCCCGCCGTCTTGAGAAAATTGTCTGCGCGCGGCCTTCGACTCTTCCCATGTCGAGGATTTTGGCACCTTGCAACTCGAATCCACGCCCGAATTGCCGGGGTTCTCAACAGGCGGCTCAGCCCGAAAAATATTTTCAAAATTTTCTTGCCAGGCACTAGACAAGCAGACCTGAAAAGGTTATATTAGGAGCAATACAGACAGCATCCCTGGCGGCGAGTCCCCTCCCGCCGCCAACCCTCTGAGTGCATGGCCCCGGATACCCAGCCGGGGCCTTAAATTTTTGGCCGCAAAATTTCCACTAAAAAACCTTTCGGGTTACTGGACAAACAGATCTGAAACTGATATAGTGTAATCAATACAGACAGCATCCA
>Ga0335077_10007423_pt1 | contig 13558 bp, 7 predicted proteins | sample Lox_Sample_31_FD_207151 | JGI IMG/M metagenome (GOLD analysis project Ga0335077, IMG submission 207151) | Soil microbial communities from Loxahatchee National Wildlife Refuge, Florida, United States - Lox_Sample_3.1 | ecosystem: Environmental > Terrestrial > Soil > Wetlands | place: USA: Florida...
AGATTCTTTCGCAACCACAATTTTTCGATGAGCCGAAATTTACCGTCGCCGGTGTAACCGATGCAGCAAATCCCGCAGGCCATGGTTCTACTGCCTGGCGAACCAGCGATGCGCTTGCGAAACTAACCGCGTCGTTGGGTAGAAGCAATCCGTCTTCGGCCAACTCCTCAGCGCCCCAAACAGACCAATCGCTACGCGATGCCGCTCACCAGCCGGATAGTTTTGAGGCAAATCATCTTCTGGGAAATATGCTGCTCGCCGAGCATAAGCCCCGCGAGGCAGTGCGCTATCTTGAAAAAGCAGCCCAGCTGAAGTCTGACAACTACCAAAACAATTACGATTTGGCGCTGGCGTATGCCGATTCCGGCGATTACCACCATTCCCAAGCCACCGCTCGGCAGTTGTTAGCACAACGAGACACGGCTGAAATTCACCATCTGCTGGCTGACGATGCAGAGAAACTAGCCGATCCTCTTGGAGCCGTTCGCGACTATCAGCGCGCCGCTGAACTCGACGCTAGTGAGCCAAATCTTTTTGATTGGGGCGCTGAGTTGCTTCTGCATCACGCGCCTGAACCGGCCGGCGAAGTTTTCGCCAAAGGCAATCACCTGTTCCCGAATTCTGCCCGTATGCTGATCGGGCTTGGTATCTCCTGGTACGCGCGCGGCTCGAATGAACAAGCCGCCGCATGCCTGTGTCAGGCTTCCGACCTGAACCCGAACGATCCCAATCCGTATTTGTTTCTCGGCAGGCTGCAGGATGAGGGCGTTATGTCTTCAGATGCCGTGGTTGACCGGCTCAAACGATTCGCTTCTCTCCAGCCTCAGAATGCGCTGGCTAATTACTACTACGCCCTGGCACTATGGAGATCCCACAACCTCAACCAAGAGGCGAACGCTTCAGCGAAAGTCGGATCTCTGCTGGATGCAGCTGTTCATCTCGATCCGACGTTTGGGCGAGCGTATTTGCAGCTAGGGATTCTGTATTCGGAGCGGAACAAATTTTCAAAGGCGATTCCCGAGTACACACAAGCGATTGAGCTAGACCCCACGCTTGACAGCGCACATTATCGGCTGGCGCAGGCCTATCGACGCACCGGAGAGACGCTGAAAGCAGAACAAGAGCTCAAAATGTTCGAACAGCTCTCGAAGAAGAAGTCAGACCAAGCCAACCAACAGCGGCGTGAGCTCCAGCAGTTTGTATACACGCTGCGCGATCAAGCTCCGCCCACACCACAGCAATAACCGCGAACCGTCAATCCACTTAGACCTTCAACTCTAGAACCTCAACTTCAGCGCAAACTGAATCGAGCGCGCGTCATTGGTCGTCTGATTGATCGTCTGACTGATCACCCCGAAACTGCTAGGCGAACTAACGTCCTGTTCTCCCGTCCCAGCAATACCTGGCAGGAAGAAGTGAGGATGGTTGAAGAGATTGAAAAACTCCGCCCGGAATTCCAGATTCGTTGCCTCGTGAATGGGAAACACTTTGGATAGTGAGAAATCCGTATTCACAAAACGGGGACCGTAGACCGGCGCTCGGGCTGCCGTGCCCAGTTCTCCCGCGGGTGCAGGAGCGAATGCGCAAGGATTAAACCAATTGGCGAGGGTGTGAACACGGGACGGCGCGACGCAACCGGGATTGGCTGCGACCGGTCCAGGGTTGTTAGGATCCCCGACCTCGTCCGGGCGTGACAAGACCAGCCCATTGTAGAAGAAGAAGATACCAGCCGGATCTGAGCTATCCACCAAGAACAGCGGAAATCCGGATTCTGCCCTCTCTATGACATTGAAGGACCAGTTTCCTAAGATGGCATTCGTAGCGCCTTTCCAGTTGCTGCCGAAGTGCTTACCTTTGCCGAACGGCAGATCATAGAGAATGCTGGCAGTAAAGACGTCGTTGAGATTCAGCTGAGAGAGCCCCCAGTCCAGCTTGTTAGCTCCCGGCAGCGGCCAATATAGCGCGCCGGGGTTGCTACCCAGACCGTCAGGCATACCGGAATCGAAAGTGCGCGACCAGGTGTATCCCAGCAGAGCGTAGAGGCCGTGGCGCGCACTTTTAGTCTCCGCTTTGATCTGAAGGGAATCGTAACGAGCCGTGCCAATGCTGTTGTTGCTGTCGACAACATTAAAAAACGGGAAAGTGTATGGAAGCGGCCCGCAACCCAGGGTGTAGCCGGCTGTACCGCAGGCGAGCGGAGAGCTGATATTTTCGTTCACCTGACTGACTAAAACGTGTGTGCTGCGCGACCCCGCATAGCCTGCGGTAAGAACTACGTCTCCCGGAATTTCACGCTGGATATTGAGGTTGTATTGCTGGATCATACCCTGCTTGAAATCGCGGTTCATCGATTGAATGGTTCCGCTGTAGGTGCTGGGATTCTGGGGTGCACTGAGAACCGCCCCGCCAGCCACTGCCGTGGATCCTGGGGTACCCGCAGCAACCAGAAAACCATTCGACAATCCACAGCCGGGAGTGCCGAGGGGTGTGCAAACGCCGAGTGGGAAGGGATCCACTTCGGCATAGTATGGAGGATTCTGCCACAAGCCTTGTCCGCCTTGGTTCCATGCGGCATCGTGGTAGATGGCATAGCCGGCGCGAACTACCGTTTTGTCACTTCCCATCGGCTTCCACGCCAACCCGATGCGTGGCTCAAATGCTCTCTTATAAAATTGAATGCCGACACTCGAATCCGACGTGACGCAAGTCGTACAACCGGTCAGCCCAGGGCTACCCTTCGGAACGAACCACTTGAGCGTCAGGGCGTCGAAGTTAGCCTGCCGATTTTCGACCTCCGTCTCGGGTGTCGCCAAAGCCCATGCAACTCCCAAATTCAAAGTAAGATTTTTGGTCACGCGCCAATCGTCTTGAACAAAAGGACGGAATAACTTCCAGCGCCTGCCGACTGTGGCTCCCAGAAAGGTTTGATCATGGGCCGCAAAGTCCCCCATACTTCCAAGGAGCAGGTCGCCCATGTTATCGCCAGTAGCTGCGCCATTTTGGGAGATGAAGCCGTCCTGGAAAGCATTGTTCCGGATATTCATTTCGTTCGCGCGATACGTCGCTCCGAACCTGATGTCGTGATTCCCTCGAATCAAATCGAGCGTATCGGAAACGGAATACACATTGGTTCCACCCTGATAAGGTGCGTATCCGCGATCGCCGAGAGACATATAGGTCGTCATCTGGAACGAAGTCAGACCGCATCCTTCACAATCCTTGCTTGACTGGTTCAGACTCGCCGGGTAACCAGTGATGCTGCCGCACTGGCTTCCTAAATCAGCGCCGGGAATTCCGAGGATCGCAGCTTCACAAGTCCCAGTGCCGAAGGAGAGAATATGGTTGAAGATCCGGCTGAACCCGGCATTAACCTGGTTAATCGTCGTTCCAGAGAACACGTGGGTTTCCGATATCGCAACATTTCGGCCGTGATTGTCAATGTGCTGGTTGCTGCCAAAAGCATTCACTTCCGCCCAGGTTGGCGATCCGCCGGGAACAAAGTTGGTCGCCTGATCGTAGCTAAAACGGGCAAAGATTGAATCCTTGCTGGAGAAGTTGTGATCCACACGAATATCGCCAGTTCCCTCGTTAAGTCTCCTCACCGGTTGGTTCACGTAGTTGATGTTCAACGCAGCGAGGTTCGCGTTAGGCGTAGGGTACAACTTAATCACCTTTGCGGCGATCGGATTGATGATGGCTGCAGGAATTACATTGCATCCGGCACCACCTGTTTGGCTTCCGTCGGGATTGACCGCCACGGGCGTTGTAGTGCCTGGCTGGCACAGAAACGGACCTTTGTCATAAGGATTGACCAAATTACCGAAGTGGTCAGCGTTTTCCGTGGGTGCTCCCGGAGCAAAGCCAGGCCGAGCCACGCCGAAGGGATCGTTGCTGAAGTCATAGTTCCCAGCCGCGTCGGGAGTCATCATCGCAGCCGTCGGCACAAGGCCGGTGAAGGGCACGCCAAGCCGCTGCATCTTGGCTTGATAATCAATAAAGAAGAATGTCTTATCTTTCTGGATGGGACCGCCGAGCGAGCCGCCAAACTGGTTTAAATTGAACTGGTTTCTCTTTGAGGCAAAATAGTTCCGGGCATCGAGATCCGTGTTGCGAAAGAATTCAAACAAGCTTCCGTGAAACTGGTTCGACCCGGATTTCGTGGTCACCAGAACTGTCGGGCCTGCGCGTTCTCCCCACTCCGCCGAGTAGTTGTAGGTGAGAACCTTGAATTCCTGAACAGCATCAACGTTTGGGAAGATGGCGATACCGCCTTCATCCAGTTGATTGTTGTCGTTGCCATCGAGCATCCAGTCCGTTTCCTGGGCGCGCGATCCACCAACGGAAAGCGAGAACGAGCCGCGAGTAGAAGCTTCGCTGCTCGCTGCTCCATTGAAGAAGCTGTTTGGATTGGTTTCCGCCGTCGTACCCGGTGTCAGCGTCGCTAGCTGGACAAAATTGCGTCCGTTTAAGGGGAGCTCAGAGACTTCCTCCGAAGTAATGACCTGGCCAAGGGTTGGCGCCGTCGTTTCCACGACCACTTGCGTCGCGCTTACTTCGACTTTTTCACTGACGGATGCGGGAGCCAGCGTGAAATCAAGCTCGCGGTGCTCATCGACCTGCAGGCGAAGATCTTTCTGCTCTGCGGCTTGGAAGCCGGATGATTCGACGCGAAGACTGTAGTTGGAGACGGGCAACAGGGGAACGACGTAATGGCCGGAGTCATCCGTCTTGGTCTCGCGCGTAAGACCAGTGGCTTGCGATACTACTCTCACCGTCGCACCCGAAACCACCGATCCGGTCTTGTCTGTAACGGTGCCGGAAAAGCTGCCGGTCGCTTGGCCGTAAACGAGTGGACAAATGGAAAGTGCGACCGAACAAAAAACTACCTTAAGCAGCATGCTTTTGCTCAGCATGATTCCCCTCTTCGCGTGTATGGAATGTTGAACGGGCTCCCGGCTTGCAGATTGCTAATATGAATGGATTAGCATCCCAAATGTCAAGAAGTTTCCTTAGTAGACGCCGGTGCCCCAGGTTCGTGCGCTGTTCTTGCGAACGAACCCGGGTGACGCGCAGCCCATTCTGCCTCAAACCGGGCGCGATCATAGAACGACTTTTGGGTTCCAATCGAGGTGGTTGAAAGCCCGCCGTAAAGATTCGCTCTGCGAACCGCCTCCGATTCAGCCAATCCTTCCGCCAGAAACACAGCAAAGCTTCCGATGAATGCGTCGCCTGCGCCGGTGCTGTCGACAGTTTTCACCGAGAAAGCGGGTACGTGCTCGGTCGCATCGCTTCCCGCCACAAGAGCTCCATTGGATCCCAGTGTGATGATCACCCGACGAATGCCGCCTTCCACGAGTTTCCTGGCACACTTCTTTGCATCCTCTACACTGCGCACCGGCATTGCAGTAATGGTTTCGGTCTCGCTCTCATTCGGAACAAAGTAATCAAGATCGGCGAGAGCTCGCACATCGATCGGCTGCCCGGGAGCGGGATTCACGATGCAGCGAATGCCATGCTTCCTCGCGAACGCCACCGTGTAGTAAACCGTCTCCAGCGGAATTTCAAATTGCATGACGATGCAGTCGCAGCCCTTGAGTGTTTCCGCAGCAGCATCGACATCGGCCGGCTTGAGCGCATCATTGGCTCCCTTTATCACCAGAATTCGGTTTTGCCCGTGCGGGTCGACGAAAATCGGTGCCACCCCGCTCGAGAGTCCTTCCACCGGATTCACGTGAGTTGTGTCAATCCCAAGCTTTCTGAAATTTTCAATTGTCGCCGGTCCAAACAGATCCGTGCCCACTCGCGCCACCATCACCACATCCGCCCCGCATAAACGCGCAGCTACGGCCTGGTTCGCGCCTTTCCCGCCGAAACCGAGATCGAATTTCTGGGCAAAGATCGTTTCCCCGGGCTTGGGGAATTGGTCTGTGAATGTAACCAGATCGATGTTTGCGCTGCCAACCACCGCGATACGAGGCCGTTTGGGCATGGGTCACACCGTTTAGCGGTGAAGGAAGGTGAGTCTAGTTAGAAGCGGCAGGCAATGTCAACAACAGCGACTTCAGAACTTATTCTCCATACGGCACCCAGATATTTTTCACCTGCGTCGCGTGTTCCAGAAACCAGCGGCCTTCCGCCTGCTTGGCGTCGAACCAATCGATCACCCGTCCTTCATTGGTCCAGACCTGTTTGAGATTTCCAACGGAGTGGGCTTTCGCCGCGGCCGCGTTCGCTTCATCCGTAAATGACCAGATCGCGTCTACGCCATCGTGCTCTGCCAGCGTCTTCAGCAATTGCGACGCAGCACCCGTGACAATGTTTATGGCTCCGGCGGGCATATCGCTGGTATCAAAAAGCTGATAGAGATCGCCCGTGATCAGCGGATAAGTTTCCGATGGAACGGCAACTACCGTATTACCGACTGCAAGCGCCGGCATCACCAATGACATGAACCCGAGCAGCGGAACTTCATTTGGACAGATGATGCCGACAGTCCCGATCGGCTCATTCATGGCGATCGCAATCGTACGGAACGGCGGGTTATGCACGCTGCCATCAAATTTGTCCGCCCATGCCGCATAAGTAAAGATTCGCTCGATGCTGCCATCGACCTCCGCCTTGGCCTCCTGCTTCCCTATAGCAGCCGCCAGCCGGCGGGCGATGTCCTCGCGCCGCTGCGAAAGATTCTCGGCCACGTAGTAAAGGACTTGAGCTCGATTATGCGCTGTGGCTTTCGCCCAAGCCTCAGCCTTTCGGGCCGCTTCAACGGCGTTGCGGATATCTTTGCGATTCCCTAGCGGCGCCTCGCCCAACAATCGCCCGTCCGCACTCCGCACTTCTACGCTGTAGCCCGAATCCGGCCGCGCCTGCTTGCCCCCGATATACAGCTTCACAGTGCGGTCGATCGAGGGCGCCCCAGAGTCGAGGTGCTCAGTCCCCTCCGCTTTTCTCGTCTGGGGCAACTTCGGCGCATTCTTAAACCAAATCGGCTCGAGATATTCGCGCAGTCCTTCCCTGCCCCCTTCTCGCCCAAAGCCGCTTTCGCGATAGCCGCCGAACCCGCACGCAGCGTCGAACAAATTCGTGCAGTTCACCCACACGACTCCAGCTTTAAGCTGCGCAGCCACATGCAGCGCCACGTTCAGGCTCTCGCTCCACACGCCTGCTGCCAAGCCGTATGCCGTGTTGTTCGCCAACTCCACAGCTTCGGATGGCGTGCGGAACGTCATCGCCGCCAGCACCGGACCAAAAATTTCCTGCTGCGCCACAATCGACGTCGGATGCACGTTGCTCAACAACGTCGGCGGATAGTACAGCCCTCGCGAAGGCAGCACAATCTGCGGCTGCCAGCACGTCGCCCCCTCAGCCACACCTTGGTCTACCAGCTTTCGAATACGCTCCAACTGCACTGGTGCGACAATCGCGCCGATATCGATGGCTTTATCGAGCGGTGGTCCGGCGCGCAAAGTATTCATCCGCTCCCGAACTCGGCTGATCAATGCTTCTGCAATACTTTCCTGCATGAGCAATCGCGAGCCGGCGCAGCAGACTTGTCCCTGATTGAACCAGATGCCGTCGACCAATCCTTCCACTGCACCGTCGAGGTCGGCATCTTCGAAAACAATGAAAGGCGATTTTCCGCCAAGCTCCAGGGAAAGCCGCTTGTGGCTGGACGCAGTAGCGGCTCGAATCGCGCGTCCCACCTCGGTTGAACCGGTAAAAGCAATCTTGTTCACATCTGCATGCTTCACCAAAGCTTCACCGGTCGAGCCATCTCCTGTCACAATGTTCACAACTCCCGGCGGCAACTCAATTTCGGTACAGATTTCAGCAAACGCCAGCGCCGTCAGCGGTGTAAACTCCGCCGGCTTCAGAACCACCGTGTTTCCGGTAGCCAGCGCTGGAGCAATTTTCCACGCCAGCATGAGCAACGGAAAATTCCATGGAATGATCTGCCCCACAACGCCGCATGCCGTATAGTCTGAAAACTCCGATTCGAGCAACTGCGCCCATCCAGCGTGGTGATAAAAATGCCGCGCCACCAAGGGAATGTCGATATCGCGGCTTTCACGGATCGGCTTGCCGTTGTCCATTGTTTCCAGGACCGCCAAGCGCCGCGAATGTCGCTGGACCCCCCGTGCCATGGCATATAAATAACGAGCGCGCGCATGCGGAGTCAGCGATTGCCATGTAGGAAACGCCTTATGCGCCGCTTTAACTGCCGCATTGATATCCGCTGCTGATCCCTGCGAAACGGCTGCAATCTTTTCTCCCGTTGCAGGATCAACGCTATCGAAAAAGCTCCCTTCAACAGGATCGCGCCATGCATCGTCAATGAAATGTCCGAAGCGCCGTCCATGCCGATCCAACCACACCAGCGCCTCTTTCGGATCCTCCGGAGCGGGACCGTATTCCATGCTTGCGAATTTTTCAGCAATGCTCATCTTCTTCTATGTCATCCTGAGCGAAAGCGTCGACCGCAATGCGAGCGACCATGAAGTCGAAGTTGAGGCGTTTAGCGGGCGTCTCAGCCCGCTGCCGAAATCACGAGCGATGTCGAGCGAGCCCGCACTCTCACCTGTCGTGCTCGCGGCACGATCCATACTTATGCAATCGGATGCCGATAATCCGCCGAATACCGCCCGGTCGCGTAATGCTCCAACTGCCGCTCAATATCGTTCAGCAGTCCGCTCGCTCCGAACCGGAAGAGCTCCGCCTTCATCCACGGCGTTCCCAGCTCTTCCTTCATCAGCGACAGCCAGTCGAGAGATTGCTTTGCCGTGCGAATGCCACCCGCTGGCTTAAATCCAACCGCCATCCCAGTCTCGTGCGCATATTCCCGAATGGCCCGCGCCATGATTAAACTAACCGGAAGAGTGGCATTGACAGACTCTTTCCCCGTCGATGTTTTGATGAAATCCGCTCCCGCCATCATAGCCACGAAGCTGGCGCGAGCCACATTTCGCAGCGTGAGCAAATCCCCAGTCCCAAGGATCACTTTCATATGGACGTTGCCGCAGGCTTGGCGAAACTCCGCGATCTCATCGTAGAGCGCTTCCCATTTCCCGCCGAAAACAAGTGCCCGGGTAATGACGGTGTCGATCTCCTGCGCTCCCGCCGCAACCGATCGACGTATCTCCGCAATTCGCTCCTCAAAAGGATTAAGCCCGGCCGGAAATCCCGTAGAAACCGCCGCGACCCGAATGTCACTGCCCTCCAGTGCGCGTAAGGCGGTTTCCGCAAATCGGTGATATACGCACACCGCTGCCACCTTGATATTGAGTTCTTCAATCCCCAGCCCCTTCACCAATTCATGCTGGATCGGCTGGCGCCCCTTCGCACAAAGCCGCCGGACGCGCTCGTCCGTGTCGTCGCCCGAAAGAGTCGTCAGGTCCATGCACGTGATCGCGCGCAGCAGCCAGGCTGCCTGCCATTCCTTCTTAACAGTCCGTCGCGCCATCTGCGTCTGCGCCCGGCGCTCGACCGCGCTGGTATTCACGCGCACCCCTCTCACCCACTCGAGATTCAAGGGAATACCACGATTCGGCAGCAGCGGACGCCCGGAGAGTGTAGCAATCGGCGCTTCCGAGACCGAAGCTGGCGGAAATTTATCGGGAACGGCGGATAGTTGGCCTGCAACGCCAGACTGCCTTATCGTCTCGCGAGGCATGCTTTGCATTGTACGGCAGTTCTATCTGAAATCGTACTTTCGCCCTTGACACCCTTTCTGCCGCGAGGCTAGGCTACGTTGCCAACTCATTGCGGAGCTGAACGATCTGAAGCGCCTCAAAGCACCAATTCCGTACATTTGCACGTTGATTTTCGCGGTCCTGCCACTTCACGCGGCACCAAAGCAAATCATCTTCGACACCGATCCCGGCACTGACGATGCCATGGCGCTCATGTTAGCGCTGAATTCGCCCGAGCTTGACGTGCGCGCCGTCACCGTCGTCCCTGGAAACGTCGTCGCCGCTCAAGGTCTCGACAACGCTTTGCGCATGATGTCGTTGGCCAATCGCTGTGACGTTCCGATCGCCGCCGGAGCGCAGCATCCCCTGTTTCAAAAGCTGACCACAGCCGAGTTCTGGCACGGCAAAAACGGCCTCGCCAACATCGAACTCCCTCCCAGCAAATGCAATGTGGATTCCCGCTGGGCGCCCGACCTCATCATCCACATGGTGCACGCCGCTCCGCATGAAATCTCGCTCGTGCCGGTCGGTCCGCTGACCAACATCGCGCTCGCGGTCGAAAAGGATCCGTCCATCGTTCCGCTGGTGAAAGAAGTCGTGCTCATGGGCGGTTCGATTTCCGGCGGCAACGTCAATGCCGCCGCGGAAGCTAACATCGCTAATGATCCAGAAGCTGCACAGATTGTCTTCCAGGCCGGTTGGCCGCTCACCATGGTCGGGCTAGACGTCTCGAATAAGACCCTCTTCACCCAGAATCATCTCGATGAACTCGGCAAGACCCACGGCGCGATCAATGATTTCATTTACCAGATAGCAAAATATCTCATTGACCTTTCCGCAAAATACGGTTTCTCCGGCACAGCCATGTACGATCCGCTTGCCGTTGGCGTGGCCATCGACTCGACTCTTGTCACAGAGCCGGAAATGCACGTCGACGTCGAGACGCGAGGAGAATTCACCCGCGGCGAAACTGTCGCCAATCGACAGGGCTACATCGAGCGCGATGTGCTTCATGGTGATCACTATGTGATCGAAGGATTAGATAAAGTCGCGCCGAATGCGAAGGTTTGCGTGCAAGTCGACGCTGAAAGATTTATCCGGATGTATCTCGCAAGAATTGCAGGAAAGTAAAACGTTTGGATTGTCATTCCGAGCCGTTCGGAGCCGCACAAGCGGCGAGAACCCGCGAGGAATCTGCTGTTCCCGTATAACCCAATGTTCACGCCACACACTCTTTCGACCGCATTATTAATGATGATCACCAGCGCCGTTTGCTGGGGATCATGGGCAAACACCTACAAGGGCGTGAAGAATTACCGCTTCGAGCTTTTCTATTGGGACTATGCGATCGGGATCTTCCTCATCTCGCTCATCCTCGGCCACACCATGGGGATGACCGGTCCCGGCCCGGATAATCTCATCAACAATATTCATTCCAGTAGCGCATCGAATGTTGTCCACGCCCTCATAGGCGGGGCCCTTTTCAATCTTGCGAACCTCTTATTAGTCGCGGCAATTGACATGGCCGGATTGGCAGTCGCCTTTCCGGTTTCCATCGGCATCGCCTTAGTTGTAGGTGTTGTCTTGAGTTACGCGCTCCAGCCCCAGGGAAGCGTTGGTTTTCTGGCTGCCGGAGTGATCTGTGCCGTCATCGCAATCATTATGGATGGTGAGGCCTATGCAAGCCTGGCTATAACTGGGCGTTCAGTCTCGAGAAAGAGTCTCATTATCTGTGTCGTCTCCGGCATTTTGATGGGCCTCTGGGCGCCCTTCATGACTCACGCCATGACTCGCGGCAATCCTCTCGGTCCCTACAGCGCCGCCATATTTTTGACGCTGGGAGCGCTACTGTCCTGTTTCATCTGGAATATCTATTTCATGAAGCATCCCCTCGTGGGAAAGCCTGCGCAGTTTTCCGAGTTCTTTCACGGTCCGGCCTCGGGGCACATGCTAGGCCTGCTCGGCGGCTGCATCTGGGGCGTCGGAACCGTTTTCAATCTTGTCGCAGCTCACTTTACTGGCGTCGCCATCTCTTATGCCATCGGCCAGTCTGCTCCCATGGTGGCCGCGCTCTGGGGCATCTTCGTTTGGAGAGAATTCAAGGGTTCGGGTTCCCGATCTAAGGTCTACCTGGTTCTGATGTTCGTCTTCTACAGCCTAGCCATTCTGCTCGTGGCGCGAGCCAATGGCTAAGGCGGCCCGGCTGCGACTATCTCCCGGGAAAGGTAACAAATCTTTACACATCCCGCTCTAGCTACTCTCGATTCAGCCACCATTTCTGGTGCTGCCTCATCACATATATAGAGATGAAAAAGGAGAGCAAAGATGAGAGTGCCAGGTTTCACAGCCTTCGCTGGCGTCTTCCTGGCTGCGATGTTATCTGTGCCGCTGCTGGCACAAGATACGAATTCAAAAACAGCAGTCCCAGGAACTCTAAACTATGTTGAGGGCCAAGCCTCAATCGGCGATCAGACCCTGAATTCAAAATCCATCGGCTCAGTGCAGCTCGAGCCAAACCAAACCCTGACAACCGAGAGCGGCAAAGCAGAAGTTCTGCTGACTCCAGGAGTATTCCTGCGAGTCGGATCAAACAGTGCAGTGAAGATGATCTCTCCCAGTCTGACCAACACTGATGTCGCGCTGGAAAAAGGGAATGCCATCGTGGAGGTCGATCAGATTCATCCGGAGAACGATATCCAGCTCTCGGCCGATAACGCGACCACCACGCTGCTCAAGACGGGACTTTACGCCTTCAATGCCGGTCAATCTGAGTTGCGGGTTTTTGACGGCAAGGCATCAGTTGCAGAAAACGATCAACATACCACCGTCAAAGGCGGCCACGAGCTCAGCCTCGACGCAAGCGGAAAGCTAAGAACCCAGAAATTCGACAAGAAAGCTTACGAGGAAAGTGATCTCTACCGCTGGAGCAGCTTACGGTCCGCTTATCTCGCCGAAGCCAACGTAAACGCGGCACAGATCTACGTGGACGAAGGATGGGGCCCGTGGGGACCTGGATGGTGGGGTGCTGGCTGGTACTGGGATCCATGGTTTAGCGCTTACACCTTCATCCCAGGCGACGGAATTTTCTACAGCCCGTTCGGCTGGGGATTCTATTCTCCATGGCTGGTCTCTCAGGCGCCTCTTTACGGATACGCTCGCCCATACCGACCCGGGGTTCCGTACTATCACCATTTCAGCTCCGACCCACATAACTGGGGCCCCGGGCCGACCTACGCCGAAGGTCGGAACTACTCGCATGGAATTTACCGTGGCCCTGGGTCAACCGGCAGCGGTTTTCATTCCGGACCGCGCATGAGCGCTGGCATGGGACGGACTGGCGGAGGCGGATTCCACGGCGGCATGGCTGCTGGCGGCGGAGGCTTCCACGGCGGTGGTTTCCACGGGGGCGGCTTCCATGGCGGGGTTGGATTCGGTGGCGGCGGTGGTTTCCACGGCCGATAGTTTCGAGCGTTCCTCGCGTTGGGGTGAGGAGAGTTGAATGAAGACCATACTAGTACTCCTGCTGTTCTCCACTCTTGGGTTCGCGCAGAGTCGATTCGACGGCACGTGGGTCGCCAAAATGGATTCAGTGCGCTTGCCCAGCAAGCCCGAAATCTATCAGTTGCAAAACGGAAAATACGAATGCGAAACCTGCATTCCCAAAATCAGTGTGCCCGCGGATGGTAACGATCATCACGTTGCCGGCTCTCCCTATTTCAGCAGCATCGCGGTTCGGGTCGTCAACCACCAGAATATTCAGATCACGGAGAAACAACGCGGCGAACTCGTATATTCAGAAACCGACAGCCTCTCTCCTGACCAAAATTACCTCACCGAAAAGATCAGCGATTCATCCGCTCCCCGCGGAG
>Ga0335077_10007425_pt1 | contig 13557 bp, 10 predicted proteins | sample Lox_Sample_31_FD_207151 | JGI IMG/M metagenome (GOLD analysis project Ga0335077, IMG submission 207151) | Soil microbial communities from Loxahatchee National Wildlife Refuge, Florida, United States - Lox_Sample_3.1 | ecosystem: Environmental > Terrestrial > Soil > Wetlands | place: USA...
GCGGCCGTGGCATCGAGGGAATTCGCGGCTAACTGGCGATTGGTCTCGCGGACCCAGTCAAAGACAGCGCCCCAGGCGGCGGAGATGTTCAAATCCTCATCGAGGGCAGTGGTGAAGTTATCAACCAGCTTGGTAGGGCCGACCTGCTGGTCGGCTTGGACGCGCGGCCGCGCGTCCCTACCAATTATAGCCGTTTCAATGACTTTGCCGTTTTCGATGACCTCGACACGGTCGCCGGTTTGTTGGATGGCGGCGCGCGGATTGCAACCGACGAACGAATAGCGGCCCAGATGTTCGCCGCCTTCGACGGATTCGAACAAAAAGGATTCGCCCTGCCCGCGGATTTTCCGGTAGGCCGACAGCGGCGTTTCAATGTCGGCGAGCAGCCGGCGTGTAACGGGAATCACATTGCCCTGCGCGGCCAGTTTCAAAAAATCGTCAAGGGTCGGCGAATACATGACCAATGAAGAATGAAGAATGAAGAATGAAGAAACAAACAGTTTTATTCACGCCGGCAGGATTCTGCCTTCTTCATTTCATCAAACGATTCGGTCGGGCGGGCGCGAGCAGGTTTCGACCGCCAAAGTCCGGGTTTCCGGCGGTTGATTTTGCGCGGCGTGCAACCGGCGCGCTTCGCGCTTGGTGGCACGGTGAATACGCCAGATCGCCAGCAGGGAGTAAAAGGCCACCGCGATGGCATAAGCGATCATGCCCATGCCGACGGCGAAGGGCACGAGTTCCCATTTGCCCGCTTCCGGGTGGCTGAAATAAATCAGCACCGCGCCGACCGCAGCCGTCAGCAACGTGTTCCCGGCGAGGCAGAAGAGGTGAAGGGTGATGCGCGTTTCCCGCACGCGCTGCACGTGCCACTCGCGATAGGCATCCTCGCCCAGCGAGCGCATGAGCCACGCGGTTTGGAAATTGCGGGCCGCGACGAGCACGCTGGCCGTGGTCACGACAATGGCCGACAACGGCCACAGGGCCAGGGCAACCACCAGAATCGCGTTCAACCACAATCCCCATCTCCAGCCGAGTTTTTTGGCGATAGGATTGCCTTCCAGCGCGAGGTTCGGCGTGGCAATCCACGTGCTGAGGAAATCCACTCCCCGCCCGAAGGCCAGCAATGCGAGCATTAAAAAATACCCGCCACTGCCAAATGAAACCGGGTTTTCCATTACTTCTTTCCGGAAATTTGCTCCGGCGTTTCGAGCCGGGCCTCTGTTAGCTTAACCGATTTCCCGTCTTTTTCCAACGAGCGGAAGAAGCATGATTGGTAACCTTCGTGGCACGCCGCGCCGGTTTGCTCGACCTGGATGAGCAGCACATCGCCGTCGCAGTCGAGCGCGATGTTCTTGACCTGTTGCCCGTGACCGCTGGTTTCGCCCTTCATCCAGAGTTTCCGGCGCGAACGGCTCCAGAAATGGGTCCGGCCGGTGGCGACGGTCTTTTCCAGCGCGGCACGGTTCATCCATGCCATCATCAGGACGCGGCCGGTTTGCTGTTCCTGGATGATGGCGGGAATCAGGCCGTTGGCATCAAATTTCAACTGGTCGTAAAAATCCATGGTTTGCGCAAGGATATTGTTTAACCTAGCAGAATTGTCGGGTCATACCAACCACGAAAATTTCAAGGGGCATGAACCGGGGCGTTGGTGGCCAAGGGCGCAGCCTTGGTGGGGGCGTTCAGGTTGGTTGCCTGGCTTTCACGCTGGGTAATGGCGCGTTCGAGAAGGTGTTTGAGTTCGGAATAGTTTGCATTGGTTACCGCGTCGAGTTGGGCGCGGGCTTGGGCATAGCGCCCCGCCAGCATTTTAATCCGGGCGAGATGAATATAAACGCCCTCGCGCTCGACGTCGTTATGGGCAACCTGGAGCGCGTTGGTCCAGGCCACCAGCGCGTCGTTGGTACGGAGCGGGCGGATGCCGTAGTAACTGTCCGCATAATCGGTGGCGAGGGAGAAATTATCCGGGTCGAGTTGCATGGCCTTACGATAGAGCGCGAGCGATTTGTCAAAAACCTGTTGCTCGTTGATGTGGTAAAAGGCCTTCGCATCCGTGCGGTAGAGATAAACCATGATGCCGAGATTTTGATAATAAACCGCTTCGGCAGGGCCCAGCTCGATGGCTTTGTCCAGGTACGCAAAGGCGTTGGTTATCGGACCATGCTCGGTGTAATAGTTGGCGAGGTTGTTCCAGGCCGCCGGGTCCTTGGGATCAAGCTGCAGGGCCTTTTCGTTTTGGAGCTTTGCGGTCTCTTCTTCGCCGATGTCATTCAGAAAACTGGCATAGGCCAGGTGCCCGCGCGCGGAATCCGGGTAACGCTGCAAAAAATCCTCGTAGTGTTTGCGGACAACGTTCAGCCGGGCCATGATGCGCGCGTTTAATTCCGCCTTCGATTCGCCCGCGCCCTGGGCCGCAAAGGCGTTGTTGTCCCGAATCCATTTGTCCACCTCCGCCAAGGCCGCATCGTCCTCGGTCATCAACTGCTCCAATTCCTTCTCCGCCGGGTCGTTCGGATTGGGAAGGTTGACGGACATGCCGGTATTCTGCTGAATCAAATTGCTGACGGCCTGCGGTTGGTTGGTGGCCAGCAACGCGCCCAACAGGCCGATGAAAAACTCATTCATACCTGCAATCTAAGCGTATTGGTACGGCGAGTCGAGGCGCAAGGAGGCGGGGGGCAGGCCTCTGTCCTTTTCTACTGCGTGACCACACGATAAAAACGGGTCGTGAACTGATCCGCGTTCAGATCCTCAAAATCATAATCGCCGACACCTCCTTCTTGCACCGGCGTTCCAATCGTTGTCCAGTTCGTCAGGTCGGTCGAAGCCTGGATCAGATAGCTGTGGGTCGGGTCCGCAGAAAATTCCAGGAGCGGAATCCGATTCTCATCGCTCATAACGAGGTCGGCGACCGGCTCGGCGGGATGGGAATAGAGATCGGGAATCTGGTAGGCGCGATAGCAGTTATACCCGGTATACTCCGAGCTGGTGTTGTCGTAATCGAAAAAAGAAAGATCAAATACCACTTCCGGCACCGGGTCGTGCGTGTACTCGATCAGCCGAGCCATCGTGGCACTGGGCGCGGAAGCATTGGGGGCAACCCCATTGACATAGGTGACGGCGCCATAGGTGACCAACACGTTCCGGGTTTGGGGAAGCCACTGCACCCTCCCGATGTATGGGGTAAAGAGCCGGTCTTGATTCGATTGCCAGCAGGAATTCCACACCTCGGACACCTCCATGTTGGTTTCATTGATGCTATATTCAACGGCACTGCTGTAATTGGCCGAATCGGCTACAGGCGGGTCGAAAGGACTGGCGGCGTAATTGTTGTCGTTGTAAAGTATCAACGTGCCTTCGGGCGTGAGTTCCGGCGCATGCTGTCCATAATTCCAATCGAACGGCGTACCCACCGGCGTGAGCAGGTATGGTTGCCAGTTCGTCCCCCAAAGCGCAGGCGGCCCAAGGATCCATTTCAATTGCCCCGTTGAGCGAGAGAATTTGAAGACCGCATTCTGGTTGCGCAGGGAAACAATGATGGAGTTATTATCATTGGTATCCTCAACGATCGCGTTGGCGTGCTCGTTATCCACTCCATAAGACGTGGGGAATCCTCCACCATAGGTCAGATACGTCACGCGCGTTGGATCCATCAGGCCGTTTGTCAGCGGCGACCATGCGTTCAGCAGCGCCGCGTTGGTAAATGAGATTTCGACCACCGGGTTGTCATCAACCTTGACCGTCCCTACCGGAGGATTTGAGACGGTGTCGCTGCTCGGGAAGTTGGACACCGTCCGGCTGACATCGCTGAGATACAAAATGGTGCCATGATCGGTTACGAGGCCCTCATGAGGATTTACCGGGTATCCCGCCGGCGCATTCCAGGTCCTGACTATTTCTCCGAGCATGTTGAGCTCCTGGAAACAGTCCGCCGCCGCATCCTCTTCAAGGAACAAATCGCCATTGTCAAGTTGCCGCACATCGGCAGAACCGGCCCACGGAGACTGACAATACCAAACCACCTCCCCGGAATTGTCCAAGATGGTAATGTAACCGGCATTGGTAACAAAACTGTGCGAAACGATGAACAGCAGGTATCCCGGCTCCATCATGCTTGGCTCATCGGTCAAAACGTTGATGGTGGGAAAATCAGCCGGCAGGGGAGCAGTGACAAAAGTCAACAGTTGCGGGGCCGTGTACGCATTCCGATCTTTGTCGTAAACGGTAATCTGGATGAAATTCGTCTGGCCGGGTTTGAAACCGAGCAGCGTTTCCGAATGCGTCGTAGCGTAATCGTAGAAATCCCTTTCCCAGATGCCGGTCTCATCGCTGACTAGGACGCTGATCCTTGAATCCGTATCGGTGGTCAGTTGCAGAAGCCCTGCGAGTGGAGCGTTGGTTGCCGGGGTAAAGGTAGGCCCTGACAGGATGGTCACCGCACGGGACCACGGGGAAAGTGTCAGGGTCGCTGCTATCAGGGAAAACATAACAAACCTGCGGGCTGTGGGTTGTTGAATCATAAGGCTGAACTCAATCGGGTGAACGGACTAAGGAACTTATGGAGGAAGGCATCAACCAGGCCAGCGTCTGGTCAGAATGGCCCTGTCGCCGGAGTGACACAGCTTTGGTGCGATGCGCCTCCACTTTTCGAGAGCTGTCTTTGGGTCTTATGAAGCCAACCATACTACAGCTTGGGAATATTCATTATGCCTACAAAAATCAATAGCAGCGGACGTTATAGATCGCCCGCCGCAAGCATAGACGACGCTTTAACGGAAAAAGTTTCATAACAAATAACGGACACCAAAACGGACATGTCTGGTCCAGAGCTTACAAAGGAGAAGCATAAAGTGACAGGTCAGCGCCGCGGTCGTACCATTCACAGCTTCCGCTGATCCTTTTTCCCGTTTAATCCGCCAAAGTAATCCAAAGCAGCAATCCGGCCAGCGCGGCCAGCGTCACCGGAATGCCCAGCCGGGCAAAGTCCCAAAAGGAAATTTTGATGCCCAACGCGCGCGCTTGTTGAACTACAATGATGTTGGAAACGCTGCCAACAATGATGAGACTGCCGCCAAAGCTGTTGGCCAGCGCCAGGATGTAAGCCGCGGCCGGCTGGGAAAGGTTGATCACCTTGAGCAGCAACATCACCGCTGCCGAGTTGTTGATCAAGTTGGACAGCCCTGCGGTGGTCAAGGCCAGGGTGACTGGTGCGTTGAGATTAAAACCGCCGTGGGCCAGCCACTGCGCAGCTTGATCGCCATAGCCAGTGGATTGAAAAGCGCCGGTGACAACGAACAATCCCATGAACAAGACGAGGATCGGCCAATCCACCAATCGCAGCAAATCATCGGTGCGAAACTTGGCGCTCGCCAGATGAATCCCGGCGGCGGCCAGGGCGATGACTTCCTTCGGCAGCGGCGAGAAAAACAAACCGACGACCACCGTCAGAATGACCAATCCCTTGATGGTATGCGGTCGGTTGAAGCGATAGGCTTGCTGGTTTGATTCCCTTGGGACGGGCGCGGCCAGTTGCAATCTTTTCCGCGACAACTCCCAGATGATTCCATAGGCGGCGGCCATCGCCAAAGCGACCGGGACGCACGCCCAAAGGATGTAACGGCCGAAACTCAGGTGCGCGACCTGTCCAATCATCATGTCCTGCGGATTGCCGATGAGCGTCGCCGCCGCGCCGAGGTTGCTGGCCACGGCCAGGGCAATCAGAAACGGAACCGGATTGAGCCGTTGGTGCAACAACGCGGTTCCGACAATGGGCGCGAACACGTAGCAAACAATGTCGTGATTCAAAAACGAGGAAAGCACGCCGGTGACCGCCATCAGGACGAGCAGGAACCGCGCGGGATGGCCGAGCCGCGCCGAGATGCCGTTGGCCACCCGGTCGTAGAAACCGGACAGACGAAGCTGCGCCGAAACGACAAAAAATCCGAACAGCAAAAATATCGTCGGCCAGTTGATGCAGGAGATGACATCGGCGGTGGAAACGTCGCCGAAAATCATCATGGCGATGGCGCCGAGCAAGGCGATGCCCACGCGATTGAGTTTCAAGCCGGGCACGTGCCCCATCGCAATTCCAATATATGTGATCGCGAAAATCGCCAGAATGACCGGCTTGTCCGGAAGCCCGGCCGGGGCGACAGCCAACTGGGCAGTTATGGGCGGCACGCACAATTCCTTCCAAGCTGCAAGGCCGGCTTCAAGCTTTTTTGCGGGCTGTTTTCGAGCGAAAGTCGAAACGCCGGTGAAATCCGGTTGCCTTCCTCCGGGCGTCGGGCTGGGAAGGAAAATGCGGCGGACAAAGAAAATCTAATGCATTGCGCCTGCATCATCACTTAACCCCGCACCTTGACAAGTGACATTTATGAGGAGAGCTTTTCTAAATAATAAGCGAGTGGCAGTCCGTTATTACCCGCGGAGCGCCAACCGCAATTTCCAAAAAACCTATGAATAACTATGTAAACTGGGAGATGCAGGGCTTGGAATTCGTCAACTGCAACTGTGCCTGGGGCTGCCCCTGCCAGTTCAACGGCCTGCCGACACACGGCAACTGTCGCGCACAAGGTTTTATGCAAATCGAGAAAGGCCACTTTGGCGACGTGCCGCTGGACGGATTGCGGTGGGGCATCCTCGCGGCCTGGCCCGGTGCTATTCACTTCGGCAACGGCAAGCTGCAGACCATCATTGACGAGCGCGCGAATCCAAAACAACGGGAAGCCATCGAGGCCGTCTCCCACGGGCGTGAAACTGACCCGGGATCGCTGATTTGGCAGGTTTTCTCGACCACCATTACTGAATTCCTCCCGACCCTGTACAAACCGATCGAGCTGGCGATTGATTATTCGGCGCGCCGCGCGCGGGTCAAAGTGCCCGGCGTTGTCGAAGGCAGCGCCGAGTCCATTCGCAATCCGGTGACCGGCGCTCCGCATCCGGTCCGCGTGACCATGCCGACGGGCTTTGAGTTTACCGATAGCGAGGTCTTGAGCGGCAAATCCAGGGCCACCGGGCCGATCGAGTTGAATCTCGACGGTTCACACGCGCATCTGGCGCGCGTCCATTGGAACACACACGGCGTTGTGCGTTGAAGCTGCCTGCCTCATGCCCGACCGCACTTCGCTCGAATCCCTCTTGCTCCGCGACCGTTGGCTGATCGGCGGCGCGCTCGTTGTCACCGTCGCGCTGTGTTGGGCGTGGATCGTGCCCATGGCGCGCGACATGTACGGGGCGATGACCGGCCCGTCGGCCTGGATGATGACGGACACGTGGGATTTCACCCATTTGACGCTGCTGTTTGCAATGTGGGTGGTGATGATGACGGGAATGATGTTGCCTTCCGCCGCGCCGACGCTCTTCCTTTACGCGGGCGTGATTCGCAAAAGCCCGGAAAGCCCACACACACGCGCCCATGTCTATGCGTTTGCGGGCGGGTATCTGCTCGTGTGGACGGCTTTTAGTCTGAGCGCAACCGTGTTGCAGCGCGCGCTCGCCCAGTGGCTGTTGCTTTCACCGATGATGGAAGCGCGGGGGTACCTCCTCGGCAGCGCGTTGCTGATTGTGGCCGGACTCTATCAACTGACGCCATTCAAGCGCACCTGCCTGGAATCCTGCCGTTCGCCCGCAGCCTTTATTGCGCAGCACTGGAAACGCGGTGTGGCTGGGGGCTTTCGTCTCGGTGTGACACACGGGCTTTTCTGCGTCGGCTGTTGTTGGGCGCTGATGCTGCTGCTGTTCGTCGGCGGCGTGATGAACCTTTGGTGGATCGGCGCGCTCACGGTTTTTGTTCTGCTCGAAAAGCTTGCTCCGCTGGGCGCCCAAGGCGGGCGGCTTTCCGGCCTGCTGATTATTGCCCTGGGCTTCTGGAATCTGGCGCGCAGCCACGGTTGACGCGCCCCGGACAACGCAGCGAACACAACTGACCTGCCTTAGACACAACCCATCGGATGGCGAATCACGAAATTCCGGCTTGATTTCCACCCGAGCTTGCGCGCCATGCGGAAAAGAAGGCCGAACCAAAGTCCATCTGCCAATATCAAGAACTGACCCGTTACCGGATTCGCGTTGTGCGGGCACTGGTATTGGTATTCATGCGCCTGGCCAATTTCGAAAAACCTTGCTCTTTGCGCGCTCAATGTGTCAAGCCAACGGTATGCTTTCGGCTGATGAGCGGCGCTTGGCAAATGGCAAGCGTGACAAGATTGCCTTTCAAAATTTGTCCAAATCGGCTATTGAAAATAATCAACTAAAAATGGTCGTCACAAATAAAATTGAACTACGACAGTTGGCGAAACGTCAATGGCTTCGACCTGAAACAGGGCTTCAAAAGCTACAGATGCTCGGTTTTTGCTCTAAGATTCTATGGTAAGGCGCTTTCAGAAGATACTTCGGGATTTCCATTGGACGCCATAAAGAGTTTTCGAAAATTTGTCGAGTTGGCCCCAGCGAAAGATGCGAAATTGGTTGCCGATATTCGGCAACGAATTCGTGAGTTGGAATCAATTGGAATTTAATCTATGGCGATTCTCAGGTGGTTACCATCAAAAGCCGCGCTGGGGCGTTGGCTAGTGTTCCAACTGCGTGGCGGTAGCCGGGATTCACTTTCTCAAGTCCGTCGTGCCGAACGTGCGCCACCTTGCCCCGGCCGGAAAACTATCCGGCGCACGAAGGCCTGCGAGAACGCCTGTCGTCTTGGACTGCGGTGGCCGTGACACCGCTTTTGCACCGCCATGCCAAATGTTTCTCCCAATGATGATTTAATCCCCGACCGAAAGCGGCGCCGCGCTTCGCTTACCGCCGCATTCCAAGACGCTTCGTGCCATTCGCATGTTCCCACTTTTAACCAGTCCGCCGTCTGCCGCCGTTCCATTCCCAATTGCGAATTTCCGGCATGTCCTGGCCGCATTTGTGGACGTAGTTCTTGTGGTCAATCAGCCGGTCGCGGATGAATTGCTTGGCGTACGCCGCACTCGCGCCCAGGCCCGGCACGCGGTCAATCACGTCACCCACCAGATGAAAACGGTCGAGGTCGTTCAGCACCACCATGTCGAAGGGCGTCGTGGTCGTCCCCTCTTCCTTGTAACCCCGCACATGGAGATTCCGGTGATTGGTCCGGCGATAGGTCAGGCGGTGAATCAGCCAGGGATACCCATGGAACGCGAAGATGATGGGTTTGTCCTTCGTGAACAGGGCATCGAAATTCTTGTCACTCAAACCGTGTGGATGTTCGCTTTGTGGCTGGAGCGTCATCAGGTCCACCACGTTGATGACCCGGACTTTTAACTCCGGGAAATGTTCGCGGAGCATTTGCACTGCCGCCAGGGTTTCCAGCGTGGGCACGTCTCCCGCGCAGGCCATCACCGCGTCGGGTTCGCCGCCGCAGTCGTTGCTGGCCCATTCCCAGATGCCCAGCCCGGCCGTGCAATGTTTGACGGCGGCATCCATGTCCAGCCACTGCAACTCCGGTTGTTTGCCGCTGACGACGACATTGACGTAATGCCGGCTGCGCAAACAATGGTCGGTTACCGACAGCAGGGTGTTGGCGTCCGGTGGCAGATACACGCGAATGATCTCGGCCTTCTTGTTCACGACGTGGTCAATGAAGCCCGGGTCCTGATGACTGAACCCGTTGTGGTCCTGCCGCCAGACGAGCGAACTGAGGAGATAATTCAAGGATGCAATCGGACGCCGCCAGGGAATGTGCTTGGTGACCTTCAACCATTTGGCGTGCTGGTTGAACATGGAATCCACGATGTGAATGAACGCCTCGTAGCACGAGAAGAACCCGTGCCGGCCGGTCAGCAAATAACCCTCCAGCCAGCCTTCACATTGATGCTCGCTCAACATCTCCATCACCCGGCCGGCGGGCGCGACGTGTTCGTCCGTCGGCAGGATTTCCGCCGTTGAACAACGGTCGGTGAGGTCGAAGAGCGCGCCCCAGCGGTTCGACGCGGTTTCGTCCGGACTGAACACGCGGAAGTTATCCGGATTGAGCTTCATCACGTCGCGGATGAATACACCTTGGATCCGTGTGGCCTCGGCCCGAACCGTTCCCGGTTTCGACACCTTGACCGCGTAATCGCGGAAGTCGGGCATTTTCAGATCGCACAACAAAATTCCGCCATTGGCGTGCGGATTCGCGCTCATGCGGCCCGTGCGCTTGGGCGCAAGCTCCGCCAGCTCCGGGCGCAGTCTGCCGGTCTTGTCGAAGAGTTTGTCCGGCCGATAACTCTTCATCCAGCGTTCGAGAATCCGGATGTGCCCCGGCTTGTCCATGTCGCCTATCGGAACTTGATGCGCGCGAAATGTGCCTTCGACCTGTTTTCCATCCACCGTCTTGGGACCGGTCCAGCCTTTGGGTGTGCGCAGGATAATCATCGGCCACTGCGGTCGTTCGCGAAAACCCTTGGTGCGTGCGTTGTGCTGGATCGCCTTGATTTCACCAATAACCCGGTCAAGCGTTGCCGCCAGGAGTTGGTGGACTTTTTCGGGATCATCGCCTTCGACGAAAAAGGGCCGATAACCGTAGCCGCGGAACAATGGGTCCAGTTCGTCATGCGGCAACCGCGCCAGCACGGTCGGCCCGGCGATTTTGTAGCCGTTGAGATGCAGAATGGGCAGCACCGCGCCGTCGCGGGCCGGGTTGAGAAATTTATTGGAATGCCAACTTGTGGCGAGCGGGCCGGTCTCGGCCTCGCCATCGCCAACCACACAGGCCACCAGCAGGTCGGGGTTGTCGAACGCCGCGCCGAACGCGTGCGACAAGGCATAACCCAATTCTCCGCCTTCATGAATCGAGCCAGGCGTTTCCGGCGCGACATGGCTGGGAATGCCGCCAGGGAAGGAGAATTGGGTGAACAACCGTTTCATGCCTTGTTCATCCTGCGAAATGTTCGGATACACTTCGCTGTAGGTTCCTTCCAAATACGCATTGGCCACTAGCCCCGGCCCGCCGTGTCCGGGGCCGGTCACGTAAATAACATTCAGATCGTGCTCCTTGATGATGCGATTGAGGTGGACGTAGAGCAGATTCAAACCCGGTGTCGTGCCCCAATGGCCCAGCAGCCGCGGCTTGATGTGCTCCCGCTTGAGCGGCCGCTTGAGCAGCGGGTTGTCGTACAAATAAATCTGGCCCACGGAGAGATAATTTGCCGCGTGCCAATAGGCGTTCATCCTCCGCAACAGATCTGGTGACAACGGTTTATTGGTGTGACTGGTCGTTTTTGTATTCTTCATAAAGTTTCTTTGATGTTTTTAGTGGAATGGCATTCGCATCATCAATTATTCGGACAGCGTCCGAACATAGGTAGGGATGGCGCGCTGCGCCGTCCGCGCCGCGTTCAGCGGCGCAACCCTTAATGAGTTCGCACACTTTAAGCCATCCGTTCCGCCCGCTATTGCGCGGGCGAGGACATCGCGGCGCGATGTCCCTACCAACGTCAAACTCATCGAAAGGGGCGGTAACAAACTCACGATGCCCCCTTTCCCATCTCAAGTTCCAAAACGCGACAGACGGTCTTTGCGATCATCCATTCCTCGTCCGTGTGAATGACACGCACCGTGACGCGGCTGGTTTTTGCAGAAATAACTCCGGCGTTGGCAGCGTTTTGTTCCGCATCCAGTCCGATGCATAGAAATTCCAAACCCTCGCAAACACGGGCGCGGACTTGATGCGCGTGTTCGCCGATGCCACCCGAAAAAACCAATGTATCCAGCCCGCCCAATGCAGCCGTAAATGCCCCGATCCACTTTTTCAACTGATAGCAGAAAAGGGCGATGGCTTCCGCCGCGCGCACGTCTTGGGATTCCCGTTCCAGAAGGTCTTGCATATCCGAACTGGTTTCAGACACGCCGAGCAAGCCGGATTCGGAGTTGACCATGGTATTGAACTGGCGCGGCGTGAGATGTTCAACCTGTTCCAGATACCACACGAGGCCCGGGTCCAGTTCGCCCGAGCGCGTGCTCATCGGCACGCCGGCAGTTGGGGTGAAGCTCATGCTCGTGTCCACGCTTTGGCCGTTGTGCACCGCAGTGAGACTCGCGCCGTTTCCGAGGTGGGCGATAATCACGCGTCCGTTGGCCGCTTCGGCGCCGGCCACGCGAGCCAGTTCCTCCATCAGGTAAGCGCAGGACAATCCGTGAAAACCATAGCGCCGGATGCCTTTGGCTTCGTAGTGGCGCGGAATCGGCAACAGCCGCGCCACCCGCGGCAGGTCGTGATGAAAGGCGGTGTCGAAACAGGCGATCTGCGGCAGGTCGGGAAACCGCCGATGGAATGCTTCCGTCAGCAGGATTTCTTCCGGCAGATGTTCGGGATCGAATGGACTGAGTTGATGCAGTTCATCAATCATTTCCGGCGTGATGCGCTGTGGTTCCCAATACTTCGGTCCGCCATGCACCACACGATGGCCCACGGCGGCTAATGTGCCACGCTCAAATCGTTCCTGAATCCAATCCATCAGGACATCTACGGCGGCCGTGTGGTCTGGCGCGTTCACCGCCCGCGAAAAACTGTCCTCTTTACTTGTGCTCTTCACCGTAAATTGGGCTTCCGGCAATCCGATTCGTTCAATCCGGCCTTCCAGAATTCGCTGCATTGTCGGGTTCGTCTGGAACAACGCAAACTTGATGCTCGAAGAGCCGCCATTGATGGTCAGGACACAGGGGCGAATTGATTTTGTGATCGTGTTCATGGTCATGCCGCAACCTTTAGCCCAAACGCTGCCAGCCGTGCGCAGGTCGCCTGGTAATCGGTATGCCGGATGCCGTGAATCCCCATCGTCTCCGCGACCTGCACGAACATGGGCCGGTCCTCGATATAAACAACTTGGTTGCTCTGAACCTGCGCCACGTCCAGCGCCAGCCGGTAAATATCAATGTCCGGCTTGCGAAAGTGGACGAAACAGGAGGAAATGAAAAAGTCCACGAAACCGTTGAGCTTGAATTTTTGAATCCGGTGCAGGTTCAGTTCACGCCCTTCATTGCTGACCACTGCGATCTTGAGTTTGTGCCGGGCTTTGAGCCGGTGGACCAGTTCAATCATCTCCGGAAACGATTTCGACCGTGCAAACATGAACTCCCGAAACTCGGCCCGCGTGAACGGGCGTTTCCGGTAAAAAACGATTCGGTTGAGATACTCCTCCAACGTCAGGTTACCGATCTCGTAGGTGTCGAACGTTAGGTGATGCCGGTCTTCCATTTCCTTCAAATCCAGGTTGAACTTGTTCGCCGCGAGCCGGCGCGCGGCGTGATTCCACCCGTCGGTGAGCAACACTCCGCCGATGTCCAGAAACAGGCAGGTAATGGCCGGCGGTTGGTTCATCGGGTTCAATTCTTTTCCCATTCCGTATGGAACGTACCTTTGGTATCCACTCGTTCATAGGTGTGGGCTCCAAAATAATCGCGTTGCGCCTGGGTCAGATTAGCGGGCAGCCAGGGACTACGATAGCCATCGAGATAGCCGAGGGCCGTCATAAACCCGACCGCCGGCAGACCCAATTGGGCCGCGGTTGAAACAACGCCCCGCAAATCTTTCTCGCGGGCTTTCACCGC
>Ga0335077_10007428_pt1 | contig 13554 bp, 20 predicted proteins | sample Lox_Sample_31_FD_207151 | JGI IMG/M metagenome (GOLD analysis project Ga0335077, IMG submission 207151) | Soil microbial communities from Loxahatchee National Wildlife Refuge, Florida, United States - Lox_Sample_3.1 | ecosystem: Environmental > Terrestrial > Soil > Wetlands | place: USA...
AGGCGCCGTACGCGCTCTGCCTCGCCTACCGGATCCGCTTCGTGCTCGAGCTCGACGCCCGCGAGGCGCTGCACCTGATCGAGCTGCGCTCGGGACGGGAGGGACATCCCTCCTACCGGGCGGTCGCCCTCCAGATGCGCGACGCGATCGCCGGCGTCCACCCGAACGTCGCCGCAGCGATGACCTTCGTGGACGACTCGGGCGAGCCTCGCCTCGAGCGGCTGCTCAGCGAGATGCGGAACGAACCTCGAGCCGGCTGAGGTCGGCGGCTTAGACCGGCCGGAGGACGGTCGTTCCGTGGTCGCTGCTTCCCGGCGACTCGCGCGTCACGATCCACTTGTCACCCGGGCCGAGGCGATACGGCGCGTTCAGCGGCACGGTGAACGGCGCGCTCCCGCCCGTGGTCACGAACCTCCCGCAGGAGAGATAGCGGTCGCCCTTCCGGACGAGGTAGACGTCGTAGTACGCATTCGCCGGCAGAGCCGGGAGGTTGCGCACGGTGAGCTTCATCGGCCAGTTGCCGGCCGTCGCGGGCAGGATCTCCAGCGTCGCGCGGGCGTGCGGCGCGGCTGCCGTGCCCTCGAGCGCGAGCAATCCGGCCAGGTCCGTCGAGTGGCGGTTGCCGACGGCATAGCCCGAGGAGAAGACCGCCGCGACGGCGACCACCGCGGCGACCAGCAGGAACACGCGCCGCTTGACCTGGCGGCGGCGGATGGTCTGCGACCGCTCCGAGTCCGGCCCCCGGCCGAGCGCCGGCGGCAGCTCCTGCGGCGGGCCGGCTGCGACGAGCAGCTCGTGCGCGCGGCGCAGCCGCTCGCGCTCCCCGCCGAGCGGCTCCCCGCCGACGAGCTCGTCGAAGTCGGGCGTCGGGTTCATCGCAACTCCCCCTCGAGCAGCGACGCGAGCCGCGCGAGGCCGCTGCGCGTCCGCGTCTTGACCGTTCCGAGCGGCAGGCCGAGATAGCCCGCCACCTCGCTCTGCGACATCCCGCTCCAGTAGGCGAGCTCGATCACCTCGCGCTCGCGCGGCTGGATCTCCTCGAGCGCGCGGTGCACGCGCCACGCGACGTACGCGTCCTCCGCCTGCTCGGCCGGACCGGCTCCGCCCGCGGGAAGGTCTGGCACGTCGGCGACGAGCGAGGAGTCGCTGACGCGGAAGCGGTCGGCGATCGCGTTCCGCGCGACGGCGTACAGCCAGCCGGCTGCCGGCCCGCGCTCGGGACGGTAGGTTCCCGCCGCCCGCCAGATTGCGGCGAACGCCTCCTGCGTCGCATCCTCGGCCCTGCTGCGGTCGCGCAGCCGCCGCAGAGCGAGCCCGAAGACCGAGCGGACGTAGCGCCGGTAGAGGAGCTCGAACGCGCCGCGGTCGCGGCCCGCGATCCGCGCGAGAAGCTCCGCGTCGGGCGTGTCGAGAGTCGGCGGCTCGGCTTCGTCCGCGCCCACGGCGCGCAGGTGTGGTGCATCGATCGCCAATTCCATGTCGCGTCTGGTTCTACGCATCCCGGCCCTCGCGCGGATTGCAGCAGGCGCAGACGCTCGAGCGCAACCGCTACTTGGCCGTCGCCTCCGCGTAGCGGCGCTCGACCTCCGGCCAGTTGACGACGTTCCACCAGGCTTCGAGGTAGGCGGGCCGCTTGTTCTGGTACTTGAGGTAGTAGGCGTGCTCCCAGACGTCGATGCCGAGCAGCGGCGCGTGGCTCTCCATGATCGGAGAGTCCTGGTTCGCCGTCGAGTAGACCTCGAGCCCGGTGCCGTCGTGCACGAGCCACGTCCAGCCGCTGCCGAAGCGCTTCGCGCCGGCGTCGTTGATCGCGCTCTTCAGGTCGTCGAAGCCGCCGAAGGCGTCGTCGATCGCGCTGCGTAGCGCGCCGCCGGGCTCGCCGCCGCCGTCCGGGCTCATGATCGTCCAGAAGAGAGAGTGGTTCGCGTGGCCGCCGGCGTTGTTGCGCACCGCCGTGCGCTTGTCCTCGGGGATCGCATCGATGCTCGAGAGGACGGTCTCGACCGAGGCGTCGGCCCACTCGGTGCCTGCGAGGGCGGCGTTCGCGTTGTTGACGTAGGCGGCGTGGTGGGCGTCGTGGTGCACGCGCATCGTCGCCTCGTCGATGTGCGGCTCGAGCGCGTCGTAGGGGTACGGCAGATCCGGGACTTCGAAGGCCATCTCGTGGGCTCCTTTCGCGACTCTGTCTCTCGAACGGAGGATATGCTCCGCGCTCGTGTCCACGCTTGCCTTCAGGTTCGAGGCGATCGCCCCGCGGCCGTTGCGCCCGGAGGCGTACGAGCTCGACGGCATCTCGCGCGCGTCGATCGAGGCCCACTACAAGCTCTACGAGGGGTACGTCGCGAAGCGGAACGAGATCCTCGGCCGGCTCGCCGACGTCGATCTCGCCACCGCGAGCCAGACCTTCTCCGACCTGCGGGCACTGAAGGTCGACCTCACGTTCGCGATCGGCGGGATCAAGAACCACGAGCTCTACTTCGGCCACCTCGGCGGCGCAGGAGGCGCCCCCGAGGGCGCGTTCGGCAAGCTCGTCGCCCGCGACTTCGGCTCGGTCGATGCCTGGCGCGCCGATCTGAGAGCGACGGGGATGGCCGGTCGCGGCTGGGCCTGGACGGCGTACGACTGGGACGAGGGCCGGCTCTTCAACTACGTCGGCGACGCACAGAACACGTTCCCCGTCTGGAACGCGACCGCGCTCGTCGCGCTCGACGTCTACGAGCACGCGTACTTTCTCGACTACCAGACCGACCGCGCGTCCTACATCGAGGCGTTCTTCGCGAACCTCGACTGGGACGTCGTGAACGGCTGGATCGAGCAGTACGGCATTCCGAGCTAGACCGGCGGCGTGCTCACCGCCGTCTTCGTCGTCGCCGGCTACCTCGCCGGCTCGCTGACGTGGGGTTACTGGCTCGTGCGGATCTTCCGCGGCGAGGACATCCGCACGAAGGGCAGCGGCAACCTCGGCGCGTCGAACGTCTGGCGCGTGTACGGCGTGAAGCTCGGCCTGCCGGCGATGCTGCTCGACACGGCGAAGGGGTTCGCGCCGGCGCTCGTGGGCACGCTCGTCGTGGGGCACGGCACCGGCGTCCTCGCCGGCGCGGCGGCGATGCTCGGCCACTGGCGGCCGCTCTTCCTCGGCTTCAAGCGCGGCGGGAAGATGGTCGCGACCGCCGGCGGCGCCTTCCTCGGCGTCGCCCCGCTCGTCGGGTTGACGGGAGCGGGCGTCTGGATCCTCGTCTTCGGGCTGACCCGCTACGCCTCGGTCGCCTCGATGACGGCCGCGTCCTCGCTCGCGCTCTGGGCGTGGCTGCTCGGCTATCCGTGGCCGGTGATCGCCTTCGGCGGCGCCGCCGGCGCGGGCGTCGTCTTCCTCCACCGCGCCAACATCGCGCGGCTGCGGCGGGGAGAGGAGAACCGGTTCCGCGGCTTCCGGCGCGGCGCGTCTACGAGCGAAGCCAGCCCCTGAGGTCGGTGTGCGCGGTGGGGCCGTGCCCGCCGTTCTCGAGCTCGCCGCGCAGCTCGCCCACCGTCCCGTAGCGCTCGGCGACCACCTCGTGCGCGTGGATCGTCTCGAAGTTGAGCTGGCGGGAGAGGACGAAGTCGCCGTCGTCGAGCTCCGGCAGCTCGTCGAGCACGCCCTTGAGCGCGACGCGGACGGAGTCCTCGACGAAGCGCGGCTGGAGGTGCGCGTGCTCGACGACGAAGAGCTCGTCCGGGCGCTTCAGGAGCTCGTAGATCGGCGAGCTCATCGAGCCCTCGACGATCTCGACGAGCCGCTCGGCGTTCAGCCGGCCCGCGGTGCCCACGAGGAGCGTGCCGCGCCCGCGCTGGTTGTGGGTCGCGAGCGGGACGAGCTCGAGGATCCGCTCGACCTCGTCACCGGCGAAGCCCGCCTCGAGCAGCCGCTCGGTCGCTGCGCCGCGGACGAGGCCCTGCGCGCACGGGCACGCGTTGATGCCGGTCGCCTCGACGCCGACGACGCGGCGCACCCGCTCGCGCGAGGCGGCGGCGATCCCGAGCAGCGACACCATCTCCTGCGTCGAGAGCCTGCTCACCGGCGTCCGCCGCTCGTACGGGTAGCGCGCCGTGATCCGCACCTCGGCGAGGAGCGCCTCCTGGCGCGAGACGATGTGGCGGGCGACGTGCTCGGCGAGATCCTCGACGAGGAACGCCTCATCGTCGACGACTCCCTCGATCGCCTCCTCGAACAGCTCGGGGAAGCGGGACATGTGGACGCCCTTCTGCCGCGGATCGAGGTCGACCGTGCAGTCGATCGTCGCGGCGATGAGCTTCTCGCGCTTGCCCCGCCCGATCCGCACAGCCTTCTGCACGCCGGTCACGCCGGCGCGCGAGAGGCCGAGCGCGATCTCGGGCGCCGTCGCCTGCAGATCGGGTGTCTTGCTGCGTGGCATCTGACAAGGTTAGATCCGTGAGCGACGACAACGACTTCTCCCGCCTCGTCTCCCTCGCCTGCCACGACCTGCGGACGCCGCTCGCGACCGTCCACGGCTTCGCCACCACGCTCGCGAAGAGCGCCGGCCTGGAGCCGCCGGCCGACCGCTACGTGGAGGTGATCGAGGCCGCGTCGGGCCAGTTCGCCGAGCTGCTCGACGAGCTCTCGCTCGCCGCCCGGATCGAGGGCGATCGCTACGACCCGACGCTGCGGGAGATCGACACGCTCGAGCTCGCGCACTCGGCCGCGGCGCGGCTCGGCGAGGAGCGCGTCCGCGTCTCCGGCGAGGGCGCGGTGATCGAGACGGACGTTCAAGCCGTCGATCGTGGAGTCGCGGCGCTGATCCAGTCCGCGCTCCGCCACGGCGGGCTCGACAGCGTCGATGTCGCCGTCGCGGGGACTGAGGTCCGCGTCACGCCGGTGACGGCCGCCGCCGCTCCGGTCGTCCTCGGCGAGGACCTCCGCGACCTCGGTGCAGCCGTTGCGGCGCGGCTCGTCGCCCGCCTCGGCGGCTCGCTCGCCGTCGAGGGCGAGACGCTTCGGGTCAGGTTGCCCTGACCGTGTTCGTCGACGGATTCGTCAACCTCTACACGGCCGACATCGAGGCGGGGTTGCGCTTCTACCGCGACCTCCTCGGCTTCAGGGAGACCTTCCGCACCCCGAAGGAGGGAACTCCGACGCACGTCGAGCTGAGGCTCGACGGCTTCATGCTCGGGCTCGGCACGGTCGAGGCCGCGAAACGCGTCCACGGCGTCGACGCCTCGCCCGGTGCCCCGGCGGCCGTCATCGTCCTCTGGACGGACGACGTGGACGACGCGTTCGAGCGGTTGCGGTCGGCCGGCGTTCCCGTCCTCCAGGAGCCGCACGACAGGGGAAACGACAACCGCAGCGCGCTCTTGCAGGACCCCGACGGGAATCTCGTCGAGATCGTCGGCAAGACCGCCTGAGGTCAACCGGCGGCGAGCGCCGGCGTGGCGAGCTCGTGGCAGCTCCGGCAGCGCGCCTCGTACTGCTCGAGGGCGCCGACGACGATCGTCGCGCCGTCGGCCGGCGCGGGCGCGCCGTCGACGAGTCGCTGCGTCATCGTCGCGGGGCCGCCGCAGCGGTGGCAGACGGCCTGCAGCTTGTCGACGAGCTCCGCCCGGCAGAGGAGGTGGGGCATCGCGCCGAACGGCCGCCCGCGGAAGTCCTGGTCCAGTCCGCATGCGACCACGCGCAGCCCGCGCTCGACGAGCGCGTCGAGGACGAGGACGATCTCCACGCCGAAGAACTGCACCTCGTCGACGCCGATCGCGTCGTACCCCTCGACGAGGCCGGGGATGTCCGCCGGGGAGTCGACGGCGACCGCGCGCATCCGCGCGCCCGCATGGCTCACGACGTGGCCGATGTCGTAGCGGTCGTCGATGCGCGGCTTCACGATCAGCGCGCGCTGCCCCGCGATCTCCGCGCGGCGCAGGCGGCGGATGAGCTCCTCGCTCTTGCCGCTGAACATCGGGCCGCAGATGACCTCGAGCCAGCCGCCGCGTTCCGGGAAGAGCCTGATCACGGGTTCCGACCCTAGTGGTCGGACCCGACGGAGCCCGTCGGCTACTTCCCGTGCTCGAACTCCCACTGGGAGAGGCGGCGGAGGCTGACGATCCCGAGCAGGCGCCCGTCCTTCATCACCGGCAGGTGGCGGAAGTTGCGCTCGAACATCATCTTCGCGGCGTCCTCGAGGGGCGTCTCGGGCTCGATCGTCACGACGCTCTCCGTCATCCACTGGCGGACGCGGGCCTCGGCCGCCCGGGCCCGCGAGGCGACGGCGCGCATCAGGTCGCGCTCGGTGACGATGCCGACGATCCGGGCCATGTCCTCCATGACGACGACGGCGCCGACGCCGGCGGCGATCATCTTGTCCGCGGCCTCGCCGATCGACGCCGCCGGGTCGACGGTGAGCACGTCGCTGTTCATCACCTCGGCAACCGTTGCCACGGCCGGAGACTAACGCAGCACGAGAGGCGCGGGTGAACGCGCTACCGCCGAGCCGCTCCGCGGGGCGCATCGTCGCCCTGCCCGGTCGCCGCGCTGGCCCACCGGGCGGCGAACGGAACGAGGACGATCGGCAGGACGAGCAGCTCCAGCCAGTCCCACAACGTGTTGCCGGGGAAGCCCGTCCAGCGGAGCGGAAGCGACTATCCGAGGACGACGAGAACCACGAAGCCGGCAACGACGCCCTGAAGCAGTAGGTGCCGCGAGCGTCCGAGCCGGTGGCCGTGCCGGAGTCAAAGCGGAGCGACGGTCACCGCGAGCGGAAGCAGCAGGGCGTGCAGCCAGTCCCACAGCAGGGCGCGATGCGCGAAGCCCGTCCACCGCCAGCCACGGCCGTAGCCTCCCCAGAGGACGACCGCCACCGCCACGAACGCCAGCGCGCCGAGAGCGCGGCCGGCGGTCAGCCGGCGCTGCGGCTCCTCGACCGCTCCCGCTGCCGCGTCGTCCACGGTCCGACTCTAGCCCGGCGAAGACGTCCGGCAATGCCATCGCGGGCTGCCGCGGTATAGCCTCGGCATGTGCCGAGCGTCGTCACTCCGGTGCTCGTGGTCGTCGCCGTCCTGGTTCTCACGACCCTGTGGCAGCGGAGGCTCAGCCAGGGCTACGACTACCAGTGCGGCCGCTGCGGGCACAGATTCAGCCCGTCGCCGCTAGCCGCGGCTCTCGCGCCGCACAGGTTCGGCGGCCTGAAGCTTCTGAAATGTCCGGAATGCGGAGCGTTCACCTGGGCCTCGGTCGTGCCGAAGGAGTAGGGGCAGGCGTCGCCGCGCTCGCCACGGCAGTGTTCGCGCCGGGCGGGGACGGGCCGGATCACGGAAGGAGCGCGCCGTTTGGGCCTCCGCCTCCCTCGGGCGGAGGTTGAGCGAGCCGGCCGAGATCCTGGAGGAGCTTGCGGAGCTGGCTGAAGCGCTTCGACCCCAGAAGCTCCGCCCATGAGTCTTCGATCTCGGATACGGCGTCGCGGATGACCTTGACAGCGGCAACGCCGCGCGGGGTGAGCGCGATGCGTTTCGAGCGCAGGTCGTCGGGATGGGGCTGGCGCTCGAGATAGCCGCTACGCTCGAGTCTGCCGAGCAGGTAGTTGAGCGCCTGCTTGCTCATCCGCAACCGTCCCGCCAGCTCGGACGGCCGTGCGCCCTGTGGGCCCGGATAGCCGAACACCGGCAGGTAGGCGGCATCGAAGTCCTGGAACCCGTGCTCGTGCAGTCGCTCGAGCATGTGCCGCTGCACCGCCTCCCAGGGGTTGCGGAGGAGCGCCCCGATCAGCGGCGGCCCGAACGGCTCCGGCTCCACCGCCATTTTGGTCAAGTGATTTGACGAACGAGGGTGTCGCATCTATTATCAAGGGACTTTACCGAACGGAGGTCGTGATGGAGGCGATTGCGGCAGCACGGAGCGTCGGGACGATCGAGGTCGAGGGGATGTCGATCCGGTTCCTCGTCGAGGGGAAGGACTCCGCCGGTCGGGTCGCGGTGTTCGAGTTCGGCGTGCCGGCCGGGGCGAGAATCGCCGTCGCTCACAGCCACGACGGCTACGAGGAAACGGTCTACGGCCTCGAGGGCGTACTGACCTGGACGATCGACGGAAGGACAACTGAGCTGGGTGCGGGTGAGGCGCTCGTGATTCCGCGCGGCGCTGTCCACCACTTCGCGAACCCGACGGAGACAGACGCGAAGGCGCTCGCGATCGTGACTCCAGGCGTGCTCGGCCCCGACTTCTTCCGAGAGGTGGCGGCCGTTCTCGACGCCGCAGCGGGAGGCCCGCCGGACGTCCAGGCGCTCGCCGCGGCAATGGTTCGGCACGGCCTGACGCCGCATCCCGAGCCCGCGAGGTGACGTGTGGCGACGGCCTGCTGCCGGAGTGGCGGGCTCCCATGGTGGCTCCTCTTTACTTGAGGAGCCGCGAGAGGCGGCGATCCTTGAGGATCCGGCCGCCGGTCTGGCAGCTCGGGCAGTAGAAGATCGTGTGCTCCTCGAAATCGACCTGGGCGAGCGGCGTCCCGCAGACGTGGCACGGCCGGCCGAGGCGGCGGTGGACGCGGTACGTTTGCTCGTCGGAGGCGCCGCGCTCCCGTAGCTCGAGGCCGCGCTCCAGCTCGGCGTCGATCGCGGCGGCGAGGCGGGCGACCTCCTCCTCGTCGAGGTCGGTCGTGAGCGCGTAGGGCGAGAGCCGGGCGGCGTGGAGGATCTCGTTCGCCCACGCCCGGCCGATGCCGGCGAGCAGCCGCTGGTCGCGCAGGAACGCGTGCAGCCGCCGCGACTCGCGGTGCACGATCTCCGCGAGCTTCTCGCTGCCGAGGCCGAGCGCCTCCGGGCCGAGATGGGCGAGCTCCGCGTCCGCGCCCTCGGGCGTGACCAGCCAGACGCCGGCGCGCTTCTTCTTCCCCGCCTCGGTGAGGACGAGCTGGGCGCCGCCCTCGAACTCGAGCCGGAACGCAGGCGACTTCGGCGCCACGGCGCCGGCCGGGACGTGCTTGAGCCTTCCGGCCGTCATCAGGTGGACGAGGAGGACGAGCTCTCCGTCGCCGGTCGGGAAGAGCAGCCGCTTGCCGCGCCGCTCAGCCCCGCGGAAGCGCCTTCCCTCGAGGGCCGCGAGGGGCGGGTCGAACGTCTTCAGCGTCGCGATGTGGGCCGGCCCGGCGTGTGCGATCGGGAACGCCGACACGGGCGCGTCCAGCTGGCGCCGCCACGTCTCCATCTCCGGCAGCTCCGGCATGCCGCCAACGGTACCCCCGCGATCCGGCCGGTGGCAGCTACCGAAACGGAACGGTCAAGATCCTTCAACGGTGCGCCGAAGGGCGACCAGGGGGTCGAGCTCACGCCGGAAGACGCCCAAGATCGGCCCGTCGTCGACGAAGGAGTTGCGTTCACTCAAACCGAGAGTTCCACGGAAGCTGCTCCAGGTCCAGAGGCTCGCGCGCGGGCAGAGGCCTGCCTCTACCGGATTGTTCATTGCATAGGCGTAGGTGCCGATCAGGTCCTCTGGCCCGACGAGCCGCCTCGATCCGTACCGGCGCGACTGGACGTGACCGCGGAGGCCGTGCCGGCGGTTGAAGCCGCATGCATACCCGTGATTGAGCATCTGCATCGCGCTCGATAGGACGCCGTCGCCCACAGCGATGATGAGGTGGTAGTGCGTGCGCATCAGGCAGAAGCCCATGCACCTCCACTCGCTCTTGTCGGTCACAAGCGCGAGACGCCGGAGGAAGTCGATTCGGTCGACATCGTCCCTGTAGAGGGCAGGCGCCGCCCAGACACAATGTCCATACACGTGGAAGGCCCCTTCTGCCGTGTCTCGCCGTTGGTGCGGCATCAGGGAGAACTGTGTCTTCCTTGCAGTGACGGCAGGATTGCGGGTTCGTGACGATTTCGTCGCGGTAGCTGCTACCGGCCGTACGCCGTGGGCGCGGTAGCTGCCACCGGCCGTATGCCGCCCGCCGTAGGCTCACGGCGTGCCGGAGCCGATCAGGATCGAGGCGCGCCGCAACGGCGTCGTCGAGGCCGTGCACGTCTTCCACGCCGTCGCCGTGCGGGACGGCGAGATCGTCGCGGCGGCGGGGGACCCGTCGCTCACATGCTTCATGCGCTCGTCCTCGAAGCCGCTCCAGGCGCTGCCGCTCGTCCGCGCGCGCGACGACCTGAGCGACGAGGAGGTCGCGATCGCGTGCGCGTCGCATCGCGACACCCCCGAGCAGGTCGCCGCCGTGAGGGCGCTGCTCGCGAAGGCGGGCGTGACGGAGAACGATCTCGAGCTCGGGCTGCAGGAGGGACGGCCGCCCGAGCGCATCCACAACAACTGCTCCGGCAAGCACGCCGGCATGCTCGCCTTCTGCCGTGCTCGCGGCTGGGAGACGCGCGGCTACCGGCTGCCCGAGCATCCCGTCCAGCAGGGGTGCCGTGCCGTCCACGCCGAGGCTGCGGAGATCGCCCCCGACGAGCTCCCCACCGGGACGGACGGGTGCGGCGTCGTCACGTTCGCGCTCTCGCTCGAGCGCATGGCGCACGCGTACTCGCGGCTCGAGACGCTGCCCGGCGGCGACCGGATCGCCGCGGCGATGCGCGCCCGTCCCGACCTCGTCGGCGGTCCCGACGGCGCCGACTACCGCCTCATGCGGGCGGTCCCCGGCTGGCTCGCGAAGGGTGGCGCCGAAGGTCTCCTGTGTGCCGCCGGTCCCGGCATCGGCGTTGCGCTGAAGTGTGCCGACGGCGCGTTCCGTGCCCATCCGCCGGCGCTCGCCGCCTTCTTCGCGCAGCTCGGGATCGAGCTGCCGGAGCTCGCCGCCGTCCCGCTGAGGAACACACGCGGAGACCTCGTCGGCGAGCTCGCCGCCCGTGTCTGAACACGATCTTTACGGACCCGTGACGCCGGACTAATATCCGGCTCGGTTCGAGGGAGCCGGAGAGGTGGCCGGCAAGCGGTTCGTCCGTGCCAACGCCGTCGTGCAACGACTAGGACCGGGAGGTTCGCGACTTGCTCACTGTCGAGATCTCGCTTCCCGAAGTCGAGGAGCTCCAGAAGCTCGTCACGGAGGGCAAGGAGAAAGGCTTTCTCAGCTACGACGAGATCGTCACCGGGCTCGAGGACGTCGAGCTCACGAAGGAGCAGGTCGAGGACTTCTACACGTACCTCAGCGAGCACGGGGTCGACCTCGTCGAGGGGGAGCAGCACAAGGCCCCGCCGCGCCAGGAGCCGCAGCCCGAAGACGAGAAGGTCCCCGCGACGCCGAAGCTCGACCTCTCGGTCGAGCCGTCCCTCGACTCGCTCCGCCTCTATCTGCGCGAGATCGGCAAGGTGCCGCTGCTCACCGCCGACCAGGAGGTCACGCTGGCGAAGCGGATCGAGCGCGGCGACATGTCGGCGAAGGCGGCGATGATCGAGGCGAACCTCCGGCTTGTCGTCTCGATCGCGAAGGGCTACCTCGGCCGCGGCCTCTCCTTCCTCGACCTGATCCAGGAAGGCTCACTCGGGCTGATCCGAGCGGTCGAGAAGTTCGACTACCGCAAGGGCTACAAGTTCTCGACATACGCCACCTGGTGGATCCGCCAGGCGGTCACTCGCGCGATCGCGGACAAGGCGCGGACGATCCGCATCCCCGTCCACATGGTCGAGAAGCTGAACAAGGTCGTCCACATCGAGCGCCAGCTCGTCCAGCGCCTCGGCCGCGAGCCGAGCCCGGAGGAGATCGCCCGGGAGCTCGAGATCACGACCGAGGAGGTGCGCGACATCCTCCGCATGGCCCAGCTCCCCGTCTCGCTCGAGAAGCCGATCGGCGAGGAGGAGGACTCCGCCCTCGGCGACTTCGTCGAGGACGAGGCGGCGGAGTCGCCCTTCGACACCGCGCAGCTCTCCCTTCGCCGCGAGGACATCGAGAACGCCCTCAACGCGCTGCCGCTGCGCGAGCGCCAGGTGATCGAGCTCCGCTTCGGGCTGCTCGGCGGGCCGCCGCGCACGCTCGAGGAGGTCGGACGCGCCTTCGGCGTCACCCGCGAGCGGATCCGGCAGATCGAGAACAACACGCTGAAGAAGCTCGAGCACCTGCCCGAGGCGCAGGCGCTCAGGGACGCTGTGTCGTAGCCCGCTCGAGCGGGACGAACAGCCTGCAGTGCGCGTCTTGTAACTCCTGCTCCTAGGCGCTCAGTCGAGGAACTCGACGTACGCCTCGACGGGCTCCCGTTCGCGCGGCGACGGCTCGCGTACGGCGGCCCCGAGATGGAGGAGGCCGAGAAAGCGCTCGCCGCGCGGAAGTCCCACCGCCTCGCGGCCGGGCTTCGACCGCAGCACCGCCGGCGTGCGCCAGTACGTGGCGAGCCCGCGCTCGGTCGCGGCGAGGAGCACGAGCTCGATCGCAGCCGCCGTCGCGCACACGTCCTCCTCGTCCATCGTGAGGTCGCCTGTGAGCGCGGCCGAGGCGACGACGAGCGTCGGCGCCCGGTCGAGCTTCGCGGCCTCCTTCTCGCCCGCGACCTTCTTCAGCGCGGCGAGCGTCTCGGGGCCGAGGACGCGGAACCGCCACGGCTGGTTCAGATGGTGCGTCGGCGCGAACCTCGCGATCGCGAGCAGCTCGAGCACCGTCTCGCGCCGGACGGGCTCCCGTCCGAACGCCTTGTGCGTCCGCCGCGCAGCGGCGATCTCCTCGACCGTCACGCCAGGCGGGCCTCGACCTGCACGTCGGCGCCGGCCCGCTTCAGCAACGCCGAGAACGGACAGCCCTCGTCCGCCCGCTCGACCGCCGCCTGCAGCGCCGCGTCGCCGACGCCGTCGAGTCGCGCCTCGACCTCGACGTGCGAGCCGACGATCTGGTGCCCCTGCCCCTCGACCTCGTCCATCACGATCGTGCAGGTCACGTCGAGCCTCCCGGGCGGGGTTCCCGCGCCCGTCAGCTCGCCCGCCAGAGACATCGCGAAGCAGCCGCCGTGGGCTGCCGCGAGCAGCTCCTCCGGGCTCGTCTTCCCTTCCGGCTGCCCGATCCGCGTCGCCAGGGAGAACGGCAGCCCCGAGAACGCGCCCGTGCCGGCGTCGATCGAGCCGGCGCCGCGGGCGACGTTCCCGTCCCAGCCGACGTGGGCGGTGCGCTCGATCCGCGGCATCAGCAGGAGATCGGCACCGCGGCGGCGCTGCCGTCGGGGTAGTAGGCCTCCGCGGGCGAGCCGGCGGGACGGAAGACGCCGAGGACGCGCATCTCGCCCGGCCCGAGGTTCTCGAGGCAGTGGACGAGCCCGGCCGGCAGGTGGACGCACGTCCCCGCCCGCAACGGCGCCGTCTCGCCATCGACGTGCAAGGCGCCCTCGCCCTCGAGGACGTAGACGACCTCGTCGTAGCGGTGGAAGTGGTCCGGGGCGCGGCCCGGCGGGATGTAGCCGACGAACTGCGTCACCGACGCGCAGCCGTGCTCCGGGCGCGCGAGCAGGGTGAACTCCCGGCCGGCGGTCGCCGTCCCGCGCTCCCCGCCCGCGATCACCGCGTGGCTCGCGGTCGCCGGCAGCGGCTCCTCGACGAGCACCGAGAGAAGCAGGAGATCCTGCGCGTCGTCGACGCTCCACGCCGTTCCGCCGGCGACGAAGAGGCCGGCTCCC
>Ga0335077_10007429_pt1 | contig 13554 bp, 10 predicted proteins | sample Lox_Sample_31_FD_207151 | JGI IMG/M metagenome (GOLD analysis project Ga0335077, IMG submission 207151) | Soil microbial communities from Loxahatchee National Wildlife Refuge, Florida, United States - Lox_Sample_3.1 | ecosystem: Environmental > Terrestrial > Soil > Wetlands | place: USA...
CCTTGGGTACGTCATCGGAAGCGCGATCGTGAGCGCTGTGACGCTGGCGATTGCGCTCCTCGGTATAGCGCGCGAAGGGATCTTCGTTGGGTTCAGTCTGCTGGCGGTGCTGGTGCTTTGGCGGCTCGCGCCTTGGCTAAGGTTCTTGAAGCCCAGTCGAATGGACTCGATCCCGCCGTTTTTCCGTTGGGCTTTCGGCGCGGCCTGGGTGGCGTACGGCGTGATCTACTTCCGGTACGCGCTGGCGCCGGAAATGAGTCCGGACGGCATCACGTATCACCTGTCGCTGGTGCATTTTTGGGATCACGCGCACCGCATGTACCGCCTTGCGGACATGTATGCCGCGCTGCCCCAAGGTATCGAAATGCTATTCCTGTTCGCATTTTCGATCGGCCGTCATTCCGCAGCCGCGTTGGTGCATTTCTCCTTCCTGATGATTCTGCCGTGGCTGATGGTGCTTTACGGAATCCGCTTCGGGATTTCACGCGGTGCAGCGCCATGCGCGGCGATCCTGGTGTTCGTGACACCGCTGGTCGGGTGGGATGGCTCCGTTGCGTACAACGATGTCGCCCTGGCGGCGGTTGTGTTTGCGTCCATATATCTCTTGCAAATATGGCGCAGCGAAAAACGCACCGGCTGCCTCGTGGCCAGCAGCCTGCTGGCCGGCTTCGCATTCGCCATCAAATACACAGGCGGGTTTGCATTGCTGTTGATCGCGGGCGCCGTAATTTGGGAACTGCGCCGCGAGAGTTTCAGACGATGGGCGCATACTCTCGGGATCGCCGGCGTCATGATGGCTCTCCTGCCGATGCCGTACCTGCTACGCAACTGGGTTTGGTATCGCAACCCCATCGCCCCCTTTGGCAATGCGATCTTCCGGAATCCCAATTTCCATGTTTCCATCGAGCGGGAGTACATCTATACCCAGATGCACCTCAACGGAGTGAGTTGGAGCGAGCTTCCTCGCGAGCTGACATTGGGCGGGCCTAAACTGGAGCAGAATCTCGGACCGATCTATCTACTGGCGCCGATTGCGCTGGCCGGCTTACTGTGGCCGCCGAGCCGATTCATGGTAATTGCCGCGCTGGTCGTCGGCGCTTCTTACGCTGGAAATGTGTCCGCGCGTTTTCTGATACCGGCGCTCCCTTTGGCGCTCATTGCGATGGCCTTCGTGTTGAGCCGACTTCCGCGAGGTGTGTGGATACTCGGTGTTCTGTCGGTGGCGCAGATGGTCTCGTCGTTGCCATGGGTCACGAAGTACACGCACAATCCGAAGATTCCCTGGCCTGGCCTGAACCAGGTTTTCTGGAACATGGCGCTTCGCATCGAACCGGAAGAGCATTATCTTGCGCGCCAGTCGGACTGGTATGTCATGTCGCGCGCGATCGAAAGGCTGGTGCCAGAGGGCGAAACGGTCCTCAGCCTTTTTGGGGGACTCGAGCAGTCGTACACCACGCGTTTTGTAATGGACGGTTCACGGTCCGCCGAAACCGAGAAAGCCAGGAATCTACTCTACGGCAACCGGATGTCGGCTACTGACGCGAGACGGCGATTCACGGCGGTGTTCCCGGAAACCCGGGCGCGCCAGATTCTCATACTGCAGACTGCGAGCGACGAGACTATGTGGAACGTTGGGGAGATTCGATTGTGGCGCCAGAACCGGTTGATCAAACCCCAGGCAGGCCGGACGGCGGATGCGTTCCCCAATCCTTGGGATATCGGCCTGGCATTTGACGGATCGGAGGCGACCAGTTGGAGATCCTGGGAGCCCATGGCTCCGGGCATGCACATTAGCGTGCGCTTCGCTTCGACTCAGCTCGTTGACCGCGTGGATGTCGTTGGCAACGATCTGCAATGGTTCAGCCATATGGATATACGCATCCTTAGCGACCAGGGCAAGTGGCTGTGTCCCCTGTCCGCGAGCTGGCAATTCGACCCGCCCGCCGACTTGCGCCGGCAAGCTACCGAAGCTCTGAAGCGCCAGAGGATTCACTACGTGCTGATCCGCCAGGGTGCGCCGTTCGCAGAGATGTTCCGCAATCATCTCCCGGAATGGGGAATGCACGAGATCTTCTCCACTCAGGACGCGACGCTGTACCGGATTGAGGGTGATTCGCACTAGCCCGCGTAACAGCACCGCTCCTTTCAGTCGCGGCTCGGTAACGGCGGTTGTCATTGCGTTGCGGGCTGCGAGTGGGGCGTGGTCGCTTCACTCAGTAGGATGGACGATCGATTTTTGTCGTCCGTCAGGTTTCGCAGACCGCTGGAAAGCGACGGTCTGCGCCACGGCGCAGCGTTGCGGGCTGCGAGTGGGGCGTGATCGCTTCACCCAGTGGGACGGACGATCGATTTTTGTCGTCCGTCAGGTTTCGCAGACCGCTGGAAAGCGACGGTCTGCGCCACAGTGCAGCGTTGCGAGCTACAAGCGGGGCGTGATAGCTTCAACCAAGTATGAAATATCGGTTGACGATCCCGTTCGTGGCGCTCTCACTCGGGATGTTGTTGGCGGTCGCGGTGCTCACGAGCGAAGTTCAGGGGCAGCCGCAAGGCGAGAAGGGCAAGAAGAAGGCCACGCAAACGCCGGTGCGCGCGGTGACCATGGTTACCGGCCTGTGGCATCCGTGGAGCCTGGCGTTTCTGTCCAATGCGGACATGCTCGTGACCGAGCGCAATGGCAAGCTCCACCTGGTGCGTGATGGGCGGCTCGATCCGGATCCGATCGCGGGTGTGCCGCCCGTTCATTCCGTACGGCTGTCGGGGCTGATGGAAGTTCTGCCGCATCCGCAGTTCGCGCAGAATCACCTGGTTTACCTCACTTATACGAAAGACGTGGAAAACAACCTGGTGGCTACTACCCTGGCGCGCGGGCGTCTGGAGGGGCGCCAGTTGGTGGATGTGAAGGACATTCTGATCTGCGATCCCTGGGCCGGGGACGGCGGGTCGGGGTCGCGCCTCGCGTGGGGAGCCGACGGCATGCTGTATATGACCACGGGCGCTTCGAACGGAAACGCGGCGCAGGAACCAGGGAGTCTCCGCGGAAAAATCCTGCGGCTGCGCGATGACGGTACGCCCGCGCCGGGAAATCCTTTCGAGGGCCGCGCCGGCTATCGAGCCGAAATTTACTCAATGGGGCATCGCAACTCGCTGGGGCTGGCGTTCAACCCGGTGACCGGCGATCTTTGGAACAACGAGAACGGCCCGTATGGCGGGGATGAAATCAACGTGATCAAACCCGGCGCCAACTATGGCTGGCCGAAAGTAAGTTTCGGCCGCGAGTACACCGGACCCAAGCTGCCGAACTTCGCCGAAGGCATGACGCAGCCGCTGATCTTCTGGGCGCCTTCGATTGCGCCTTCCGGGATGGCGTTCTACACCGGCGATCGATTCCCCGATTGGAAGAACAACGTGCTGGTGGGCGCGATGCTGGGCGGAGCGGCCCAGGGCTATCCGCACGTGGAGCGGATCATTTTCGATAAGAACTGGGATGAAATCGGCCGCCAATCGTTGCTGACCGATATGCGGAAGCGCATCCGCGATGTGCGGCAGGGCCCTGACGGACTGGTGTACGTGCTGACCGACGAAGAGGACGGCGCATTGATCCGCCTGGAGCCGGCGCAATAGCCGAATCATGATCCGAGTGTTTTGTTCCTGCGCATTGCTGATGGTTCTGGCGGCGGCCGTGAGCCGGGGACAATCACCAGCGGCGCAGCCGGCATTTGCCACGGCGACGGTCAAACGCCACCCTGCGAACAACGGCCCGCCTTCGATCAGCCCTTATGGAACCGGGCATTTCACAGCGACTAATGCGCCGCTGGAATTTCTGATGGAACTCGCCTTTGCGGTGGATCAGAACCAAATCTTCGGGGCGCCGGACTGGATCTACTCAGAGCGCTACGATATCGACGCAAAGGCTGAGCCCGGCGTCAGCCTCACGTATGAGCAGGTGAAGCCACGGCTCGAACGGTTGCTTCGGCAACGGCTGAAACTGGCCAGTCATCGCGAGCAGAAACAACTTGACGGTTACGAGTTGGCGATTGCGCCCGGGGGCCCGAAACTGCGGCGGTCGATTGGAGCCGCTGGAACCGGCAGCGTGTCTCCGGGCGGCATGCGATTTCCAACCATTTCGATGTCGGTGTTCGCGCCCATACTCGCGACGCCAGTGGGCAAGCCGGTGGTGGATAAAACGGGACTAAAGGGCAATTACGACATCGACCTCAAGTACTCACCGACTGGAAACGCCAATGCCAACGCGCCCTCCATCTTCGCAGCGCTTCAAGATCAGCTGGGCCTGCTATTGCAACCGCGGAAGGTGGCGGTGGACACGCTGGTGATCGACCACGTCGAACGGCAACCGGCTCAAAACTAATTGGCGGCCGGCGCCGGCACTGGTTTTCCGTCGACCGGCATTGGTTTTCCGTCGAGCACGAACGTCAGTACCTTTGGAAAAACGGTCTGCGGAGTTGGCGGCGGCGGGGGCGTTCCCGGTTCTACGCCGCGGCCTACTACGATTCCCAGGCCGCCCATCAGCGTGATGTACTGCTTGCCATCCAGCTGATATGTCATGGGCGGGCCCATTCCGCCCTTAAGACCGGTCTGGATTTCTAACAGCTTCTCGCCTTTGTCGGCGCTGTAGGCGATCAGGCGGCCATCGGGAATCACTTGGAAAAGCAGATTGCCCGCGGTGGTGAGCGTTCCACCGCCGATGGAGCCGCCGCCCGGCGTTTGCCAGCGTTGTTGTTGCGTCACCGGGTCCCAGGCTACGAGGACGTTGCGCTGCTGGCCTTCCGGTGGAGGCTCGGGGCCGATTGCCGGAGGCGGCGGAAGCTTGGCGGGAATGGGTTGCGCAATGCCGCCATCGGGCGGCGGGGCCTGGCGCTTGACGCCGATGTTGCTCTTGCCAGGCTTATAAGTGAAGTCGGTGTCAATGGCGAACGTGGAGCTGCTGTTGGTGGACGTCGGAATGTAGACCAAGCCAGTGGTGGGATTGAACGACATGGGCGACCAATTGTGCGCGCCGCCGGGGCCGGGCTGAATGGCGATCGGCTCGGTGCCGTAGTGCGCTTGCGGGTTCACAAACGGACGGCCGGTGCGTTCGTCGAGGCCGGTCGCCCAGGTGACTTTGGCGAACGGCCGGCCGGAAATGAATTGGCCGGTGACGCGGTCGAGCACGTAATAGAAGCCGTCTTTATTGGCTTGCATGAGCACTTTGCGCCGCTGGCCGCGGATGGTCAGGTCGGCCAGCAGCAGTTGTTGGACGCTGTCGTAATCCCAGGAGTCGCCGGGCACCGGTTGGAAATACCAGGCCAACATACCGGTGTCGGGTTTCACGGCGAGAATGGAAGCAACGTAGAGGTTGTCTTTGCCTTTGGATTTGCGAAGCTCTTCGGGCCACGGACCGCCGTTGCCGGTGCCGACGTAGAGCAGATCGGCTTCCGGGTCGTAGGCCATGCCATCCCATACGGAGGCGCCGCCGCCGAGTTTCCACCAATCGCCGGACCAAGTCTCGGCCGCGGTTTTGAGGGCTGGGTTTTCGAAAGGTTTGGAGGGGTCGCCAGGGACGGTGTAGAACTTCCATGCCGGTTTGCCGGTGCGGGCGTCAAATGCCGCGAAGAAGCCGCGAACCGGAAGCTCGGAGCCGGCGGCGCCGATCACCACTTTGCCCTTGGCGATGCGCGGGGCCATGGTGAGCGTGTAGTTGTCCTGGCTGTAGGAAACGCGGGCTTCCCAAACGGGTTTGCCGGTTTGCGCATCGAGCGCCACCAGGCGGCCGTCGACGATGGGCGCGATCACCAGGCCCTGGTAGAGAGCGATGCCGCGCTGCACCACGCCGCAGCAGATTTTGCCGCGGACGGCATCCTGGTTCACTTCGGGGTCCCAGCGCCATTTCTCCTGGCCGGTGCGGGCGTCGAGGGCAAAGACGACGCTCCAATTGGTGATGCTATAGAGCATGCCGTTCCAGGCGAGCGGCGTGGCTTCCTGGTTCCCGCCGCCGCGGCCAATGTCGTACGACCAGGCGAGACCCAGGCGCGCGACGTTTTGCGCGTTGATCTGCTGCAAAGGGCTGTAGCGCGTTTCGCCTTGCGTGAAACCGTAGGTGGTCCATTCGTCGCCGTTCTTGGCGGCGTTTCGTAGAGTGGTGTCGTCGACCGCGCGGCTGGACTGGGCGTACAGGAGAGTGGCCGCGGACGCTGCGACGAGGACGGCGCTGGTGAATTGGTACGTTGGCACAATAGAAGTGATTTTACTCCGCTCGGCTGGGCCGGTACAATGATCGACAACTGGCCCGGAGGTGAATCGGATGCCGCTTCTGAGAATCGCAGTTGGCCTGGCTGTAGCCGTTTTGGCAATCGCTCTCGATTTACCTTCTCAAAACGACGGTCTGGTGGCTCACGAGTGGGGGACGTTTACGTCCGTCGCGGGCGAAGATGGAGCCGCGGTTTCGTGGGCATCTCTCGCGGGGTCCGCGGACTTACCGTGCTTCGTCGCTCACCTGCGTTCACAGGGTGTGAAGTACGTTCCTGGATTCGTGCGCATGGAAACGCCGGTCCTGTATTTCTACTCCGGTTTGCCCAGAACCGTGTCGGTGCACGTGGAATTCCCGCAGGGCGTGATTACGGAGTGGTATCCAAACGCGACCAGGGTGATTCCCGAGCAGACGTTCTACAGTTTGTCGAAGGGGCAGATCGATTGGGACTCGGTCGAGATCTCGCCTGCTGATCATTCGAAACTTCCCGCCAGCGCCGGTATGTCGCGCTACTACGCGGCGCGCAAGACCGATTCGACGCCACTCGAAATCGGTACGGAACACGAGAAGCTGATCTTCTACCGTGGGGTGGGTAATCCGCCCGTGCCGGTGCAGCCGGTTTTCGCCACCGACGGAACTCTGGATATTCGGAACGTTGCACCCGAACCAATTGCCCTTGCGATTCTGTTCGAGAATCAAAACGGGAATATCGGATACCGCGTGGTACACGATCTCGCTGGTCTGGCGGCACTCCAACCGCCGGAATTAACTGCTCATCTTCAGGACCTGCGCGACGAATTGGCGGGTGATCTGGAATCTGCCGGCCTATACCGCAAAGAGGCGCTGGCCATGGTCGAGACTTGGAGCGACTCGTGGTTCGAAGAGGGCATGCGGCTTTTCTATATCGTTCCGCGGGAACAAGTCAATGAGCATCTCCCATTGATCATCACCCCGCAGCCTTCCGCGCTCGTGCGGGTATTTGTCGCGCGGATTGAACTGCTATCTCCAGCCGTGCGCCAGAGGATCGAAGCGGCAATCGACTCAGGAGACGTCTCGGGCCTCACCAAGATTGGCCGGTTCTTAGATCCCTTCCTCGCTCAGGTCCAACGCAGCAGCGCCAGACCTTTCGACTCTCACGTTGTTGCGAAGGCTGTCCGGCGACTCGCGCTCGACGCTAAGACCCACTCGTGTATCGAGTGACTACGCGCCCGCAGCGCGCGTCAGGCGAACGTGCGCGGGGGGTCTGAGGCGTACGGCCCAAGGTCCCGAAGAGCCCTTTTTCGGTTCCACGAGAACCACTTCGATCGAATCGCGATGGCCCGTAAATTCAATTTCGCCATCCTGGGTGAGGTATGCCGAACCGATCACTTTCTCGCCCGGCTGCAGAAGCGCAATCGTGGGCCGTTCCGTCAGTGAAGTGTCCATGTCGGTTGATCCTCTCTAAGCCTACACCTTCTGAAGGCAGAGCGATACCCTACTTTCGCCGTTTCCCGTCATACGGGTTTTACCGTACGTTCTCGCGACCACCACTGGGCGGAAAGGACTATTACTCCGGCGGCCAACCAGCCGGCGGCATAAATCGGTTGCGCGCCCCAGCCGGCTTGGTTGGAGTGCATCAAGCCAAGCCAGGAGAACACGGCGGCGATGCCGCACCAAATGGCGGCACGGCCGAAGTTGCGGTCAATGGTGTCGGTTACGATGGCAGCAACGACCAGCACCAGGAAGAGGAATCCATTGCCGAGGCCCTCGATTGATCGCCAGTAAATGGAACTGTTGAGAGCGGCCTGGACGGCGGGGTCGGCGGCGGAAATTCGGAGGGCGGGCAGCGCGGAGTGGACGGCGGCAGAAACCACGGCTCCGGCCGGCAAGAGAAATCCGAGCAGCACGGCCGCATGATATTTGCGATCGACGCGGTTGAGAGTGGCCAGTCCGACACCGACCGAGACATACGCGACCATAGCGGCGAGGATCGACCAGGGAAACAGTTGCGCGACAAAAATCGTAAGCCCGGCCGTCACCGCAATTAAAACGGCCAGCGGGGTCCACAGAGCAAAGCCGATCCGGGCGCCCATAGCCTTGTAGGAAGGATGCATGGCATAGACCACGGGGCAGACGGTGCTGCCGGCCAGGCCGCAGATCAGAGTTCCGATGCCGTCACACAACACCACCGCGCGGGCATCGTAGTTGTCGCCAGCGGCGGCTGCGCCTTCCACCGAAGAGATGTCCTGCAGGACCTGATAAATGGCCATGGGCGCAATCACGGACAGGAATGGAAGCGCTTCGGCCAATGCGGCGAACGGCGATGGGGTCATGGCCAGCGGAAGGGTTGGGGCGATTCCCTGCCACGCCGGATGGACATAGCCCACGCCGATGCCGACCGCCAAGGGAACCAGCCATGCCACCAGAAACGGGGGGATTTTCCAGGGCGTGATGGGCACGCGGGCCAGAACACCGACCACCACGATGGCCAGCGCCACCATGCCTACCAGCGGTTGATCGAAGATGCGCTGCAAGAGAACCAGCGCCAGGTAACTGTACATCGCCGCGCCGAAAACGGTCATGGATGCGGGGACGGGGATGAAGCGGCGGATCACACCGGAGAAGGGGACGGCGGCCAGCTTGATGATCGCGGTCCACAGCACTGCGGCCACGCCGATGCGCCAGGAGCGGACGGCGTCGTGCGTCTGGAGATAGACGGGCAACATGATCGACAGGGTGTAGGCCAGAATGGCAGGGACATTGTTGCCGTAAACGTGAGCTGCTACATCGGTGCGCTTCTCGCGGCGGCTCAAGCCGGAAGCCAGGACCAGGTAGCCAATCGAACCGGCCAGCAGCCCGAGTGCGTAACCCGGCAGCAAGTGAGAGACGCTGAAGCTGCGCGAAATCCCCACCGGCTCGAGCAGGAAAACCGGAATCACCAGTTGCGCCAGGTTGAAGCCCACGTTGGCAATGGTGGCATCGAGATCGCCGCGCGTGAGCGTCCACCAGCGCGGGTTCATATTTTGAAAGACTCGAATGTCTCCGGCGCGAACAGGTCCGGTGGCGCGAACTGCTGCTTGGAGAGGCCCTGCTCGTAGTGGTAGCGCAGAAATGTGTTGAGCGTGGGAATGTTGGGCGCGAGGCCGTACGGCCAAAAGTCCGGCCCCATCAGCTTCTGCGTCTCCTCGACGTGCTGGTGGAGCCAGGGCAGCATGCACTTGAGCGCGGCGGTTTCCTCGAAGTCGCGGTAGATCTCTTGTTGCGCCTGACAGAACGCCTTGAACAACGATTGCGCAACCCACCGGTGTTGCTCGTAGATCTCCCGGCGGATGGCGATGGTGTGCATGATCGGAAAGATTCTGGTTTTTCGGTAGTATGCGAGCTCGACCGCGTGGTAGTCCTCAAACAGGCGCGCGACGCGGCCGCTGCCGCCGCGGTAGGTGGAGGGTGCGCGGGCGGTGTACAGCGCGTCGATGCCGCCCGTCTCCAGGGCCTTCGAAAGCGTCTCGGTTGCGGCGATGGGCCGGATGCGAATTTCCGGTGGCAGCGAGAGGGTGATCTTCTCGGGACGCCCCGGTTCCTCTTCACCACCGGTAAAGTAGGTGGGGCCGGTGACGGGGACGCCGTACTCATCGCTCAAGATGCCGCGGATCCAGACGGGCGCGGTCATCTGGTATTCGGGAGTGCCGACCCGTTTCCCGATCAAATCTTTCGGCTCGCGAATGCCGCTATCGCGGTTGACATAAATGCAGGAGTGCCGGAAATAGCGCGACGGAAAGACGGGGATGGCGATGAAGGGAGGGTTCTCGCGGAACAGCGAGACGGTGTACGAAGAAAGCGACAATTCCGCGATATCGAATTCGCGATGGCGCAGCATGCGGAAGAAGGTTTCTTCCACGGGCAGATTGAGGTAGTTGAGCTCGATGCCGTCGATGGGAATGCGGCCTTCGAGGAGGGCGCGCGTGCGGTCATAGTCCCAGCAGGCCAGAGAAAGCCGGAGTTTCGCCATGTCAGAAGAAACTGGAAGCATATATCTGCGGCAAACGGGATGTCAAAGCCGCGGACAACCCAAAGCCGGCAGCCATGGTCTGCGGCGGCGCTGTATACTACGCGCTATGTACGGGTGGAAAGGAATTGCCGGCGGTTTTGTCCTAGTGTTGTTTCTGAGCGCCTTGCCGGCGTTGGCGCAGGTGGACTTTTCGGGCGAGTGGGCGCCGCGGTTTTACGAGGACCAGCCGGAACGCGTGCCAGGACCGGAGCTGGGGGACTATCTCGGGCTTCCCATCAATGCCGCCGATCGGATGAGGGCAGACACGTGGAGTGCGTCGCTTTTGACGCTGCCGGAGTGGCAGTGCCGGCCCCACTCGGCCGATTACATCTGGCGCGGGCCGTCTAACCTGATTATCAGTAAGGAGGTCGATCCGGTATCGCGCGAGATCACCGCGATCCACGCCGAATGGCTGCGCTCGGTGGACCGGCCGATCTACCTGGATGGCCGTCCGCATCCGCCGGAATGGGCGCCGCACACGTGGGCCGGTTTCAGCACGGGGAGATGGGAAGGCGACATGCTGACGACCACGGTGACGCACCTGAAGGAGGGTTACATTCGGCGTAACGGCATTGCGCGCAGCGATCTGGCGACGCTTACGGAGCATTGGATTCGCCACGGCGATTGGCTGACCGTGGTGACCATTGTGACCGACCCGGTTTATTTGACGGAGCCTTTCATCCGAAGCACGGACTACGAGCTCGATTTGCACCAACACGTGCCGCCTTACCCTTGCGATGCGGTGGAAGAAGTGGACCGTCCGAAGGGGGCTGTACCGCATATTCTTCCGGGCAGGAATGAAGGGATCAACGAGTTTGCGGCCCGGCATCATTTACCTCCTGAGGCTGCGCGGGGAGGCGCGGAAACGATGTATCCCGAATATCAGTTGAAAATGAAAAAGGCGGAGGCGGCGCGCTAGTGGTTCGCGTCCCAAATAACGAGGAGTATTTCGCTTCGTTCTGTGGGGCAGACCGTTGTCTTTCGCGGTCTGCGCCGCTGCGCGGCGCCGGCAGACGACGGAAACCGATCGTCTGCCCCACAGAGTTAAACTGCATTCTGTATGACGCACAACACTAGCATGAGGAACCTTTACCTGATCCTCACGCTGGCGGGTGTTGCGGCGCTGGCCCAGCCGGCGCCGGCGCAAACAGGCGGAGTCCATATCTACCACGTGCGTGGGCCCATCTATGTGTTGCTGGGCGCGGGCGGAAATATCACGGTATCGGTGGGACGGGACGGCGTTCTGGTTGTGGATTCGGGCACGGCCAATATGACGGACCAAGTGCTGGCAGCAATCCAGCAGTTGCAGGGCGGGGCGGCAACCAACGGGCTTACCGAGTTGCACTACGGGGCGGAGACCCGCTCTTCGTTGCGAGTTACTTTAGATACGAATGCGCCGCCGAAGCCGATCCGCTACATCATCAACACGCATGCGCACGCCGATCACACGGGCGGCAATGAGAAGCTCGCCAAAGCGGGGCGGACGCTGACGGGCGGCAATGTTACAGGTCAAATCTCGGATGTGGGTGAGACCGCCACTCTCATCGCCCAACAAAACGTTCTGAGACGCATGAGCGCACCGCCGGCGGCGGGCCAGCCAGCGATTCCATTTGGAGCGCTGCCGACAGATACTTTCACCAGCGATATGAAACTCAGCCATTTTTTCAATGGCGATGGGATTCAGATGATTCATCTGCCCGCGGCCCACACGGATGGAGACAGCATCGTTTACTTTCGCGCGTCGGATGTGATTAGTGCCGGCGATATCTTTGTAACTACCAGTTATCCGGTAATCGAGCTGGCGAGCGGTGGGAGCATTAATGGCGAAATCGATGCGCTGAATCGCATTCTCGACTTATGCATCCCCGAATTCCGGCTGGAAGGCGGAACCTTGGTGGTTCCCGGCCATGGGCGGCTGGGCGACGCAGCCGATGTCGCTTACTATCGCGACATGACCACGATCATTCGCGACCGGATCCAATCGATGATCGATCAAAAGTGGACGCTTGAGCAAGTCAAGGCGGCGAAACCTACTCTCGATTACGATCCGCGGTACGGGAGTAACTCGGGTTTCTGGACTACAGATCTGTTTGTGGAAGCTGTTTATAAGAGCCTGAGTAATCTGAAACGGTGAAGTCCGTTATGCGAAGCGAGCTTAGCAGGCTGCTGAAAAAGCCCAAGAACCGCTTGCTAGCGCGCGCGGCTCGGGAACGCGGCATCGAGTTCACAGGCAGTTACCGAGCCGCGACCGTTAGGGAGCGGAGGTTTGGCGGGCTTTTTCAGAAGCCTGTTAGGGTTTTGATTCTGATTCCGGTGTTATCTGCTCTAAGTTACGCTCAAGGGCGAAACGGACAACCGCCGGCACCCGCCAAATCTACGGCGCCGGTCGATCTCACCGGGTACTGGGTATCGGTGGTGACTGAGGATTGGCGCTACCGGATGGTTACACCGGCAAAGGGCGACTACCCGAGCATTCCATTCAATGCGGAGGGCCGCCGGGCAGCGGACTCATGGGACCCGGCAAAGGATGAGGCCGCGGGCGAGCAGTGCAAGTCATACGGTGCCGGCAACGTAATGCGAGTGCCGGAACGCCTGCGAATCGTATGGGAAGACGACCGGACTTTGCGGATCGACACGGATGCCGGCGAGCAGACCCGCTTGTTGCATTTCGGCGAATGGAAGCCGCAAGGCGGCCCGCGGACCTGGCAAGGCGATTCCGCAGCACAGTGGGAATATGCGGGACCGCGAGGACGGGGAGGCGCAGTTTCTGCCGGGACGCAACGGGCGGGCGATCTGAAAGTGGTCACCACTCGCATGCGGCCCGGGTACCTGCAAAAGAACGGGGTGCCGTACAGCGAAAACGCCATTGTCACCGAGTATCTTCACCGCTGGACAGAGCCGAATGGCGATGCCTGGATGTTAGTAATCACGCAAGTCGACGATCCGCAGTATCTAAACAACCGGTTTGTCCGAAGCACGCATTTCAAGAGACTCGCCGACAGTTCCGGCTGGAATCCCTCTTCTTGTTCCGCGAGATAGCGCTACGCCGGAAAAGTTCCACTAAATAGAATCGCGATTCAAAGCGCATTTACGTACCAACCGGGAGACGCGCCTCTTGACGCTTCCGTCGGCTTGTAATAGACTCGCGAACAAATACTGACTACTCGCAGTCAGAGTCTTTACAAGTTAGTGTCCAGGTTTGAGGACACTTAGAGGGACGCTATGAAGTTAGGGAACGTTTGTATCGCCACAGCTGTATCTGCGCTGACGCTGTTCGCGCAAA
>Ga0335077_10007430_pt1 | contig 13552 bp, 13 predicted proteins | sample Lox_Sample_31_FD_207151 | JGI IMG/M metagenome (GOLD analysis project Ga0335077, IMG submission 207151) | Soil microbial communities from Loxahatchee National Wildlife Refuge, Florida, United States - Lox_Sample_3.1 | ecosystem: Environmental > Terrestrial > Soil > Wetlands | place: USA...
GATTCCACCACCGGGCGACCTGGGGCTCTCGCAACCACTCGGCCAGCATGGGAAGGTCCCCGGCAATCAACGGCCGCCACGACAAGAAACCATCGCTAATCCTCTCCACCGTCACAGCGTAGATCCCAGAAGGGAATCGTCCTACGCGATGGTCTGACACTAGCCCAGCCCGGACAAATGGTGATCCGGAACATGCGCGGAACGACCTCCGCTGCCGCCGCCACCATTCGTGCAGTCGGCGCAGGTCAGCGCCAAGGTTCGTGCGATCACGCGGGCGGCCTCCGGAGCCGTGTGCGCGGGCCACATACGGGCCACAGACCAGGGACACTCGCAGGCAGTGACGGTCACTCACGAGCACTCGAACTCGGGCGGCCAGTACGAACATCGTTCCTGGTAGGCCGGTTCCAGCACCACCGACCTTCCAAGCTGGTCATGAGGGTCCGATTCCCTTCGCCCGCTCCAACACGTAGCCCCAGCTCAGGGTGCAGCTGCACTGTCGCGGCGGCCCCAAGGCCTGACGTTGATGGCCAGCCGTGCCATACACGTGCCATTGAGCCCACGCAGGGCCGCCAGCGCAAGGTCTCGCCAACCGCGTATCACAAATTGTGATACAATACTGAGCATGTCCTCAGCCATAAGCGTGCGCCTCGACGACGAAGCTCTCCGAGCGCTGGCCCAGCTAGAAGCCACCGGGCTCAGCAGATCTGAAGCTATCCGCCGCGCGATCCTCGACAGTGCAACCCGCCTACAGCGGCGAGCCGCGCTGGCTGCCGAAGTGGCAGAGCTCGAGGCCGACGAAGACGACCGGCGCGAGATGCTTGAGGTTGCCGCCATGATGGAGAGCATGCGTGCTGCGGGGTGATGTTCACGAGTTCCGCATGCCACGCGGGACCGGCCACGAGCAGTCCGGTCGGCGATATGGCGTGATCGTTCAGGCCAGCGAACTCCTGCCACGCTCAGTTGTGTTGGTCGCGCCAACGTCGCGTGGCGCTCGGCCGGCATCGTTCCGCCCCGAAATCGACCTGCTGGGAGAGACCACCCGGGTCCTGGTTGAGCAGGTCGGGGCCGTCGATGCCACTCGACTCGGCGAGCTTGTAGGCAGGGTGACTCCAGAACAGCAGTGGGGCATCGACGAGGCCCTCATGACCGTCCTTGGCCTCCGCTAGCCGCATTTGCCGAAATAACACCGCTGCGTACTGCCAGCGCTGGGAAGAGGAAACCGGTAACGACCAGCTCAAGACCTGCCTGCGCGGACCCGGGAAGGTGCTGCGCTCCAAGAGCCCGGACATGCCCCGCCAGGAAATCTACGGCTACCTGCTCACCCACTACGCCATCTCGGCCCTGATCTGCCGGGCCCCCACCGACCCCGACCGGGTGAAGTTCCTGCGCACCGTCCGCATCATCCGCCGCCGGGCCGCAGGCCCGGCCTTTCCAACCACCCCGAGCCAGACCCGATCAGCGAACCGCCCGGGCGAGGCCGCCACACCCGTACTCTGCGCCACGAGCCATGATCATCTCGCGGCTGGGCCGTCGAGACGGGCCAGCCGCATTAAGATCAAATTAGGCCAAGTGGCATTGACCCTGGACACGACCGCCGCCGCTCACAAGGGCTGGCAGCTATGAGGAATAAGTCCGCAGATTAGTCACCCCCAGGGAGATCGCTCATAAACTGTCGCAGCTTTGGGCTCGCTTCAACCTAGGAAATAAACTCGGGCTGGAATCTCTCGAATAGCGCACGAAGCCTATCGAGCGTCCAGCCATCGCGGAGGATCTCAATTACCTGAGTGAGTTGGTTCTGTGCGGACCATGCCATGAAGATCACCCAGATCACGCGCCATCGCACAGTTGCCGATCACCCAGGCAAAACATGTTGAGCACGATGCCGGTGGTCCAGCATTATTTCCGGCATGACCGACGACGTGAGGTTTCCCGAGCTGAGCGTGCCGGCGGTGAGCCGTCAGCCAGCGCTGATACTGCGGCCCTGGCAAGCGGCGGACATCCCGGCACTGACCGCCGAGATGAGCCGCGATTACCTCATGGGTGGCATGTGGTCAACACCGGACGAACGCCCATTCAGGACCATGCTGCGCGGCGGGGCGGAGCGGACCGGGCCTATGGGCGAGCGCGACGCAGCCCGGTGGCTCGCGAGCCAGGACCGCGGCTGGCACGACGGTGACCGGCTGTGCTTCGCCGTACTCGAGACGGACGAACTCGGCGGCTGTGTCCTGGCGGGGAATGTCGGGCTGAAGAATCGCGACGAGACCGGGCGGATCGGCGAGCGCGAGACCGCCGAAATCGGCTACTGGACCGCGATGGCAGCGCGCGGCCGCGGCGTAGCTCCGGCAGCAGTCAGAGCGATGACCCACTGGGTCTTTGACGCGTTCGCCGGGACAAGCCTGCGGCAGATCATGCTCGTGCATGACGTTGACAACCCAGCGTCCTGCCGCGTAGCGGAGAAGGCCGGGTACCCGTTCCAGGAGTTCAGCCCCGCGAATCCGCCGCACTGGTTCGAGGACGGGCACATCCACATGCGGCAAGCCGCCGTAGACCACGGCGGCGCCAAGGCGTGCCGTTAACGTGCCATTAGCCGGGGTCACCAACGGCGTCTCACAGCTCTTGGCGGCTACAACAATCCGCAGGTCAGCGAGCATGGGATCACGTTGCGGTACACCTTCCAAGCTGGTCATGAGGGTCCGATTCCCTTCGCCCGCTCCAACCAGAAGCCCCAGCTCAAGGCCGGTACCGACCGGCGCGCGCGGACGTGGAGGGAAGATCGAACGCTTAACTCCTAGTAACGTTGGCCGCGGACCCAGTCTCAGCGGGTATGTGACCAACCAGTGGAGGTGCCGGATGGCCGAGCTCCCACCGCCCCCAGAGGGAATCGTGCTGACCCACTTCATCGTCTCGGACGATGTCGAGCGCTCTCGGCGCTTCTACACCGAGGTACTCGGCGGCAGGGTGGCCTTTCCCGGAGATCCGGTCAATGTTGCGCTAGCCAACAGCTGGATCGTCATCAATGGCGGCGGAGGGCCAACCGACGACAAGCCGACGGTCATCCTGGAGACGCCACGCGATCCCGACCGGGTCAGCAGCTTCCTTAATATCCGGGTCAAAGACATCGAGGCCGTGTACGCCGAATGGAGCGCCCGGGGTGCTCAATTCCTGACGCCGCCGAAACAGCACAAGTACGAGAAGCGGTGCTACATCCGCGATCCTGACGGTCATCTGATCGAAGTGGGGCAAACCACGGACCCAGAGGGTGACTGGTCGCCCGCTCACTGGCCGTCGAGTACGCCCGCCGCGGAGTCCGAGTGAATGCCGAGATCACCGGCGAAACCCCTCAATTCGAGGGCGGCCAGTCCCCCGGACACTAGCCTCGATCCACCGCGTGACAATGAGGAGTTGAGATCGGCGGGTGGCGCGCCCGGGTGACGGATGTGCACGATTCATTGCGGATGCCGAAGCGCGCTCGTGCATGTCGTAGCCGGATCCGGCCGCGCCGCGCGGGAGGTGCGTGCCAGCGTCGTCCGGCGCTAGGCGGCGGACTGCGATGGCATCTGCCTGGCGCGGACGGGAACGCTCTCGAAGCCGCGCAGCACGAGCAGTGAGCGCCGGGTCGGCGGGGCAGCCAGCTCGAGCGCCTGGTACCGCCGGGTAAGTTCCTCGATGGCGATGCGGCCCTCCAGCCGCGCCAGCGAGGAGCCGAGGCAGTGATGCATGCCGAGCGAGAAGGACAGGTGCCGGCCGGGATCCGGCCGGTCAATCCGGAACTCGTCGGGCTGCTCGAAGACTTCCGGGTCGCGGTTGGCGCCGCCGATGAACACGATGACGGCCCGGCCCGCCGCGATCACGCCACCGCCGACCTCGACATCCTCGGTGGCTGTCCGGGCGGTCAGCTGGGCCGGGCTGTCGTAGCGGAGCATCTCCTCGATCGCCGCCGGTACCAGGGCCGGATCCTGGCGAAGCCGGTTCCAGCTGTCCGGGTCGCCCAGCAGGGCGACCGTGCCGTTCCCGATCAGGTTCACGGTGGTCTCGAATCCGGCGATCAGCAGCAGCAAAGCCGTGCTCACCAGCTCGCCGGAACTCAGCCGGTCGCCCTCCTCCTCGGCCGCGACGAGCGCGGACAGGATGCTGTCGTCGGGATTGGCCCGGCGCTCGCGCACCAGGTCCTGGAGGTAGCCGGTCAGCGCCAGCTCGGCGGCGCGGGTCTGTGCCCGCCCGGCCGCCGCCGTCTGGGGGTCCAGGGTGGCGGCCACGTCATGACCCCAGGCCCGGAACTGGGCCTGATCCTCAGCTGGCACGCCGAGCAGATGGCAGATGACCGCGATCGGGAGCGGGAAGGCCAGCGCGTCGATCAGGTCGAAGCCGGCTGCGCCGTCCGCGGCCGCCAGCAGCCGGACCGTGACTTCGCGGATCCACGGCTCGAGTCCGGCGATGGCCCGCGGGGTGAACGCGCCGGCCACGAGCCGACGCAGCCGGGTGTGATCGGGCGGGTCCATCGTGAGCAGGTCCGCGGCGGGCAGCGCGGCCCGCGGGTCGCCCGGCGGGTAGGACGGCGGCCGGTAGCCGCGCTGGTGCACCGGTGAGCTGCTGAACCGCCGGTCCCGCAGGATGCTCGCCACCGTCGCGTGGTCGGCTGCGGCAAACAGGCCGAGCGGGCTGCGCATCAGTCCGCGCTGCCGCAGCTGCGCATACAGCGGGTACGGGTCAGCCTTCGTCGCCGGGAGCATCAGCCGGGCGACCGGATCGCCTCGCCACTGGCACAGCCGCAGCGCGGCCGGCTCGACGATGCGGCTCTTGACTCGCTCTCCGAGGCCCATCCCGCACTCCTTCGCCGCAGCCAGGGCAGTCGCTTCTGGCAGGCCATCATCATTTCGTGTACTATAGGTATCTGGATTCTGACGGTACTCTGTATACCGCTGGTATGTCAATGTGGCAGCATGGGGGCGTGGCCAGGGTGACCAGAGCGGAGTCGAAGGAGCGCACGCGGCAGCGGCTGCTGACGGAGGCGCAGCGGCTGTTCCGCGAGCGCGGGTACGCCGCGACGTCGCTGGAGCAGATCGCGGAGGCGGCGGAGGTAACCAAGGGCGCCATCTACGGGCACTTCGCCAGCAAGGAGGATCTCCTGCTCACCGCGATCGAAGCAGGCCGCGATACGACCCCCGATTACGTGACCATGCTGAACGACCAGTCGCGGCCGCTGCGCGAGCGCCTGGCAGAGTTCAGCCGCGCCGTCGCCGCGGAAGGCTCCGGGGACACTGCGGAGCTGGCGATGTTCCTGGAGTTCTTCGCCGCGCTGCTGCGCGCCCCGGACGCGCTGCAGCGTTACAGCAGCGGACTCGAGCGCCGGCTCCGGGAACTAGCCGACGCAGACACCGACGAGCCTTCGGCCGGGAACACGACCGTCCAGGCCTGGGCCATCGGGTACGCGATGCTGGTCGGCCTGCAGATCTACCAGCGCCTGGCCCCCGGCCTGGTGACGCCGGAGGTGTTCGAGCGCGCGCTTGGCCTGCTGGCCGACCTCTACCAGGAGCAGTAAGGACGACGCGCGGCTGTCGCTTGCGGAAACCGCGCGACACCCGTCTTCGGTGACGGGCCCGCGCTACGGTGCATGCTGATGACCCGTGACGATGACCGGCTATGGACCGACCGGTCCCGCCTGCGGGAAAGCCAGTACCGAACGGACGCGAACCTGGCAGCCCGGCAGTCTCTTTACCGCTGGCAGCACCCGCGGCTGGACCTGCCAAAGCTGGTGCTCGATCTCGCCGCCCCGCGCGGCAGCGAGGCGGTCGCCGACATCGGCTGCGGCAACGGCGCCTACCTCGCGGAGCTAGGACGCCGGGGGCATGCGGGGCCGGTGCTGGGCATAGACCTGTCCGCCGGCATGCTGCACGCGGCCCGGAGCCGCGCGCCAGCAGCGATCCTGGCCGCGGGCGACGCCGCTGGCCTGCCGCTGCGCGATGAGGTCAGCGACCTGACCCTCGCCATGCACATGCTCTACCACCTGCCCCGGCCACCGGCGGCAGTGCGCGAGCTGCGCAGGATCACCCGCCCCGGCGGCCAGGTACTCGTTGTCCTCAACGGCCAGGATCATCTCCGCGAGCTGCGCGATCTCATCACCATCGCGCTCGGTAGCAGCACCGGCAGGCCGCCACCGGGCCGTGAGCGGCTGCGCCTGGACGAGGGCGAGGATCTCCTGGCCAGCGAGTTCACCTCCGTCACCCGGCACGAATTCACCAGTGAACTGGTTGACCCTGAGCCCGGGCCCGTCGAAGCCTACGTCCGCAGCATGCCCATTGCCCAGGACCTGCCCGACCCCGGGGAATTCGCGGCAGCCGTGGCCAGCCTCATCCCCGGCAGCGGCACGTTCCGGATCCGGACTCACACCGGCTGCCTGGTCTGCTACTGACCGCAGCACCCGGCACGCGGACCGGACGCGTGCCTGAGCTACCCGGAGACAGTTCCCTTTGGGCCGAGCAGTGACCTCAGGAGCTCTTCCACGTTGTCGTAGTTCGCTTCGAGACCATCGGTCTTGGTCATGTGGTCACGGCCAGCCTGGTCGCGGAAGGCCAGCCTGTGCGTCAGCTTCGTCACTCCGCCTGTCTCCTGCAGGTCTACCGACTCGACGGCCTCCACATCTGGCCACCCGTCGAACAGCCACGTCTCGACGGTCCGGGTCGGCGGCTCGACCTCCAGGAAGGTTCCCCGAAACGACATCTCCCTTCCGTCGTCGGTCACGAAGACGAAGTGGTAGTTCCCTCCGACGCGCAGGTCGATCGAGCAGACCTTCACCTCCTCCCCATATGGGGCGATGGTCTTGCGCACGTGCTCCGGCTTCGTCAAGACATCGAAGACAAGCCCGATCGGAGCGTCGAACTCACGGGAGAGGACGATCTCGAGATCGTCCGGGAACTCGATGTGCGCCGACCCGTGCCGATGAGGTGTCACTGCTGCTCTCCTTGTCGTTGTAGCTCTTTGAGGTAGTCATCCACCCGGTCCAGTCGGTCGTTCCACGCCCGCTCGTAGGTGGCCAGCCACTCGTGCAACGGCCGGGGGCACGCTGGCTCCAGGCGGTACAGCCGGTGACGCCCGTCCGCCCGGCACCTGACGAGTCCGACCTCACTGAGCGCCCGCAGGTGTTTTGACAGCCTCAGCAATCGCGCTGAAGACATCCGACGTCGTGGAGGAGCGGGCCACGATGCGATCGTATTCCGATATCGGCATGTGTCAAGCCGTGCGGGAGGTCAGGACCTGCTGGCCAAACTCGGGCAGAGGAGGAGCGCGGCTCCGGCGAAGAGCTGAGTCAACCCGCGCGGTCCAGGAACTCCCGCGAGCGCTGCACCACGAGCGCCGTCGCGTCCGCGTCGTAGGACGGCAGCGAGCTGTCGGTGAACAGGTGCCGGTCGCCCGGGTAGACGAACAGCTCCGCCAGCTCGGGCCCGATTGTCTCGACCAGCTCGCGGGCGGCGTCGATGTCGCCTTCCAGCGCGAAGAACGGGTCCTTGTCCATGCCGTGGATCTGCACCGGGACCCCGGCGGGCCACGGGCCGAAGGCCCACTCGCCGGTGATCGGAATGCAGCTCTCGTAGAGCAGTGCGCCGCGCGCGCCGGGCCGGGTCTGGGCGAGGCGCTGCGCCCTGGCGGCGCCGAAAGAGAAGCCGGCGTACACGAGATCCGGGGGCAGGCCGGCGAGAGCCCGGTCAACTCGCTGGTCGAGCACCTCGTCCCCGATGGCCTGCACGAGCGCGGCGCCGTCGTCGATGCTCGCCGGCCGCTCGCCGTCGAACAGGTCGGGCGTGTGCACGGTGTGCCCCCCGGCGCGCAGCTCGTCGGCGAACGTGCGCACCCCGTCGGTGAGTCCCTGCAGATGATGGAACAGCACGACTTCGGCCATCTCTCTACACTCCTGTCATCGGGCGACCGTGATCGAATGATCCATAACTTTAGAATGGTCGATACATGTCGGTCAATGAGCAGATCCCAGACTACGACCTCGATGAGATGCTCGTGGTCACCGCGCCCGGGCAGTTGCGCGCGCTGGCCGACCCGCTGCGCACCGCCCTGCTGGAGCTGGTCCTCGAGCGGGCCGCCACGGTCACCGAGATGGCGCTGGCGGTCGGCCGCCCCAAGAGCACGGTCGCCTACCACGTGAACCTGCTCCTTGACGTCGGCCTGCTCCGTGTGGTGCGCACCCGCCGGGTACGGGCGATCGAGGAGCGGTACTACGGCCGGGTCGCCCGCACGTTCTACATCGGCGCGCTGACCCGCCCCGAAGACAAGCAGATCGTGGCGGCCATCAACGGGCTCGCGGAGGCGGCCGCCGAGGCCGCGCCGGCCCACGCCGCCGATAACCTGCGGTGCACCCTCGTGCACGCCCGCATCCCGATCGAGGAGGTGCGGAACTTCTGGGCCCAGGTCCAGGAACTCGCCCGCCGCTTCGCCCAGATCCCCCGGGCCGGCGACCAGGTCTACGGCTTCGCCGCCGGCCTCTACCCCACCGACGCCCCCGCCCTCCCCGACGCCGAGCGCGACCCGGCTGGCTGATGCGACCCGCGTCCTTCACCGGCGCGAGGTGAGCGCGGCGGCCCCGGCCCGCGCGTCATGCTCGTAGATCCACCGCCGGTCGGTCAGCTGGCTGCCGGAGCTGTCGTGGCCGGCGCCTTGTCGGCGGGAGCCGGGTTGGGCATCCCCGGGCCGGCGCGAAGCGCGCGGAGCCGGCCATCGAGGACATGGCCGTGGCCCGGCACCTAGACAAATCGAATCTAGATTCGAATAATGGCAGAGCGCGACAGGAGCCCGCGCCGTGATGCTGGGGACGCGGCGCGGGCACCTGGCCTGGCCGGCGCCGCGGGTTGCGGGCTGCGACCCGGCACTCGCACGCCGCGGCGTGGCGACCGCGAGCGAACAGGTGCGGGAGTGACGGGCCGGGCGGCGGTCACGCGGGCAGCGGCCGGTCGTGAACGATCCGCTTCATGACGAGCGTCGAGGTCATGCGCTGCACGCCGGGGAGCGCCGACAGATTCTCGTCCTGCAGCCGCTGGTAGGCGGCCAGGTCGGCGGTGACGACGCGCAGCAGGTAGTCGGGATCCCCGAAGAGCCGCTCGGCCTGCAGCACCTGCGGGATGTCCGCCAGCCCGGCCTCGAAGCTCATGAGCGTCTCCCGGTCCTCGCGTCGCATGGTGATGAAGACCAGGGCCTCGAAGGTGAGGCCGACGGCGGCCCCGTCCACGACCGCCCGGTAGCCCCGGATCGCGCCGCTGCGCTCCAGGTCCCGCAGCCGGCGGTGGCACGGGGAGACGCTGAGGCCCACCTGGGCCGCCAGTTCGGTGACCGTCAGCCGCCCATCCGCCTGGAGCGCAGCAAGAATCTTGCGGTTAACGGCGTCCATGAGAATTATTCTCCCACTATTGCGGCTATAGAGGCAAAATTTAGAAACATATTCGGCCGGATCGCAGATAGTTTGCTCCCAGTGCCTGACTTCGAGGGAGAAGATTCCGTGGCCGCCGGATCCGTGATCGCCTTCTGGTCCGTCGCGCTGCTGCTGATCATGGTCCCGGGCGCGGACTGGGCCTTCACCATCGGCGCGGGCCTACGCGGCCGGTCCGCCGTTCCGGCCGTCAGCGGCATCGTGGCCGGTTACGCCGCGGTCACGGTCGTGGTCGCGGCGGGGGTCGGCGCGCTCGTGGCCAGGACCCCGCCCCTGCTCACCGGGCTCAGCATCGCCGGCGGCCTCTACTTGATGGGGCATGGCGCGAGAACCTTTGCCCGGCCTGCGGCACCCGGCATTCCCGCGGACGCCCCGGCCGGCACCTTCCGGGCCACGCTCCTCAGGGGAATGGGCGTCAGCGCCCTCAACCCCAAGGGCCTGCTGCTCTTCCTCGCGTTCCTCCCCCAGTTCACCAGCCCGCGCTGGAGCTGGCCGATGGCCGCCCAGCTTGCGTTCCTCGGGCTGGTGTTCACGCTCACGTGCGCGGTCTTCTACCTCAGCCTGGGGTCTGCCGCGCAGAAGATCCTGCGCGCGCGCCCGGCGGCCGCGCGCGCCGTGACCCGGTTCTCGGGCGCGGCGATGGTCGTCATCGGCGCGCTCATCCTGGCGGAACGCCTCCTCGGCTGAACGGCGCCCGCCTCACTCGAGATATATCTTTACTTGGGCCAAGTCGAGATGTATCTTGACTATGGCGGCCCATACGGCGGTACAAAGGAAACGAGCAGGCTCCGGCACGCATCAGGCTCAGGCGGATACGGCCAGCGCGGCTGCCGCCGTCAGCCGGGAAGACGACCACCGGACGACTTCGCAGAGAAAGCCACGAGAGCCATGTACGAAGAAGATGACGAGGACCGCATTGACGCAGCCAGGCACCTGGCTCGGCTCGACCGGCGCGCCGCCGCGGCGGCCTTCCGGGACATCGCCTGCGACGACGGCGTGGACGACGAAAGCCGCATCGACGCCGCCGAGGAACTGGCCGGGATCGACCCGCGCGCCGCGGCCGAGGCCTACCGGATGATCGCCTGCGACGACGGCGTCCACGACGGCCTGCGGCTGGAAGCGGCCGAACGGCTGCCCGAGCTTGATCCCAGAGCGGCCGCGGCCGCCTTCCACGCGATCGCCTGCGACGACGGGGTGGACGACGGGCTGCGCTCGGCCGCGGGCGAGCAACTCGCCGAGATCGACCCCCGCGCCGCCGTGGAAGCCCTCCGGATCATCGCCAGCGACGACAGCGTCCACGACGGCCTGCGCTCCTCGGCCGCCGAGCAACTGGCCGAGATCGACCCCCGCGCCGCGGTCGAAGCGCTCCGGATCATCGCCAGCGACGACGGGGTGGACGACGGGCTGCGCTCGGCCGCCGCCGAGCAACTCGCCGACATCGACCCGCAAGCCGCGGTCGATGCCTTCCGCAGCATGCACCGGCACGACCGGCCCGGACACGGGCGTTCGTTCGCCGGAGCCGGGCCCCGGCCAGGGTGGCCGGGACAGCCGGAACCGCCGTTCCCCCCGGAGCCGCCGCTGCCCCCGGAACCGCCGCTGCCGCGCTGGTGATCAGCGCGCCCGGCCGCCGGCCGAGGGCACGGGAATCGTGCCTGGCCGGGCCATGTCGCTCTTGACGGGCTTGTCGGTGCGCTGCACGATATGAGCGCCACGTGGCAGAAGCAGGAGCAGTTCCCTGCGGGCACGATGGAGTCCCCGCACCGGCCCCTCCCGGCGCGGGCCCGACGAGGCCCCGCACCGAGCCCCCGGGTGCGGGGACCGGCGCGTCTCGCGTCCCTTCCGCTGGGGGCGGGAACGACGCAATGGTGGTTCCATGCAGCTGATCAGGAAGAGTCTCGTCCACCGGTTAATCGTCCTACTGTCCCTGTTGTCCCTGCCGGTCGCGCTCATCGTCCTCTCGCCGGGCGCGTCGGCGGCACCCATCGCCAAGGCCACCACTCACACCGTTACCACCTCGAGCCTGGGGACGGTCAGGCCCACCTTCGCCGGCCCGGCCGCCACCGGCTGCGCCGCCTCGGGCTGCTCCCTGCTCTCCGGCCCGTTCCGGACCCCGTCAACGGCGTCGGTCTCCGGGTCGTCGCCCGCGGCGGCGGCCGCGGCCAAGAACGCGGCGACCGCGAAAGCTCTGGAGGCATCCTCCTCAGCCCACGTCATGCCGTCACCGGCGCTGGACCGCCACGGCACCGACCCCGCGCCGCCGACGGTCAGCTGCCAGCCGCTCGGCCCGGGCTGCGACCCGATCAGCATGTCCGCGGGCGGCGCGACCGGCGTGAAGGGCCTGAACGCCGTCGACAGCGGCAGCCTCAGCACGAACTCGGTCGGCGACATCGAACCCGCCGACCAGGGCCTATGCGCCAACAACAAGTACGTCGTCGAGGACAACAACATCGGCGAGGTCCTGGTCTTCAACCGGGCCCTGCAGCGCCAGTCCTCGCCGATCCCGCTCGACACCCTCATGGGCCTGACCGGCAAGGGTTACAGCAGCGGCGGCGACATCTCCTGCCTGTACGACTACAACAACGGCGGGCACTGGTTCTTCACCGAGATCGTGTCCACCAGCTCCGAGGCCAGCGGCGGGCCGTTCGCGGGCTGCTTCGCCGGCCAGACGGCTAGCGACTGCTACGAGGGCGTCGCGGTGACGGTGGGCTCGAACCCGTTCGGCCCCTACAACGTCTACTTCGTCAACGCCAACTACAACCCGGGCGAGCCAGGGTACCCGTACCTGTTCAACGACTTCGCGAAGATCGCCACGACTCAGGACGCTTTCCTGTTGTTCTACGACGAGTTCCCGAACAACGGAGGGTTCCCCGGCATCGGCGGCGGGTTCTTCAACGGGTCTCAGGAACTCGCGTTCAGCAAGAACGCGCTCGAGCAGGGTCTGCCGGTCACGCTGAAGAACGGGAAACCGAACCCAGTGTTCAACGTGGCCATCGAGAACCTGGGTTACTTCCCGACGCCGGACGGGACCTGTGCCTCCGACAATGTGCATCACTTGGCCGGTCTTACGTGCTGGTACCAGACGATCCCGGCGCAAGCCCCCGACCCGAGCCAGTACGACAACAACAACGGCGGCTCGGGGTTCATGCTCAGCTCGCTCGACTTCTACGGCAACGGCGACAACCGGTTCGCCGTGTTCGACTGGACCGGCCTGAGGAACCTGAACATCCCCGGCTGCGCCACCTGCGCGGGTATCAGGTTCGGCGGCCAGCTATTCTCTGGCGCCCAGTTCTACTACGGCGAGGGATTCCTGGGCGCGCAGAAGGCCGGGCCGATACCGCTGGGCGACGAGTGCGGGGCTGCCGGCCTCAGCACCGGCACTCCGCCGCCCGCCTCCTGCCCCGAGGGCGGCATCGCCACCAACGGCGACGGGTTCACCCAGGTCGCGCAGGGACAGGGCCAGATCTGGGGCGCCGTCTCGACCGAGATCGATCAGGCCTTTAAGTCCGAAGCGACGCCGGAGGTGCACCAGGGCGCCGCGTACTGGGTCGTCGGCACCCACAGCTTCGACCGGAACGGGGTCTTCAGCCTCACCAGCCAGGGTTACGTCTCGCCCAGGCACGAGGACCTGGAGTTCCCGGCCATGGCCGCGGAAGGTTTGCCGTGGCAGGACGGCGGCAACGGCGGCGCCATCATGACCTTCACGCTCTCCGGCAACGGCGGGCCGACCGGGGCCGACAACGGCGGCTTCTACCCCAGTACCGTCTTCGGCCGGCTGACCAGCTGGTCGCGCGGGCTGCTCGGCCCCGTCCACGTCGTCGACCTGGGCCAGTCGCCTCAGGACGGCTTCACCGAGTACCAGGGTTATCCCGGTCCCACCCGGCCGCGCTGGGGGGACTACAGCTGGGCGACCTTTGTGCCCTGGTCTCAGGGCAGGATCTACTTCGCCACCAACTACATCCAGTACCCGAACTGCACCGGGCCGGCGTTCACGCTGACCATCGGCACCTGCGGCGGAACCAGGGATGGCTTCGCCAACTGGGGAACATCGGTCAACTATGTCGTTCCCTGAGTAGTCCTGCGGCGGCCGGCCGGGCCAGCGCCCGGCCTGCCGGCCGCCAGGAGCAG
>Ga0335077_10007432_pt1 | contig 13552 bp, 13 predicted proteins | sample Lox_Sample_31_FD_207151 | JGI IMG/M metagenome (GOLD analysis project Ga0335077, IMG submission 207151) | Soil microbial communities from Loxahatchee National Wildlife Refuge, Florida, United States - Lox_Sample_3.1 | ecosystem: Environmental > Terrestrial > Soil > Wetlands | place: USA...
GAAGGTCTTGTCACCGACCACATCACCGCGCGCATTCTCCAGGATCGCCGCAGCTACGATCTCCGCTGCCCCGGCCGTGCCCTTATTTACCAGAACGACCAGTGGCAAATTTGTGACGTTCTTCGAAGGATCCGCGTTGAATGCTTCACGTGGGAATTTCTGACCTTGCAAGTAAGTAATCGTGCCGTGATTCAGGAACAGGTTAGCCGTGGCGATGCCTTCTGATTCCTCGCCTTCGGCACAGTTGCGCAGGTCGAGGATCAGCTTCTTTGCTCCGTCCTTTTGCAGCGCCCTGATCTTGCTCGCAATTTCCTGCGCTTTGCCTTTGTTGAGCGCATCAACCTTTATCTCACCAATGCCGTCCTCCATGATTTTGTCAGTCACAGGTGGGATGTTGATCACGTCTCGCGTGATCACAACTTTGTCGGGCTGAGCGCGGCGTGCACGCACTACGGATACGGTCACATTGGAACCGGGCTGGCCAGCTAAAAGGCCGTGAATTTCCGCGAGTGACATCTCCCGCGTGCTCTTCCCCTCAACTGCTTCGAGAATGTCTGTGTCCTGCAGGCCAGCCTTGTCAGCGGGACCGCCGGGGATGACGGAAACCACGGCTGCATATCCAAAGCGCTTCGAGATGGCCGCCCCGATGTCCGCCCTGCCCTCGCTTTGATGCGCTTTGTATTCCTTGTACTCGTCTGGCGTCAGATAGCTTGAGTCCGCATCGAGCGACTCGAGCAGTCCATGCAGCGCGCCGTTAGTGACCGCGGGAATGTTTGGGTCTTCGACATATTCGCTGCGCACCCGCGAGAGTACCTCGCTGTAAACCTGTAGTTGCCGATAGGCACCATCGTTGTTGGAGGCGCGAACGCCATCCATAGTGCCGACCACCGTGAAAATCAGTACAGCAGCCGAGGGGATCAGAATTGCAGCTTTAAATTTGTTTGACATCGATTGGCTTCTCAGAAGAAAGAGGTCAGTTCATGCAGAACTCATACCATTATATCTGTTTGATGCGTCAGGTTCACAGATGGCATGGAGAAATTGCGGGAAATGGTAACGGGGTCCTAAAGGCTTCGTAATTGATTACGCCAGCAAAGGTTAGCCAGTTTGGTGAGATCGTAACGGCGGTTCTCCGAAGCCTATGGCTGGTTTGGACTGGGCATCTGGACTAGGCTTCGTGCCTGTTTCACAAATCGATCCCTTGTCATTCCTCCACGACCCGAAGTTCCGAATCACCCGGCCCTCCTGCTAGGTGGCGCAGAGACCTACAGCGTTGATCGTACAAATATGTGTCAATACGGGACGTTTCGGGGGTCGCGTTAATGGTTGAAAGATCTTCACTGTGGGCGTAGTCTTTGGCGCGACACGGACGGCTCGATGGCAAATCTTTTGAGACTACTTGTTGCGGCGCTATTTCCCATAATCGCGAGCGCCGGTTTGCAAGCGCAACAGGCGAAAGTTTCGAAAACGCACGCAATCGTAGGTGCTGCAGAATTGAAATGGACGCCGATTATTTCTGGTTGGGAGATCGCCGTCGTCTCCGGTGATCCCGACAAGGAAGGCCAACCTTTTACTATTGGGCCAAAACTCCACCGCACTGGCATCCCACGGAGGAAAACATTACCGTTCTAAAAGGGATGTTTTTGGTAGGATTCGGCGAAAAATACGACGAAGGACAATTGCAGGCCATGAATGTTGGTAGCTTTTTGGGCATGCCCAAGGAGATGCGTCATTTCGCCCGAGCCAAAGGCGACACGATTATTCAGGCCCACGGGACCGGTCCCTTCAAGGTCAATTGGGTGAACCCGGCGGAAGTCGTACCGCCGTCCTATACGAAGAGGTAAGCGACTGGCGTGCGTATGTTTGCCAGCCATTTCAACATCTCTTAATACGGAAACAACGAGACCGAGGAGTAAAATCTCTAATCTTTACTATATCAGCATTAACGTAGATCTTAGGCTTGACACAACATGCCGGATAGCTTTGATGACTTTAACGAGATCGATTCCTGTTATCGAGCCACTGAGGAGCAAAATCGGCGCAAGCTGATGAAAGATGCCAAGCCTGAATGGCATCAGCTGAAATCCTTTGTCGCACGGCTTGCACTCGAAGCTAAAGCTTATGACGGCCAAAAATTTGAATGGTCGTCCTCTTCGTCGCAGTCTGATTCTCTCAGGTTAAAAAATGTCACCGTAACATTCCTGGATGAGGGCGAGAGAGACGGTACTCTGAGTTGCTCCCTACAATTTGCGGGGATGCCATTGCGCCGGGGTGATATGGGAATAGCGAATGGATCTCCTCCCGTTCCAGTAGAATGGTTTATAAGGCCTGTACTCCTCGATGAGGGCGGTGTTGGGTGGTTCGTTTGCGAACTGGGGCAGACCTTTTCCTCGGCAGAACTCGCGCGGGAAATAGTTGAGGAACTATCCAAGTATTACAAGGCCTACGAAAAAACTTACAAGCGCTGGCCTGCGGCCTAGCGCTGGTGCAGTCACGAATGCACTTGCTGCGAGGTGGCGGACCTAACGCCTATTCAGAAAATTGAGTGTACCCGCCTTCAGTGCCAGACGTTGTAATTCGTAAGTCAGTCGGGATTAATTCTGCCTCCACACAGTCCAGGGGCACCTCGTTCCCAGCCTCGACCCCTGGAAAGCGCACCGCACGAAGCTTTGTTCCGCCCCTTCCCGCCTCGGTGGCAACTCACAAAGCTGAGACAAAGATTGACGCACTACGCTAGGCTATTCTGTTTTCCGAGGAGAAGACAAGCTTGCAACCGATCCACAACATTGCGGCACTCCTATCTGCCATCCTGATCTCGGTTCCCAGCCTGGCTCAGCAGCCCACTTCTTCGATCCCTTCCACGGGTTATCCTGCGCTGGATCAGTACCGGGCATCGCGGATCACGATCTACACGGACGATTTCGGGCAGCTGGCACGTTATCGCGATGCCAACGTCGCGCTCGCTGCGCCGCCGGCAGCCGAAAACCGGGTCGTATTTCTTGGCGATTCCATCACCGACTACTGGAAGCTCTCGGACTATTTCCCCGGTAAGCCTTACATCAACCGGGGAATCGACGGGCAGACTACGCCGCAGATGCTGGTGCGTTTCCGGCAGGATGTGATTGATCTGCACCCAAAGGTGGTGGTGGTGTTGGCGGGCACCAACGACATCGCTGGCGTCACCGGGCCCACGCGCAACGTGGACATCGAAGATAACTACGCCTCCATGGCCGACCTGGCGCGGGGGCACGGCATCCGAGTGGTCTTTGCGTCGGTTCTCCCAGTGCACAACTACACGCGGGCTGCAAAGGATTCTTTTGCGCTACGTCCGCGGGAGAGAATTCTGGCGCTGAACGAGTGGCTCAAAAATTACTGTGCCAGAAACCACCTCGTGTATCTCGATTACTTCAGCGTCCTGGTCGATGACCGAGGCATGCTGAAACGTGAGTTGGCCGACGACGGTCTGCACCCCAATGATGCTGGATACAAGGTCATGGCGCCCTTGGCGGAAAAATCACTTCAGAAGGCCGGGAAGACACTGACACCTAAGGGCGCGGAATCCAACTGAATTGCCACTGCGAGGTGGTCGCGGTGATCAAATTTTGACAGGAGGGCAGGATGCATCACGTGCGCCAGGAGAGGTTACCTTTCGTTGGCAGTTCGTATGAATCTATCGGAGCTGAGCAGGGCGACACCGGTGTTTCGGTGTTCCTGTTCCACGGGAAGTCTGGTTCGGGGCCGGGACCGCACCGGCATCCGTATGACGAGATCCAGTTCATCCGCCAAGGCCGAGGAGTGTGGACGGTAAACGGCAAGACGTTTGAGGGTGGCGCCGGGGATATCTTTGTTATCAAGGCTGGCGAGATCCACAGCTTCAAGGCGGTTGGAGATTCGCCACTGATCCAATTCGACGTTCACCTCAGTCCGCGCTTTATCCAAGAAAACCTGTAGCGCGAGCGAGCTGCAGTATCCTTTGTAACATCGCTTACACTTGCACCGTACCTTCGTGCTTCCCGGTTCCAGCGGTAACCCGGTTGTACACTCCCTTCTGGTAACCGTTAGTAACCATGCGGTTTTGTCCACCCAGCCGTACAATGGCCCTTGTCCGAAAGACCATCTCCTGATATGTGGCGAAATGCCGATGGAGTGGTGAGATAGTCTGCGAATTCTCCCGGTCGGAAGGGTTCTCGGGCACGTAACAGGGCTGGAGTCCGCATCTTATGGCTTTTGGTTTTGGCTTCAACAAACAAAAGGTTCTGAGCGCTGCCGAGAAGTTTGTGCAGCAGGGCAGGTTGCCGAATGCCATCACTGAGTACGAGAAAGTTCTGAAAAACGATCCCAAAGACCTGACGGTCATGAACACTATCGGCGACCTCTATGCTCGCGTTGGCAACAATGACAAGGCCGTCGAGTGCTTCAAGAGTGTCGGTGACGCCTATGCTTCCCAAGGATTCACCGTCAAAGCGATCGCGATGTACAAGAAGCTGGGTAAGCTGAAGTCGTCACTGGAAAGCGTACTTCGCCTGGCCGAGCTCTACACTCAGCAAGGCTTGTTTAACGACGCGAGAGCCCAGTATTTGCAGGTTGCAGAAGAGTTTCTACGTGAAGGTCAACTGGAGCAGGCAGTCCGCATTTTTCAGAAAACCTTGGAGATGGACCCAGAAAACGTAGCGATGCGGACACGCCTTGCCGAGGTGTATGTTCGGCTGAACAAGAAGACCGAAGCATGGCAAATTTTCTCCGCAGCGGCCGAATCGTTGCGAACCAAAGGCCAGCTTGAGGCAGCAGAGGAAATTCTGCAGCGCATGCTGAAGCTGGATCCCAATAGTAGTTATGCCCTGCTCATGCGCGGGCGTACTGCGTTTGATGCCGGTGACATGGCAGGGGCAATTAGCCATCTTGAGAAGGTGGCCGACCTGGATAGCAACCCAGATGGGCTTCGCACCTTGATGCAAGCCTATTTGCAGTCGGGTCGCGTTGCTGATGCTGGTGCTTTAGCGACGAAACTTCTATCGGTTCACAACGATGTCGGTGCGGCTCTCAGCTATGCTGATGCGTTGGTCTCTGCCGGCAATTTTGAAGAAGCGCTGCAAGTCTATGAACAGCATTGTGAGCGGTTGTTAGCAGCGGATTCGGGCAAAGTCTTGCAGACTTTGCATTCGTTGATTGGCCACGTCCGCGACAATCCTGCCGACCTGGAAAAGTTGCTGAGCATTCTGCAAAAAGCCGGAGACACTACACACGTTACTGAGATTTATGAGCTCCTGGCGCACGCGTCGGTGCAATCTGGCGAATTAGAAAAAGCTCGCGACTACTACTTAAAACTGACGCAGCTTGAACCGGAAAATCAGATCCATGCGCGGAACTATCAACAGGTCCTGGGTAAGCTCGGCGGTTCGGCCACCGGCGCGCACCTGATTACCGCGGAAGAAGGTGCAATTCTCGTAGATGAGCTAGAAGCGACCGCTCCGTTTATCGATCAACGATACAGCGATGAGGTTGCACTCGCAATTCGAGCCGCCCTCACCGATGCGGAGCTTTTCATCTCCTACAACATGCCAGCAAAGGCGCTGGCCCCGTTGCTTTCTGTCTTGCCGCATGCGCCTCGCGATCTCAGGATCAATCAGAAACTGGCTGCTCTGCACACGCGAGCGGGACGATTCACCGAAGCCGCGGTCTGTTGCCGTACATTGGAAGGCATCTATCACGAGGCAGGAAACGCAGATGAGGCCAGCCGCTACGGAGAGCTCGCTGTAAAGTATGAAGAACGTGCGGGTGCAAGTCCGACGGAAGCCGAAATGCCAGCTCTTGCAACGCCCCCTGCTCCTGCCGCAACTCATGTGGCACCGGTAGAAGAACTAGTATCTCAAGCAGAAGTGCCCGAGTACCCCACAGTCGTCGCGCCGGTTGATTCCGGAGAACCTGTTGCTGAAGCTGCGGAATTCACCGTTCATGCTGAGGCACTACCGGCAGAGGAAGAAATCGACATCTCCGCGGAGTGGGAAGGAGCGGTGGCCAATGAGCCTCCTTCAGTGGAAGCGGAGGAGAGCACAGGTGCGGTTTCCGCTGATCGTGCCCAAACCGCTGACAATGAGGCTGCCATCGACGACGCCATCGAAGAAATTCGGTTTTACTTGGCGAGTGGTATGACAGAGGAAGCCCAGACCGAATTTAGAAAACTGAGAAAGCTCCAACCTGAGGCTTCAAAGTTGGACGCCATACGCCGCGAGATTGAAGCCGCCATGTCGAAGGGGTCAGCCCAGGAACCGGCAGAGGCAGTATCGGTTGACGAGTTCCCGGAGGCGGCGGTCGAAATTCCTCAGGCCGTAGTCGAGCCCTCGCAAGATACAAATGAATTGCGGGCGATGGTCACGGATATCGAGTCTTCCCTGGGAGAAGAATTCCTGCCTCGACCCGCCGCCCACGAGCAAATTCCCACGGCAGCGGCGCAGATTCACGCGGAACCGCCTGCCGAGTCGGGAGGCACTCTAAACGAGTTTGTTTCGGATCTCGAAGCATCTCTCGGCGATGGATTCTTGGCCGAAGCTCCGGTTGCAGAGGGTAAACTAGAAACAGCCAGTGTTACCGCTGCATCCCAACCGGCGCCGGAAATTTCGGCTCCGGCCGCCATGGCTGCTTCGGCGGCGCAATCGAGCGCTAGCGTAATATCGCCGATCGGCACTTCTGGATTCATATATCAGCCAGCAGCAATTCGTCCCGGACCCACGACGAGCATTCCGCCGACTTCCGCGGATGCAAGTGCGCAGGTGGATTTGGCCGGGATGTTCGGAGATTTGAAGCAGGAACTCGAAGAGGATTCGGCCAGTACAGATGAGGATCCTGAAACCCACTATAACCTTGGAGTCGCCTTCCGCGAGATGGGTCTGCTGGACGAGGCGATTGCCGAGTTGCAAAAGGTCTGCCAAGCCGCAGACCGCGGGCAAGCCCTACCACAGATCATGCAGACCTACACCTGGTTGGCTCAGTGCTTCCTTGACAAAGGTGTTCCAGAGGTTGCCATCCGTTGGTACGAAAAAGCTCTAAAGCTGCCTAACCTTGACCTTGACACGCGTACAGCTCTCCATTACGAACTGGCCGCTTCCTACGAGGCCGCGGGCAACAAGGGTGATGCCCTTCATCACTTCATGGAAGTCTATGGCAACAACATCGATTATCGCGACGTAGCCGAGCGCGTGAAGGCTTTGAAGTCGTAAAATGTCGGGATGGGCGTTGCTTTTGTACTCCGCAAGTCGCTAGTTCGCAAGACCGAGTGTGGGCGACTTTTTTTGGAGAGCACTCGGTGACAGATTCCCACAAGGGCTCAGGTACACTCGGAACTGGTGCATCTTTGCCAGACTCAAGCTCGCCGCCTACGGCTTTGCTCCAGACGTCGCCGGAAAGCGCGAGGTACTCTGGATTTGACCTTTGGCTTCATCGTCTAACCGTTTTGCTTTTCGTATTTGTGTGTGCGGTAGTTGGCGTGTTACTGGTGATTCTCCCTTGGCGTCCGGAATGGACTGATAATCGCATTCTCCTGTCTTATCCAGCACTGCGAAGCTTTTTGACCCTCGGTTTCGTTCGTGGGATTTGCAGCGGGCTTGGCGTAATGGACATCTGGATTGGATTCTGGGAAGCCATTCACTACCACGAAGGACACCAAGTGTGATTTCGGAATTTTTGGGAATTAGTAGTTTGAAGTCACGAATCAGAAAACCAGTCATTTATCTGCTGAGTCGTGACTGTTAATTACAGATCAAGAACATGAGCGACGGTCATAGCAAGCGAGCACCTCTGGCTTATGAGAACGAGCCGTTCATCAACTCTCCAGATGGGCGCATTCTCCGTATCCTATCTGAGTACATTGAGCCTCTGGCCCGATTTCGCCGCGAGCAGATACAGGACACGGTTGTATTCTTCGGCTCAGCCAGGTTTCACAGCCGCACGATCACGGAGCAAAACCTCGTGGCTTTATCCGATCTGCAGCTCTCCGACGATCAGCACGAGCTTCGTAAAAAACGGGCTCTCGCCGCTGTAGACATGGCGCGTTACTACGAAGAGGCGCGGCGGCTGGCATTTCTCTTGAGCGAGTGGTCAGTTCAGATTCCTGCACGCCGGCGCCGCTTTGTCGTGACTACCGGCGGCGGGCCCGGCATCATGGAAGCCGCGAATCTCGGCGCCAAAGAAGCAGGCGCGAAAACCGTTGGACTGAACATCCATCTTCCTTTCGAGCAGACGCCGAACCCATACATCACGCCATCTCTGAACTTCGAGTTCCACTATTTTTTCATGCGCAAATTCTGGTTTGCGTATTTGGCAAAAGCTTTGGTGATTTTCCCGGGCGGATTTGGAACCTTGGATGAACTTTTTGAGATCCTGACATTAGCCCAAACCCAGAAACTGGCAAAGAAAATTCTGGTGGTCATCTATGGCAGCGAATACTGGAATCGGATGATTAATTTTGAAACCATGATTGACGCCGGCACAATTTCGCCGGAGGACCTTGAGCTGTTTAAAATCGTGGACTCACCGGAGGAAGGCTTCGAGTTTCTTCGTGACGGATTGACCAAGTACCACCTGCAGCCGGAGCCCAAATACAAGGCGGAAGCCATGCCGGAGATTGCCAAAACCAATCCGTAGGCGAACCTTTCGTACTTTGCTGCTCTACTACATAACCGATCGCAAGCAATTTCCCGGGGATGAGACGGCCTGCCGCCGCGCCTTGCTTGCCAAGATCGCCGAGGCTGCCGCGAGTGGAGTTGACTTCATCCAGTTACGCGAGAAAGATCTCAGTGGCCGAGAACTGGAGTCCCTCGCTCAAGCCGCAGTTCGTATGGTTCGCGACAGTGTACCTCCCAACCAGCAAACGCAACAAACTCGGCTGCTCATCAATTCGCGGGTGGATGTTGCAATTGCATGCGGTGCCGATGGAGTTCATTTGCGTTCCGACGACATCGCCATCAAAGATGTGCGCGAAATTTGGAAATGGGCTGGAAATGCATCCGAAAGCTTACCCCTGGTGAGCGTTTCCTGTCATACCAATGCAGAAGTCGCCCGGGCAGCTTCCGATGGCGCAGACTTCGTCGCGTTCGCGCCGGTATTCGAAAAGCAGGACATGCCGCAAAGTTCCCCAGCTGGCTTACAAGCTCTGCAAGAGACTTGCCGTCACAATATTCCGGTTCTGGCGCTAGGAGGTGTCACGGTCGGCAATGCTCGTTCTTGCATTGAGGCAGGCGCAGCTGGAGTCGCAGGAATTCGTCTATTTCAGGAGCGCGAGATCGCGGAAACGGTGAAATTGCTGCGAGCGACGGAATCAACCATAGAGGCCGGGAAGTAACAGCAAAATCAGGCTTAATATCTCCTTCGTGCTACTGCGTGCCCTTCCTGGTTGGCCGGTTTCGAAGGCAAAGCCGCTACTGCATCGCTCCCATACTGGTTAGTCGGTTTTTCTCGAACTCGTCGCCCTTGACCCAGCTAACTTCTTTCATCTGCGCGGCTGCTTCCCATCCCAGGGCAAAGCCGAAGCGCGCCATCACCGCATCTCCGGTGAAATCCATTGATGGATAGTATTCATCACTGGGCTGATGGTAGTGCTTTTCGGTGAACTCCGCAGCCTGCTGCTCGCCCCATGCCGCATCGTGCCCTTTATATTTCACGCCTTCATTGATCGAAAAAGCAGGGATGCCCACGCGCGCCAAGCTGAAATGATCGGAACGATAGTAGTGCCCCGCCGCCGGGCGCGAATCAGGCCGAATCTTCAGGCGAAACGTTTGCGCCAAAGCCTGAATGCTTGGATAGAAGTTGGTCCGCTCTGCTCCCGAAACCTCTACTTCCTCAGGGGAACCGAGGGGCGGAACATCATCGTAGTTCAGATCGAGGCTGATCTTGCTGGCGGGAAGAGGCGGATGCTTGCCGAGGTATTCAGAACCCAGCAAACCTTGCTCTTCCGCCGTGACCGATGCGAACAAAATCGACCGCCGTGGTCTTTGTGGAGCTTCGGCATAAGCCCGCGCAATCTCTAGCAGAATGCCGCAGCCGGTGGCGTTATCGTTGGCTCCATTATAAATGTTGTCACCTGGCATATCCGGCCGAATTCCCAGGTGATCGTAATGCGCCGTGTACATCACTGCCTCATTCCTCAGATTGCGGTCCGCTCCCGGTAACTCCGCGAGGACATTATTGGATTCAAAGGGGCGAATCTTGCTCACCATGTGCGCCCGCAGCCTTACTGGAAGTGCGACGGCGTGAAAGTCGCGCGATTGCGCATCGTTCATCATCTTGTCGATGTCCATGCCCGCAGTTTTCGCGAGTTGCTTCGCCACCTCAAATTGAATCCAGGAGGCAACTTTCAAGGCAGGCGTAGCTTCAAGCTTCAGATAAGACTTTTCCCCGGAGTTTGAATTGCGGACCACTTCCCACGGATAGCTGGCCATTTCGGTCCTATGGATCAAAATCGCCCCAGCCGCTCCTTTTCGTGCAGCTTCTTCGTATTTGTACGTCCAGCGGCCATAGTAGGTCAGAGCTTTGCCTTTGAAAAAGTCCGGATCGTCGGAAGAGGGCTCGTTAACCAACATAAGCAGCACCTTGCCTCGCACATCGATTCCCTTGTAGTCGTCCCACTTGTACTCTGGGGCTTCGATGCCATAGCCGACATAAACAATCTCTGCATCGACGTCCGATTGGGCCTGTTGAGTTTGATCGTATGCCACATATTCGTCCAGTGGCTTGAGATGCACTGTTTTGCCGCTCGCCGGAACGAAGGAAAATGTGGTTTCAGGCTCCGGCGTAATGCCGACCAGCGGAACTCTCTGCATAAAGGTGCCGTTATCGCCGACGGGTTTCAATCCGTAGAGGGCAAATTGCGTGGCGATGTACTCGGCGGCAAGATCGCCACCCCGCTGTCCCGTCCCTCTTCCTTCCAGTAGGTCATCGGCAAGAAATCGTACATGCGCCCGGATCCGCTCGGGATCGACCTTTTGCATTGCAGAAATCGCAGGCCCTGAAAGACGTGCCGGCGGATCAGAAGAACGGGAGGTATTGTGCGACCGTTGCGCTTCAGAGAAGGAAATAAGTGCTAAACACAAGGAAAGCACAAATAAGCCGTGGCGCATGTGGCTGAGGCTCCTTACGACAGACATTTGGGGGGATGCTCTATTTTACGAGAATACCGCAGGTCCCTATGGTTACGGCTAGACACATACCAAAGTACAATTCGAGACTACGACCTCGGTATATCCGGTAGCAGCGCGATTTTGCTGGCCGAAGCCCACGACCGTGGACTAATTCTTCGAGCTTCAACCCGCGCGGAAATCGGGCACACTCTCGTTCGCCTTAAACACAGCACTACGTTGTATGCCTGTGCTTTCGGCGGCCTTAGTATTGAGCACGTCAATATCCTTCTTCAGCCAACCGACACTGGAAATCTCGATCTCCCCATCCTGAGCGATCCAGAAAATGCTCGGGACATTAGTCAGGCCATAAGCATTCGACACCGAATAGCTGTTCGTGTCGTCCAGCAGAACCGGGAAGGTCAGGCCGTATTCATTGATAAAGGCTGCTGTGTCTTTTTTTTCATTTTGTGAGATACCAATCACTGTGACATTGCGACTGCCATACGCTCGATAAATTCGCTCTACGAATGGAAAGGCGAATTGGCATACCGGACAGGAAATCTTAAAAAACGCGGCAAGCACTGGCCCGCGAGTCAGCGCATCTTTCAAGGAAAATTGTTTTCCGTCCATTCCAGGCAACGTAAAATCGGGAGCCAAGGCACCGGTGTTAAGTGCGGCCATGCTGCGTCCTCCCAACAGATTCCGAAACCAAGTCATTCATTTCGATTTTAGATGACCTTCGCTTCCCTAAGGATTTTTTGCGCCAACCCAGTTAGGGGCAAGCCAATTATCCGTGACTTCGTTATCCATCTGCCTACAATCTGCTGCGGTGCTGGGCCGAGCACGACATTGACAACATAGTTCGTCACTGTGATCGAATGTCTCAAGCGAAGGCAGATAATAGCGGAACCATTCGCGGATGGGATTTCTGGTAATTCCCACATCCCAGGCATTAGCGAAGCGGATTTCTCTCGCTGAACAAGAAAAACCGATCCATTACGGCAATCGAGTGCGTAACAAATCTCACGTTTACGTTGACGCTTGGGCTTCTGAACACAGGGTAGTTCACCGTGAGTAACGCATAGTTCGGATACCGGGCACAGCATACACCGTGGCTGACGTGGCAGGCAGATTATTGCTCCCAACTCCATCACGGCTTGGTTAAAGTCACCTGGCCGGCTCCGGTTGAGGAGATGTGCCGCAGCTTGCCACAACTTACTACCGCGCAGGCGTTTTCCAAAAAGCCGCTGCAGAACGCGCTCTACATTGCCGTCAACTACAGGGATTGGTTCGCCAAACGCGATGCTTGCGATGGCCGCTGAGGTATAGCTTCCAATTCCGGGAAGCTTCTGCAATTCTGCAGCACTTGTGGGAAATCTTCCGGCTCGCTGATAGACGATTGTTTTGGCAGCATCGTGCAGCATGCATGCCCGTCGGTAATATCCTAAGCCGCTCCATGCATTTAGTACCGAGGATCGTCGCGCCGAAGCTAATCCCTCAACCGTAGGAAAACGGGCGATAAAGTTCTTGTAATGTTCAATGACAGCCGCTACCCGGGTTTGCTGCAGCATGATTTCCGACACCCAGATACGATAAGGAGCGTGTTCCTGACGCCACGGCAAATCACGTTTGTTCTGATCAAACCACTGCAGCAGCTTGCGACCAAAGCGACTAGCCGAAATGGACTGTCCAGACGGCCACTGGGGAGTCATGGCATAAGTATGCGGTCTTCGGGTATTTGTGCGCGGTGCAACCTTCATGCATTCTATGATCACCAAAGTACCACGTGGGTACTGGCCGGGGATGGTCTATGTGATGCTGCCTCCATGACCCTCTTTGGTTATGACACGCATCTCGTTGCTGTTGACCATCCCCATGGGAGCACGAAATAATGAAGGAGCCTGGCACCCGCAGTTCACGAGTGGCTGATTTCGCCCTCACAAGGAGTCGATATGAACGACTTCAACCGCAAGGTGGAAGAGGCATCTGTCCGTTTGGGCAAGACGGTTGGCGAGGTCGCCAATACGTTGGAGAAGGAATCAGCGGAATTAATCAACTATCTAAACGACGAAGTGGTGCCTGCAGTCCGCCAGCAGTCGACCAAGGCTCTGCGGATCGCCGCCGAGAAACTTACTCGCCTCGCCAATTACATGGATTCGCAACGCAAATAGCCGCAAAGCACGTTACTTTTGTCGCTCTACTTTTCGTGGGTACTTTGGTTTTGGCTGGCTGCGCTCACAAGCAAACAAAACTCAGCGTTCCTCCTCCTCCCGGTGTCGATCAACCAGACACGACGGCTGAGAATTCCGAATCTGTTACATCACAACCATTACACCCTGCTGAACCCCAGACTCACGAAAGACCTCTGCTCGTGGAAACTGGCCTGGCCAGCTGGTATGGCGCTCCATATCACAACCGCCGAAGCTCGAATGGCGAGATCTATG
>Ga0335077_10007433_pt1 | contig 13551 bp, 7 predicted proteins | sample Lox_Sample_31_FD_207151 | JGI IMG/M metagenome (GOLD analysis project Ga0335077, IMG submission 207151) | Soil microbial communities from Loxahatchee National Wildlife Refuge, Florida, United States - Lox_Sample_3.1 | ecosystem: Environmental > Terrestrial > Soil > Wetlands | place: USA: Florida...
AGACCGGTTTCTTCGAACTCGTCATAATCGGGCATGGGACTGCGCGATCCCGCGATCACGGCTTGGCTCAGGAGTTCTTCCGCCAGTTCCCGGACCCCGTTGCCGTTCACCAGGTGAAGAAATGCATCGCCCAGAAGAGCGGCCCCGCTCGGATCGGCGATAGCCCGGCGCGACAGGCAGGCGAGCTTTCCCTGGCACCCGTTCCGCTGCGTCAATGCCTGCACCACGCGCAGAAGCCCCCGCTCTCCGCCGAGCCATTGTTCGAGGCGCGGTTGCTGGTTGGCGCCCGGCATCTCTTCATGGGCATGGGCAGGCAACAGGATCGGTTCATAACCAAGAAATGGGCTGGGTTTGGAATCGTTCAACCAGGCCAGGTTGCGCGCCGAGGCAGCGATGATTCCGATCCGTTTGCAGATCGCCTTTTTGCTCCGGCTCTCCTTCACGAGTTTCATCTGCTGGCACACCGCTCGCATGCCTTCGTTGGGCAGGTAGTCGAAGTGGTCCCAGAGAAGCAGCACCCCCCTGTGCTTGGCCAGGACCGCCTTTGCAATCGCCTCCAGAACGGCGCCAAAATCAGCCGAGGCCCTGCGGGTAACCGCGCGCTCGCGGAATACGGGAAGTGCCCGGCTGGCGGCGTCGACCATCTTCGCGTTGAGTTCTCGCACCGGGTCGCACGGGCTTTTCCAGTCCGCCCGGAAATCCACCTTCAGGCAGAACAGGCTTTGTTCGGTCGGGAATTGCTCGCACAACTCCGGCGTGCGCTCCAGTAGTTCGCTCTTGCCGCTGAATCGGGGCCCATAGATGATCAGAAATGGCAGGTTGGCCGCCCGCAGCCCGTACTCCAGCTCGCGTATCAGAATGTCGCTGCCGCTGCGCATACGTCACGCACTCGAAGCACGCTCCAGGAACCGCAAGGCCGCGTCTTTGGGCGCCTCTTCGTGAATCGCCGCCGGGTTCGACCGGCGCATGTTGACCTCCTTGGAGGCCTTCTGGATGTACCAGTCCAGGTTCATGTTGCGAAAGAAATACACCAGGGGTGGGATCGAGAATCGAAACTTCCGGTTCTCCCGGTTAATCGGAGTAATGATCGAGCACAGCCTCAGATTGTTCACAATCGCCGTAATGGCGTTAGCGTCCAGTTCCACTTTGCTTTCCCGCAGCAGCCGGTCGATATCCTGCAGGTCGAAATGGAAGTCCCGCACCGCCCCCGGTTTTTTCAACGCCTTCCGCATCAGCAGCAGGCAGAACAGCAGCTCGAACATGTTGGTGTTCGCCAGAAAGGTGCCGGTGATCCGGTTCTGAAACTTGTCGCTCCCGAACACCAGCTCCTCCAGCTCGGCGTCTCGAGGCAGGCGGCGCTCGCGGTCGTAAAAGGCAAGAATTCCGTGGCAGAAATACGTGATCACCTGGGGATGCCCGGCCGACCGCTCTACGATATTTTCCACTACGGTCTCCGGGATATCGATACCCATGTGGCGAAAAGGCCGTCGGATCATTTCGTTCGCCTCTGCCAGGTCCAGGCCCGCGAGCTCGATTGGCTCGGTGAAACCGAATAGTGGCGTGCTGTTGTCGGTGAGTGCCCTGGCGGTTTCGCGAAATCCCGCGAAGACCACCTGGCAGCGCTCATGGGTGAAGGCCGCCCGCAGCAGTGCCAGGCAATCGTAGTTCTGGTTGCGGTCCATCTCCAGCACGTAATCCAGCTCGTCGATCATCAGCACCACGCGCTTGCCGCCTGTCTTGCCCGCCAGGCCATGGATGAAATTCACAAACTTGCGGCCCCGCGCGGGTCGCTGTTCGTACTTGTACGCCTCCTTTTCGGCGCCGCGCTCGGCCAGCGCTGCCACCGCGGCGCCGAGAAGTTCGGATGTGGACGAGTAACGGATGGCCATTAAATGCGCGATTTTCAGAACCGAGGGCGCATATCGGTCCCTCAGGAGCTTCTCCAGTTGCATGAGGACCGAGGTCTTGCCGATCCGGCGTGGCCCTACCAGCGTATAGCTGGTAGCTACCGTGCTGGCCAGAATCTGGCGTAGCGTTTGCTGCCGTCCGAAGAACCGGCCCCCGACGGCCGGCTCGTTCGGAACATACGGGGAAAGCTGCAGTTCGCCACTCTGCCGTGCCAGGACCCGGCCCAGGTGCTCCAGGCGCTTGCTGTTGTTCCGTTCCGCCGCGATCCTGTCCATGTCGGCGCCATCCAGGATCGCGAAATTGTCCGGGAACCCTCCTGGGGCTAGCGTCTTGAGCGGCTCTCCAATTGCAACCGGCGTTAGCAATAGACAGAAATCGTCCCCCGAAGACCGGATGAAATCGGCCACTTTTCTCTTCAGCTGAATGGCCTCCTTCTCCGTGACGCGGCTCTCGCCGGACGAATCCGAAAACAAAACTGGTACGTACCGCCCTAGCGAAAGACTTAATGGGGAAAAGTCCAGATCCCAGCGCGTGAAACCATCCCATTGCGCTGGGGGACGCCCCCGGCTTAGCTTCATCTCCTCGGTCAATATCGTGAGGAATTCGCGTAGCTTGTCCGCCATTTACGCACCCGTCACCGCGATCAGTCTGTGCTTGGCAAGTATTGATAGGCCGCGCATCAGCGTCTCGTAGCTCATCTTTACGCTTTTGGTCTGCACGGCGCGCCACAGTCTCTTGAGCTCGATTTTGAATGGACCTTCTGGAATGTCCGTATAAACGGCAGCAAGAATCGGTGTTGTATGGGTGTTCCCCACCGTGTAGCGGTTCATGCGTCCGTCGGAGATGCGGCGTTCCACCACAAGGGCACCGCCCCTCTCTCGCGCCCCGATAAGGCCCTTCATCACGAAACCGCCGTGGGCCTGTAGGTCCGGATGGATAGGATGAGTGTCGATGTCCTCGCGCCATTGGGCGCTGTCGAAAACATATCGCCCGCGATCGAGAATCGGTTTTCCGTCCACCTGAAGCGAGGGCCGCAGCGTAACCAGGTCCTCATGACAATCGGATTCGCTGCGCCCGCCGAAGGTCGAGTTATCTCCGATCGCAATATGTACCGTGCCTAGACACTTCTCATCGAAAAGGGAATTGCCGGTGAGCTTGCGAATCCCGTCGTTCACCCCCACTCCCAGTTCCGCCAGCGTCCTCCAACTGTCGTTCTTGTTGCTGTTGGCGTTTTCGAGCAGTCTTTCGAACTTGGTTACAACCGCGGCCGGCCCGGAGACGATTCTTGTAAACGTGCCCTTTTTAAACTCCAGGACCAAAGCTGTGCCGCGCCCCATCACGTGGGAATTAAACGCACCATTGAGCACAAACCGCCCTTCCGCCTTGCCCTCCATCGGCGCAATGAAGGTCTCGCCTCCAGGCAGGTTTCCCCACGTGCCCGCCTCTACGATGCCGGTGCTCAGCACGGCGGAACGGTCGAAGCCGCCCAGGTCGAGCTCCAGGACCTCCGAGGTGCTTTCCGATCGGTAGGTGGTCAGGCGCGCTGTCGAGCCGGCCGTCAGCGCGAAGGCCAGGTCGTCGCATTTCTGCTGCACGCTGTTGTAGTCGATATTGACTGCATAAGCCAGCACGTCGAGCGTCACACCCGGCATATGTCCCACCCGCTTGTCGCGGTGAGTAGCCTGTCGCACCAGCTCCAGGCGGAACGGTGTTGACTCCGGATCGGCAGCCAGGCAGGTGATCACCGCCTGACACTCCTCCAGGCGCTCGCGAATGCTTAGGGAAAGTCCGGCTTCCGGCCGGAAGGCTCGCTGCCGGTCGAGCGGTTCCGGGTGTACCCGCACCGGAACCTGCACCTTCTCGGCGGCTGCCCGGAGCACCTCCGCCACTTTGACGGTGGTTTCATCGCAGAAGATTGCGAGGGGCGTATCCTGGTCTAACGTGAGGCATTCCTGAATTACCTTCAACGCGCCGGTCATGGCGCGCTGCGTGACAGACAGCATCAGGTCCACTCCTGAGGTACTACGGATTATATATCACCCGCCATCAGTTTTCTTACTAATATGGCGGTTTATGCAACAGTAGTGCGCGCCGGCTGCAAAACGTTGCAGACTCTATTTACGCCTGTCCGCTCTCAATTTGCTTCTTTTTTCCCAGCCACTTAGCCGATTTTCCGCCCGTCTCCGCCTTGCTCCCGTGCTACCCTCCCTCCAGGAGGGTCCCTTGCGAACCAGGTTGTCGCCTCGCAGCACGGCTCATCGCCAGGGCGGGGAGACGCAGAAGTGCCCCGCACCCCCGCGCCGTGCCAAACGAACCCACCATGTCATTGAAAACAAAGGAAGAGGGAAAATGTTAGCACTAACCCCCACGGGCACTCGTTCCCCTGCCTCCTCGGACCGTTGCCTTTCTCCACACCGCGGATTAAGATCGCTGTATCCCGTCGCCAGGAGGTTAGACATGTCCCGATACATTCTCGTCCTCGCCCTCGCTCTGTTCGCGTCTGCGCCGTCCCGCGCCCAGGTCAAACTGCTCCGTCATCCCACTTACTCCAACGGCAAGGTCGCTTTCAGCTACCTCGGCGATCTCTGGGTTGCCGGCGAGAACGGCGCCGGCGTCACCCGCCTCACCGACAACGCTGCCCGCGATGCCTACCCCCGCTTCTCCCCGGACGGCAGTTCTATCGCCTTCTCCTCCAACCGCGAGGGCAACTACGACGTCTACGTCATGCCCGCCGCCGGCGGCAAGCCGCGCCAGCTCACCTTCCACAGCGCTGACGATATCGTGGTCGGCTGGACCCCCGACGGCAAGAAGGTCCTCTTTACCTCCACGCGCGGTAACGGCGTCTTCCCCAGCGTGTCCACCCTCTGGGAAGTCCCCGTCGAAGGCGGCATCGAGCAGCCTGTTCCCACCGACTGGGGTGCCTGGGCCAGCTACTCCCCCGACGGCAAGCGCCTCGCCTTCACCCGCCACCCCGCCACCTGGTCTCGCAAGCACTACCGCGGCAGTTACGCCGCCGACCTCTGGGTCCTGGATGTTGCCTCCCGCAAATACACCCGCCTCGGCGACGACGACTACAGGGGCAACCGTCTCTGGCCCATGTACGCCCGCAACGGCGAGATCTACTACGTCTCCAACGCCACCGCCGGCGAGAAAAACATCAAGTTCGGCGGCCCCGACGTCATGCAGAGCGTCAACAACATCTGGAAGATCTCCGATAAGGGCGGCAAGGAGACCCAGGTCACGCACCACGGCGACGGCAATCTCTTCTTCCCCAGCATCTCCGCCGACGGCAAGGTCATCGTCTACGAGGACAACTTCGGCATCTGGAAGCTCGATACCGCCACCGGCAAGAGCAGCGAGATCATCATCGATGTAAAGGCGGATTCCAAGGAGAACGACCGCGAGCTGATCACCCTTACCGAAGCGCAGGGCTTCCACCTCTCGCCCTCCAACCGCCGCGCCGCCATCGTGGCCCACGGCGAGATCTACACCATCGCCACCGACCGCGGCGAGCCGCAGCGCGTCAGCGAAACTCCGTGGAAGGAGCAGGACCCGCGCTGGTCGCCTAACGGCAAGTGGATCGCCTTCGTCAGCGACCGGATCGGCCGCGAGGAGGTCTACATTTCCGATGAGCTCGGCAAGAGCGCCAGGAAGCTCAGCGACGCCGATTGCGACAAGACCGGCCTCGCCTGGTCGCCCGATTCGAAAAGCCTGATGTGGAGCGGCAGCGATCACAAGCTGCGCATGGTCGATGTCGATTCCGGCAAGACCGACATCGTCGCGCAGGGCGAAGCCGGCAACGTCAACGGCGCGCAGTTCTCGCCCGATGGCAAGTGGATCTCCTACGCGAAGCAGGATCGCCAGCTCCGCTCGCACATCTGGATCAAGGAGCTCGGCGTACCCTCCGGGTCCGGGCCGGAACACATGATCGGCCACGACGATTTCCTGCTTTCGAGCGGCGCCAGGTGGACGCCCGATGGCAAAAAGCTCCTCCTCATCGGCGGCGTCGGCGCGCCCGCGATGGCCGCGCTCAACCGTACCACCACCCAGCTCTACGCGGTCTCCCTGACCCCTATCGAGAAGGAGCCTGGCGGCGCTGACATCAACACCGAAGAGCAGGCCATGGCCGCCGGCGAAAACGCCGCGCCCGGCGGTCGCGGGGGACGAGGCGGAGCCCCCGCCAACGTGCAGGTGAAGATCACCTGGGACGGCATGGACCGCCGCATCACCCGTCTCACCAACATGCCCGGCTCGGTCACTTATGTTGTGCCATCGCCCGACAGCCACACCTACCTGTTCGGCGCCATGGCTGCCGTGGACGATCCGAATGCCGCCGGTGCCGGCGGCGGACCTGGTATGTACACCATCAATGAGGACGGCACCCGCCTCACGCGTCTCAATACCTCTACCGGCGAGCCCACCGGTGGCGGCGGCCGCGGCCGTGGCGGCCGCGGCGGCTTCGGCGGCGGCAACGAGCCGCAGTGGACCCGCGACAGCCGCGCCATCTACTTTCTCCAGGGCGGCGGCCTGTACACGCTCGCCATTGGCGCGGCGCCGGCGGGCGACACAGCCCCGGCCTCATCGGGCGCCGGCGGACGCGGCGGCCGTGGCGGCCGCGGCGGCGCAACCGCGTCCCCCGCTGAAACCGCATCCACCGGTTCCGTCCCGCGCCGCATCGCATTCTCGGTAAGAATGGAGGTCGATATCCCCGCCGAGCGGCGCCAGGTCTTCGAGGAAGCCTGGCGGGTGATGAAGAACCGTTTCTACGATCCCAACATGCACGGCGTCAACTGGGCCGCGGCGAAAGACAAATATGAGTCCATGCTGCCCTACATCGCCGATACCGAGGAGCTCCACAACCTCATCATGGAAATGATCGGCGACATGAACGCCTCCCACACCGGCATCTCCGGCGGTAGCCGCCTCCCCTCGCAGGGACCGCCCGAGGAGCGTGTCACCACCCGCCATCCCGGCTTCGAGCTCCAGCCCGACTCCAGCGGCTATTACAAGGTCAGTTACATCTACCGCAAAGGGCCGGCCGACCACGACTATGTCGCTCTCGCGCCCGGTAACTTTATCCTCGCCGTCAACGGTAAGGAGCTGAAGTCCGGCGACAATTATTGGAAGCTCTTCAACATCCTCTCCGGCCGCAAGTTCGAGTTCCTCGTCAACTCGAAGCCTGCCTCCGATGGCGCCTGGACCATCAGCCTCGAGCCCGTCAGTGGCGCCGCCTTCGGCAACCTGCAGTACGATCGCTGGGTCGAAGACCGCAAGCAGATGGTCGCCAGGCTGACCAACGGCGAGATCGGTTACCTGCACATCCGTGCCATGGACGCCCCCTCGCTCGCCAGGTTCCAGCGCGACCTCCTGGAGAACCAGGGCAAGAAGGCCCTCATCATCGATCAGCGCTTCAACGGCGGCGGCGGCATCGATCAGGAGCTGCTCGCCATCCTCAATCAGCGCAAGGCCTACCAGGTCACCCGCGGACGCGATTCGCTCGAGGTCAAGCGCCCCGGCCAGGTCTTCTTCGGCCCCATGGTGGTCCTGCAGAACGAGCGCTCCGCGAGCGACGCCGAGATGTTCCCCGACGGCTTCCGCGAGCTCGGCCTCGGCAAACTCGTCGGCGTGCCGACCTCCGGCCAGGTGATCGGCACCGGCTCCTTCACGCTGCTCGATGGCTCGGCCATCCGCACGCCCGGCAACGGCGTCTACACCGCCAGCGGCCAGAACATGGAAAACTACGGCGTCCCGCCCGACGTCTATGTCGATAACTCGCCCGCCGATTTTCTGGGCGGCCACGACCGCCAGATCGAGAAGGCAATCGAGGTGCTTCGCCAGTAGCTACCGGCAGGAATTCTCGCGGACCACGTTGCGCTCCACGGCGCCGCCCACGCACACCGCGGCGCCGCTGACTTCATTCCGCTCGATTACGTTATCGCGCGCCGGCGCCGGCCGTTCCGCGCGCTCGCCCAGGTAGATCCCGCTGTTGAGCACCGGATCGCCCTGATGCCGCAGATTCAAATTGAGCAGTCTGTTCTCCGAAACCAAATTATGATCCCCAATTACGAACACGCCGCCGTAGCCGGCGCCATCGATCACATTGCGCTCGATCCGAATATTCCGCGACTGCATGTCGGGGTTCGAATTGTTCATCACGATCCCGTATCCCGCGAGACCCACGCACGTGTTCCCGCGGACCTCGCCATCGTGAAACCCGTCCAGGTCGATGCACTTCCCGTTCACGTCGCGAAACCGGTTGCCCGCATAAACCGACCGGTCCACATTGCCCGCTGTGTCCACCGCGACGGGCTCCGCCTGGCCCCGTGGATATCCTATGCGCACGCCGGAGTTACCCACCACCTGTACGTCCGTCGCGTGCCCCGCCTGCAGCGCATCGCGCCCGATCGTGTCGAAGCGATTGCCCGCGAAGACACCGCGCGCGTTGCGCGCAGATGTGTACAGCGAATGCGTCCAGATCCCGTTCCCGCGGATCATGCGCAGCTCGCAGTTAGTCACGCGGAAGTCTGTTGTGCCTTCCTCGATCAGGATCCCGCCCGTCGTATTGTCATTTCCCGCCGCATCGCGGGATCCGCTGTTTTCGATCCGCACGTGGTCGATGGTCACGTCCCGCGAGCTGCTCACCAGGATCGCGAATCCGGCGATATTCCGGAGCGTCACGTTTCGAATCGTCACGTGCTTCCGTCCGTTCACGACAATTCCGTTCCCCCGGGTGAATCCGATAAACGGCTGGTTCCAGGCCGGCAGCCCTTGCCGGACCTCCGTCTCATCGCGGTGACCGTCGATGATCACATCGTGAATGTAGTCGTTGTCTCGAGCTTCGATGCCGGCGCTCAGCACGCGCGGCCCGGACGGAACCACCAGCGCCGCTGCCGCCGCCACCAGCGCCAGCCCGGCGGCAATTGCCTTCACGCCACCTCGATTGCGAGCGGAGCAAAAACGCGGCGGCCGAGCTGCACCTGCACTTCGTGCGACCCGGCCCGGATGTTCTCGGGCAGGCGGAAGTTGAACTCCCACCTCTGCGTCACCGGGTCGGCGCAGAACGCGTCCAGCTCGAGCCCGTCCACGCCATCCACCCGGGCGCGGAACTGCGAGGCGTCGGCCACTTCGAGCATCGTCACTTTGACGCTCCGCGTCACGATCCGGGTGCCGCTGCACAGGTTGATGCCGTCCGTGATGGTGCTGATTCGCGGCACGGCCGGCCCCGGAGGAATGATATGAACCCACGCCGGCCCGGACAGCGGCTGGTCGAGCCACTTCAGCTCGATCGGGACCATGCCGGTGCGCACGCCCTCCGGCAGCACGGCGTTGACCTGCGTGATGCCGTCGGCTTCCGCCTCGCCGATGTACGTGAGCCGGCACGGACGGCCGTCGGCGAGGATCGCCAGGTGCTGGAGGCTGCACTCGTCGGGCAGACGATCTACCCAGAGTGAGAGCGCCGCCAGAGGTCCCGAGGCCGGTGCCACGGCCTCGCCCGTGTAGGCGTTCGTGATGTTGCGAATCGCCGATGCCGGCGCGACCTGGCGGCCGGCGAGCGATTGCGTCCAGCCGGCGGGGCGCTTGCGGCAGGTGATCCACATGTACTGCGTCCAGATCTGTTCCAGCGCCAGAAGCTGAAAGTCCTGCTCCAGCGCGAACGCGGCGATCTCGTTGGGCGCGATGCGGACGCCGCTCCAGGTGTCGTACTGCTTGGCATGGGCCGGCAGCCCGTTCATCTGGCAGCGGAGGAGGCCGCCCGTCTTCAGCACCCGCCGCGCCTCGCGAAGGTAGTTGAACACCACGTCGCGGCTGGGGATGTGCTGAAAGACGGCGTAGGAATAGACGAAGTCGAACTTCTCCTCCGGAAACAGGGCGAGGTCTGACCCGGATGAGTGATGCGCTTTGGCATTGGGGATATCCCGGAGACGCTCCTCCGCCAGCCGGATCATCTCGTCGGAGACATCGACGCCATGGATCTCGGCGAAGTGACGGCTCAACGGCCGTAGCAGGCGCCCGGGACCGCAGCCGATCTCCAGCGCCGACTCGCGCCCGGCGACGCGCCTCAAATCGTGTTCCAGCCCCTTCACGATCTCCGCCGCCGTGGAGAAAAACTCCTCGTCATCCTGCTGCCGGCGTCCGAACGCTACGTAATAGTAAGCGTCTTCGCTGGCACGCTGGTTCCAGTCCGCGCGCATGCGGTCCAGGATGTTAGGGGAATCCGTGGCGACGTCCACTATGTTCATGATATCCCACGGGGTAAGGTTAGTAATGGATAATATTGCGCCGGCCGTGCACGGGGAACTAACCTATTGTTTTATGTCTTTGCTCTTCAAATCTCTCAGCAGCTCGCCATTGGACCACTTCGAAGCTACTGCGCCCGATGGGACGATCATCGGGGTGGTGGGGGAGAATGGCGCCGGCAAAAGCCGGCTGCTCCGTCTGGCGGCAGGACTGGACAAACCGTCAGCCGGTACCGTGAAGGCTTCGGGTGACGTCCGGTACCTGGGACCCGACGACCCGATGAACCTTACGCCCGCCCCGGTGCTGTTGATCGACCAGACCTTCGCGCGCCAGGACCAGGTGGTGCGCGACCGCGCCGCCGTGGCGCTGGACCACCTGCGGCGGGCGGGAGCGACCGTGATGGTGTCCTCGCACGAGGAAGACCTGGTCCGCCGGTTGTGCGATGAAGTCTGGTGGCTGCAGGGCGGGCGCCTGGCGGGTCGCGGCGACCCCGCGGAGATGCTCACCGCCTACCGCAAGCATTCGGCGGCGCAGTTGAGGGCCTGGGGCGAGATGGTGCAGGCTCCCGTGGCTCCCAAGGTGCGGCGTGGCGACGGGCGCGCGGAGATCGTCCGCGTCGAAACGGTCGGCGAAACCGGTAAGCCTACCATGGTGTGGCGCAGCGGCGAGCGCGCAGTTGTGAAAGTCGGCGTTCGCTTCAAGGAAGCCGTCGCCGACCCCGTGGTGGGGATCATGATCCGCACCCGGGTGGGTCTGAACGTGTACGGCACGAATACCGATTTGGAGCAGTTGAAGCTCGGTCCATGTCCGGCGGGCACCACGCTCGACATTGCGTTTGCTTTCTGGTGCGAGCTCTGCCCGCAGGAGTATACGCTCACGGTGGCATCGCACGATCCCGACGGGGTCTGGCACGACTGGCTGGAAGATGCCGTCGCCTTCAGCGTGGCGGACGGCAGGTACACTGCCGGCGTGGCGAATCTGCGCGCGCAGGTCAGCCTGCTGTCGAAGGCCTAGTTACTTGGGGTCGATGATGAAGGTCGGCACGATGCCGGATGCCGACGAGAAGCCGCTCTTGCCGGTGGAGAGCCAGCTCGAGCACCCCTGCACTTTGCCCAGGTAGGCGTGCGGGTGGATGTCCACCTGCATCTCCTTGAATTCGAGGTGGCCGAAACTCATCAGCGGAAACACGCTGCGCACCGGCTCCACCCGCTCCTGGACGACGTACGGCGTGCGCATGGCCTGTTTCAAAGCGCGTTCCCAGCCGGACGCGTCCATCTCCCAGCCGAAATAGGTGTGCTGGTCGCTGTAATCGTCGTTGGGCTTGAGCGTAAGCCGCTCGCGATTGCTGGTAATGAACTCCGGCAAGTCGATGGTCTTGTCTTCGTAGGTGGTCTTCGCCGCGGCCACCAGGCGGGTCCACGGAACGTGCTCGCGGATGGCCTTGCGCTCGTTGGCGGGGAACTTGGCGGTGAAGTTCTCGTCCGTCAGCAGGCCGAACATGGCCTTCTTGTGGGCCAGTTCGCTGCGGAAGCTGTTGACCACGCATACCGCGCGGTCGCGGTAGGCCTGCACGAGCGGGTGCGTGAGATCGAAGCGGATCAGGAATTCCTGGACGCCGAGGCGGCGGTACACGAGGTTGATTTCGAACGGACCGCGGCGCAGCACGCCGGCGCGATATTCGAGCTGTTCGGGGGAGACGATCTCCACCTGGTAGCCTTCCTGCCGGAAGTAGTCGCGGAAGAGCTCGTACTCGCTCTGGCCGGAATGGTACGGCGCGCGGAACTCGAGGATGGCGATGTTCGGCTTCTTGGCGGCGCCGCCGAACTGCTTGAAGCTCTTGAGCAGCGCATGCAGGAGGTGCTTGCGGCTGCCGGTGCGGGTGAGCGTGTAACGCTTGCGGAACTCCTTGACCGGAGGCTGATCGTAGAACAGCTCGGCGAGCGCGTCCGCATATCCGGCGCCGGTCGGCGAATCGGCGTTGTACTGCACGAAGTGCAGGTGGCCGTTCACCATGTGGGAATCCAGCCGGGAGGCCACTTCGAGGGCCTGGTAGCCGGGATCGATGGAGGCCAGCATCTTCTCCGCCGGCAGGAGTTCCAGCCGGGAGAGGAGCACGGGGCTGGAGAGCACCATCTGCTCCAGCCGGTCGATGGCGGCGATCAGCGACTCGCCGGTCTTGACCAGATTTTCGTACTGCCGGCGGGAGATGAAATTGGGGCGCAGAAAGGGACAGATCAGGCGTCCGCCCGAAGAGAGGTTGCCCGTCTCCATGCGCTGGTGCAGGGCTTCCGCCCACCCCAGGTCGCGGTAGGGGCCGGATTCGAGTAGTTTGTTATATCGAGAAACTGCGCCGTCCAACTGGGACATTCGTCGTGGAAGCCTTGCTCTTACAAGAGTATCCCACACCGCCGCGCAAAGCGATAGTTTCGCGCCGCCAGAATGCACTCTAAGCGGTTGATTCTACTTATGTTAACTTATTTCCGAAGATTTGACACAGGTAGGTAAGAACCACTCGGCGGGGGCTTGCAGCACGTATTTTGAGGGCGGCCCTGGCCGGCCCGGAACTACTTATTCTCTTTGGCGAGCTGAACGCGCGCGGCGTCGAGCTTGCGAGTTACCTTGGCGATATCGTCCGGCTCGCTATCCGCGCCTGCCGGGGACTGAAAATCCTTGAGAGATGCCTGCCACTGCGAGATGGCGTCTTTGGTTCTGCCGAGCTTGAGATATACGTCCGCAAGATGGTCGTGAACAGTCGGGTCCTGGCCGATCCGGTCCAGGGCTCGAACCAGGAGCACCTCGGCCTCGCTGAATTTGCCCTGCTGATAGAACGCCCAGCCCAGGCTGTCGAGGTAAGCGCCGTTATCGGGATCGATCTCGAGAGCCTTCTGGATCAGCTTGGTGGCCTCGTCCACCTTGAGGCCGTGGTCCACCAGCATGTATCCGAGATAGTTCAGCGCCCCAGCATGATTCGGGTTCATGCCGATCACTTTGCGGAACTCGGCCTCGGCGGCGTCGATCTTCTTTTGCCGCTCGAGCATGGCGCCGCGAGTGAACATCACCTGCTCCTTCTGCTCGTCGGTGCCGGCCGCCTTGGCTGCCTCGTCGAGCACCTTGGCCATGTCGGACCAGCGCTTCCCCTTTTCATAGAGCGCGGCGAGATCGGAATAGGTCTGGAAATCCGCTTTGGATCCGGCGGATTTCCTGATCTCGGCCGCGGCGGCATCGATTTCGCGGCGGGCGGCTTCCATGTCCTTGGCCGCGCGATAGGTATCGACGATGTTGAGGTAGAAATGGACGCTGTCCTCTTTGCTCATCGCCAGCGCCTTGCGGTACGTATCGACGGCCTCGGTATACTTGCCGGCGCCCCGCTGGAGCGTGCCTAGCTCATCGAGAAGGCGGGCGCGG
>Ga0335077_10007434_pt1 | contig 13551 bp, 6 predicted proteins | sample Lox_Sample_31_FD_207151 | JGI IMG/M metagenome (GOLD analysis project Ga0335077, IMG submission 207151) | Soil microbial communities from Loxahatchee National Wildlife Refuge, Florida, United States - Lox_Sample_3.1 | ecosystem: Environmental > Terrestrial > Soil > Wetlands | place: USA: Florida...
TTTGAGTACGACGGAGACCACAAACCCTAAAACGGGATGACCTGCACAGCCATAATGAAAGGCAAACCTTCCCGGCAAGGGAAGGCGGTATGCCGGCGCGGTGGAAGATCCACAACGAAAGCGGGCGGCGCGTTGTTCCTGGTATTGCTGGGTGGCGTCCTCTTCGCTACTGAGTCATCCCATCCGCCGAATCAGCCGGCGGGAAAACAAGATGAGTCCAAGGCCGCACCGCCGGTCTCGCCGGCGAACGACGCCGGTTCTGCGAAAAACGACAGCAACGGCACGGGCGCTTTCGCCACCGGCCATTACCGCAATCTGTTCGTCGAGGCGGGTCACTCGCCGGAGGCGGTAAAAGCCAGAATCAACGCCGTGTTTGAACAATTGTTTCACGGCGATCCGAACACACAGGCGGTCTATTACGCCGCCGGCACGAATGTAAACGGTCCGCTGGCCTATGTAACGGACATCAAGCACCAAGATGTCCGCACCGAGGGTTTGTCCTACGGCATGATGATCGCCGTGCAACTGGACAGGCAGGCCGAGTTTGATGCCCTTTGGAACTGGTCCAAAACCTACCTGTATCACAATTCCTTCAAGAGTCCGGCTTATGGTTTTTTTTCGTGGGAAGCCAGGACCAACGGCGAAGTCATGAGCCAATTCGTTGCGCCGGACGGCGAATCGTATTATGTCATGGCGCTTTACTTTGCGGCGAACCGCTGGGGCAATGGCAAAGGCATTTACAACTACCAGGCCGAAGCCGACCGGTTGTTGACCAACATGCGGCATCGGCGGCTGATCACGGGACAACTTTTCCTGACGCAAGGGAATACCATCACCAATTTGACGGTGACCGCCGGTCCGCTGTTCGATGCCAAACCCAAAATGGTTCTTTTCTCGCCCAGTTCCGAACGCGAGACTTTCACCGACCCTTCATATCATCTGCCCGCGTTTTATGAACTGTGGGCGCGCTGGGGGCCGGCGGCGGACCGGTCCTTTTGGCTGCAAACCGCCGCAGCCAGCCGGAATTTCTTTCCACGCGCCGCCAACCCCCAAACCGGCCTGACTCCGAACTACGCGCATTTCGACGGGATGCCGACCACCGCGCCTTGGAATCGGGACGCGGCGGAATTTCGATTCGACGCCTGGCGCACCGCGATGAATTGGTCGGTGGACTGGGCTTGGTGGGGCAAGGACCAGCAGGAACGGCAATTGAGCAATCGCCTCCAGGCGTTTTTTGCCTCCCAAGGCCTGTCGGTTTACGGCTGCCAGTTCACGCTGGCGGGCAAGCCGCTGGATAATCATCATGCGTCCGGCCTGGTCGCCATGAACGCCGTGGCCAGTCTCGCGGCCACAAATCCGCGAGCCAGGGAATTTGTCGAGGCGTTATGGAACACACCAACGCCGGAAGGAATCGAGCGTTACTACGACGGGCTGTTGTATCTGATGGCGATGATGCACTGCGGCGGCGAGTTCCGCATCTGGGCGCCGCGATAACCGCACCGCCCGGAGCGGCAGAAATTATCGTATCGTCTATTCCGCGGCGTGTCGGCGGTTGAAATACTGAATGCAAATCAAGTTAATCTCAAATGGCTTATGATCGATCGCGCGCGCTTGCCTGACCGATGCCAGCGGCCGGTTTTGCCGGTATCCAAATTGCATGGAATCCTGCTACTGGTTGTTCTCTGTGTCCTTGGCTCGCCCTGTGCCGGCTTTGCCCTGGAACGGCTTGAATACGTTGAAAACGTTTGCCAGCCGGGCAGCTTCTCCGTCGCCCAAGGGAACAACACAGCGAACATTTACGTGGACACCAATGATTACGCCGGGGTGATTATTGCCGCCAATAACTTGTGCGCGGACGTGAACCGTGTCACCGGTCACACGCCGCCAATGGTCAACACGGAAGAAAACCTCGGGACGAATGCAATCCTCATCGGCACCGTCGGCAAAAGCCGGATTATTGATCAGCTGATCCGCGACGGAAAAATTGACGTCTCCTCCCTCACCGACAAATGGGAATCCTATTTCACCCAGGTCGTGCCCGACCCGCTGCCCGGCGTCGCCCACGGCCTGATCATCGTCGGCAGCGACAAACGCGGAACGATTTATGGCATTTACGATTTGTCCGCTGAGATGGGCGTGTCGCCGTGGTCTTGGTGGGCGGACGTGCCGGTGCCCCGCCAGGACGCCGTGTTTGTCAAGGCCGGGAAATACGAACAAGGGCCGCCCGCCGTCAAATATCGCGGGATTTTTCTGAACGACGAATGGCCCGACCTGACCGAATGGGTCAAGGAAAAGTTTGGCAATTACAACCACGCCTTTTACACGAACGTCTTTGAGCTGATGCTCCGGTTGAAGGCCAATTACCTCTGGCCGGCCATGTGGGACAACTGTTTCAACGAAGACGATCCGTTGAATCCTAAACTGGCCGACGAATACGGCATCGTCATGGGCACCTCTCACGTCGAGCCGATGATGCGGGCGGACAAGGAATGGAATCGGCTGGGTTACACGACCAAGGAATGGAATTATCTGACCCACTCGAACCTGCTCGATTCGTTCTGGAAGGAGGGACTCGAACGGAACAAAAATTACGAGAACGTCATCACCATCGCCATGCGCGGCAAGATTGACACGCCGATGTCCGAAACCGCCAACATCTCCCTGCTGGAGGAAATCGTGGCGGCCCAGCGGAAAATCATCGCGGACGTTTATCAAACCAACGCAGCCGCCGTGCCGCAGGATTGGGCGCTCTACAAGGAAGTGCAGGAATACTACGAAAAGGGAATGCGCGTGCCCGACGACGTCACGCTGCTGTGGTGCGACGACAACTGGGGCGACATCCGTCGTTTGCCGTCACCGGGCAGCCGCTATCGGAGCGGCGGCGCGGGAGTTTATTATCACTTCGATTACGTCGGCGGACCGCGCAATTACAAATGGCTCAACACGAACCCGACCACCAAAATCTGGGAGCAGATGAATCTGGCGCATCATTACGATGCCAACCAGATCTGGATTGTGAATGTCGGTCACCTCAAGGGTTACGAACTGCCCATTGAGTTTTTCCTGAGTCTGGCGTGGAATCCGGAACCGTGGCCGAAGGAAAAAATTTCCGAATTCACCCGGCTCTGGGCCGAACGCCAGTTTGGTCCCGAATACGCGGCACCCATTGCCGACATCCTGACCAAATACACGAAGTACAACGGCCGGCGCAAACCGGAGTTGCTGGCCCCAAATACCTTTAGCCTCGTAGACTATCAGGAAGCGGACAAGGTGCTCGCCGAATGGAAGGCCATCACCACCGAGGCGGAGAAAATTTATCAGAAATTGCCGGCGAACGAGCGTGATGCCTTCTTTGAACTGGTGCTCTATCCGACCAAGGCCTGCGAACAGGTCAACGACCTTGACATCACGACGGCGAAAAATCGCTTGTACGCCCGCCAAGGCCGTGCGAGTGCAAACGATTACGCGGCGCGGGCGCGGGCGTTGTTTCAAGCCGACGCAGATTTGTCGGCTGATTACAACCACACCCTGGCGAATGGCCGCTGGGACCACATGATGGACCAGACGCACATCGGCTACACCTCCTGGCAGCAGCCGCCCACGAACATCATGCCGCAAGTGGAGGAAATTGCCGTTCCCACCAACGCCGCCTTGGGCGTTGCGGTTCAAGGGTCCGCCGCTGCGTGGCCCGGCGCGGCCAGCAAGCCGGTGCTTCCGGAATTCGACATGTTCAACCAGCCGCGCCGATACATTGATGTTTTCAACCGGGGGCAAACGCCGTTTGACTTTTTGGCCATGCCCGGTGAGCGGTGGATTGAGTTAAGCGCGACCCACGGTACGATTGAAAAACAGCAACGCCTTTGGGTGCGCGTGGACTGGGCCAAGGCGCCGAAAGGCTCCCGGCATGGCTTTGTGAAAATCACCGGCGCCGGCAAAACGGTCGTTGTGAAAGTGAATGAGTTCAATCCCCGAAAGCCGTCGCGGGAATCGCTGAACGGTTTCGTGGAAGCCGACGGCTGCGTGTCCATCGAGGCGGCGCATTACACAAAGAAAATTGATGCCGGCTCCGTCCGCTGGGAGGAAATCCCCAATCTTGGCCGCACGCTTTCAGCCATGAGCATTTTCCCCGTCACTGCGCCGAGCGTGACGCCGCCGAATGATTCGCCGTGCCTGGAATATCAAATGTACCTGTTCCATCCGGGAAAGGTGGAGGTCGAGGCAATCATTGACCCAACGCTGAATTTTATCCAGGGCCGCGGCCTCCGCTACGCGCTGTCTTTTGACGATCAGCCGCCCCAAATCGTCACCGCCGTTCCTGCCGACTACACCGCCATGGACGGAAATCATGACTGGGAAACCACCGTGGAAGATAGCGTTCGTCAGGTTAAAACCACTTTGACGTTGTCGCATACCGGCTATCACACGCTGAAGTTCTGGATGGTGGACCCCGGCGTCGTGCTGCAAAAACTTGTGGTCAACCTCGGCGGCGTGAAACCAAGCTATCTCGGTCCGCCGGAAAGTTATCATTCCGTTTCCACAACCGCGGAATGCCCGGCGACAGACATTCACGGCACGCAGCAAACAGACGTTGCGCCGGTCCAAGACAACCATTGGGTGGGCACTTGGGGAACATCGCCGCAGTTGGTGGAACCGTACAACCGGCCGCCGCCGCCAGGCTTGACCAGCAACACGCTGCGCCAGGTGGTGCAGGTGTCCATCGGCGGAAAAGAACTGCGCGTGCGGTTTTCCAACGCGTTCGGCACAACGCCGGTGACGATGAGTTCCGTTCACCTGGCCGAGTCGGCAGGTGACAGCGCGATCCAACCCGATACTGACACGGCGCTGACGTTTCAAGGCAAAGCGTCGGTGACAATTCCGGCGGGCGCATCCGTTGTTTCCGATCCTTTTGAATTTAACCTGGCGCCTTTGTCCGACCTGGTGGTGACCGTTGATTTCGGCGGCACATCGGCGGCGGTCACCGGACATCCCGGCTCCCGGACCACTTCCTATTTGCAGTCCGGCGACGCGGTTTCGGCGGCGGATTTGCCCACGGCAGCCAACACCCAGCACTGGTACATTCTGACGGGCATTGACGTGGAGGCGAAAAACTCAAGCGCGGCCATCGTGACGCTCGGCGATTCCATCACGGACGGAAGAGGTTCAGGCACGGACAAAAACGACCGTTGGCCCGACGATCTGGCGCGCCGACTGCAGGCCGACAAAAACACGGCGGGCATTGCAGTGCTGAATGAAGGTATTGGTGGCAACTGCATATTGCACGGCGGTCTGGGGCCGACGGCACTGTCGCGTTTCGACCGGGATGTGCTTTCGCAAAGCGATGTGCGCTGGTTGGTTGTGCTGGAAGGCGTCAATGACATCGGCACAAGCCGTGGCCCGCAGGCGGCGACCGTGGCGACCAATTTAATCAACGCCTATGCGCGGATGATTGACCTGGCTCACGCCCGGAACATCCGGGTATATGGGGCGACCATCACGCCGTTCGGAGGCTCATTTTATGACAGCCCGGCTCACGAAGCGGCGCGTGAAACAGCAAACCATTGGATTCGGACCAGTGGCAAGTTTGACGCGGTGATTGATTTTGCCGCTGTGGTGCGTGACCCAAAAAATCCTTCGCGCCTTTTACCGGCGGCGGACAGCGGCGATCATCTGCATCCCAACGAACGGGGTTATCGAATGATGGCCGATGCGATCAATTTGAAATTGTTTGAGAAATGAAATTCTTGGAACAGAAGCGCGTCTTGCTTACTTAAAATTGAAACACGGTCAAAACCTCCAAGCTATGCAACTGAGAAATGTTCCTTTTTTAGTGTTAGCCGCATTGACTGCGCCGAGCTGCTGCCAAGCGGAGCCATCGGCAGCCCAAACCATCTCCACGAACCTGCCGGTGCCAATGAATTGGACCGCCGAACAGGACCATCGAAACATGATGGACCAATTGGGCATCAAAACTTTGAGGCCCGGCGCCGATGGCATGAACCCGAAGGCCCCCAATTATCAGAACACCGACGAAGCCAAGGCCAATCCTTATCCGAGTCTGCCCGACCCACTCAGGCTGAATGACGGCCAGAAAGTGACCACCCCCGAAATGTGGTGGAAGCAGCGGCGGCCGGAAATTGTCGAGGATTTTGACCACGAAGTTTATGGCCGGGTTCCGAAAAACGTGCCGAAGGTGACCTGGGAGGTAACCAGCATCACCCGGACAAACAATGGCGCGATTCCGGTCATCACCAAAAAACTCGTCGGCCACGTGGACAATTCCTCGTATCCGCTCATCAGCGTGAACATCCCGTTGACATTGACGACGCCTGCCAACGCCCCCGGCCCGGTGCCGGTGATGATGGAATTCGGTTTCGACTGGAGCCGCTTCTTCGGCACCAATGGTTTTGCCGGATTGGGAAGGACAAATCGTTCCCGCGGGACGAACGGCTTTCGAGGTTTTGCCGGATTTGCTGGACCTAATTGGGAACAACTGGTTTTGTCCAACGGCTGGGGTTATGCCGTCATCATTCCCACCGATTATCAGACGGACAACGGCGCCAGCCTGGCGAGAGGCATCATCGGCCTGTGCAACAAAGGCCAGCCGCGCAAACCGGATGACTGGGGCGCGTTGCGCGCGTGGGCCTGGGGCGCGAGCCGCGCACTGGATTATTTCGAGACCGACCCGGCCGTGGACGCAAAACAGGTCGGCATCGAAGGACTTTCGCGTTTCGGAAAGGCCACCCTGGTCACGATGGCCTACGACCAGCGTTTTGCCATTGCGCTGGTGGGTTCCTCCGGCAAAGGCGGCGCAGCGCTTTTCCGTCGCCACTTTGGAGAAGAGGTGGAAAATCTCACGGGCACCGGCGAATACCATTGGATGGCCGGCAACTTTCTTAAATATGGCGGTCCGCGGACGCCCAACGATTTGCCGGTGGACGCGCATGAATTGATAGCCCTTTGCGCACCGCGTCCCGTGTTCATCAGTTACGGCGCGACGTCGGGTCACCCCGGCGCGGAAGGAACCTGGGTGGATCAGCACGGCAGTTTCATGGCCGCCGTCGCCGCCGAGCCGGTCTATCGGCTGCTGGGAGAAAAGGCGCTGGGCGTTCACGGCAATTATCTCACGGCTAAAATGCCGCCGAGCAATACCGCATTGACCAATGGCGCGCTTGCCTGGCGGCAGCATAACGGCGGACACACCGACGCCCCGAACTGGCCGTACTTTTTGAACTGGGCGGACCACTACATCCACGGCCCGCCGATTGCAAAGCAGCCTGAAACCAAATGACTCCCAAACTCATACTCAACCAAAAATTGTCCCGCTTCACACGACAACACTTTATGCAAACCACGCTATTCAAACGTTTTTGTCTTTGTGCCTTCACGTTCGGCGCTTTATTCGCCGCCGCCGCCAATGTGTCATTGCCGTTCGTCAGCCCGATGTTCAGCGACAACATGGTTCTCCAGCGCGGAAAACCGGATCCGATTTGGGGTTGGGCGAAACCCGGAGACGTCATCCGGGTGGAAATTGCCGGGTACACTGCGAAGGCCGTGGCCGACGCGGATGGACGCTGGCAGGCGGAGATTGACTCGCCAGCCACCGGAGGACCGTACACGCTTAAAATCGTCGGGCCGGACCAGACCGTTGAATTTCATGAAGTTCTGGTGGGCGATGTCTGGTTGTGCGGCGGCCAATCCAACATGCAGCTTGGTATAAAGCTCGTGAACAATGGCGATGAAGAAATCAAAGACGCGAACCATCCGGAAATCCGGCTTTTTTTGGTGAACCAAAAAGTTTCCTATTCCGCCGCGAAGCTTCCGGATGCGGATGGCGGCTGGAAAATTTGCTCGCCTCAGACGATCGGCGAAGGCGGCTGGGGCGGATTTTCCTCCGTCGCTTACTTTTTTGGACGCCGGTTGCAACAAGACATCCATGTGCCAGTCGGTTTGATTGAGGATTGTGTGGGCGGCAGTCTGGTGGAGAGCTGGATGAGTCCCCAGACGCTGCGCAAAGTGGGCGGATATGAGCAAAAATTGGATGCCATTAACCGTCTGAGCGCCGAAGGCGGGCCGGAATACGGCAGTTTCCTGATGCACTGGTTGGATGAATACGATGTGGGTTTGAAAGGCCACTGGGCGTCTCCTGTTTTGAATGATTCGGACTGGCAAACCGTTCACATCCCCGGCGCTTTCAGCGAAATGGGGTTGGCCGACGCGGCCTGCGTCGTTTGGTTCCGCAAGGAAATCGTCTTGCCCGATCCGCTGCCCGCCGGCCCGGCCGCCATTCACTTGGGTTGGGTTGAGAAAATGGATACCACTTACATCAACGGCCATTGGGTCGGCGCCAGTTCCTGGGTGGAACACAATCGGGATTATGATGTGCCAGGAAACGATCTCAAGCCCGGCACAAATCTGGTGACCCTCACCATATTCAAGTTGAAATCAAAGGATGGTTTTCTGTCCAATCCGGATATCATGCGCCTGACCGTCGGCAACACGGTGGTTTCGCTCGCGGGCGAATGGAAGGCCAAACTCAGTTTCAACGCCAAGCCGCCTCACCCGATGCCGCTGGATTTTGAGAATTATCCAACCATGCCTGCCGTGCTCTACCTGGGCATGATTAAACCCGTCGTGCCGCTGGCTATCAAGGGAGTGATTTGGTACCAAGGCGAGGCGAACTTCACGCAGGCTTACCGCTATCGCACGTTGCTCCCGGCAATGATTGACAATTGGCGAGACCAGTTCGGCCAGGGCGATTTTCCTTTTTATATTGTCGGCCTGCCCGCCTTCATGCAACGCCGCAGCGAACCGGGCACCGACGGCTGGGCTGAATTGCGCGAGGCACAGGCATTGGTTGCTGGAAAAGTCCCCAATTGCGCTCTGGCAACTACGGTGGATACCGGCGACGCCGATAACATCCACCCGAAAAACAAAGTCCCGGTAGGCGACCGTCTGGCGTACTGTGCGCTGGCCAAAACCTATGGCAAAAAGATTCCCTATCAAGGGCCGACCTTTACTTCGATGAAAAATCTGCCGGGGGCGCTGAAGCTTAATTTCACCCATACTGATGGTGGGCTGGTAGTCAAAGGCGACGAACTGAGCGAGTTCTCCATTGCCGGCAAAGACCGCAAATGGTACTGGGCCAACGCCAGGATTGAAGGCGATTCGGTTGTGGTTTCGTCGCCAGACGTGTCCGATCCCGTAGCGGCCCGCTATGCCTGGCAGGCCAATCCGCTGGCTACGCTCTACAACAAGGCCGGATTGCCGGCGGTGCCGTTCCGCACGGATGATTGGCCTGAGTTTACCGAAACCAACAGGGCCTTCTAGCGAGGTAACCCGTTCCGCACCGTTTCAATCGGATCACGAACTGCTCACATCGTAAAAGACGGGCGGCCTTAAGCGTTGTTTCCGGGTGCTGCTGCCTTGCAGCGGTGGGCTTCGCAGCCAACGCCCAAGCCACACCCCTACCTCAATGCAAACCGCCTTTGTCAGCGGGGAGCGGAGCGGTTGAACCTGGCACCTGGAAAATTTGGTAGCGGAGAATCCTTTGCGCGAATCGTAGCATTGTCCATTCCCGCAGGAAATGGCGGCTGAAATACTGTTGAACACGTTTGACCTCCATCAATACCATTGGCCAGCTTTCGCAAGACAGTAACATGAACAAACCAGCCACCGCCCGCCTGCCGATTTACAAAAACCGCGCCATGTCCGCCGCCATGCGGATCAAAGACCTGCTCTCACGCATGACGCTTGAGGAAAAGGCCACACAAATGATGTGTGTCTGGCAAAAAAAGTCCGAGACATTGCTGGATGCCGAGGGGAATTTCGATCTCCGGAAGGCCAGGGCCGCATTCAAACACGGCCACGGGCTGGGCCAGGTGGGCCGCCCCAGCGACGCGGGCAAGGGTAAGAACGCCCGCGAAATGGCTGTGCTGACCAATGCCATTCAGAAATTTTTCATCGAAAACAGCCAGCTCGGCATTCCGGTGATGTTTCACGAGGAACGCCTGCATGGTCACAGCCGGCTGGTTCGTCAGCGAAAGACTGGCCGACGTCACCCACGGTGTCGCCGAAGTTACCTCGGTGAATTCCGAGAGGTCAACCGTCTTGATCACAGCCGAGGCGCTGCGGTTGACTCGATAATTTAGCTTGACGTTCCAAGATTCCAAATCCCAGAGTTGCGGGAACGGAAATGAGAACCGAATCGGAGACTTCCGAGGCGCGGGGGCCGTTAATGCTCTTGTCGTTACGCGAGCTTCGGGTCGGACTTGGCGCACCGCGATCAGTGCGAACAGGCCAAAGGCATAAAATAATAATCACTAATAACTCTTGAGGAGACACGCAATGACGAAAGAAAGAGACGGTTTTGTTTCAGCGAAGTTGGCGAAAATGACCCTGATCGAAAAATGCGGCCAGGTTCTCACCTTTACGTGGCGCGGGGCTTATCTGACACCCTCGGGGATCGAGCAGATCACCAGACTGCACGCCGGCGGCGTTTGCCTCGAACCGTACGCGCTGGAAACATGCAAGAACCTGTATTGGGGACGTTCCCAGGTCGACCCCAACTTCAAAAAGCCGAAGGACTATTTCGACATTGCGCATACCTGGTTCGACGATCGCAGCTTCGGCGTGAGCGTGACTCCGGAAGAACTCACCGTCGCGCTCAACAAGCTGCAGGAAATCGCGATGAAACGGCCCTCGGGAATACCGCTGCACGTCACCATCGACATGGAAGGTGATTTCAAAAACGATTACACCGCCGGCCGTGTCCTGCAGTTCCCGCCGCCCATGGGAATGACCGCGATCGGGGACCTCGATCTGGCCTATAATGTCGCGAATGTCATGGGCAAGCAGATGGCCGCCATCGGTGTGACGCAGTTCTATCACCCGGTCTGCGACGTCAATATCAATCCGCTGAACCCCGAAATCGGCGTGCGCTCCTTCGGCGACGATCCCAAGGTTTGCGCGAAGTTCGTCGAGGCCACGGTGCGCGGCTATCAGGACGCGGGCATTGTCGCCACGGTCAAGCACTTCGCCGGCCGCGGCGATTCGGCGACCGATGCGCACGACGTGTTGGACGTCTGCCGGGCGGACCTCAAGCGCATGCGCGAGGTCGAGCTGGTCACCTTCCAGGCGGGCATCAACGCGGGCGCCAAGGCCCTGATGACAGCGCATACGATCTTCCCGGCCTTCGACAAAGAGTTCCCTGCCACCCTGTCTTCCAAAATTCTCACCGATCTGCTGCGGGGAGAAATGGGATTCAAGGGCGTCGTCGTTTCGGACGCCATCGGCATGGCCGCCATCCTGAAGAAGTGGCCGCTCCCCCAGGCGTGCGCCACGGCGATCAAGGCCGGCGTGGACACGATCCTGCTCAAGGCGGACGATGAATCCCGCGCGCAATGCCTCTTCGGCATCAAGAGCGCCGTCGAGCGCGGGGAGCTTTCCGAAGAGCGGCTCAACGACGCGGTCCGGCGGCTTCTATGCATGAAGTACGACCAGGGCCTGTTCGAAAAAGCCGGCAAAATGGACCCGGGCAAGACCACGGCCATTGTCCGAAGCAAAGAAAACATCGCCTTCTCGTGGGAAGTGGCCCACAAAGCCTTGCTGGGGGTGCGCGATGACAAGAAGCTGCTGCCCTTGAGCAAGGACAAAAAGATCCTGGTCATCGAACAGTGCATTCCCTACTCGTTCCTAGGGAAAGACCTGTACAGCCATCCGCACATGTTCTGCGAGCAAATGGCCAAGCATTCTATCAATCTGATCCTGGACGACACGGCCTTCCACGCCAACGACGAGGAGGTGGAGGAGGCGCTGGAACTGGCCAAAGAGGCGGACCTGGTTGTCATGACCAACTATTATGCCCGCATCGAAAAGCGGGGCAACAATCAGCACCTGGTGAAGGCTTTGAAAGACGCGGGACATACCGTGGTCGTCGTGACCAACTTCCCCTACCTGAAAGGCACGACCAAGGAAGCCGATGCCGTGATCTGCAATTTCTCCGGGTCGCCCGATTCGATCCGGGTTGCGGCGGATCTTCTGTTCGGGGCGGTAAAGCCTTGTCCGACGACGAAGATGCCGATTGACCTGAGTGCGGAAAAGAACCTCCCCGTCCAGGCACCCGCGGTTCCTCCGAAGAAGCCCGCCAAAAAGCCGGCGGGGAAAATGAGCAACGCGTGGGGAGGCAAGTGCTAAAGTAATGCGCCTTTCCCCACCGCGAGTATGATCCACCCTGCCGAGCGCCAGCGACGAAGCTGAGATTCCGAGCTGGCGCTCGGAACAGCAATCGGCCGCGAGAGCAAATTACCTTTCAGGCGAAACACACACGACCAATGAGCGAAAGCAAGATGCCGAAATCCCCTGCATTTGACGTCCGCGATATTTACACCATCGCCGGACCTAGGATAGCCGCCATTTACGAACGAAACAAAATGACGGTCCACTTCCAGGGCATGTCCAAGACCTTGCAGTTCCCCCAAACGGTTGCCTTGCAGGGGGCGCCCACGTGCTCAATCGGCATTTCCCCCTACGGCCTGTACAACCGCCTGAACGACGCGGGCCGGCTCATCATGCTGAACCAGAAGGCGGTCCAGTTCGCCTCTGCGCCATTCATCCGCCTCGGCGAAAAGTGCACGATGCTGACCCAGAAGAATCCGGGCGAAACCGAATTGCCCGACGACATTCCGGCGGTCAAGAACTACTACCATCCGCCGATTGCTGAAAAAGGTGTTTCCCTCAGCATCGCCACGCCGTCGCTGGAGATTGCCTACAAGCTAGGGAAGTTGAAAGTGACCAGGCGACTGATTTCCCCCTTGCTGTCGGGAGGAGAGCAGACGTTGATGCCCTTCGGCGTTGAAGAGTTCGAGGTGGAAAATGCCGCGGATGAAGCCCAAGAGATTACGCTCGTCGTGCCCAGGCCATCCCTAGTCAACCTCCAGGAAAAGGAGCTCAAACCGACCGACCAGGACAGCATCTATATCTGCTCCGCGGCGGTCCACGGCCAGAAACATGAAGAGTTCCGGTTCCAAGGGGTCCGGGGTGTGATCATGGGAAGCACAGAAACCCCGAGTCGCATGGCGCTGGCCGTTCCCGAAGTGCCTAGCGTCGCGGTGGACATCCAGCCCTATTTCTGCCTGAACCGCTATACGGGGGATCTCCTTTTGAACGCGGACGGGAGCTTCTATGAAAAACGGGGGCCGGTCCTCCGAAGCGATTATGGATCGGCTGTCGGCCTCACCTTTACAATGGAGCGGAAAGCGTCCATAAAAATTCCGGTGGCCGTGGTACTCGACTTCCCGGAGCAATCTTACATCGACGGAGCGACGTTCGAACGCAAATACGTCAAGAGCTTTGCTGACAAGGAGACGCGGACGGTTGACATGGCAAAACTCGCCCTGGACAGCTATCCACAATGGTGGAACCGGACGGTAGCGATTCAAAAACGAATCTTTGATTCGATTCAGTCCAGCGCCTCCTACAAAGGTGACCGGGCCGGCGCCCTCCGCCTGACCAGGCTGATCCTGAACGAACTCCATTTCCCGCTGTCCAACGCCA